>JACCDN010027704.1_pt1 | contig 27027 bp, 24 predicted proteins | sample 7441691 | NCBI WGS metagenome assembly JACCDN01 (sample SAMN15323439, study PRJNA562643) | freshwater metagenome | isolation source: river surface water | place: USA:Blue River Watershed | collected 2017-08-16 | reverse complement strand
CACCGGCTGCAATGTCTATTGTTTCGCTTGCATGAATAACCACCTCTGCGCCTCTAGAAATTGTTGGGTTTACACAATGCGCTTTGTTTGTATTCACATGCAGCTTACCTTTAATTTTTACTCCTTTTGAAAGCCATGATCTCATTGATTCTTGAGTTGTTTTACTAGCTCCTGAAGCACCATACCATTTTCTTTTCCCTTTTTTCTCAGTAATAGTTTGCACAGAGATTGCATCATGAGCTTCAGTAAAAGCTACACTTGGTGCCAGCAGATTCGTCGTTGTATTAAGAGTAGGAGCTTGCATGACAATACCCATGCTCGATTTAACAGCAACCATGCCTTTTCCATTGTATTCACTAGACTGAGCAATAGATCGGTCAATAATGGTAGTTGTGGAAGTTTTTTTAGTACTACTAAAGGTTGTTTGACGGCTTTGTATATAAGCGGCTTGGTCGTCATACATGCCTTGAGTCTCAATATCAAGGAGACTATCTTTATCGGCAGCGGTAAGAATTGCTCCTTGCATTTTAATACCATCGCGTGTTCCTAGCTCAAAGACATGTTTTTCGCCCTCAGACTTAACGCCTAAGTTTTCAATTTCAGGACGATTCAATACCTGATAATAATTATTAGCATCACCAACGGTAACTGCATGGGCTAAAAAGTCTGCTCTACCATTAGGAACATTGATAAATCCCCCATGCGCACTGACTACCGAACCGATACTGGTAAAATTTCCCTCTGTTATGTCGATATTCGCAGGTGCTTTTTCTGCAAAAATGCCACTGCGTGCATCTTTTTCAGCTGGAAATATCGCACACGCCTCTACCGCAATTTTTTTGAGGTCTTCGGCATATTTTGTAGCTTTAAGATCATCTTCCACCCGGTTCAGATTTTTCACAAACTCCATCAGCACCATAGGAATACCAGACTTTTTCAAATCTTCCATGGTGATGTCTGGGTTTTTGACAACCTCTATTTCACGGGTTGTATCCCCATCTTGAATGCGGTGAATAGTGGTGGTTGTGCCTTTTTGCACACGCACAAACTCAACCGCTTGTGCCATCAATAGATCCAATGAAAGACCTAAATAACTTACACCGCGGTATAAATCTAAAAATAAGGGCCCCATAATATTTTCAAGGGCACGGAAGGTAAATTGCGTACCAAACGTTTCTGGCAAAGACTCAGCATCTTTTCCTACTAAGGCAATAGAATGTGGTACTTGTTTTTGTGCCCAAGGAATTACGGTGTCGTAACCTGCATCAGTTAATTCATAGAGTTTTGAATGACCAGGACGCATAAATTGTTCAACGATTCGCACCACCGCACCTTTTTGCGCTGAAGGAAGTTGCATGTTTTGTAATGTCATATTGGCTGCCATAATAGCAACGCTTTCGGCACGTAACGTACCTGCTAAAAGTGTACTGCCTAAATCACCTTGAAAATGACGCGAACGAATCTGTGGTTTTTTTCCATTGCGTTCATGAGAGCGTGTACTTAGATGATGATCAAACGCATCGCCTATTTCCTTTACATGACCTTGAGCAATGAAGGTAAGGGCTTTTGCGCTGGTAATTTGGGAGACCATCACATCAAGGCTATCGTACACAAGCTCAAGATCACCTTTGTGAGTAATCACTGCTTCGTCTGAGGTTTCTGCTGTTTCAGTGACTGGCGCATTCCCACCACAATTACAATGTGCTGATCCATGCGGACGACACCAAGTTTTTCCTTTTTCCTGATAGTAACCAAAATGCTTAGAAAATGTATAACTTCCTTGGGCATCTCGCGTATGTTCAATACGTGCCATGCGCAAGAAGCTCTTTTGTGTTTCATCCCGACCTTCAATATAACCAGCAATATTAGTAAGGGAAGGGCCTGTTAGTTGATAGTAACTTGCAGAAATCGTTCCGTAATAATTGCGCCAGTGTTCTTTAACATCCAGCATAACGGGACCTTCACTATGAAAACCGCTTCCACTTCGCGTATATAAAATATTGGGACAAGCTTTACCTGGCAGTACCACACGCCCATCAATAGACAACCTATCTGTTGCCAGGCGAATGTAATCTCTACCAAAGACAATCGAATCAATATTAAGATCAGCTAGTTGGCTTGCTAGATCGAGTTGCTGGGTAAACAATTTTCCACCGGGTTTAAAACCTTTACAAAACAACTCTAAAGGGCCAGTTGTCATTTTTGCTTTGGTTTCAAAATCTTGGGCTAAATGCAGCTCCAGTACCCATGGCAAAATTTTATCCTCAGGCGTTACATCCCTTAAACTTGGGGCATGCATGACCAAACGTTGAGTTTTAACCTTGGCAAGGCCTTTGAATGCCTCCATCGCATCATCAGGTGTAGTTACATGTAGCGTTCCATTAACCTCAAGAACCCCAAGGTTTTCCGAACGATAATCATCAAGCTGCAAAGAGCCTTTGACTCTCCACGTGCCTGTATTAAAGTCTTCCGAAGCTTTTGCTAGCCAATGCACCGTTGCTTGCTCTTGCACCAACGCGCCTTCATTCACAAACGCCCCGGCATCGGTAAAGTCAAAACGCCCAGATTTTAAGGTGAGCTGACCGGTTGGGTGGTTAACCGCTTGCAGGTTCACTTTAAATATTTCAGCGGCTAGGTTTTTATAGGCAGCAATCTGTTGCCCAAGTCTTTTTAAATACTGAACAGCAGTTCGCGTCGCTTCGCGGGCTTGCATAATGATTTCGGGGTGATCAGCTATATACTTAGGTTTAAGCTCATTTTGAAGCTCAATAAGCTTATCATGCATATCATAAACGTTCATTCCCCGGAGAAGTTTAATTTCTTCTTCAGCTTTCCCCAACAGCTTGCTAGATTCTATGGCAAGATCCCGGGTATCATGAATTGATAATCTTCTAATATAGTTTTTTTGAAACTTTTGAGGTAAAAGCTTTTCTATTTCTTGTTGCATCAGCTGCTCATCTGCTGCAATCAACGCATTATCACGCGCCTGTTGCAGAAGGTAAGGGTGTTCGTGAAGATATTTTTGTTTATATTTTTCCTTATATTGGCTAGCAGCAATTTGCGCTTTAATCTTATTCATTTCATTAAATTCTTGGTCTACCCCGCTTAGTGCTTTACCTGTTTCTAAACCTTTATATTGAGTTGCCGCAAGTTTTGCTTGCATCTTATTCATGCCATCGAATTCTAAATCTATTATACCTGATGTAAATCCTCTAAATATGTAATCAGGGACAAGCTTACCTAATTCCTGTTGTACTAATTTATCTTCAAAAGAACCTGACGTCTCTGCCCATACTTGCTGCACAAGCTCTGGATGCTCTGTGAGGTATTTTTTTGCATATTGCTGCTTATATCGAGTAGCGCTAGCTCGATACTGGTCAAGACTAGATGTTGATATTCTAAATTCAGGATCATAGCTTCCTGGTGATGCATTTGATAATCCTGCTAATCTTTTATACGTGCTTGCTCTTAGTCCAAGGAGCAATATGTCTGAGTATTCAAGAAATTCATTGTCAATTCGAGGATTAAACTTATTCATACTTGGATTCTTAAAATAAGGAATATTTTCCCTAAGGTGATGAATAGCTCTTTGCTGATGTCTTGCAAGATTTTCTAGATAAGAATACGACCTTTTTTCAATATCTGTTGGTAGCGGTAACGCATAATCTAGTGCATTCTTTTTAAGCTGACCCACCAGCTGAGAAAAAGGCAATGTCTCAAAGCCTGAAAAGTTTATAGGCGTAATCGAGCCGAACTTTTGTGAAGCTGTATCTCCGTCACTATCTGTATGCGTTGCTGCATACAGCCTTTTATGCAGTGCTTGGTAATCTGCCTCTAATTCTTCAAGGCTTGTGCCTCTTGCTAAGTCCAGAAACTGCTGTTTGTATTCGAATCCCTTCTTTTGGGCATCTTCTTCACTCAGATTAGCAAATTCCGGATCAATTTGGCCTGCACCTACTGATGGTAGAAGCAAACTTTTGTAGTAGGTAGCTTTTAATTTAGCTTGGGTCTGATTCATACCCGCAAATTCCGTATCGTAATCAGGGTTAGCAATAGCAAACGATGCTGTATTTGCAATGGGATTTTCTGCATCAACATGGGCAATACCGCTGTTGACAAGATTTAATTGACTGCCTGGGCGCACACCAATAATTGTAAGATTCCCGTGATTTTCAAAAACACCGTTAGCATTGCTTAAGTAATGCAGTTCTGCACTTGCCTCAGTATGTATAGTGAGATCTTCTTGAAAATACGTGCTCTGACGACTCACCAATTTGCCTTTTGGCATTAAAGTTAAAGGTTTGGTGGCGCTAAGGTAATCAACATCCACAACGCCTGCGATCTCTCCGCCTTCTTGTAGTGTTAAGGTAAGCGGTTTCGTCTTTTTTCCCTTCAACATGCCGTTTTCTCTTACATACAATCGGCCATCAATCGTTACCTGATCTCGCACCGTAACTATTCCTTGAACTACCACATCACCACTAGCATCTAGGTGTTGAAGTGTTGCCCTACCTAAAATAGTCGTTGCATCGGTAAAACGAGATTCCTGCGCTTTAAGGCGGCCTCTCTCATTAATGATTCCATGGCCTTCAAATTGCTCAGTAATAAGCTCTCCCAACAACTCTAACCGTCCAAGATGACTAAAAGTAGGTGTTGTCACTTTGCCATCCAGCGTCCATGGCGATTGAGAATGACTTTCTATCGCTTCAGTAAGTTCTAATTTTTGGGTAGCGCTGGTAATAATCTGTGTATCTTGGCCAATTTGCAAACGTCTAGCGGTAATTGTACCTGTTTGTTCAAAGCTGGGGCCATCTGCTTCAATAGTTCTGCTTCTTAATATCCCTCGATTCGTTAAAGCTTCTGACGTTTTTAAAAAATCTCCTTCTAAAAACCCTTGATTAAAAATCGTACCCTGTGATTGAATACTTCCTCTCATGGCACCTTCATTAACAGTAGCAGTGCTGGGCGGGAGATAGACTGGTTGCATAAATTCCAGTTCTGCATTCTCAGCATTTTCTAACCTTCTGGCGCCATCTAAAACATGCAATGTAGAAATCGCTGCTGTGCCTCTATTAGTAAAACGCTCCGCGTTTAAAGTCATTTGTTCTTTAACCCTTAAGTTTCCAAGGTTCTCAAAAACCCCTTCAGGGATTTCGATGGTATCGGTGGTTAAACGACCGTTGTTAGCATTGTTGAGGTTTTTTAAAAAAACGGACTTTGCAGTTAAGGTGCCTTGGTTAAGAAATTGCGGCATAATAGTGCTATCATCAGCACTTCCTTCCAGAGATAAAAAGTCTATTTTAGACTCGCCCACACTAATAATAGAGCCAGAAGTCAGTTTAAGGGCAAACGCCTCTACCTCATGCAAGATAATACTGCGGTCACTACTTAAGAGAATTGGGTGCGAAAAGTCTTCTTGCTTTCCTTGAACCAGCAGTTCGCCACTGTTGCTTAAAAAGACCTTTAACCCTTGAATGTTAAAGTGTGCCCCTTCAGGTGTACGTAAAATCCCTTCTTCGCTTTCAAAGGCTGAATTTTCCTCATCACTCATATCTTCTTGATCTGTTAATGCTGCAAGCACAGAGTCTTGATCAGAAAATATTTCTGTTGGTTGTTGAGCGTCTTTAATTGGAAGGGGACTAAAAGAAGAGGGGGGAGTTTGGGAAGGTAAAGAATCAGAAATCGATGGGGGAGATAAATTAGAGGTCGGAAGCTGTAATGCAGGAGAAGGAGAAGAGGCTCGGCTATTGGTTCGACTCCGTGCCTTGACCTCCTCATAGGTCGGAATTTCTATCTCCTTAAGCAGTTCTGTTTTCTGACTGGTCAAGGTAGATGTCCAAAGCGAGAGCCGCAGGCCGCCATCTTTGGCATACCCCCCGTGCAGATAGATCTCATCTTGGATGGGGAGGTTTTCTAATAACCCATATCCCCCATAAGCAATACCCTGAAATAGGGAGCTATAAATTTGGAAAAAAATTAAAACGCGAGCAACGAATCTTTTAAACATCTTGTTCTCCTATAATCTCAAACTTGAGCAATAAAATTCCAGCACAGAAAAAATAAAAAGAAAATACCAAAAATTGAGAAAAAATATTATTTTTTAAACTTTTTAGAAAAACTCCAGGAAATATAAGCGGTTTAAGGCGGTTATAAAAACTAAATAAGAAGTTTTTTATAAAGATCGAGAAGATGCCAAATGTTGGCAAAACCTCTCTAACTTTTGAGAGGGCGCTGCTGAAAGCAAGATTTTTAAACGCGACTATACACATGTGAAGCAACAGTTTTGTCAGCTACTTTTTTACTACACCCACATCTGAAAAAAAGATACCTGGTAGATTATACAGGTATTGATAAAATTTTAGAGAAATTTTAAAATGCTTATGACATCTTTCTGCTGAAATTTCTCACCGAGTTGTCTGGAGGTTATTAGAATCGATAAATTCTTTAGCGTCATCTGAACCTAATTCAGCGGCTTTCTTGATTAAATAATTTCCCTGTTTTTTATTTTCTTCGTCTGCTTCTTGAAGAAGATAACGCCCGTACCAAAACATTGCAGCTACATTTCCCATATCTGTAGCAGTTTCAAGCCACTTCATACATTGATCTTTATCGACTAGTATCATAGGATCGTTGTGTTGAAGACGACAAAGTGCCAAAAATTGCTGTGCTTCATCATCTCCATTGTTTGCAGCAGATAAGAGCAAACAAAAACCCTTAATTTTATCTCGTTTTACATTCGTTCCAAACAAATAATAACAGCCAAGTGTATATTGAGCTTCAGGTAATCCAGCATCAGACGCTTTAACAAGCCATTTCATACCTTGGGGAATATCTCGTTTTAGATGTGCTCCTTGCAAATACCTTAAAGCAAGACTCATTTGTGCTCTAGCGTGCCCTTGAGATGCTGCTTTTTCATACCATTCAATGGCTTCCCTTCTATTGTCGGTGCCAAGTTTAGTATAGAAATAAAAACTACCCATGATTCGTTGCGCATAAAAATCTCCCCAAGTTGCGCGCATTTTTACTTCTTTATAAATTTCTTCAGCAGAAATCACGTCTCCATTATTAAAGAAAAGACTAATCACTCTTTTTTCAAAAGAATCGTCAGGATTAATAGTGCTTAGCCAACAAAATAACCACTTTTCACTTTTGTTTTTATTTGAAGGAAGTCGCCTTATTCCCTTGTAAATAATCTTACATATCTCATTTTGTGCTTGCGTATCACCCACACTAGCTTGCGCTAATAAAGTTGTGTAATTTTTAGGATATCCCCAGTTATTATTCTCTGAAGAGAAAGTCTCATTGCTCAAACAACAGGCAGTCAGAAAAAGCAAAAAAATTTTTCTTAACATCGCGTTTCACACCTTAACTATTAAATTAATAGTCTATTTAGCTTGCAAATGTGCTTTAGCGTATTCAACAATTTCTTCTGCAACACCTTCGACGGCGCTATCTAATGAACCTCCAAAGAGTCCGCTACCAATTCTTCCCTCGGTATGGATTTTCCCAAGCTCTTTACCATTTTGGGTATTATCAATAAATTTGACTTCTATTGTTGTGGAACCTTCACCACAATTTCCTAGCCCACCTGTCATCCAGCGCTTGAATCGACTACCTTCATTCATCTGAAGGAATCTGTATTGCAAAGTGATATCATTACCTTCTTGAAAACCTGCTTTTGTGAATAATTGCCATTTTAAATGCTCTTCAAAGCTTTTTTCGACAGCTGCATCCACAATAGCGGTATTTTTATCTCTTTTTACGTTAAGTTTTTTTACTGTCTGTTGACGTTCTAGTGGTTCTAAAACCATTGTTTTTGTGGCTCCGCACCCAGTAAGGGCAAGTCCAATTGCTATTAAATAACTCTTTATCAATAGTTTCTTCATATTTTACATTTGTTACTGCGAATAATGGTTCGTTTTATACACTACTATTTTTAAAAAATCTACTTATCAAATATGATAGGTATTGATAAAATTTTATTAAACTTTAGAATCTCACGACATCTCCTCAGGCTTTTCAATCACTGAAATAAAACGTTTGGTTTTGTTTTCAAAAGGGCTGTAGGGGGTAAAGATTTCAATCTTCACTTGGTAGCGCCGTTCAAAAGTACGAATACAAGAACGCAAGCGATCAGAGACGCGTTGAATTTGTTCTTCAATCGTATACATATCGGTATAGCCTTCATCTTCGCGTAAAAGCTTTGCCACATCTTCCATACGACCCATCGAGCTCATCACCCGTTCCAAGCTAATGCCAATGCGTGGCCATGTTTCCAAGCGAGCTTTTTCTTCCTGAGGAGATGCTTTGTATTTTTTGTTCATCGCGTTCATCACACTTAAGGTGTTGAAAGTACATTAACGAATTTGATGACCATTGTCACGTATTTCTTTCGATAGCCTTAAGCCATAATCCCAACATGATGAAAGACACCATTGCACCTCAAATTGTTGAAAACATCATTGATGAAATCGCTAAAAAGCGAAAAGATGTTGGTTTGTCACATCAAAAATTGGCCGAACGTGCGCAAATAGACAGATCCACCGTTAGCCTTATTGAAAATAAAAAGCGTAATCCAAGCTTCTTAATTATTTTGAAACTATGCAGTGCGCTTGATATTTCGCTAGCAAAGATTCTTAAAAAATATGAGAAGTAAGATTTTTATCCCTCAGGCTTCTAAGCAAATAATTTTTCAGAAATCATCACAATAGCCTTTGTCATAATTTCTGGAGCGATAGTATTTTCTAAAGAATGAAGCATATCAATAAATTTCTTTCGTTCTTTTTGCTTAGCTGGCGTCTTATCTGGCTCTTCAAAGCAAAGATCCATGATGGTAGCAAATCCATCAATAGCTTCTTGAGAAGAAATGCTTGATGGAGTGTCACCGCTGACAGTGTTTTGATAGTTATCATCATAATCGTGATCATTATGTTGTTTTTTAATTTTGGCTATTTGTTCTATTTCACTAAGAATATCTTGCATTTCATATTGTGTAATAGGGCATCCAGCAAACAATCCATGCGCTGTACGAGCCACATTATTTGCTAGCTCCCTCTCAATGGGTTGGCTGCCAAATAGCGTGAAATGACCAAAAAATATTAGCGCTAAAAACGTTCTAAAATGCATTGTGTTCATTTTTTCTCCTTTAGAACAATTTTTTTCTTGCCCTAAACTTATTTTCTTTTAATCCATTTTTACCAACTAAAACAACCCTTTACACAATCAAGAGTCATTTAGAAATGTGCTAAATGCGCACTTATGCGATGTGCAAAAATGGGTTACATTTTAGACATCGGTTGATTACCTACGGCGTTATTGATGACCGCAAGAATGCAAAAATTCCGTGAGAAGAAAAGACAAGAAGGATTCGTGCAAGTGCGCGTTTGGGTGCCGCAGGATCATGAATCGTTGATCAAGACCATTGCCAAAGAATGTCGCCCAGGCAAGCCATTTAAACTACGAGAGAGATACGGAAGACCTGCATCACCTGCCCAAATTCGCTTGGCAAAATCTCTCGCTACCGTTTGCGGTAAGGAACCACCAGAATATCTGTACGATCATCACATCAGTTTATCTGCATGGATGTGGGCGCATGGGGGTAGGCCATTTGATTCAGGTTAAAGAAGTATTTTAACGAAAAAATTTATAATTCTGCCCTTCATCAACTGCTTTTTCTGGCTAACGGTTTAGGCCGTGCCTTCTCGTTTGCGAAACATAGCATCTCTACCTGAATAATCTGTAAGATATATCTTGAATAGCTTTGTAAGTTTTTGCGGAATCGGAAGGAGTATTCGACGATATTTCTCAGTATTCTCTTGAAAAATCAGCTAAAGATCCGTCTGATTTAAAGATGTATCTTATATCTCCAGAACTTGCTGTATTATAAACAGATTTTTGCGTTGCAAATATTGACCATTTTTCATTTGCATCTACACCAATAAACTGAAAATCAGGAAGAAGCTGTTCTGCCGCATATTCATAATCTTCAGGATTAGGCACACCAATTGCTATTTGGTGCAAATCCTTTGTATCTACTAAACTATCAATTAAAAAAAGCTCTTGAAAAAGTCCAAGATCTGGATGGCCATTATATCTATAACCTGCACTAATTGCCACATGACTTGGTCGTTTTTGATTCAACCAAAATCCGTCATTAGAACCATCTTCATCTTTTGCACCATGATGGCTAACGATAGATAGTTGAACATCTTGAGGAGGGCGTTGATACGGTTCTGTTGGAATTCTCTTTTTTCGGTCCACCAGATATCGTCTTGTAGCAATTGCGGATGCATCTCCCATGATCAAAATATTTTGATCGTTTAGAGAAAGTCTTACAACAGCACTATTTGTATTTTCATTACTTGCGAATGAGGTGCCAATGCCTGCATTAACAAATAAAATTGATAAAAATGTATTAGATTCTATAAGGCTTTCAGCATCTAAAAATCCACAGTCTAATAACCAATCTAGCCTATACTGCCCAATAAAAGACACAGCCGTTGGTATTTGTTGCAAGACTCCTTCATGTAATTCTTCACCGTCTTCTTTTGAAAGATAGCTTTGCTCATTGTCCCCTAATATAAATCGAGCCGTACGTAGAAATAGTATCGTATTAAGGTTGAATAATTTAGAAAAAATATTGATATGATCTTTATCACTGTGAGAAGTAATAGCAGTGATTCTGCCTGCATAACTTGGAAAGTCCATATGCACGTCACTCATTCCAAGCGCACAAGCAATACGGTTAAGAAGTTCTACGGGAGCATTTGAAGATGTACCAGCATCAACGACTACATAGCATGCATTTTTGTGATTTTTTAAAATTGTACAGCTACCTTGCCCAACATTTTTAACAATTACTTCAAAATTAGGGCCATGTTCTTGGGAAAGTTGGAAATCAGTAGCATCAAAATCTGATATAGCATAAAGAACTTGGTAAAAAACAAGAATAACACCTAGAAAGATGGACATTTACTTCCCTCCCTTAATACAGCTTTCAGGTAATTCGCATAATTACCTACGCATTGCTCTAAGTTAAGAAACTCAATTCTTCCGTCAATACTAAGGCCCGAAGCTTTAAGAAGATTTTTGGCATGCACAAAACTTCGCTGTGCTGCATGGCTGGCTATACTTGCAATTCTTCCTTGTAGATCATCGACATTCTCTAAATCACTTATTTTCTTCAAAATTTCTATTTGTTTGCTGTACGCTTCATCAATTCCTCCTTCTGCTGCCTTACTGTAATGATCGAAAGCTTGTTTAAGAGCACGTAATCTTTTATCTGGATTAGTCTGAGAATACGCAAAATATTCAGCAAAATCACCGGCGTCATAGTAAATTTCAGGAAATTTGTTTAATTCATTCCTTAACAAAGAAGCAAGATAGTATTCATTAGCTCTCACAAGGTCACGAGGTGTGGAAATGCCATATCGATGATACTGCGCAAGTTTCCATAAGGCATAAGCTTCTATTCCCAAAGGCTTCGACCTGCCAATAAATTCATCTTCTTTTGTGAGATCTGGCTCAAGTATCATGAATCCATACTCTATAGTGCCTCGATTAGATTCGTGCTCGCTTGCTCTCCTAAATAAATTTATTGATAACTCAGGTCTTCCAAGAAACTTATAAATGTAGCCAGCATTCAACAAAATTGTGCATTGTTCTGTTGTAAGAGTACTTGTTGTAGTAAATTCTCTCTCAATATTTGCATAGAAATCATTTTGCTTAGTGTCATTATTTAAAATTTCTTTAGCTTTTCGAATGACCATACCGTTTTCTGCTGCAAAGGGAATGGAAAGCAATCGCAATAAATCCTGGTTAGTAGAAAATGTGCTGAGATTTACTTTTTCATTATTTGCTAAGATGATAATATTTTTTGCAAATTTAAATCCGAAGTCAGCGGATATTAGAATAAGAGATCTCTCAAAAAATGATAATTGGTTAAAGTTTGTTTTAAGAGTATTTGCAAAACAAGGATGAGGAAAAAATAATGCTCCAATAAATTCACCAATGCTTGGCATAGCTCCGAGCTTTGACTTTGATTGTAACACCTCATAATGCTGAGCCCTTATATGCCGACAAATACCGTCTTCTATTGCTCGCGTTAAGGAATCTTTCTTTTTAAATTTGCCGACAAGTTTCGTTTTTTGTTCAAAGAGAACTACTAGATTCCTAGTCTTGCTAACCTCTGCAACGAAGCTATCTGTAGTTGCAGCACTGCAAATCCTAAATGTAAAGAGAAGGAAAAAACAAGATAGTGCTAATCTATTTCTTTGCCTCTTGTTCAACATAATCAAATCCTGTCGCTTTATAAGAAGGTGCATCAAGAACCCAGCCATTTATATAGATTCGTGCACAACCGTAATTCTTGAAATAATTTTCAAAAAGTGAATGAAGATCTGAAAAATATTGGTCAAGAAGGGCAACGGTTAGTTCATTAGGAAGTTGCGATGAGTCAACAACAGAAACATCTCTCTCTGTAGTATCATCTTCGTCTGGAGACGCTATTACTATATGAAAAATAACTGGCTTGCTTAATTCTTTACTTTTAGATTTAAGGTAATTCATACTTGCAGGGCCAATTAACCGATGATTGGATTCCAGGGGAAAACCTGATTCCTGTTCCATTGCAGATGCAGTGCATGTAAAATTAAGCAAGAAGACAACAAGAAGTAACTGTTCTAATTTTTTCATTTTTTCCTCCTTTGAATAATATTAATACAATAACTATTAATTTTTTATTTACGTCACACTTACATTAGTATAAGTATCCGAAATAACACAAAATGAAAAGAATTATTTTTAATGTAGCACTTGCATAAAAGGCATTTACTTAATGATAAAACAAGGTTTTTATCTCCCAAATCTACGAGACATAATCTTTATAATCTCTTTCTGAGCTCCTTTTGAAATTTTTAGCAATTCTTTCTACTTTTAAAAGCCTTTAAGAAAGTTGGATTATTCTTATAAAGCAACTAAGCCTTTTAGAAATTTCTCAATAGCTTAGGCTAAATAACATTTCAAGTGTTACCTTGTTACCTTGCTAATTTACCAAGTGCTCAAATCCGTTTCCTCAAGTCATTTTCTGCAATTCACCGCAAAAAACCGCCAGAGCATCTGGAATGTGGGCGCATGGGGGCAGGCCACTTGAATAGTTGGTTTTCTGCTCCCATCCCACAGCATTGAATCTGTTTACTGGCTGACATCATTTTACCTTAACGCTAAATATTGGTCAGGTTATGAGAGCATTTCGCGCGGATTACCTAGCAACAGTAAATTTTGGATGCTTCTTTTCCAATTCAACAAGAGCTCGCCGATATTCCTCTTCAGTACTAAATGATCTTTTTAGCATGGCTTCAGTTTTATTATCCAGCTTAGCGTATGGGTTAAAAATTGGTACCAGGTCCTCGTAACTTTTTTCTGCCATGGCACTACCATCAAATGCATTGTCTATAATTTTATCCGCTTCCTCAATATATTGCTCAATCGTCATTCTCCAAGATTGAGCTGCATCATGCCAACTCGAGGGAATATTTCTAAAATTTTCTAGTTCTTGATGCTCGTGATGTGCAACCACTGAGGCGCTCGCTAAAGGAGTTATAGTAAGTAATGCTGTACTTAACACGCTTAACGCTTTGGTTTTCATTTTATAACTCCCATGTGTTCTTTTCATTTTCCGTTTGATTTCAAATAGGTAACGGATATTTTTTCTCTGATCAATGTTCTCGCCTAAAATCTATTAATTGGCCATCTTTAGAAATCACATAAGTTAAATCTCCAGATGTACCAGTGCCATAAATAGGTTTAGATGTAGAATATAAAAACCATCCTTCATGGTCTACGTCCAATGACTAATATGATATTTGTACGAAGTAGTCATTATTTCATAAGGATAGAAAATAGCGGCAGCAAACTCTTTATGATTTATTCTTTTATAATGCAAAAATTTTTGCTTAAACCATTTAACAAACTCTAAATCGAGTCCTGCTTCATCAATCTTTCTAAAAAGAGTCTCTCTGGGATGATCAAGTTCTTCAGATACTTCATCTACCTGAGAACCTATGCGAAAAACCCTCCTGATATCATTGGAACTAATAATTGAAGGGGCTGTCCTAGATAACACCAAGAAGTGTTATAAAGGAAAGCATGAGAAAGAGTCGATTAAGCAAAAAAACTCAAGATAAGTTAATGGAACACTTTGTTGCTGGCACAACGGCAAGATGTGCATCTGAGCTTATAGAAATCAATCGCAACACAGCAGCCTATTATTATCAAAGGCTTCGAGAGATTATCACTCATCATCTAGAGCAAGAATCTATTGAAATCTTTGATGGTGAGATAGAAGTTGATGAATCCTATTTTGGTGGAACACGTAAAGGTAAACGAGGACGAGGTGCTGGCGGAAAGGTTCCAGTGTTTGGCCTATTAAAGCGTGGTGGGCGTGTGTACACAAAGATTATTCCTAACGCCAGCGCTGAAACCTTGGTGCCTATAATTGAACAAAAAGTCATTCCAGACAGTATTGTCTACAGCGACTGTTGGCGAGGATATAATGCTTTAGATGTATCTGAGTTTAAGCATTATCGCATCAACCATTCAAAGCTTTTTGCGGATAAACATAATCACATCAACGGGATTGAGAACTTTTGGAATGTGTGTCATGAGGGGAAAGGATAAAATCTTTTTCTCGTAACTATAGAGGAGATGAAGGATAAGGCCCTTCGAGATCGGCTTACAGGAGTAGGTCTCAAACCACCTTAAGCGGCTGTAATCAAAAGTTATGGTCGTGAGCATTAAGGAAAAGGCATAAAAAAATGTGTCAGGTAGGGAGTGAGAAGGTGAGCGACAAGCGAACCATTGGAAGCATCGTGAGTTCAGACAAGATGTCAAAATCAGAGAATGTTCCAGTCTCTGAGAATAATCCAAGAGCAACCTGTTTACTGCTTGGGTGGCATCCGGTGTAGAGATGGCACGAGCTCACTCTAGGCTCTTCTATGGAACATGAGAACCTTTTAGATAATGACAAGAGAAACCCTATACGTGCGCACCACAAAAGGGGAATATCAATGTATCTAAGAGGGGCGGAGCAGCTTGTAGTAGTGCTGAAGAGACTGTAATGGTCTTGGAGCGAAGGGGCTGCGTTAGGCAGTTGAGTGAATATACAACTCGTAAATGAGGAGGATATATTAATGACAACAAAACCTTTTAACATCCCTAAGCAATTAGTGATGCAAGCCTACCAACAGGTTAAAAGTAATGGAGGCGCTGCTGGAGTAGACCAACAGTCGCTGACAGACTTTGACCTTAACTTGAAAGACAACCTTTATAAAATCTGGAATCGAATGGCGTCAGGAAGTTACTTTCTTCCTGCTGTTCGAGCAGTCGCCATACCGAAGAAAACAGGAGGTGAGCGAATACTAGGGATACCAACAGTGTCGGATAGAATAGCTCAAATGGTTGTGAAGTTAGTCATTGAACCTTTAGTAGAACCCCACTTTCTAGCAGATTCTTATGGCTATAGACCGAATAAATCGGCTCTAGATGCAGTAGGAATCACACGGCAGCGATGCTGGTGGTATGATTGGATAGTGGAGTTTGATATCAAAGGACTCTTTGACAACATAGATCATACCTTGCTGATGAAAGCGGTAAAGAAACACTTAAACGATCCCTGGGTTATTCTTTATATTGAGAGATGGCTAAAAGCTCCCGTACAGCAACCAAATGGGGAGTGTCTTGCACGAACCAAAGGAACGCCGCAAGGGGGAGTGATTAGTCCGGTGTTAAGTAACTTGTTTTTACACTACGTGTTTGATGTATGGATAAGCAAGAACTATACACAGCTTCCTTGGTGTCGCTATGCAGACGATGGTGTCGTGCATTGTAAGACTGAGAAAGAAGCTCAAGAAATAAAGATTCAACTTGGGGAACGCTTCAAGGAATGTGCGTTGGAACTGCATCCAGAGAAGACGAAGATTGTCTATTGCAAAGATGGCATGCGTAAAGGGAAATATTCTACGACAACATTTACGTTTTTAGGATATGACTTTCGCCGCAGGAAAGCAAAGAGCCAGAAGACAGGAAGAGTCTTCTTGAACTTCGGACCAGCGGTTAGTAAAGAAGCAGCGACATCGATGCGAGCAAAGGTGCGTCAATCAGGAATGAGGCTTCGATCAGAGACGAGCATTCAGGAGTTAGCAACAGAGTATAATCCTATCCTAAGAGGATGGATAGAATACTATGGCCGGTATTATCCGACAGCGCTAAACCCAGTATGGACGCACTTTAATAGAAGTTTAGTGAAATGGGCGATGCGCAAGTACAAGAAGTTGAGAGGTAAGAAAATAAAGGCAAGTGTCTTCATCCAAAAGATCATGAAGACGCAGCCGGAGTTATTTGCGCACTGGAAACTAGGGACATGGGCGAGGTTTGCCTAATGGGAGCCGTATGAGCTGAGAGGTTCACGTACGGATCTGCGAGAGGCTGGAGCTGAGATGCTCTGGCCTACTCTCCCAGGCAAAAAGGCATTTAAGGAAATTTAATGGTGTACCAAAAGACAGTTTTCCTCTATTCCTAAAAGAGTGCGAATGGAGATTTAACAATCCAAATCCAAAAGCTCAATTAACCCAGCTAAAGCAATGGGTTAAAGGCAAACTAAAATAGTTATCTAGGACACCCCTAATTGATTTTAAGCTCTTCTTAAAACTTATAACTTCATCAATAGTAGAATATCCACAAGAAGAAAAAGCTACGATTAAAAAAAGAGCCCTTAACATCAGCTAACTTCTGGGTCTATAGCACAAAAGCCATTAACTTTTTCTCTGTGTTCTGGATCATTTGTTTGAATGGTGGCTCTAATTTCATACACATCTGAGGGGTGCTTTCTAAAAGCATTCCATAAATACGAATGTAATCCAAAGTCATAAAATTTCCCTAAAATAAATGATTTTGTAATATCACTTGGTAATTCCTCTGGAGTAAGACTTCTCTCATTTTCGTACTCTGGACATCTACTATAAACATTCCTAACTCTTACAGAAACTTTAATAGGGATCCCCTCAGAGGCTATTCTCTTAAAATAATCTATGAACTCTTTTTCTATGAGAACATCATCATGCAAGCTAAAACTAGAAGCAAATTCTTTTTCTAATGACTCACTTTCAGACGCCGCTTTCAAAGGACTACCAATGAGAAACATCAGCCCTGTGAATGTAAAGGCGTAAAAAATTGATTTTTTACTCATTTGTATCTCCTTGTAATAATTTTATAGTCACCTGAATTGATTTTTTGTTGATAGCAACATTGCTATTCCTGATTGCAATTTATTTAAAAAAATACAGAAAGAAAAGAAAGAATTTTAAAATTAAAACATTAATTGTTGGGTTCCTAACGATATTATTTTAGACTGTTTTTAGTATCTTTGAACTTGAAAAAATAGAAAAGGAATTCTTCATAAAATTACAGAATTCATTATCTGATGTACCCCATAATTTTACCGTCCGACCGTCCAGTTTGGCCGCTTTGCTTATGTTGGATGGACAGGTGGACGGTTAGGGTATTAAAGCCGGACGGATCACGGGTACTGGACTGATAACCGGACCGATGAAAAAGCCGTGAACATGTAGGTTTTCTTGAGTAGTGGACATTCGGACGTCGCGGACGGCATTTTTGAGGGGTCAAAAAAGAAGAAAAATAGCGAAAAAATGGGATGATATGATTTAGTGATATCGTTCCCATGCTTCGGTAAACGTATGCTGATCAAACCCTTTACGTTGAATCCCCGCTATCTCTATGTTGCGACTGTGAATATGATACGGAGCCAGCAGTCTACTGAGTTGCCGCGGCGTGATCCGTTTATCCTGACCACGCGTATTATACATCGCCCACGGGCTTTCCTCATCGTCACATAAAGCATTAATCAAATCGACAGTGTGAATTTTAAACAGGGTTTTTTCTTTAAAGACTTTTTCAATATCGCTAAGCAATTCGGTGCCAATCGGTAACGCTTCTTTCTCATGGCCGGAAAGATGTGCTGCTGCTTGCAAAGCTTTATCCGTCCACTGACTTCCCCCAAGGTTGGCAATCGCCAATAAGGGTTCCCAGTTATCTAAGGCGCGATCGGAAATGGAGAGATCACTCGGAAATGTCATCCGTGTGCTTTTGATAACGTCTCCATAATCTTGCGCAAAACGTAACAACTTGCGTTGCAAGGTACTAAAAGTTTGCGGATCCGCGTGGCGTAATTTTTCTGTTTGCTCATGGGTAAGCTTGCGTCTTAAAGAAATGACAATCGAGCGATCATGCAGTGTATCAGGAAGGCCGCCAATAATGGCAATGGCTTTGGCGCCCCAGGTGCTGAAGCGTTTGGGGGTATGATCTTCGCCGGTTGTTCTTATCACATAAGCCGTTGGGCGTGTGTGTCCGGAATTGATCATGCCGCGCAGTTCATCGGAATCGCGAATAAACGTATCCGCTTCATCAATAATCATCGTCGGCTGCCAAAGTTCAATGGTTCGAAACAAAGCTGCTGCTGAAATGTTCGAAGCCAGTAATGGCTTGCACACCAATTGCCCTAACAACGAAATAACCGTGGTTTTACCGCAGCGTTTTTCTGGCGAGGAGACGGCAAGAATCGGTGACACATTTACTTGATCAATTACCCAGGTAAACATTACCCATAAGGCAAGGGCGGTATCCGCATGGGTGGGTAAAATCGCAAAGCGTTTTAAAAGGTGCGTGATTTCAGCTAAGAGATCATTAGCTATAACAGGGTCATGCCAAGGATCAATGAGTGGAAAAATATCCGCTGTGTCGTCAGTTTTAGTCTGCTCAAAACGACGCTGTGTTTTAACTTCTTGATCAAGTGTTGAGACGCTTACACCCAGCTTCTTCGCTTCTATTTTTCGCAAGCGATCGTATTCAAGCGCAGAAAGTTCAGCTAAACGTTGTAAGGTTTGTGTATCAGTATCAACATCCAGTTGAGTTGGTTCAGGAAAAACCTCTTCGTATTTTAGAAACAATCGAAAGTCTGAATTTTCTTCAATGCTTGATAAGAACTTATGCGTCCACCCCTCACGCACTGCATCTGCTAAATCGTAGCCCTTAGTTAAAGTAATCGGCGTGTCGTATTTCAGTAATTGATGTTTATCAACACGATAATGATTAAAAAGGGTATTGTTAACAAACTGAACAGATTTGGCCCCAATACGACGACACTGTTCATACAGCTCTTTACCATAGTGTTGACCTGCTTGATCATGATCCATAGCAATCATTACATGGCGATCTTTTAAAGGCGCATAATCGGTTTGTTTTGCCGATTGCGCCCCTTGCATGGTGGTGGTTGTCACAAATTCGGGAAATAACTCTCTCGCTGCTAAGGCAGCTTTTTCGCCCTCACAAATTAATACTGTTTTTTCAGGACATTTAACCAGTTGATCCAATTGAAATAGTGGACGGGGATAAGCAAAACCTTTGGCCTGCCATTCATGTTTATTAGAAGCACGAATAAAGGGACGGAATTCTTTTTTCAAGGCTCCATTTTCTTGTTCAACGGTATTCCATCTGACGATGTAGCCCACAATCGTACTATGCGTATTAGCATATGGATAATATTGGTCTGCTTCATTACCGAACGCTTTCACAAAGTGCTGATATACCGCTGACTGCTTTAAAGAAATAAGGACCTCATCAGACATTGCTCAAAAATCCTTGTAGTTCACGTACTGCATCTGTTTGATTTATGCCGCGCACATATGCCCACAGCGAGATAAAATCCCCGCCTTTATCGCCGGTAGCAAAATCGGCCCATTTACCGGTGCGGGTATTAATACGGAATGAGCCAAGATGACGATCGCAACGGGTGGGATTAAGCGCTACGTATTCTTGGTTTTTTAATGTTCCGTTGGGTAATAACCATTGCAGCAGGGGCAGCACGTAAGGGGTAAGCTGACGGTTGAATTGATAAAAATCAATTTTTTCTTGATGGTGATTAAGATGCATATTATTCTCTTTGGTGAATTGATGATGAATTCTTGCCCTCTGTCCGGAGGGCAATTTTTTTTATTGTTAATGCAATCGTTGCGCAACGGTACGATCGGCCAGGAAACTATCGAGATCTGATTTACGATATCTAACCAAGCGCCCTACTTTAATAAAGGGTAGGTGATACCGCTTAGTACAACGCCACACCTCTAGCGTTCCTGGCAAAACCCCAAGATAGGCCGCGGCTTGGTTGCTGTTCAACAGCTCTGCATTTATATTAAAATTAAAGGGTGTTGGATAATCTGACATGGAAATAATCCTTTCATGATGGTGGTTAATAGAGCTTCATCATTTCGGGTTTTTAAAAACAAGAAAATGCCTTTAATGGATTTAAGCATGACCAAATTAAGGGTAATCAGAGTAGCTGAAAGCGCTGGTTCCATTGATGAAAAAAGGGTGATACCTATTTAGTAAAATATGTAAAAATTTAAAATGGGTTAAACCCATTTTAAATCTTGGTTCCTCTTTTCATCACCTGTAACTGCCACGTATTCTTGATTTATCAAATCAGTGTCTATCAGCTCTGGGTTTCACTTTAAGAAACCTTCGTAAGGCGTTCTGACATCATTCTGCACCTTGTAATTAAATAAAAATTATGTTATAGAGCCATGGGTTTAAATGTATGGAAAGATTCCTATGCGATACTGTGTGATGTTTGTAATAATTGCAGGCGCTTTGTTTACGGGAAGTGGTTTTTGTGCCTCCGACCTAGAAACAAGGACAACAAGAATTGTCGCTGAGTGCGAGGATATGTCTTATAAAACGTGTTTGTATACCCGCAAGCTGAGCAAGTCTGGATCTGAGTGGGCAATTGATGAGGAGAGGCAAGAGTGCGCTGAAGGAAATCTAGCGAGCTTTTTTAGAAAAAATGAACGATCCATTTCAACTCTTTATGAATTAGGTGTGTTGGGCGCTCATGAATCTCTTGATATTGATCGAGAAAAAATTAGGAATAATCAGAAAACAGTTAGTGATGAGCTTTACAAAATTTGGCACTCTCAAACAAATATTGCGGTAGATTCCAGAAAGCAACCTGAAGAATTTGCTCGTGACCTTAAAGATTTTGCAGATCTTGCATGGAGTGATGGCTATACAGTAAGAAGTGAAGAGTTAGCAGGTGTAGACGATGTGCAAGAAAAAATATATACACTCTACAAACTGATGGCTGTATCCTATTCATCATGGCGCCAGAGATCTCATCAGATCAATCCAGCATAGCGGTAATTTAGTCATGCTTCAGGGCATGCATCATGGTTCTAAAGAAAATGTATCGCCCTTAGCTATGGAATTATTCTGCCCAAATGCATGTGTTTTTTCAGCAGGAAATGGCGCTGTGTTTGCGCATCCTAGTATAGAAGTTCTTGGGTACCCTTTTAGAGAGGAAGATATAGGGGCATTTTGGGAAAAATATGCACTGAAAGAATTTGGTTATTCATTTGCAGCTTTTACTGCTCCACGACAGGGACCAACAGGTAGTGCACAAGCCGTCTCAATCCACCTAAATTCTCCTGTGTTTATGTGTACAAATACCTATGGAACATTACGTATAACAAAAGATTCAATTAGCGCTCCATTTAGTTATATTCAGCAAGGTTACATGATGTATTACCTGCTCCATGCTTATGAAATTAAAAAAACTGCCCTTATTGACAGCGCAAGCATAACTATTGATGGTCTTACAGCTAATCAGGAAACCGAAGAGTATTCAGCTGAAGGATTTTGGGAGCAGCTTAGAGGAAGAACACTGATTCAAAACTCAACAGACCCATCTATTTATGAAGACTCACTTCTCCCTACTTATAAGCTTAAAGTCATCACTAAAAAGAGAAAAGTCGGACCAAGAACAGAAGAATACCTCTATTTCTACGTTCTCAAGCAGTGTGATTTTTTAAGCTAAACACTTTCATGACCAAACTCGATGGTAAATCTGGGCAGTTTGTTGTGTAAATACCTGAAGTACGATAAACACTGATGATACGTAAAAATTAAGATGCGCACGTTGGCAAAAAGTCTATTTGGAGCATGTTTGAAAAATTTTCTCCTGGTAATTTCAGAAGAAGACAACCGAGATTACGAGGATAAACTTATATCGGTATCACTTTTTAAAAAATACGCTTTATAAAGAATATAAATAGAAATAAAATGCTTTAAAAAGCATAAATTTTTGACAAAAATGTCAATGTTATATATATTATTTAAAGCATATGCCGTACAATTATCAGTTTTTTGAGGGTAGACAATGTCACGTAAAAACAAGCTTATAGAAACTCCACCTTACGCTATTGAACAGACACTCAAGCGGCTTGGTGCAAATCTACGCACAGCTAGGTTGCGCCGCAATCTTACCATTGATGCGGTTGCACAAAAAATAGGTACTGGGCCTCGTGCCATTGCTAATGCAGAAAAAGGCAAAGTCTCAGCCGGAATTGGAATATACGCCGCTCTACTCTGGGCATTGGGTCTTCTCAAGCAATTGGATGATGTAGCAGACCCTGTTAAAGACCAAGAAGGATTAGCGCTTTCGCTACACAATGAACGAGAACGTGCACGTCAACATAAGGATATAGATAATGATTTCTAAATCTCCAGAACAAACGTGCTACGTTTATATTACTCTCCCTGGACAAACAGAACCCATCACTGCTGGTCGTTTTATTTTGACAGTCGATAGATACGACACTCCTTTGGGGCGCTTTGTGTATGGAAAGAAATATTTAGAACGCGCTGATGCTGTAGCATTTGATCCTGTTGAGCTAAAACTTAGTCAACATGTCTATGAAACAACAGCATTAAAAGGTGTTTTTGGCGCTTTGCGCGATGCAGGACCGGACTATTGGGGGCGACGTGTAATCGAACATCATTCAGGAAAATCTCAGTTAAGTGAATTAGATTATCTCCTCTATGCACCAGATGACCGTGCTGGAGCACTTGGGTTTGGTTTAAATCAAGAACCTCCTGCGCCAAAACGTACATTCAATCAGACCATTAATCTTCAAAAACTTCAGCACGTCGCTAATGCTATTGTTAATGAGGAAGAATTGCCAGCAAGTGCTATTCATCAGCAAATTCATGATTTAATGCTTATTGGAACTTCAATGGGAGGAGCACGTCCCAAGGCCGTCGTGGAAGACGAGGAAGGTTTGTGGATTGCTAAATTTAATAGAAGCGATGACAGATGGAATCAGGCCCGAGTTGAACATGCGATGTTAGTTTTGGCACGTCATTGCGGGTTAAATGTTGCTAGCAGCAAAGTTGTTGAGGTAGGAGACCAAGATGTCTTGCTTGTTAAGCGTTTCGATCGTGAAAAACAAGCGCAAGGATATTTACGAGCACGCATGGTTAGTGCTTTAACCTTGCTGCGTACTGAGGATACGCATCGTTCCAGAGAACAGTGGTCTTACATTGCACTGGTAGAAGAGCTAAGACGTATCAGTAAAGAGCCCGCAAAAGATGCTAGCGAATTATTTCGTCGGATGTGTTTTAACGCGCTTATTTCAAATATCGATGATCATCCTCGCAATCATGCGGTTATCGCAAAAGAACAAGATTGGCGTCTCTCGCCAGCTTATGATTTAACACCCTCTGCTTCTGTTAGTATTGAAAGGCGAGATCTGGCAATGATCTGTGGTGATTACGGGCGCTTCGCCAATGTCAGCAATTTTCTTTCACAACATGCTAGGTTTTTGCTGGATAAAGAGAGTGCGCTAGCAATAGTGAACGAAATGAGAGACTATATCGCAAACAATTGGTACTCAATAGCACGAGCTGAAGGTGTTTGTGAAAATGACTGCGAGAAAATAGAAACTGCTTTTGCTTATCCTGGATTCAGTAAAATACTAACAGAGTGAACCTTTTGTCAAAAGCAAAAAATAAAAACCGTAGCATTCACAAAATTATTTGGAGCGCAATATACCGATATAACCATAAATTAAAAGAGAAAACTCTGTCATATCAGCATTTTTTGAAATTGCTTAAATATTATTTTGTTCGCTGCTCTTTTTTCTCTTAGCATGGTACTTCTTGCCTTCTTTTTGCTCGGCAAGGCGAATGAATTTAGCAAGATACGGAATATCAGTCGATGCAATATCAAGTTGATGCTTTTTGATATATTCATCAATAAATACTTGAATGCCCTCTTTTGCTACCTCTGCTAATTTCTCTTTCCCGTACTCTTCATAAACAGCATTTAGTACCTGCAACCACGGGGTTGTATAAGTATTGAGATTAATTAAAGACGATGAGTTGCAAGACGCAGGGGATGACTTCTGAGAGGGTGGTGCATTAACGCTACTCCTTACTTCTTCTTCCTTAAAATAAATGCTCCCATAAAATTTACCTATAGAGCGAAGATCGCCGCAAGCTGCTCCATCTATTAATAGGCGGTACCAATGTATATCATAAGACCAAAATTCTGCGGGTAGCTCATGGTAAGCATAATCTGATAATACATATGATTTAAATTGATTTCCTGATAGCATACTTCGGCATTGATGCATTACCAAGAATTCAAGCGTATCTTTCATAAAAGAATTCTGATCACGATATACTTTTTGTACATTATCTATTTTTAACAATTGATATCTTTCGTCTTTACGGATTGCGATTTTTAAATTTAATAGCTTAAAGTGCAGAGGATATTTTTGCTTTTCAACTAGGTAGTCCATGATGTGGGGATGTGCAACATCAAACATTGAATATGCATGATAGTCATCGGTGATTTCTTTCCCAAATTCTGCTGGAATAATTCTTGATATAACTGGCTTAGCTAATCCTTTTCCTACTAAGTAAATAAGTTCATATATGTTTATATAGCCGGGGGCAGATCTAATACTAACCATAAAAAATACCTATTTAATAATAAGACAAATATATAGTGATAAATCATGAGTAGGCTTTCTTATAATTTATATATTTGTCTTAATTTTGATATTACAGTCACAATTTAATATGATCTTATTAAGATAATCAATGATATTTTGATATTATATTTCTTTTGATGGATCTAAATATTAGAAATGTGCTTTTTTGCAGCCAACATAGCTTCAGTTGCTCTATTAACAGATTCTCGTACTGGATCAATATTAAGTCGCGCATAAATAGCTGTAGCTTGTTGCGTTTTATGGCCCAAAGATTTACCAATGACATAACTATTTGCGCCAGTTGCTGCTTGCCAACTACCTAAGGTGCGGCGCAGATCATGTATTCTTAAATCTTGTAGATTTGCTCGTGTTAAAATTCTTTTCCACGCACTTTTCGGTTCTTCTAAATGACCAGACTGGCTTGTATTACTAGGAAAAACCCATTCATTGTTTTTAATATCTTGCTTGCGTTTCTTTAAAATAGATATTGCTTCTAAGGACAAGGGAACATTGTGCGACATCCCATTTTTAGTTTCTTGGATTTGCCATAGTGCGCGCTGCAAATCAACATCTTGCCAGCGCATAGAAAGTGTATTTGCTCGTCTTGCTCCAGTTAAAAGGCATAACATAAAAAAATCTGAAAGAGATTGGTTAGGCTCTTCTTCTAATGCCTGGAAAAATCTTGAAAGCTCATCTCTATGCAAAAAACGTTCACGGCTTTTCTCTCGAAATTTTTTTATACCAACAGTTGGGTTTGATCCATTCCATCCCCAGCTAATTGCTTTTGAGAAAAGAATACCCAGCAATGATAAGGCTCTATTTGCGGCATAAACGCCATGTTCTTTACCGATTTTAGCATGCAGCTGTTCAATGTCAGCTTTATGAATATTAGAAATTTTTCGTTTATCCCAAGATGCAAGATAAAGCCTATGTTGATTTTCATCGCTTTGCCACGATTTTTTATGGACTTTGGCGTGATGTTCTAAATATTGATCGAAGAGCTCTTTGAAAGTAGTCCCTTCTCGTAATTTTGATTTTTCCCTGTTCGGATTTTTACCTTTTGCAATTTGTGCATTTGTTTCTAAAGCTAGCCCACGCGCATTTTCGATAGATAAGTCGGGATAATGGCCAAGCGTTATGCGTTCTGGTCTCCCATCAATTTTACGATACACTAAAAATGATATCGTGCCTTTGTCAGTAATCGCAACTCCAAGTCCTCTTACTTTTTCATCGTAGTAGTAAAAACGTCTACCTTTTGAAGGAAAATCTAGGCCCTCCAAGCTTCGTTTTGTAAAGTTAAACCTTGTGTTTTTTGATATCATTTGGTGCTACCCTGGTGCTACCTTTTTAATAAAAAGACGTTTATTTTCGCTAAGAATCGTAAAACCAATATATGCAAAAATATAAGTATTATCAATAGTTGCAGGGGTTTGTCAAAATAGAGAAAATATAAAGCCCAATGACTCTTAATCAGCGGGTCGTAGGTTCGATTCCTACGGCGCCCACCAAGGAAAGCCCAACATTTGGATTTATTTGCCTGTCCAGCTGTTTCTCCATAAGTGCAATGTTGCCGTTGAAATGCCCATAGCATCCTCAATACCTGGAATTCCTGATTCTGGACATCCTAAACTTCTGCCTGGAAAAAACACTTCAGGTGGCATAGCAATATCTACGTTCCCATCACGATTTGCGGCCTTAAAAAAAGCAATGCTTACCGCGCAAGGTCCAGTTTGCAGTATTGCATTAAGCTTTTTATCAGGGGGGATTTCAGTATAGAATTTTTTATTTCCATTTCTCATGTGCTGCAAATTTCTTCTGATCAAATTTGTAAGCTCATTCGTAACTGGATGATCAGTCTTACATGCCATGAATGCATTGCCAATATATACAGATGTCGGCTCAACTCCAAAAACAGAATCGTAAAAATAAAAATATGGCTTTAGGGAATGAAAAACTAATAAATCTGTATCTAAGTATGCTCCGCCCATTTTTCTGAGTGCTTCTACACGAAGAATGTCACTGGATCTGCCAAAGTTATTTTCAGCTAAAGCTTCATCAAATTCAGCTTGCAATTCTAAGGTGCCCAATAGCTCAGCAAACGCTATAACCTGTATATCGGTTCCCT
>JACCDN010922708.1_pt1 | contig 27033 bp, 21 predicted proteins | sample 7441691 | NCBI WGS metagenome assembly JACCDN01 (sample SAMN15323439, study PRJNA562643) | freshwater metagenome | isolation source: river surface water | place: USA:Blue River Watershed | collected 2017-08-16 | reverse complement strand
GGTCAGGTAATAAAAGTAGCTGTCATGCCGGTACGGATAATCGGCATCGGCATTGCGCATCACTTCGGACGCGGTGGGAATGATGGCCACGCCGCCCCCCTGCGCACGCATCTGGGCGAGTACACGGGCACGGCGGTTTGCGTAGGGATTCATGATCAGTTCTTGTGAATGAGGGGTGCGTTGAGTTGCTCCAGCCGTTCTACCGTACCGACATCGGTCCAGTCGCCGCGATAGACTTCGCCGCCTATTCTGCGCTGGTTTGCAAACTCTCGCAGAAGGGGCGCGAGCTTCGCGCTGCTGCCCGGATTCACGCTGTCGAACAGCTCGGGCCGGTAGACGCCAATGCCGGAGAAAGTGTAGCGCGGGACTCCTTCATTGGCGATCGCATAACTCTCCAATGCAAAATCGCCGTCGGGATGATGCGGCGGGTTCTTGACCAGATAGAGCCAGCCCAGGTCGCGGCGGTCGGCCGGATGCGGATTGCCCCAGACATCGTTCGTTTCGAGCACGTCCGTGACGGCAGAAAAATCAAAGTGCGGACAGTAGACATCACCGGCAATCGCCACGAAGGGCTCGTCCCCCAGCAGATGCCGCGCGTAAGCGATGCCGCCGGCCGTCTCCAGTGCAGTGCCCTCGGGCGAGTAGAGGATGCGTGCGCCGAACTGACTGCCATCGCCGAGTGCCTGCTCGATCATCTGGCCGAGGTGCGCATGATTGATCACGATCTCGGTGATACCGGCGCGCACGAGATTCAGGATATGCCAGACGATCAGCGGGCGACCGCGTACCTGCAGCAGCGGTTTCGGGCAGGTGTCGGTCAGGGGGCGCATGCGCTCGCCGCGCCCGGCAGCAAAAATCATTGCTTTCATGCGGTCATGCTCAAAAGGTGAATCCGACCTGGGTCGTGTTTTCGTCGAGGCTGTCGAGCAGCTTCACCAGCGGCGCGAATTCCTTGTAGCGGTACGCCGTCTTGCGGGTGTACTCCATCACCAGCGGGATATCGTTCAGGTAAGCGTCCTTGCCATCACGATGAGAGAGCCGCGCAAAAATGCCCAGCACCTTCAGGTGGCGCTGCAGGCCCATGAATTCAAAATCCTTGTAGAACGCATCCACATCATGGCTGACCGGCAGTCCGGCGCGGCGCGCGCGTTCCCAGTAACGTATCGCCCAGTCGAGCACCATTTCTTCGTCCCACTGGATATAGGCATCGCGCAGCAGCGATACGAGGTCATAGGTAATGGGGCCGTACAGCGCATCCTGAAAATCCAGAATGCCGGGATTGCCCTTGTCCAGCACCATCAGGTTGCGCGAGTGATAGTCGCGATGCACATAGACCTGCGGCTGCGCGAGATTATTTGCCAGCAGCACATCGAACACCCCATTCAGCGAAGCCTGCTGCGCATCGGATAGTGTGGCACCCCGATGCTTGCCGAGGTACCAGTCCGGGAACAGCATCAGTTCACGATGCAGCGTCGCGCGATCATAGTCAGGCAAGTGGCCGGGTCGGCTTTGTACCTGCAGCAGGATCAGCGCATCGATCGCGTCCATGTAGAGCTTGTGCGCCGTATCCGCATTGAGTTGCTTCAGGTACGTGGTCGAGCCGAGGTCGGAGAGCAGCAGGAAGCCCCGGTCCACGTCTTTGGCCAAGATGCGTGGCACGGTGATGCCGGTGTTGCCGAATAATTCAGCCACCGTCAGGAAAGGACGAACATCTTCCTGCGGGGGCGGTGCATCCATGACGATCAGCGAACCTCCGTCCGGGCTGTCAACGCGAAAATACCGGCGAAAGCTGGCATCGGCAGACGCCACCCGGAGGGTGGCGGGCAGGGTCACGGGGTCGTTCAGGCCCGCGAGCCAGGCAGAAATGTCGGCAAGACGCGGGTCGTTTTTCAGGGAGTCGGACATGTTGAGAGCAGAAGGAAACGCAGATTGACAAGTTGGAAGCACTGGCGCGACGAGCGCACCGCAGACCGAGTCGTGCTGAGGGCAAGCGGTTCCCGGAACCACGAGCGGCACGTCAACAGCATGACGGGGGGATGCTCAGGGATTTCCCGCAGTGAGTTCCCGCAGTGAGTTCCCGCAGTGAGTTCCCATATAATAAGGGATTAGTCTCTGACTCGCGGCGCTGACACAGCCCATTCCCCCTTCATGATCCGGCGATTGCCTCTCCGACCCTCCCTCCATGTGCTGCGCCTGAACGCGATCGCTGTCGCGGTGGCCTTGCTGCCTGTCTGCGGCTACGCGCAGGACCGTCCGTGGATTGCCGGCGCGGTCGATGAAGAAGGGCCGACGACCTTCGAGGCCGAGCAGATTACCGGCCGCCCCGATCACGAAGTCAACATGGACCGGCAGGTCAACATCAGTCGCGGCAAGACCCGGGTCGAGGCAGACCGCATGAAGTATGACATTGTCGATGATCGCGTGGACGCGGTCGGCAATGTGCGCATGGAGCGTGACGGCAATCGTTTCTTCGGCAAAGAGCTGCGCCTGAAGCTGGACACCGGCGAAGGCGTGCTGCAGAGCCCCGTCTATCAGCTGATCCGCAAGAACGCGCGCGGCAAGGCCGATCGCATCGAGTTCCAGTCGCAGGACACCGCCACGGTCTTCGGTGGCTTCTACACCACCTGCGAAGGCCCGGATCCGGACTGGTATCTGCGTTCAGGTTCGCTCGCGCTCGACAATGGTCGAGAGATCGGCGTGGCCGAAAAGGCGGTGCTGGTGTTCAAGGGCGTGCCGCTGGCCGGTGCGCCCAGATTGTCCTTTCCGCTGAGTGATGAGCGCGTTTCCGGTTTTCTCGCGCCGACCATCGCGACCTCGACCTCCGGCGGTCTTGAAGTCACCACGCCGTATTACTGGAATATCGCGCCCAATCGCGACCTGATCCTCGCGCCGCACTACATTACCCGCCGCGGCCTGATGCTGGGCGGCAGCGCGCGTTATCTGGGCGAAGACTACGGCGGCCAGACCAACTTCGAGGTGATGGACCGCGACACCCAGACCGGCGCCAGCCGCTGGGCCGGCTCGGCGCGGCACAAGCACACGCTGGGCGAGGGCCTGACCTTCAATGCCAACCTGAACGCGGCCTCGGACGATGACTATGCACGTGATTTTCCGTTCAGCCGCGTCTGGGCCTACCAGCCCGGCATCAGCCGGCGTCTGCTGGTCAGGGATGTGCGGCTCGATTACGGCAGCCGTGACTGGACCGCCAGCGGCCGGCTGACCGAGTATCAGGTGCTGCAGGACCGCAGCGGAAACGCCGTCATCCAGCGTCCGTACAGCCGCCTGCCGCAACTGAATTACACGTATTTTGGTGAGAGCGACGGCGGTGCTCAGTGGTCGCTCGGTTCGGAATTCACCCGCTTTCAGCAGGCCTTCCTGCCCAGCGACGGCATGCCCCGCCAGGGTGACCGGCTGGTGGTCAGCCCGCGCGTCGGCTACAACTTCCAGACGCCGGGATTCTTCCTGCGGCCCAGCGCCTCGGTCCACGGTACCGTGTACAGCCTGGACAATACCGCCGACGCGGCGATGACGGCGCCCTCGCGCGTGCTGCCGACCCTATCGCTGGATTCCGGCGTGATCTTCGAGCGTGATGCAAGCCTGTTCGGCAACGCGGCGGTACAGACCTTCGAGCCGCGGATGTTCTATACCTACACGCCGTACAAGCGTCAGGACTCCAAGCTCTATCCGAATTTCGATTCGACCGAGGCTGACTTCAACTACGCGACGGTGTTCCGTGAGAACCGTTTCGTCGGCAATGACCGCATCGCCGATGCCAACCAGCTGACCACCGCGCTCACTACCCGCTACCTCGAGCCCAACGGTATGGAGCGTCTGCGGCTGGCGATTGCGCAGCGTTTTTCGTTCGCCGATCAGCGAGTGACACTGAATGATTACACGCCGCTGTCAAACGAGACCCGCTCGGATATGTTGTTCCTCGGATCCGGCCGGCTGACCGATCAGCTGCGTGTCGATTCGAACTTCCAGTTCAGCCAGACCCGCAATGAACTCAATCGCATGAATGTGGGGGCGTTCTGGCAGCCGGCGCCGATGAAGGTGCTGAATGTGCAATACCGCCGCGATGTGCGCAACCTGCCCAACGATCCGAACTCCAATTTCGAACTGATCGATGTATCCTCGCAGTGGCCGCTCGGTGATCGCTGGTATGGCGTGGGCCGGGTCAGCTACCTGCTGAAAGAGAACAAGCTCGGTCAGTCGCTGGCCGGTGTCGAGTACAAGGCCGATTGCTGGATCTTCCGAGTGGTCGGCCAGCGTGTGCCGACTGCGCAGGGCGTCGCCAATACCACGGTATTCCTGCAACTCGAATTCAATGGCCTGTCGATGCTGGGTGCAAACCCGATGCGCGCGCTGCGGGCCAACGTGCCCGGCTACCAGCCGCTGGGCTCGACCGACTATCCGTACGAAACTTATTGATTGTGAACGCCATGAAATTTGCCGCGAACCGTTTCCTGCCCCGCGCGCTGCCGCGCTGTCTGTCATGGGCTGCGGTGGCCGCCGTGTCGGCAGTGTCCGCTGTGTCTTTGTCGTTCATGGCTCCCGGCGCACATGCGCAAGAGAAGGGTGCCGGCAGGCAGCCGCAGCTGATCGATGCGATCGTCGCAGTCGTCAACACCGACGTGATCACACTGCGCGAGCTGAATGACCGCATCGCGCTGATCGAGCAGCGCATGAAGCGCCAGAACATGCAGATGCCGCCGCGCGAGGTGCTGCAGAAGCAGCTGCTCGAGCGGATGATCGTCACCCGCGCGCAGATGCAGCTGGCCAGAGAAAGCGGCATACGCGTCGATGACATTCTGCTGGACCGCGCCGTCGCGCGGATCGCCGAGCAGAACCAGATGACCGTACAGGGCTTTCGCGACCAGATCGAGCGAGAGGGACTGTCCTTCGCCCGTTTCCGCGAAGAGATCCGCGAGGAAATCACGCTGCAGCGCCTGCGCGAACGCGAGGTGGACAACAAGCTGCAGATTTCCGACTCCGAGATCGACAACTATCTTGCGGCCGCCAGTGGCAAGCCCGAGGCCAGCCAGCTCGAACTGAACATCGCCCAGATTCTCGTGCGCGTGCCGGAGAATGCATCGCCTCAGCAGATCGCAGAGCGCCGCAAGCGGGCCGAGACTGCGATCGCCCAGCTGAAGTCGGGCACCGATTTTGCGAAAGTCGCCGCCAGCTTTTCGGACGCCGGCGATGCACTGTCCGGCGGCGATCTCGGCTGGCGTGCCGTGTCGCGTCTGCCGCAGCTGTTTGTCGATGCCGTGGAAAAGCTCAGCGAGGGCGAAATTGCACCGCTGGTACGTAGCGCCAACGGCTTCCATGTGCTCAAGCTCGCTGGCCGGCGTGCAGCCGGCGCCTCGAAACTGAGCACCGGCAGCATGGTGCAGCAGACCCGTGCGCGCCACATCCTGATCAAGGTGAACCAGATCGTCTCGTCGTCAGAAGCCCGCCGCAAGCTCGCCGAGCTGAAGGAGCGGCTCGATAACAAGGCGTCGAAATTCGAGGAACTGGCGCGGCTGTACTCGAATGATGGCTCGGCCAGCAAGGGCGGCGACCTCGGCTGGATCTATCCGGGCGACACCGTGCCCGAGTTCGAGCGCGCGATGAATTCGCTGCGCCCCGGGCAGGTGAGTGAACCGGTCGAGTCGCCGTTCGGCTATCACCTGATCGAAGTCCTTGAGCGCAAGACCGAAGAAGTCTCGCGCGAGCGCCAGCGACTGATGGCGCGGCAGGCGCTGCGCGACCAGAAGCTCGAAGAAGCCTACGAAGACTGGCTGCGCCAGCTACGCGACCGCGCATACGTCGAGTACCGCCTCGACGAATTCAGCTCGCGCGCGCAGTAAGTTCGCAGGTCTTCACCCTTGCCTTTATCACCGGCGTCTTGGTTCCTGCGATGTCCTGCCCGCGCCTAGCCATTACCTGCGGCGAGCCGGCAGGCATCGGTCCGGAAATCGCCGTACGCGCGGCGCTCGAGGCATCCACGCTCGATATCGTGCTGATCGGCGATGCGCAGCAGCTGCACGCGCTGGTCTCGGCGTGCTCGCCCGGGCGGTCACTGACGCCGCTGGCCTCCCCCTCGGCGCTGCAGCATCAGCCGCGTGAAGCCGGCCGCCTCAGCGTGATCGATTGTCCACTGGCGGTGCGCCCCGTGCCGGGGCAGCTGGATGCGCGCAACGGCCCGGCCGTGGTGCAGACACTGGACAGAGCGATCGATGCGGCGATGAGCCGGCAGGTCGATGCCATCGTCACCGCGCCCGTGCAGAAGAGCACGATCAATGATGCGGGCATCGCATTTACCGGGCATACCGAATATCTCGCCGAGCAGACCGGCACGCCTCAGGTCGTGATGATGCTCGCCGGGCCGACCCACGGCACGATGCTGCGTGTCGCACTGGCGACCACGCACCTGCCGCTCAGCGCGGTCAGTGCAGCGATCACCCGGGAGAGCCTGTCGCGCACGCTGGACATCATTCACGCAGATCTCAGGCAGCAGTTCGGCATTGCCGATCCGCGCATCCTGGTCGCCGGGCTGAATCCGCATGCCGGCGAGGGCGGTTATCTGGGCAGCGAAGAGATGACGGTGATCATCCCCGTGATCGAGGCCGCGCGCGCGCGCGGCTGGCAGGTGTCCGGTCCGTATCCTGCCGATACGCTGTTCCAGCCGAAGTATCTCGATCACGCAGATTGCATGCTGGCGATGTATCACGATCAGGGCCTGCCCGTGCTGAAGTTCGCAACCTTTGGTCAGGGCGTCAACATCACGCTGGGGCTGCCGGTCATCCGCACGTCCGTTGATCATGGCACGGCGCTCGATATCGCCGCACGAGGCACCGGCCATGCGGATTGCTCGAGCATGCAGGTCGCGATGCGGATTGCCACGGAAATGATCTACAGCTCGGGCCGCGTCAGCGCATGAAACATATTCCCCGCAAGCGCTTCGGCCAGAACTTCCTGACTGACCAGAATGTGCTGTACGACATCATCCGTGCGATTGCGCCGGCACCGGACGACCTGATGGTCGAGATCGGGCCGGGGCAGGGTGCGATGACGGCCTTGCTGTTGCAGTGCCTGAACCGTCTTCATGCGGTCGAGCTGGATCGCGATCTGGTCGCACTGCTGCAGAAAAAATTCAGCATCTCAGCGCTGGTCATTCATTCCGGCGATGCGCTGCAGTTCGACTTTGGCGCGCTGGCCGAACAAGAGAAGCACGACAAGCAGGACAAGAAGCTGCGCATCGTCGGCAACCTGCCGTACAACATCTCCAGCCCTTTGCTGTTCCATCTGGCGAAGTTTACGGCGCAGGTACAGGACCAGCATTTCATGCTGCAGAAGGAAGTCGTCGAGCGCATGGTCGCGCCGCCCGGCAGCCGGGATTACGGACGCCTGTCCGTGATGCTGCAGTGGCGCTATCAGATGGAATTGTTGTTCATCGTGCCGCCCGAGGCCTTCGATCCGCCACCGAAGGTGGAGTCCGCGATCGTGCGGATGATCCCGCTCGCCGAGCCGCTGGCCTGCGAGCAGCACAAGCTGGAGCAGGTGGTCACCAAGGCGTTTTCACAGCGGCGCAAGGTCATACGCAACTGCCTGTCCGGCCTGTTGTCAGAAGCGCAGCTGATCGATGCGGGCATCGACCCGCAGGCCCGGCCCGAGACCGTCGGACTGGAGTACTACGTCAGGCTGGCGCGCCTGCTGTAGTCAGGTCACGGCGTCAGGCTGATCAGGCATCCCGTTCGATCAGCTCGATCTTGTATCCGTCAGGATCCTGCACGAAAGCGATCACCGTCGAGCCGCCCTTGACCGGGCCAGCCTCGCGCGTCACCTGTCCGCCCGCCGCCTTCACCGCCGCGCAGGTTGCCGCCGCGTCCTCAACGCCGATGGCAATGTGGCCATAGGCCGTGCCCATCTCGTAGTCACTGACACCGTAGTTGTAGGTCAGCTCGATCTCTGCCTGATCAGGATTGCTCGCGTAGCCGACGAAAGCGAGTGAATACTTCTGGTCGGGACGGTCGGTGGTTCGCAGCAGGCTCATGCCCATCACCTGCGTGTAGAAATCGATCGAACGCTGCAGATCGCCCACGCGGAGCATGGTGTGAAGTAGGCGCATGGGTTCCTCTGGTCAGTATCGTTGGCGGCGCAGCCGCGGTTGGGAAGATCGGGGTCAGGCGACTTCAGAATTCAGGCAGTCTTTCCGGTTCATGCTCGCGCAGTGCCTTGCGTGCCGACTCGAACTCCGGCAGCACGGATTGCACGGTCGCCCAGAACTGCGGGCCGTGGTTCATCTCGCGCAGGTGCGACAGCTCGTGCGCGACCACATAGTCGATATTGGGCAGCGCAAAATGCATCAGCCGCCAGTTCAGGCGGATGCGGCCGTCGGCGGTGCAGGATCCCCATTGCGTGCTGGCCGATGAGAGCGCAAAGCTCTTGAAGGCCACGCCCAGTTTGTCTGCATAGATCGTCAGCCGTTCGGCGAACAGGCGCTTCGCTTCGGTTTGCAGCCAGCCCTGCACGCGGTCTTTCAGTTGCTGCTCGGTGGCTGATGCGGGCAGGCTGATGTGCAGCTCGCCGGCCAGTTCATCAAATCGCACGCCGAGGTGGCCGCGATCGGCGATGCGCAGCGTGATGTCATTGCCCAGATACGGCAGCTTCGCGCCATCGCGCCATTCCATCGGCGGCTGCAGGCGGCGCACCGAGCGATCGCGCTGCTCATTGATCTTGCGGAAGATCCACAGTTGTTTCGCCTGGATGGCGGACTCGATCTCGGTGATCGTCACCCATTTCGGCGCGGTCACGCGCAGACCGTCATCATCGATCAGAAAGCCGATGGTGCGACGCTTGGAGCGCAGCAGCCGGTAATCCAGGTAATGCACGCCCAGATACACGCGGCGGTGATTCGGCGGTATCGCCGTTTCAGGAACCGTGGAAGCTTGCTGCGCAGTCCGGGGGTGGGCGGGCGCGCCGTCGGCGGTCAGATCCAGCAGCGACAGCTGGTTGGGGTCGACAAATTTTTTGCGCAGGAACTGCCTTATCGACATGATCGGGATGCCACTGGATAGCTTTTTGAAAAGGGTTGCGAGGCGCGCAAGCCGGGCAGCGCAGCATTTGCCCGGTTCAGGCAAGCGCCTTGTCCTCATACGCCGCAGGGCTGAGCACGCGCATCTCGGATTCTATCCAATTTTCGACCTTCGCCATCAGTTCCGAGGGGCTGAGTCCGTCTGGCGCAATCGGCGCGCCGATCGACACCGTGATCACGCCCGGCGTCTTGATGAACGCATTGCGCGGCCAGCAGTCGCCTGAATTGACCGCAATCGGCACCACTGGCGTGGCCGTGCCGATCGCGAGTATTGCGCCACCGGCCTTGTACTGCCCCTGCTGGCCGACGCGCGTGCGCGTCCCCTCGGGGAACATGATCACCCACTGGCCGTCATCGAGCCGCTGCTTGCCGACGCGGATCACCTGCGACATCGCATCGCGGCCCTTGCTGCGGTCGATCGCGATCATGCGCAGCATCGCCAGACCCCAGCCAAAGAAGGGGATGTACAGCAGCGATTTCTTGAACACGAAGATCAGCGGTCTGGGCATCAGCCAGCAAAAAAAGATGGTCTCCCAGGCGGATTGGTGCTTCGAGAGCAGGATCACCGGTGCGTCCGGCAGATTCTCCATGCCCTTGATCTGCCAGCGTATGCCGCAGGCATAGCGTGCGGCGAGCGTGATGAACACGTTCCATCGCGTGATCATCCAGTAGCGCTGACGATAGGGCAGCAGGATGAATACGAAACAGGCGAGTGCCCAGATCACCGTGATCACCACGGTCAGCAGCGCAAACAGCAGCGAGCGCAGGAACAGCACAGGTCGGGACATTCGGGCTCCATGACCGGCGGGCACGAGGCGCGATGCCGGCGGTTGACGGGATGGTCAGTGTGGTCAGTGTGTTTTTTTCTTGCCCGGCACCGCACGCGGTGTCTCGGACGTCGTGTGCGCGGCCTCGGTCATATGCAGCAGCCGATCCACCATCTGCGCCAGATCATCAAAGATCTGCGTACCCGGCGGCAGTCCGCCGGTCGCCAGTGTCTGCGCGCCCTTGCCGGTCATGACCAGATAGGGCGTCGCACCCACCTGCACCGCGGCCTGCAGGTCGCGCAGGGAATCACCGACCATCGGCACGTCGCGCAGGCTGACATCGAAACGCTCGCCGATCGACAGCAGCATGCCCGGGCGCGGCTTGCGACAGTCGCAATGTTCCTCTGCCGCGTGCGGACAATAAAAAATCGCATCGATGCGCGCGCCGAAGGCTTGCGCCGACTGGTGCAGCTTGTGATGGATCGCGCACAGGGTCTTCATGTCGAACAGCCCGCGCGAAATACCCGCCTGATTGGTCGCCACCGCGACGCGATAGCCGTGCTGGTTGAGCCGGGCGATCGCCTGCAGCGAGCCCGGAATGGCCGTCCACTCGAGCGGCGACTTCACGTAGGCGTCCGAGTCGAAATTGATCACCCCGTCCCGGTCGAGGATGATCAGCTTCTGGGTCGTCTCGCTGGCAGGCACTCAGTCCTCTCAGGCAGCCAGTCGGGAAATATCCGCGACGCGGTTCATCATCGCATGCAGCGATTGCAGCAGCGCGAGCCGGTTGGCGCGCAGCGCCGGGTCCTCGGCCATCACCATCACCTCATTGAAGAACGCATCGACATCGTCGCGCAGCGAGGCGAGCGCCTTGAGTGTCGCGCTGAAGTCGGATCGCGCAAAGGCCTGATCGACGGCCTGTCGTGTCTCGGTCATCGCGCCGTACAGTCGCTGCTCGGCGGGCTCGGCCAGCAGCGCAGGCTGTACCTCGCCCGGCATGCCCTCGTTTTTCTTGAGGATATTCGTGATGCGCTTGTTCGCCGCAGCCAGTGACGCGGCCTCGGGCAATGCGGCGAAGGCCTTCACCGCATCAAGGCGTTCGAGCAGGTCGTCCAGCCGGTCCGGTGCCTGCGCGACCACGGCCTCGACCGCATCCTGCGCATGGCCTCGCTCGCGCAGCAGGCCGCGCAGACGATCGTAGACGAACGCCTGCACGTCGGCCACCGGATCGCTGAACTGCGCATTGCCGGCGAATTGCGCGGCCGCCTGCTGCAGCAGATGGGACAGCGACAGCGGCAGGCGCTGCTCGACCAGCATGCGCAAGATGCCCAGTGCATGCCGGCGCAGTGCGAACGGATCCTTGTCGCCGGTGGGCGCGAGGCCGATGCCCCAGATGCCGACCAGGGTCTCCAGTTTGTCCGCCATCGCCACCACAGTGCCGGTGCGGGTCGCAGGCAGTGCATCGCCGGCAAAGCGTGGCTGATAGTGCTCGCCGATGGCGGCGGCCACCTCGTCCGGCTCGCCATCATGGCGCGCGTAGTAGGTGCCCATGATGCCCTGCAGCTCAGGGAATTCACCGACCATGTCCGTCAGCAGGTCGGCCTTGGAGAGCTGCGCGGCGCGGCGGGCCATCGCCACATCGGCGTGCAGTGATTCCGCAACGGCTGCCGCAATCGCGACCACGCGCTCGTTGCGCTGCGCCTGCGAGCCCAGCTTGTTGTGATAGACCACGCTGGCCAGCCCGGGCAGGCGATCGAACAGCTTTTTCTTCTTGTCCTGCTCGAAGAAGAATTTCGCGTCCGACAACCGTGGGCGCACCACACGCTCATTGCCGCCGATGATGTGCTGCGGATCAGCGGTTTCGATGTTCGAGACGATCAGAAAGCGCGAGCGCAGCTTGCCGGCGCTGTCGGTCAGTGCGAAATATTTCTGGTTGGTCTGCATCGTCAGGATCAGGCACTCCTGCGGCACGGACAGGAAGGCATCATCGAAACGGCATTCATAGACGACCGGCCACTCGACCAGCGCGTTCACCTCATCCAGCAGCGACTCGGGCATCAGGATCTGATCGGCGCCGGCCTTCGCCTGCAGCGCAGCGCGTATCTTTTCCTTGCGTGTGCCATAGCTGGCGATCACACGGCCTTCTTCTTCAAGGATCTCGGCATAGCGGTCGGCCGACGGAATCGTCAGCACCGGCTTGCGCGACAGGAAGCGATGGCCGAGGGTTGTGCGTGATGACTGCAAGCCCAGCAGGCTCAGCGGAATGATCTGATCGTCGATCAGCGCGATCAGGCCATGCACCGGCCGAACGAACTGCACGGTCTCGCCATCGGGCCGCTGATAGCTCATCAGCTTGGGAATCGGCAGCTTCGCGATGCTTTCTTCCAGCGTGGCCTGAAGACCGGTCGCCAGTGGCTGGCCGGGCGCGGTATAGGTGAAGAAAAAGCTCTCGGCCTTGCCGTCGCTGGCGCGCTCCAGTTCCGCGAGCGCGATCGTGTCACGTCCTGCCTGTGCAGCCAGTGCGGCCAGTTTCTTGCTCAGCGGTGCTGCGGGCTGGCCATCCTTGTCGAGCGCCACCGAGACCGGCAGCACTTTTTCCCGGATCGGTTTGTCCGGCGACGACGTAAGCACGCCCTGTATTGTCACCGCGAGGCGGCGCGGGCTGGCATAGGCGGTGACGCTGGCACCCTCGTCAAGCAGCGCGCGCGTTGAGAGCCCGTTGAACATCGCATTGGCGAACGCGTCGCCCAGTTTGCCCAGCGCCTTCGGGGGCAGTTCTTCGGTCAGCAGTTCGACCAGCAGTGTGTGCTTCATGGTGTTCCGTGTGGGTAGGCGTGTCGGTGGTCAGGCGGCCTGGCTCGCATCCCCTAGCATGGGGAAGCCGAGCTGCTCGCGCGAGGCGTAATACGCCTGTGCGACCGCGCGCGCCAGGTTGCGGATGCGGCCGATATAGGCGGCGCGCTCGGTGACCGAGATCGCGCCGCGCGCATCCAGCAGGTTGAAGGTGTGCGCGGCCTTGAGCACCATCTCGTACGCGGGCAGTGCCAGCGGCACGGCCATCAGCCGCTGTGCCTCAGCCTCGTAGTTCGAGAACAGCGAGAACAGGAATTCGGCGTTCGAATGCTCGAAGTTGTAGCCGGACTGTTCGACCTCGTTCTGGTGGAACACATCGCCATAGGTGAGGCGGCGGGTGACGCCGCGCTCTTCCCATTCCGTCCACACGAGATCGAACACATTCTCCACGCCCTGCAGATACATCGCGAGGCGCTCGATGCCGTAGGTGATCTCGCCGAGCACTGGCTTGCAGTCGATGCCGCCGACCTGCTGGAAGTACGTGAACTGAGTGACTTCCATGCCATTGAGCCAGACTTCCCAGCCGAGGCCCCATGCGCCCAGCGTCGGGTTTTCCCAGTCATCCTCGACGAAGCGCACATCGTTCTCGGTGAGCTTCAGCCCCAGCGCCTCCAGCGAACCGAGGTAGAGCTCGAGAATGTTCTCCGGCGCCGGCTTCAACACCACCTGATACTGGTAGTAGTGCTGCATGCGGTTCGGGTTTTCACCGTAGCGGCCGTCCTTCGGGCGGCGCGACGGCTGCACATATGCGGCACGCCAGGGCTCGGGGCCGATCGCGCGCAGGAAGGTCGCGGTGTGCGAGGTGCCCGCACCGACCTCCATGTCATAAGGCTGGAGCAGCGCGCAACCCTGCGCGTCCCAGTATTCCTGCAGCTTCAGGATGATTTGCTGAAAAGTCGGTGTGGTAGTCATCAGGTATTGGGCGCACTGGCATGAGGCCGCTGGCAAACCCGGAATTCTAGCTGTTTTTGCTACGTCCAAGACGCTTCAGTCCGGGCAAAGCCAGCAGGAACAGCGCCAGCCCGACCGGCAGCGTGTTGCCAAACCGCAGATACGGTGTCTCGCCCTGCATGCCCTGCACGGGGGCGGTCAGTGTGGCGCGCTCGGAGAAGGGCAGGCGGGCGGTCACCTGTCCCCGTCCGTCGATGACCGCAGTGGCGCCGGTATTCGTGGCGCGCAGCATCGGGCGGCCGGTCTCCAGTGTGCGCATCTGCGAAATCTGCAGATGCTGCGGCAGCGCGATGGTGTCGCCAAACCATGCAATGTTTGAAACATTGAGCAGGATGCTGGGCACCGGGGTGCCGCGATCGATCGCCGCCGCAATCTGCGCGGCGATCTCTTCGCCGAACAGATCTTCATAGCAGATGTTGGGCAGCACCCACTGCTCGCGCACATCGATCGGTGGCTGGTACAGCGCACCGCGCCCGAAATCGCCCAGCGGCATCTTCATCAGGTCAACGAACCAGCGCGCGCCCGGCGGAATGAATTCCCCGAAAGGCACCAGATGATGCTTGTCATAGCGATACAGCGTCGACTGACCGAAAGAGAAACCGATCACGCTGTTCAGATAGATGCCGGGCGCCGTCGTCCACGGCACGCCGACCACGAGCGTGCTGTTGCTGGCCCAGGCAAAGTGCGCAAGCTGTTCGAGATAGCCTTCCGGCAGCTGTGTCGAGAGCAGCGGCAGTGCTGTTTCGGGCGTGGCGATCAGGTCAGCCGGCGCTTCGGTGATCAGGTCGCGGTACAGGGACAGCGAGGCCTGAAGATGAGCGGCGTCGAACTTCATCTGCTGCGGCACGTTCCCCTGCAACAGCCGCACCTGGATCGGCGTTCCCAGCGGCTGGGTCCAGGCCTTGCGCGAGAGCGCCTCGCCCGCGCCCAGCACGATGGCCAGCAGCGCGATGGCAAGGATCACCAGACGCCGGCGGTACAGCATCAGACCGAGGCAGCCTGCAACGATGGCCGCGACCCAGCCCACGCCATAGACGCCGATCAGTGGCGCATAGCCCGCCAGCGGGCTCGCGGTGTGCGCATAGCCGGTGGCGACCCAGGAAAAGCCGGTGAATATCCATCCGCGTGTCCAGTCGGCGAGCATCCAGCAGGCCGGCAGGATGGCGATCGCGGCAAAGGCCGGATGCTGCGCGCGCCGCCCGGCCCAGCCGGCCAGCCACAAGGCGAGCCCGTAGAGCAGCCCGAGGCTCGCGGCGAGCAGCACGACAGCAAGTGCCGACAGTGCCACCGGCAGTCCGCCATACACATGCAGGCTGACGAACAGCCAGTGCGTGCCGGCGAGGATGGTCGCGCCGCCGAAACACCAGCCGAGCAGGAACGCATCGCTGGCACGCGTGCAGCGCAGGAAGCACAGGGTCAGCAGGGCCAGCGCGAGGATCTGAACCGGCCACAGGCCGAAAGGCGCGTAGGCAAACACGGTCGCGCCGCCGGCCAGCAGCGACAGCGCGAGCGCGCCGCGCGACAGGGTTTGCGCGGCGGTAATCGACGTTGCAGCGCCGGTGTCAGGCGTGGCGCTGAACATCATGAACACGACACACGAGGCACGAGCTGCCGCGCATCAGCTGCTGGTCCGGAACGCGCGTGCCTGCAGTTTTTCGACCAGCAGCACATGCACCTGCCGGGCATCGGCGCGCAGCACCTCGAAGCGCAGGTCATCGATCTCGAACTGTTCGCCTTTGCGCGGCATGCGGCCGAGATGATTCGCGACCAGGCCGCCAATCGTGTCAACGTCCTCATTGGCCAGCGAGGTGCCGAGCGTCTCATTGAACTGATCGATTTCGGTCAGTGCCTTGATCCGCCAGCGCGGCCCGAGGTCGCCCTCTTTTACCGGCAGGATGTTGTCTTCTTCCTCGTCGAAATCATATTCATCCTCGATGTCACCGACGATCTGCTCGAGCACATCCTCAATGGTGATCAGGCCGGCAACGCCGCCGTATTCATCGACGACGATGGCGATATGGTTGCGGTTCGCACGGAAGTCGCGCAGCAGCACATTCAACCGCTTGGATTCGGGAATGAACACGGCCGGGCGCAGCATGTCGCGCAGATCGAAATCATCTTCGGCGTAATAGCGAAGCAAATCCTTGGCGAGCAGAATGCCGATCACCTTGTCGCGATCGCCGTCCACGGCCGGAAAGCGTGAATGGGCAGTGGACAGCACCATCGGCATCCACTCTTCGATCGGGCGCGCAATGTCCACGACATCCATCTGCGAACGCGGGATCATCAGATCGCGCGCACACAGGTCGGACACCTGGAACACGCCCTCGATCATCGACATCGCATCGGCGTCGAGCAGATTGCGCTCATGCGCATCGTGCAGGACTTCCAGCAACTCGCTGCGGTTTTCGGGCTCGGGAGAGATCAGCGCGGTCAGGCGCTCGAACAGTGAGCGGTGAGGCTTGGGATGGTCGGCGGCAGTACCGCCGGGGGGATAGTCTTGCATATGGCGCAATGCCAGAGTCGAGAAGCGCACAGGATACCGTAAAACGATGACCTGCCCGCAGATTGCTGATAGTAGTTTGCCAAGTTGAAATCGTGCGGCCTGCATAAACCGCGCAAAGCGCCCAAGGAAAGCACGAATGCGCGGGCGTTATGCTGATTTTTGATAAGGATCCGCAATGCCCAGCCGCGCAAGAATCTCGGTTTCGAGTTGTTCCATCTCGGCGGCCTCGTCGTCTTCGTCGTGGTCATAGCCCTGTGCGTGCAGCACCCCGTGTACGACAAGATGCGCGGCATGCTGTTCCGGCGTGAGCCCCTGTTCAGCCGCTTCTTTCAGCAACACATCGGTGCACAGCACGATGTCCGCTCGCACGATGCCATCGTCTTCGCTAGTGCCGTCGGCGCTGTCCTCGCTGTAGGCGAAGGTGAGTACATTGGTCGCGTAATCCTTGCCGCGGTAATCACGGTTCAGCGCGCGCCCTTCCTCCGCGTCAACAAAACGCAGCGTCAGTTCCGCTGGAGCGAGCTGGGCCGCCTGCACCCAGCGCCGCAACGTCGCCCGCGTGAGCCGCTCCGACAGCCGCCGGTCGGCGAACTGTACCGAGAGTGACAGCGGATTATTTGCCGGCATCGCGCAGTGTGGCAGCGGTGGCCGCCGCAGTGGCCGCATCATAGGCATCCACGATACGCCCGACCAGCGGATGACGGACGACATCGGCACTGGTGAAGCGAGTGAATGCAATACCGCGCACCGAAGACAGCACGCTCATCGCATCGACCAGGCCGCTTTTCTGGCCGCGCTGCAGATCGATCTGGGTGACGTCACCGGTTACGACGGCCTTGCTGCCAAAGCCTATGCGGGTGAGAAACATCTTCATCTGCTCGGGCGTAGTATTCTGCGCTTCATCGAGAATGATGAACGCATGATTCAGCGTGCGTCCGCGCATGTAGGCCAGCGGCGCGATCTCGATCGCCTGTTTCTCGAACATTTTTTGCGTGCGATCGAAGCCGAGCAGATCGTACAGCGCGTCATACAGGGGCCGCAGGTAAGGATCGACCTTCTGGGCGAGATCGCCCGGCAGGAAGCCCAGCCGCTCGCCGGCTTCGACCGCCGGACGCGTCAGCACAATGCGACGCACCGCATCCCGCTCCAGCGCATCGACCGCGCAGGCCACGGCCAGATAAGTTTTGCCCGTGCCGGCCGGGCCGACACCGAAGGTGACGTCATGCTCGAGAATGGCTTTCAGGTACTGGCTCTGATGGGGCGTGCGGCCACGCAGGTCGCTGCGGCGCGTGCGCAGGATCGGGCTGTCCGGTACCGGATCGTCATTTGCCTTGGTCAGGATCGCGGGCGCGTGGCTGGCTGCGGCGGCTTTCTGCTCGACCAGCGCAAGTTGTATCTCGTCCACCGAGATCGGACGGTCGGCCTGTGTGTAGAACTTTTCCAGCACATCAATCGCACGCTGCGCATTCAGGCCATCTGCGATGAATTTTTCCCCGCGACGAAACAGCGTGACATCCAGCGCGGCGGCAATCTGCCGCAGGTTCTCGTCCAGCGGCCCGCACAGATTGGCCAGCCGCGTGTTGTCGGCCGGCTCGGGCGTGAAATGGCTGGGCGGTGTCGGCCCGCCTTTGGCACTGGTGCGGGGCGTTGTGCCGGACGTCTTCATTGTTTCACCACCACGTTGCCGCGCAGCGAGAACGGATGGCTCTCGACGATCTCGAGATCGATGAACTGCCCGATCAGCCGCGATGCATTGGGGCCACCATCGAAATTCACCACGCGGTTGTTCTCGGTGCGTCCCTGCAGTTCATTCGGGTCGCGGCGCGACGGCCCCTCGACGAGCACGCGCTGCACGCTGCCGAGCATCGCGTCCGAGTAGCGCCGGGTATTGTCTGCAATGACTTTTTGCAGCCGCTGCAGGCGGGCAAGCTTGATCTCGTGCGGCGTCTCATCCGGCAGGTTCGCAGCCGGGGTGCCGGGGCGAGGACTGAAAATGAATGAAAAGCTGTTGTCGTAGCCGACATCGTCCACCAGTTTCATCAGCGCCTCGAAATCAGCCTCCGTCTCACCGGGGAAACCGACAATGAAATCCGACGAGATCGTGACATCGGGACGCACTTCCCTCAGCCGGCGGATGATGGACTTGTATTCGAGCACCGTATAGCCCCGCTTCATCGCAGCCAGTATCTTGTCCGAGCCATGCTGTGCCGGCAGGTACAGATGGCTGACCAGCTTGGGCACGCGCGCATAGACATCGATCAGGCGCTGTGTAAATTCCTTTGGATGGCTGGTCACGTAACGAATTCGCTCGATGGCCTCGAATTCTGCGATGTACTCGATCAGCAGCGCAAAGTCAGCGGTGTCGCCATCGGCCATCGCGCCGCGATAGGCGTTCACGTTCTGCCCCAGCAGCGTGACTTCGCGTACCCCCTGCGATGCTAGGTGCGCGATCTCGGCCAGCACATCCTCGAAGCGGCGCGAGACTTCCTCGCCCCGGGTGTAGGGCACGACGCAGTAGCTGCAGTACTTGCTGCAGCCTTCCATGATGGAAACGAAGGCGCTTGCGCCCTCGACGCGGGCCGGCGGCAGATGATCGAATTTCTCTATTTCCGGGAAACTGATATCGACCTGCGCGCGGCCACTGGTACGCCGGGCACGCAACATATCCGGCAGACGGTGCAGGGTCTGCGGGCCGAACACCACATCGACATAAGGCGCGCGTTTTACAATGGCCTCACCCTCCTGCGAGGCCACGCAGCCGCCGACGCCGATCACGAGTGCGGGATTCTTCTGCTTGAGCTCGCGGACGCGGCCCAGATCGGAAAACACTTTTTCCTGCGCCTTTTCGCGTACGGAGCAGGTGTTGAAGAGAATGATGTCAGCATCCTCGGGGGTGTCCGTCTTGACGACATCTTCGGCATCACGGAGCACATCGGCCATCTTGTCCGAGTCGTACTCGTTCATCTGGCAGCCGAAGGTTTTGATGAATAATTTTTTGGGCATGAAAGAATGGGGCGCCTGCTTGCGCCACCGGGCGCGGCGCCCGGTGTAAGGGATGACTAGACCGATGAATCAAGCGCTAACTTAAGCGCTAACTTAAGCGATGACACTTCGTTGCGGGAAACGATGCACAAAATTATAGCAGGCGCATGCGTGACGCTGCTGTCGTTCGTCACGGCCATCTTGCCACCGGATGCGGCGGCGGCACCCGCCGGATGGCCGGCGTGGCAGAGTTTTCGGCAGCATTTCATTCAGCAGGACGGCCGGGTGGTCGAGCACGATGCCCAGTCGCGCACGACCTCGGAGGGACAAGCGTACGCCATGTTTTTTGCTCTGGTGAACGACCAGCGCGAGCTGTTTGACCGCGTGCTGCAGTGGACCGAGAACAATCTCTCGCAAGGAGACCTGCGGGCGAACCTCTCCGGCTGGTGGTGGGGCCATGCGTCCGGCAAGCCGCCATCCCCCGCCCAGGACAGCGCATCGCGATCGCCATGGCGACTGCTGGACGACAATTCAGCGTCCGATGCGGATCTGTGGATGGCTTATGCGTTGCTGGAAGCCGGGCGCTTGTGGCAGGTGCCGCGTTACAGCGCGCTGGGCAGGTCGCTGCTGGAACAGGTGCGGCAAAAAGAGGTGCTGCACCTGCCTGATGGCTTTTTCACGCTGTTGCCAGCGGCTCGTGGCTTTCGCCTCGCCGATCGCCACTGGCGCGTGAACCCCAGTTATTTCATGCCGCAGCAGCTGGCCCTGTTCGCACGGGTCGATCCCGCAGGGCCCTGGCAGGCGCTCGCATCGCAGCTGCCCGCCATGCTGTCGGCCTGTTGTCCGTCGGGCTACGCGCCCGACTGGGTCAGTTATCACGCGGGAAGCGGATGGAAGCCGGACCGGGGCGGCACGCTGACCGGCTCGTATGATGCAATCCGTGTTTATTTATGGGCGGGGATGCTGGACCGCCAGCATCCCGGTCGCGAGCGTTTGCTGGTGGCATTGCAGGGCATGCGCGGGCTGCTCAAAGTGCGCGGCGAGCCGCCCGAGCGGATCGATGTGCTGTCGGGTCGCGCCACTGGCAGGACGCCACCGGGATTCTTCGCGGCGGTGCTGCCGTATCTGCAGGCACACGGTGAGCGCGAGCTTGCCTCGCAAGCGCTCGAGCGCCTGCGTGTGGCCGAGTCCGACGGGCTGTATGGCAGCGGACGTCGCTATTACGATCAGGTGCTCGCATTGTTTGGCTTGGGTTTTGTCGAGGGGCGTTTCCGGTTCAACCATTGCGGCGAGCTGGTGCCCGCGTGGCGTGCGGAGCTCGCTGCGGGTTGCTGAGCTGCTGAATTGCCGGGCTGCTGCCTTGTCGGGTCGCTGCGTTATCGGGTCGCTGCTCTATCGGGCCGCAGCGCCGTTCGGGCATCAGGAACTCCCTCTCAGAACACAGTCGAGAATGACACACCGCCATACGAGACGGACGGATCGTCGCGGGGTTTCTCGCGGCCTGCGGTCAATTCCAGTCGCAGTTTCTCGGTAAGCTGCTTGGCCACGAACACGCCGGCCGCCCGGGTCTCATAGGTTCGGCCCTCCAGTCGTTTGGCCTCAACGCCCACCCGCCAGCCCGACGCAGGCCGGAAGCCGGTGCGCAGGCGTGCAAAGCTGCTGCCCAGACCGATCGCATAGTTGGCGATCAGGTCGGCATCCACGCGATCGCCCAGCGGCGTGAAAGCCATCAGCTGCGGATTCAGCGTGAAGACATTGCCGACCTTTTCATCCCTGGGCTCGAAGGGGCGCAGTCCGACATGTCGGTAGCCTGCGGTCGCGGACAGGTCCAGCGTGCGCTCGTCAAACTTCCACACATGGCCGATGCCGCCTTCCAGCCCGGGCACGCGGCCGCTGATTTCCTCGGTGGATCCGCGCTCGGTGGACTCGTAGCGATAACGGATCAGGCTGATCACGCCCTTGCGGTACCAGCCCCTGCCAAGCTGCGATCCCTCCATCGGCATGATCGCGCCAAGATACGCGTAGCCACTGTTCGATGAACCTTCGGTACCGGCGAACACCACGTTCTCCGCATTGGCCGCGCTCGTCAGCGCGGCCAGTGTGATCAGCGAACATGACAGCGCAGCCCCTCGGGCTGAACGTGCAAACGAGGCGAGGCGGCTTCTGCAAGTGCGGGTCATTGTTTTTTCTCCGTTGCGTGAATGCCGGGGAGCGCCCTGCTGACCCGGAATCCTTGTCTGGCCAGCAGCAGCAGGTGGCCGCCACCGCGGAAGATGGCTTTTTTCAGCAGGGTGAAGAATGCTAATACCACGCTGCGACGGCGATGCCGGCGCCGCAGGTTCCTGACGAGTTGCTCGCTCGAGCCGTAAGGCACCGCGATGGCTGCGCGTTCTTGCGCGATATCCCGGAAGCGATAGGCGAGACCCAGCAGCGCATGGCCTCTGGCATCCACCTTGAGCTTCTGCAGGCGGCCGTCGAGGGTTTGCGCAATCCCGTCAATCGTGAGTTCGAAATCGTTCGCTTGCCGTATCTTCGTCTGCGATGCCGGTGGTAGGACGAGCTTGATGCCAGCGCCAGTGGCTGAGGCGTTCACGAGCGTGCCGCGCAGATCGAGGCCATTGTCGGTGCGTAACCGGACCGGATAGTCCACGGTGGCGCGCGGATAGACCCGGCGTTGTTTTCTTTCGAGGGTCACCCCCAGCGCGCATAGTAGAAAAATCAGGTCGAGCAGCGCCCACCCGCTAATAAAGTACAGCATGTCACGTAACTGCGGCTCCGTGGCCAGCCGGTACAGGCCCATGGCCAGCGCAGCCATGCTGAGTGCTGAGAGAAGATAAAAAGGACGGGCGAGGACAGACACGAAGTCTTTTTCAAGAATCTCTCCCTTGGGTGTCACCCGAAACTGTGGCGCGCGCGGGTTATAAAGCAAATGGGCGATGCTCGCGCTCAGGTGCACCGACTGGATCACCTCATATAAATACGAGATGAAGGGCCAGCGAACCTTCCCGTAGACAAATTGCGCCGTCATCGTCGAACACAACATCGCTGGTGCGCCGTAGGCCAGTACCTCGATCACGCTGGCGTCCGCCAGTGGCACGAACAGCAGCAGTGCCACCGGCGGCATCAGCATCAGGACCAGCCGGCTGACCGGGAATCCCCAGTACAGCGCAAAATTCGTGAACAGCACCCGCTGCATCAGTCTCAGGCGCGGCATTCGCCATGGATTGGAGAACAGGAAGATCTGCCACATGCCCTGTCCCCAGCGCGCGCGCTGCTGAATGAAACCACTGAAGGTTTCTGGTTGCAGGCCAGAGATCAGCGGCAGGTTCAGATAGGCGGTGGTATATCCCCGGGACAGCGCGCGCAGCGTCGTCTCTGCGTCCTCGGTCAGGGTCTGCTGAGAAAAGCCGCCGATGTCCTCCAGCGCCGAGCGTCGCAGCATCGCGGCCGAACCGCAGAAAAAGGTCGCGCCCCACGCATCCAGACCCGGTTGTATCGTGTTGTAGAACATGTCGTTCTCGGACGGCGAATGGCTGAAGGTCGACAGATTGCGCTCCAGCGGATCCGGATTCACGAAGTGATGCGGTGTCTGGACCAGGAACAGCCGGCGGTCGGCCAGGAAGAAGCCCAGCGTTTTTTCTATGAAGTCTTCTGCAGGTACGTGATCGCAATCCAGCGCCACGATGAACTCGCCCCGGGTATGGCGCAGCGCATCGTTCATGTTGCCGGCTTTCGCGTGTTCATTCCGCTCCCGGGTCAGGTAGATCGCGCCGAACCGCGTTGCGATAGCGCGTATGCGCTCTGCACGTTCGCGTGCGCTGGCAGCACGGACGGGATCGGGGTTGGCAAGCTGTTGCGCCGTGCCGCCATCATCCAGTACATAGACGCGCAGTTTGTCCGACGGATAGCGCATCTGCGTTGCGGCGATGATGGTCGACCTGACGAGTTCCGGCTCTTCGTTGTATGTCGGGATGAAGACATCGACCGTGGGCAGCCGCCTCGGGTCGGCCGGCAGCGGCAAGGGCACGCGGCTGGTGTTGCGCAGATTGGGCAAATGCCCCATCGCGCTGACGACGAAGCAGTAGCACTCGGCGCCGAACAGCAGCAGCCCGGCGATGATCGCGGCCGGCCCCATCTCCAGCGGCAGCGTGTCGGTACCGCGCCAGATCAGGTAACGCAGCGACATCGTCATCGTGAGGAAAATCATCGCATTGCGCATGATCTCGTAGCCGGCGCGCTGCGGCCGGTCGCGCCAGACCAGCGTGATGACCCACATGAACAAGACGATCAGCGTCGAGCCCATCACCTGTTGTTCCAGCGTGGTCGTGGTCGCGGCCAGCAGGGTCAGCAGCATCAGCGCCACGAGGATGCGTATCGTGGGCAGGGCCTCCCGCAGGGGGTAGCTTGCTTTGGCAATCTCAGGAGCGTTATTGGACATGGTTGCAGAGTTCCCAAGCCGAAAGTACAGGTTGTAGAAAAAAAGCAATTTTCCCAACCTTAGCGATTTAGTTAATATTCTGTCAATATTAAAGTCCAATAGTCGGTCGCCATGATCGACTATCGATTGCCCTTGAGCAACAGAGTAACCGAAGAACGGGGATGCCCGACACTGGGCTATGAGCGGCTGCTCATTGCTCCGAATAATCAACATCAGGAGACTTCATGTGGCGGCCAACAAATAGCCCCATAATCCCGGCTTTCGTCCGATGACACGGTCATCCGCGTCCGGTGCGCTGATACGCAGCACCTTCTTCCATGCCTGAATTTTTCATGACCGATGTCGCAGCAGGCGCGTCTGAGGCGTTCGTGCTGCTGGACGATGCCAGCGCCGATACCAGCGCCGATACCAGCGCGGACAGCGATCCTGCTACCGCTGGCCTTCGCCGTTCCCGGCTGTATACCGGCTTGCGTACCACGCTCGATTTTTTCGCGGGGGACTCGTCGGAAGATTTTTTCGCCGCCATCGAGCGTGAGCTGTCAGCGGGTGGCCATGCCGCAGGATTCTTCAGCTACGAATTCGGCGCTGAGCTGCAGCGCCTGCCCGTTCGCCGCGATAGTCCGGCGCCGCTGGCGACTGTGCTGTTTTTCCGGCAGTGCGAGCACCTGTCATCCGACGAGGTGGCGCGCTGGCTTGCGGCGCAGGCAGGTGATGCACCCTATGCGATCGAGCAGATCCTGCCCTCCGTGCAAGAAGCGGCATTCAGCCACGCTGTTGAGGAAATCCGGCGCTACATCGAAGCGGGCGACACGTATCAGCTGAATTTCACTTTTCCCGTGCGCTTCAGGGCGCGTGGCAACACGATCGCGCTGTATGCCGCGCTTCGCCAGCGGCAGCCCGTGCCCTACGGCGCATTGGCCGCGCTGCCCGACGGCTCGCAGGTGTTGTCGCTGTCCCCCGAGCTTTTTGTCAGCCACCGGCAGGGCAGGCTGTGCTGCAAGCCGATGAAAGGCACCGCAAGAGCGCATGGCGATACCGCACTGGATGCGAGTGCTGGACGCGCGCTTGCCCACAGTACCAAGGAGCGTGCCGAGAACCTGATGATCGTCGATTTGCTGAGGAACGATCTGGGGCGCATCGCCCAGACCGGCTCGGTCAGTGTCCGGGATCTGTTCGCCGTCGAACGTTTCGGCAGCGTGCTGCAAATGACCTCGACGATCGACGCGCTTGTGCAGCCCGGCACAGGCCTTGCCGACTGTTTTACGGCGCTGTATCCCTGCGGTTCCATCACCGGCGCACCTAAGCGCAGGTCGATGCAATTGCTGAGCGCGCTGGAGCGCGCGCCGCGTGGCTTGTATACCGGTGCCATAGGCTGGTTCGATCCGCCCGCAGGTGCAGCGCGGATCGGAGATTTCACGCTGTCCGTTCCCATTCGCACCTTGCACCTGAGTTCGCCTGACCTCCATGATGCCCGCGATGGCGTGATGGGCGTGGGCGCGGGCATCACCTACGACAGCGATGCGCAGGCCGAATATCAGGAGTGCCTGCTGAAGGCAGCCTTCCTCACCGGGATGCCGCCCGGCTTCAGCCTGTTTGAAACCATGCATGGTACGCGCAGCGAGATACGGCATCTTGAGCGTCACCTTGCGCGGCTGTATTCATCCGCCCGGCATTTTGGCTTTCGCGTGGACGACGCTGACCTGCGCCGCCAGCTGGCACAGGCCTGCGAGTCTTTATCCGAAGCGGGCGAGTTTCGCCTGCGGCTCACGTTGTTCGCTGACGGGCGGTTCGAACTCCGGCATGCGCGCCTCCCGCCGCTGCCAACCACCGTGAAATTACTGCTGTCGCCACAGCCCATGCGCTCGGACGACGTCTTCCTCAGCCACAAAACCAGCCTCCGACAGGGGTACGACCGCGGCTGGCAGGCCGCCGAGGCGGCAGGCGCCTTCGATACCTTGTTCTGCAACGAGCGTGGCGAACTGACCGAAGGTGGGCGCAGCAACCTGTTCATTCGCCTCGCGGGCCGCTGGTACACCCCGCCGCTGTCGGCCGGTTTGCTGCCGGGCGTGATGCGCGCCGTCATGCTCGACGACAAGGCCCTGAATGCCAGCGAACGTTCACTGAGCGTTGCCGACCTCAGGGCGGCAGAGGAGATCGTGGTCTGTAACGCACTCAGGGGACGCTTGCGAGCGGAGGTGGTCTGGGAGACAACGCCCCGGTCTCCGGTGTCCCAAACGCCGCCGTGATTGCCGGCCGATCGATGACGGCTTGACCCCCTCGCTGAATCTTGTACCCGGCGCAATCAGGCTGTCGGGCTCGCCATCCCGCCAATAGTCGGCATGCCCATGTCGCCATTCTCAGCAGCAGCCGTGCGCCTCAGGCGCTTTGTCATTCATTTTCGCGCGCCCCGATCCGGTCTGAGATGTTTCTATAAATAAATTTGACTGAAATCAATGTTTTCTCGCAAGCCCTAAACCTGCGTTCGCTTATCAGCACGAATATCCAAAATCCGATCGCGATGGCCTAGCTGTGTCTTGCGCTTCATCAGGGGGACATGCGCGCTGCAAGCAGAGAAGCAGGAGCGTTAGTTAGTTACTTACAGCATCGCCAATCATCCGGCTCGTTTGGCTTGTTTTCAAAGAAAAAAGGATAGGTTAATGAGGGCAAGGATTACTTCCAAAATACAATTCGTAAAGTGCCAAACCAGCAGCATAGACATCATCAGCTTGAACCACTTGAACATTGCGATTAATTTTTGCCAGGCTATCAGCTTTGAATTCCTTAGCCGCCTTCTTTTCCTGGGCGGTTTTTGCCCTATTGAACATTCCATCATATTCACGAATGATTTTACTGGTCTTCGTGGTAACGACGGTCACCTGATCGAACAGGGACTGCGACGGCGTGTCACACTTGATCGGCGACTTCAGGGCAATAAATTTCGGCGGATCTTCCCTGTTGCCGTACAGATCAATCGAAAGATGACATCATAGATACGGTTATGAAATACAATGCGATGTCGGAAAGAGATAAGCGTGATTTCCTTTTCAAAGGAAAAAAATTGCTCCCGGTCTGGAGCCAGTTCAAAGCGAAATAAAAGCTCTTATTTTCTCGCTTATGCATCCCGACCCGGCAAAAAGGATTTCTGCGGGGGAGGCATTGGCAAATCCGGTTTTTGCCGGTAGCGAAATCGGATCTGACAAGGCGCGCAAAATAATTATCTCGGTGGGTGAGGCCAAGGCCCGGCAGGCCAATTCCGGGCAAGCCACCTGAGCCAATCGAGAGTGCGTGATGGTCCGAGGGCGCGCCATCGACCGGGGCAAACGTTTGCGGGTCTGAGGATGGCCGTCCGCAGTCGCCCGAGGGCTCAGTTGAGAAGGTGGTGACGACCGTTTGCGGCGCCGGAAAGCACGCCGGAAAGCACGCCGGAAAGCAAAAAGGCCGACTGAAAACAGTCGGC
>JACCDN011075725.1_pt1 | contig 27035 bp, 7 predicted proteins | sample 7441691 | NCBI WGS metagenome assembly JACCDN01 (sample SAMN15323439, study PRJNA562643) | freshwater metagenome | isolation source: river surface water | place: USA:Blue River Watershed | collected 2017-08-16 | reverse complement strand
TTTGGATTTTTAAAGCATTACCGAAGGCTCTTTGCAAGATTTGATAAAATCTCTACCCACTTTTGCGCGTTCTTGCATTTTATTGCAGCTCTTCAATGGCTTAAATGAATTTCTCAACAGAACCTAAGACTCTCCTTGGCACAAAAAAAACAGAAGGTGAGCTCTCAGCTGCTCCTTATGTTCTTATTATTGATACATATAAATACCCATGCCCTGCTTGCAGAATGACGTTCCCAAGAGCCGTTCGTATTTTTGAGGAAGAATTTGATATCAGCATAATAGTGAAAGTCAACTATCACGCTGATTATCCTGTTAACAAACACGAAGAAGCGCTAAACGCAATGGTAGATGAATATACAATAAGTCAAGGAACCTCGTTCCATAAATTTGGATTTTGTCAAACCTGCACAAAAAAGACCGAGCCTTTAACAGGAACTCCAAATAACACTCCGCCATCTAAATTAAATGGCGGGTCCAGTACAGCAGGAGGAAGGCTTGAAAAACAACCATATTCTTCAATTTCAAGATCTGGCTTAACTGGGATCACAGATAAGGATAGAGAAGATGAATTTGATCCTTTTGCTTTCTGTGATGATAATGTATACAATTCTGATGATGAACAAACCTAAAGTGGTGATATTGAAAAATGACCAAAACAACGTTTAGAAAAATTATTTTTTGCTCGGTTTTTATAAGCCTGCCCCAGCTTAGCTATTGCTGTGACGACATTTTAGATCTGGATATTAAAAAAGCACAGCAGAGCTTCATTGCCAGCATCTTTGAAAGTCCTTGTGAGAGAGTATTTAAAATTCTTCGTAACGTTATGAGCAGTAAGCCACAAATAATTGAATTCAACGATTCTTTTATTGATCTTATCCTTCCCTTTTTTGAAAAGCCTGATCTTGAATCATGGAAAAAAACCGATTTAACAAAAACGATTTTAAAACACCCTGATTACGCAAATGGCGTTTTAGAAGCATCAAATGCAACACCTAAACAAAAGAAATTGAACTCTTTTTTAAAAAATCGCCTTAATGGATTTCACCTTCCTAAATTCGATGCTCAAGGCAATTATGAAGACCACTATGACGATTGGCGTGATTCAGAAGCAACCATTATGAAATGTAATTGGAGGCTTCTTTTGATGCCACAAAATTTGAGTGATGAACAAATGGATGAACATGATGATTTTCTATCTGATTTCTTATCTGATCAAGCAAACATGGAACACACTGATATTGATTATACTTTTTTAAAAAGAATTCTTGAAGATTATGACAATCCACACATTGAAGAAATTTTATGGGAAAACTATGAAAAAATAAAAAGGGTCAATAATGGTGATTTTTTGCCAGATTTAGCTGGTCTGGACTCTCATATTGATCACACACGGTGTCGATGCTGGATGTTTGACGCATGGATTAATTCAAGCGTTACATTAACTAGAAAAAACTACAAGAAATTTTTTTCCATTTCTTCTTTACATGAACACAAGCGAAGAAGAAATGCTTTAAAGATATTTTTTGAAGAAGAACGTTTCTTAGAAACAGATTTATTGTGTGAAGATATTTTGAGCATTTTAAGCTTAACTGGCGCTGAAATTGCTCCTGATCCTTGGGTAAGTGATATGCTGCTTCAGTTTTTCACTCAATTCACCTACCTTGGTAATGTATTGATATTTGAAAAACTTCAAAATTTTTTAGAGGTTTTTGCACACAGCTCTGTTGTTTTGAATAACGCCCAAATCATGATATATATCACCCAATATTTAAAAGAAGAAACCGTTCCCTTATCTCAAAAACAAAAAATCGTTTCTTTTTTAAGAAAAAACAAAGGGCATAAGTCCTATTATATGAATATGCAAGGAAAAACAAAAGCACGCTATGCTAAAATGCTTCATGACATTGAGCACCCTTTAAGCCCCATCTCAGTCGCACAATCATCTCCTAATATTGATTGGGACAAGCTGGAAGAAGATCTTTTTCTTCCCAAAGCATCAAAACCTACTTCATTTAAGAAACAAAGAAAGAAAAAAGAACGCGTACTTAACACACAAGTACCTATAACGCAAACACAAGAAGAGCCTAAGAAACCCAAGGCAAAACCCTCTGTAATAAAACCCAAAACGCACCCAAAAATACAAGAGGTAGAAAAAGTTGAATTACCAACTACTGTTATTATTCAAAGGAAAACAAAAAACCAACAACGATTTGAAACTTTCTTGACCAATGCGCAAACAAGCTTTGATCAAGAAAGCTACATTGAAAGCATCCATTGGTACGACAAGCTTTTCGGCCTTAAACATATGGCGCCACAAAGAATGATCAATGCTGGAGATGTATATAAAAAATTCATAGATTTAGACACCAAATCTGACTTAGATATTGATCAAATCACAAATGCACTTTTATCGTCCAAGCATTTTTTTCAAGATGTTGTCTTTGAGGACGAACTGGTGGTACAAAACGCCCAAAATATGCAAAACAAAACAAGCGATGAACAATTGGCCACAGATCTCATGAACTTGCCACGCCAGTTTTCCAAGCTCTCTATTTGGATGCAAAGGGGCATCGATCAAAATCCATCCAAAGACGTTAAGCGCTCTTCCACCGCTAACATTCATGGTGATTCCGCTTAAAGGGAAGATAAACATTAAACAATAGAAAAGTGTATTATTGAGTTTTGATACAATTTTTGAAAAAGAAGAATATTTTTCATGAGATGGTGATTTTTTATTTGCGAATCTCCACGCCAAACGTAAAACAGCAATCAACAAGATAATCACGCCAATGCTTTTATGCATGTTCATCATATCCTTCCTTGATTCTTGGGGGACGAGGTGATTTGCCAAAGAAAACCCTACTCCCCACAAACTGAGTAAAACAATGGCCATAACCCAGTGTAAAAGCCTACTAAGTGTCCCAAAACGTACCTTATTATCAAAAAATTGCATGAATATCTACCTTTTTAAAAACATTACAAAAAAATCATAGAAAGAAAAAGGTAAAAATTGTGTTAATTAAGACGCGATCTTGTGAGAAAAATGGCGTCCCCAACGGGATTCGAACCCGTGTTATCGCCTTGAAAGGGCGGCGTCCTGGGCCAGCTAGACGATGGGGACATATACTTAAGGTAGCTCTTAAAAAGAATTTTCTCGAACCAACTTGTATCCTTAATAATTTATTTTATGCATTAAGTCAAGTTTTTTATCAAAAAAAATCACATTAACTATTTATTTACATTTTTCATGGTATAAATTCTTAAAAGAACAAAAAAACAGGAGGAATATCATGAATCATGAAGCGATTATTATTTTTGGAGTGGCATTGCTCACTTGGGGACTTTTCGTACCATTATTAATGTGGCTTCAGCTGCGTAAAGCCACAAAAGAAAACTCATATCTTCAAACAGAACTTAAAAGCATTTTAAGCATGCTCAATGACTCGAGAAAGTACAAAGAAGAAAAGGAACAAGGATTAAGAGATGCAACCAACAGAGCGCGTCAACCGATCTTTGCATCCCCAAAATACATGCAATAATACAATCAAATAAGACGGTAAGGGAACCATGGTCAAATTATTATTTTTGGTATTTTTATGCCAGCAGTTCGTCTTGCCTTCAGGGTTTGAAAAAATGGGCGAATTTCTTGAAGGAGAACATGGGTATTATGAGATTAACCCAGAGGCCACTTCTTTTTTAATGCAGCTTATTGCGGAAGCACCTCCCTCCCCTGCCACAGAAAAATTTCAAATTGCATACCAAAGATCAAAACGCCCAGAAGCCCCACTTGGCGCAACATACGAAGTTGTTAAAAATGCCTATTACAGGACACGCGGAAAGCTTCCATCTTTACAAGGAAATGCACCTATTTCAAACCCCTCCTCCAGTTCTGAAGAAATGATCACGCAGGTAATCAGTTTTTTGCAAACACATGGACCAGAAAAAATAGCCTCCTTTATGGACCACATTGAATCAGTTAAGCTCTCTCAAAACATAGCAAAAAGAAAATATGATGAATACTTGAGAATTTTTGGCCCCATTCGCGTGGGCACAATTCGCAATTTTATCAATAAAGCTATTTTAGGCATCACAAGACAACCTCCACTAGAAGGCGCTCCCCATCTTTTTGCCCTAATGCAAGCCTCTGGATTTTTAAGAACATCTATTCAAAGCCCTATGGACTATACATATTCCCAGCGCTTAGCAACAAGAGAGTTTTTGCAAAACCACGAAGAAATTCACACTCTTGTTTTGGCATGCGGGAATTTCATTCCCTATACGGTTTCATATGATTTTTGCAAAAGATCTGAAGGTGGGTGCGGCTGTTGCCAAGAAGGACACCATCTTTCAAAAGGTGAAATGACCGTTACCATTTTTGATCAACTGCAATACATAGATACAGGTGAAAGTGCTGATTATAATGAAGAAGGATCTTCATCAGACGTGATCGCCGACATTACACATGAATCTTTTTGGCAAGGCGTGATTGAAGGTCTTGGGGGCAGAAAATTACGCCGCATTAAAGAGCATAATATGTACAACCCTGAGCTTTCCCTTCCAAGAATAGATCAAATCAAAGATGCCTTAGAAGATGGTGGCGTTTTTGAAACTTTATGCCCCCTTTCTTCTCAAGCTGAGCTTTCAAAAACAATCAAAACACTCCAAGAAAAGGGATTTCATCCCATCACAACACAGATTTCACCTCAAAGATACATCCAAATACGCGCAATAAAACAATTGTAATATTTTTATTGACATAGTTTGACAAAATTGTTATAATCAAATCATATTTTAGAAATTGAAAAGATAGGGGTAATAAATTATTCTTTCTCTCTATTGATTTTTCTAAAAAAACCAATATATGAATTATTATAAAGAGTATTTCAACATAGACAAAAAGGACATGAACATGACTCAAAAAACACAGCTAATAACAGCTTTAATATCCATACTCACAATACCCAGGTTATCAGCAATGGAATTTTCACAAATGGAAAACCCATATTTTGCTGTGGCAATGGACACTCAATATGACCAATTTAAAAGAATTAATTATGCCAAATGTTTGCCAAAAATAGATATGAATCTTGCGCGAATCGCTTTTTTTACTTTAATTAATGATGAAAACATAAAATTTTATGAGCGCATGAATCTGTTGTTAGACTTTGCTAAATTAGGAGAAGATCAAAAAAATGAATCTATCAAAACTTTAGAAAAGTTTAAAGAAGGCCATTTATCCATCCAAGATGAAATATGGGTTATGAGATCTTTAAATCAATTAAAAGATATCGATACTCTAAATGGAATCTGGCACTTTCTTGAAAGTATTATCAAGAACGAAAATATAGAAATCAATGAGCGCATTATAGCTGCAACGATTCTTGCTGATCTTGATGTAGACCACACATATGGCGGTATTGATTTTTTAGCTGCCTTTGCTAAAAACCTCGACCTTCCTATTGAGGCCAGAATCAAGGCCACATTGTTCTTATCTGACCAAAATGAGAATAAATATAAATTTGAAGCGCTTGATATTCTAAGAAGCATGCCAATATGCGAACAGTCTCTTCAAGCTATCCACGAACTTATCAAAAAAACACTCGGAACAAGTCTATATGTATTAGAATACTCGCCCGAAAATTCCGCCAAAATTCCTGAAATATTCGCTTACATGAATGAGGATGAAAAAAATTTAGCAAAAACAGCCCTTGCTGATATGAAAGAAAAAGAGACAGGCAGAGTTATTTATATTGAAGCACTCAAAAGGATGATTGATTCAGAAAAATAATACTCCTTAACAATCAAAGAAAAATCCCGACGGGTCCTTAAACCCTTCGGGATAATCATGAATCTCTTGCTTTATTCTGGAAGTAATCCATAGATATATGCGGCTCTGGCTGAAGGTGTGGCGTTTGAGGCCATTGCGGAGTTGCTCCAATTGATGGACCCGCTTGAAATCAAATTCGTCACATCTGTGGCTGAAAGCATTGTCGGTGAGGCTGAAAGCGCATCAACAAGTGCGCGCATGTTTGAACTTGTGTAGCCTTCAAACAATCCAATTGTATGTGTTCCATCAAGCCCTTTCTGGCGCAAGGCATTGAATTTAGCGCTGTTCAAAACAGTTGAAACAGTGGTTTCATACCAATTCAAAGCAGAGCGTAAAGATGCTCCTGACAAAGGTGTTCCTGAAAGATCAAGCAAAGCATTTAAATCTCCTGTAGCATTGGCATTGTAGAAAGCCTTCATAAGAGCCCTTCTTGCCCCTTGATCTGAGGTGACGTTTGAAATGGTAATTCCGCTATTAGTTGCTGCCATAATATCTGCAAAATGACTTGTACTGTTATCAATAACTGTTTTTGCACGAAGCAATCCTGTTTGAACTGATCCGCTTGGTAAGCCATTGAGCAAATCATCAAGATTCACACTTTGATCAATAATTGCTTTGGTATTTGATAATGCCGTGCGCGCAGAACCCCCTGTGACATTGTATAAAACAACGGTAAAGTATGAAGATGAGGTGGAGCTTAAAATATCATAAGCATTGCTTAATGCACTCCTTGCTGAAGATGCACTCGAGAAATCCAGCATAATGTTTTCAAAATAATCAACAGCACCCCAACTTTGATCAATAACCGTACTAGCATTTCGAACCGCATGACGGGCAGTTTCACCCGATGCTCCAGAAAAGAAGTTATCCAATTCATATGTTGTTGGCGATGAATAATCATAGTCAATAACATTGGCAGCATAGACCAAAGCGGCTCTTGCAATTGCTCCATCTCCTGACACAGATGAAGACAGACCGCTTAAAAGATTGGTAAAGTATGTTGTTCCATTTGTTGCAACCCCTGCAGTTAGATACCCAATCAATTTCTTCGCATTTGTAAGACCTGTTTGTAAATCAGCAGAAGATGCACTTTGTGAGATAATCGAAAGATACTGCGCACCACCTTCAAGATCTGTGATGGATTTAACGCTATCAAGTTTTCCACGTTTTTCGCCACTTGTACTAAGTCCTGCGAACAGCTCACTCAATGACACCCCACTTGCCACCATATAAGCGGCAGAAGCAAGATAGCTTTGACGATCTGAAGACGAACCAAGCCCTCCAAGGATATCTGAAAAATAAGTGCTACCTAGATCAATAATTGTTTTAGCATCAGCAAGGACTGTGCGTGCCTGGGCTCCTGTGGACGAACCCAAGATTGAAGATCCACCAAGATACGCGGCATTAGCATCATATACTTCCTTAGCATTGGCAAGCGCTGTTCTTGCTTGAGCAGAAGTTGCCCCTGATATCATATTTGCAAAGTAAGTCATGCCTCCAGAGGTGTCATTATTTATAATTGTTTTTGCGCTGGCAAAAATAGCAGCATCGTTCACTCCATCAAACAATCCTCTTGCTGCAACATCAAAGGCAATGCGTTTATCCGCAGCGCTTGAAACGCCCGTAATCGCCAAAACTGCCGATCTGTCTGACACGGCTATATAATTTGCAACAGCTGTAGACAAGGATGATGGTGTGTCATAAATACCACTGAATAATCCATTATACGCTGCCTCTAATGCCAGACGTTTTTCACCAGATGTGCTGCCAAGCCCAAGAACTGTGCTTAAATTCACCCCTGCCCCATTATAATATGTCCACAAAGAACCAATTGCCGACACCATGCTAGCAACAGAGGCTGCAGAAGTGTCTACAAGATCTTTAATAGAGATCATTTGCGCGGCAGTTTGCCCTGCTGTGAAAAGACCATCCACCAAATCTTTGGGCGTTCCAGAACTTAAATTTACGGCTAAACTGTTAGAATAAACAGCACTTGCCAATAGAACGCGCGCAGATCTATCAGAACCACTTTCCGAAGATGTACTCACATAAGCCGCCAAATTTGATGTGATGTCTGTATACGCTTTAGACGCACTCAAAAGTCCTGCAACCAAGTCTTTTTTCTGTGTACTATTTGCAAGATTCACCCCAAGACCTTGATCGCGAAGTGCATCAGAGAGCAAAATTCGAGCTCCTCTGGCAGAGCCACTTTCTGTAACGGCAGCATTAATATAGGCAGCAACATCGTTATCTATATCCGAAGGAATCATATGTCCTTTAAGCGCGGATACCAAAGCTTTTTCTCCCACACCCCCAGAGTCAGAAATGCCTGAAGCAAAAGATTGACTTGCAATGGCATAAGCCAATAAAATTCGATCACCTCTTTCACTTCCATGCTCAGAAGGAGTTGCGATATAATTTAAAACTCCTGTCACATTAGCAGATGTTAAGCTGGCTCCAACAAGAGCACTTACCAATGCTTTTTGGCCATCAGTGCTGTCATCAATACTTGCGGCAAGAGAGTTTGTGTGAACAGTTTGGGCCAGCAATATACGTTTTGCTCTTAAAGCTCCACTTTCAGAGGTTGTATCCACATAAGACAAAGCATCAAGCACCACGTTATCAATTCTTTGACCAGCTGAGAATAAATCATCAATCAATGTTTTTCTTTGCGCAGCATCAGAAATATTGTTTGAAAAACCTTTATCATTTATATAAAAGGCCAGCAAAATACGCGCTGATCTGCTTGCTCCATCCTCGGAAGCGGCACTTACAAAGCTTGCGACTGTGTCTGTAATGGCGCTTGCATCTTTTGATGCATTGAGAATTCCAGCAACCAAAGCTTTTTCACCAACACCTCCAGAATTGCTAATAGAATCTGCCAAAGACCTTGTTTTTAAGGATTTTGCAAGAAGGATACGCTTGGCTCTGTTTGCATCACTTTCACTGCTTGTTGTGATATAGAGCAAAAATTCCGAATCAATATCTGATGCAACAAAACTTCCAGATCGAAGCGTATTAACCAAAACTGCAGCTGATCCAGAACTTAAGCTTGCTGCCAAAGAATTGGTATAAATTGCATGTGCCAATAAAACTCTGTTTGCACGAGAAGAGCCGCTTTCTGATGATGTAGATACATACGCGCTAAAATTGCTTCCAGCAAGAGTTGATGCTGTTTTTCCATCTGTAAATAAAGCATCCACAAGATCTGATTTTTCAGTTCCAGTTGTGGTCATCCCAGTCCCTAAACCATTACTCAATACATTTTCTGCCAACAAAATACGAATGGCTCTATTTGCACCAGTTTCTGCGCCAAGACTTACATAACTTGCCAAATCAGCACTTAGATCAGAGTAAATTTTTCCAGCTGCAAGCAAGTCTGCAACAAGAGATTTTTCACCATCCGTGTCACTAATTGATGTGGCAAGAGATAAAGATCTAATGCTATGTGCCAATAACATACGTTTTGCTCTATTTGCCCCTGATTCCGCAACAGCTGTGCTGGCATAAGTCAAAAGACCCGCATCTACGCTAGAATCACTCATTTGCGCCGTTAAAAGAGCCGAAATTAAGGCTTTTTTACCTGTTGGGGTATCTGCATCATTAATATTGTCCGCAAACCCATTTGCTTGAGCTGTTTGGGCCAATAAAATACGATCTGCTCTGTTTTGAGCACTTTCTGAAGTTGTTGCTATATAATCAGCTAAATCAGATGCGGACATGCTTCTTTTCCCGGCTGTAAACAACAAATCTACCACCTCTGATTTAGACGCAGCGTTTGTTGTTAATGTTTTAATGCTATCTGCCAAAACAACACGCAGCGCCCTATTTGAGCCACTCTCTTCTGTAGAGCTGATATGAAGAGCCAGTGATGATGTCATATCACCATATCTTTTCCCAGCTGTAAACAAATCATTTGTAAGTGCTCTTTTATGCTCATCCCCAGAAGTCATTCCAGCACCAAACGATAAAGAGCTGATTTTTTGTGCAAGCAAAATACGTTCACCTCTATTTGCACCACTTTCGCTCACGGTATCAACATAAGAGGCAACAGTGGCACTCAGATCAGAAGAGCTAATTCCTCCTGCTGTAATGGCACTGATTAATGCTTTTTTGCCCGCATCAGCATCTGCATCACTCAAATTATAACCAAGGCTATTGGCATTAACCACATCAACCAATAAAATACGTGTTGCACGCGTTGATCCGCTTTCAGGAGTGGATGTATCAACATAGGCCGTCAAACTTGAAGCGCTCAGATTGTTCTCACGTTTATTTTGTGCAAACAAATCATCCACCAAGGCTTTTTTATGTGAAGATCCGTCTGTGATATTGCTGTCCAAAGATGCAGCTTTAATACTATATGCCAGCAAAACACGCTGCGCCCTTATTGCCCCTGAATCTGTCTCAACTGGGGTGATATAAGACACAACGCTTTCTATATTGCTAGAGGTTTTATTTGCGCTGATAAGATCATTAATAAGATCTTTCTTTTGCGTATTTAATGTTCCCGATAAGCTTGCATAAAAAACACTTGAATTGTTATTTAAAACTTCGTGCATATCTATCACTTTTCCAAGATAAGTCGCACGCGCGGCCCCAGATTGTGTTGATAAAGAAACAAAATTTTCAACATTGCTAATTGAGGAAGCACTTCTTGCAATAAGCGCATGAATAAGGTCTGTTTTTTGGGTTATTTGATCACCTGATAAATCTGCATACATACTAGAAGACAATGCTGCATCAATATCAATGATTTTCCCCAAATAAGTTGCTCTATCGGCCCCTGAATCAGTGTTACTTAATTGTTTGAACGCAGCAATAGCTGTAATTTGAGCAGGCGTACGTGAAGAAGAGTAAAGAGCATCTACCAAGACTTTTTCCCCTACCCCACCTGAGTTGGTAATGCTTTGCGCTAAAGAATTGCTATATACACTGCTTGCCGTTTCAATACGAAGACCTCTTTGAGACGCAGTGTCAGATATCCCCGTATTCACATAAGATGCAACTGTAGAGTCAATATGAGAAGCGTTGATCCCACGAGAAAGCAAATCAGTAATAAGCGCTTTAAGATCACCTGACCCTAATGAATTTGCTCTGATATTATCTCCAAGTAAAATGCGCGCCGCTCTGGTCGACCCTGTCTCAGAGATGCCTGTTTCAACATAATCCATTAAAGTTGATGTGATGTCGGAAGCCTCTTTATTGGCCGTTCTAAGCGCATCAATTAACGCTTTTTTCTCATTCAAAACTGTTCCTGACAAAGATGCATCTAAAGAATTTGAAATAATTGAATCAATTAACAAAATACGTTTGGATCTGTTGGCCCCTGTTTCAGTTGCAGCGCTAATATAGTCATAAACCGTGGATCCATTGAGTGTGTTGTATCTTTTTCCAGCTGTATATAACGAATCCACTAAACTTGATTTTTCGCCAGCATCGCTAATGCTTACATAAACTCCTGCCTGTTGAACACGGTGTGCAAGAAGTATACGCGCAGCTCTAACACTTGCATCCTCAGAAGATGTTGAAACAAATGCCTTTAAAGATGCATCAAAATCAGCAGCTGCTCTGTTATCGTTAAATAAAGCATCAGTCAGAGTCGAAGGAGAAGATGACACGTTATCCATAAAGCCATATTCATACAATTGGTCAGCTATTTGTATTCTTTTTAATCTGTTGGCCAAAACCTCAACCCCAGTACTAATGGCATTACCCGCTCTTACAACCCTTGACAAAGATGGCATTTGAGTCACCAAATATTGACGTCGAGCATTGCCATCATTACTCAAGTTTCCAAAAACCCCTAGCTTATGCAGGGCAATATATTTTGCACGCTGAACTGTTGTTGTGTTCAACGTCATGGAATCTATGGCAATTCGTGAAAATGTTAGTGCATTTATATCCAACGCTGTTATCCCTGAAAGCAATAAACTGTTAATCAGGTCTTTTTTATCAACACTTGACCCATCGCTAAGTTTTCCATACAGCTTTTTCGAAGAAAGCGCCGCATTCATATCAATAAGACTTAAAACATAAGCTTTTTTAGCACTTAAGGTGGTATATGAAGACATAACAGAAGCATCAGCAAATGCCGCAACAGCCCTTACCTGGTCAGCAGTAACCCCGTCAGAATCCAGCCCTTCTATAAGAGCGCTTCCCCAGTCATTCAAAGAACTTGATGCAACAGCATCAGCTAATTTCATATGGTTAATATTGGTATATCCAAATGCAGATTTTCCTTGAGAAAACCAAGCTTGAAGCTCTTTTCTTGTGGCCGCATTCGCACTTGCAAAGGTTGATTGTACTTCAGATGGAATAGAAGAAGGATGAAATGATTCAACACCAGGTAAAGCAGAACTTACAGACGGCAATGACGGCAAACTCATCAAATAACGCCTTAGCCTGTCTTTATCAGAATAATTGTTTAAACTAGTTTGGGTCAGAATAAACGCATCCACTCCTTTAAGCTTGTTCATGGCAGTTAATTTTTCACTCCAACTCGCCCAAGAATTTGCCCCTGTAATAAGATCAATGTCTTTTGACCAATCTGCTTTATTGCGTGAAACCGCATACCATTTTGAGGCACTTTCAATATCTTTTTGCATGGGAAGACCAAATAAAATATGATCATTTTTCGCACTTATATACATTGCACGATTAACTTTACTGGCATTGTACCACGTGATTGCTCTTTCACGCTCTTTCCATGTTGAAAACCCCCCAAAAACACTGCTATCAGCAGGTATTGCATCTTTAAAATCCATAGCTTTTGCTTGTTCAGGCAAACTTAAGCCAGTTAAAGCCCCTGATGATTTCATAGAATCAATTTGACCAGCACCAGAAGAGCGTTTTGAATATTTTATCAAAATACGTATTTGTGACGAAATTTTTGAAACACCTTCAATCAAAGAATCCGCCTGTTCAAGTAAATCAGAAGAAAAAGTACGAAACTGTTTCAAAACATTCATTTTCGCATTAGAAGACGTAAGCGCATTTAAAATAGACACACATGTTTGGTTTTGAAACACTTTCTCAATATCATCTCTGTCAAAACTCGCAAGCCCTGAATAATTTGTAATGCCTGCATTTGAAAAATAAGTTTGAAAATTTGAATTTGAGGAACTCCACTCACTTGTATCAGGAAAATCTGTGCTATATGCCTGCTCTTGCGCAATAAGGTGAATAACAGCCACAGATAATAAAACATAATTCCTCTTTTTCATAATAAACTTTCCCTTTCTATAACTATAACTTGAACAATCATTCGTGAGAATCATCATGACTTGATAAGTTTAATTATATATTAAAATGAAAAAAGATTTTTTGTGCATAATGAAAAAAAATATTGACAATTTATTTTCACATGATAAAATACACTTAAATATACGAACTTAAACCACTCATATACCACATATTTTAAACGAAAAAGATTTTTTGCTCTTTGCCCTTGAAATGAAACAAAAAAACATTATATGAGATGAGTAATAAAAAAAGAGGAGGGATTGTTCCCCCCTCCCCTTAATATTATAAGTTAAATATAGATCTTTATTATTGTGAATCAGATATGGGATTTGACTTACCAACAGCTGTTGCATCAAGCCCTTGGAATCCTTTTCCTGTAATAGTGTCAATGACTGAAAAGCCAACTCCTGGGGTTATTTTAGATGAAACACTTCTTAACACAGAAGAAGAGAAATTGATGTCTCCTGTGGAAGTGATCCCTAAAGAGTTAAAGTCAGTTCCACCTGTAGCTTTTCCATAAGTTGCAAGCGTTGCACTTCCAATAACATTATTCATGGCAACACTGCCCATAGAGCTGGCATCAAAGTAAACGTATCTAACACCTGTATTCAAGGCAACATTACCAGAAGTTTTTCCAAAACGAAGTTTCTGTGCAGCGCTCATAACAACATCAGGGTTTGCAGCATTTCCAGCCCCAATTACAGTTGCACCATTGAATGTCAGTTCAAGATCTGATCTTGCTCTTGATGTATCCAAAGGATCTTTAATGCTTATCCCTGAGAACCCTTCAACAGTAACATATTGAAGCTTAGACGCGCTTCTTGCAACAACATCCATAAATGGTTTTGCATTAATGAAATCAGTTGCAGAGGAGCCAACACCAAAAGTTCCTTTTAAGTTTTTCAAAATCAATGATTTGGAATAAATTGTTGCAAAATCACCCATCACAGCTTTATCTGCCACAACTGAAACACTTTGGTTTGATGTAACGGATGCATTTACTGTTGCAACTCCAATTTCTGTTGCTGGTCTCCATTGTGAACCTGCCTGAATAACAACTGGTGCATTTTGGGCATCAATTGGTGTATTGATTTGTGTGTTTTTTCCTTGAACCAACAAGCTTTTAAAATCACCCGAAATTGGAGCATTTGAAGAAGATGTTGATTCACCAATTAATGTATCAGACGACTCTCTTCCAACTCTAACATCAGTTGTTGAGGGAGATTTTAAAACATTTTTAAGTGTGGATGTTCTAAAAAGAGCATTTGCAGATGTATCATCAACAACAGTGTTGGAATCAAAGTCATAAATCCAAAATGATGTAACATCAACCTTTGAGCCATTATCTTGGAAAGATTGTCTTGCACCAACAGTAAGAGCTTTTGTTGTAACCATTGTTTGACCAAATGTTGTGGGCAACATAACATTACGTCCATAAAGCTCTAAATTTCCATTTGTATAAGAAATTGGTGAATTAATCATCAAATCATACCAATTTGCATTAAGCCTTAACAGAATTCCAACTGTGCTCAACAAGGTATTTAAATCACTCATACCAACTCCTGGTGTCATTTGTATGAAAGACTCGACTCCTTTATCACCAAGCTGCATTGCATTTTGATAGTTATAAAAGTAAATGTTTCCTTTTATTTTCCGTCCATTGGTAATTAAGTGATTGGCATTAACAATAGAATATCCTGCTTGAATTGCATCTTGAGCGGATCCGGCTTCAAATGTTAAGTCTCCAGAAACTGTCATATCAAGACTATTTGTAACTATCACTGGAGTTGATCCAATAACTGTATTACCTGTAATACGCATTGTTAATTTTCCAGCATTTCCACCAATCTTTGCAACATTTTTCATTTGAGGCAGATTAGAATCACCTTGCACTTTAAGTGTGAGTTCTCCGTTCCCCAAATCAAATTGAGAACCTGTCATAGAAATCACATTTTGAGCAACATCCAAAACTGCCACCCCAGAAGTCACAACATTTCCATCAAATTCAAGATTTTTAGCTGTTTTTAAAGCCATATTCGCGGCCGTTGAGTTTCCAACTCTTAGAACAGAATCAGACGAAACTTTTGCCGCGGATGAAGAATCGAGCATAACTTTATATCCAGCCCCAAGATTCAAATCAACATCAATGTCTCCTTTTAAAAGAACATTATGCATAAATGGTTTTGCGGGCGTTCCAAAAGCACCAGAAAGAGTTCTGATATTATTTGCGCTAAATGCCATTGTTTCAACATTTCCTGCAATATCATCCAAGTTTGAAATATCAAGATCCATGGTTTTTCTTGAAATGCTCAATACTTTTGCATCAACTGCGCCAACAACCCCAGCTGAAATTGCATTATCCGACACAATTTCAACATTCCCTGTTTGCGAGACAACCTTGGTAAGCCCTTCAACAGTCGTTGAAGATCCCATGATCATGTCACTTGCCGCATCCACCACGATATCACCTTGTGCGTTTGCCACAAAATTTGCAGCACTTACACTCACGTTCATATCTTGGCCAGAAATAAGAGCAACCGTTTTTGGAGATTGAATTTGTGATGTTGCATCGCTCATAGACATTTTGCCATCTGACTTTGCAACAACATGACCTGTGTCAGACTTGATGTCTCCTGACACAAGGTCACCCACTGCGTGCACACGGACATCTCCTCCGGATGAGTAAGCTTTGACTTCCCCAGCTGCATCAACCATCATATCGATATTTTCAGAAGCATTGACTTCCACAGTTTGCCCGTGAACAGTTCCACCTGAAAGGCTTTTGGTATCAACGATCACAGATGGTGCTCTAAGATCTCCAATGATAAGCGCCAAAATAGAATGCACTCTTAGTGGATCAGATGAGTCAATGAATATAGCATTTGCAGATTCAACCGTTAAAATATCAGATAAAGATGGTGCATCCGATGCGATTTTCAAGATATTAGAAGCACTGCCAATTGTGTTAGAGCCAGAATCAAGTTTCAAGTTACCTGTATATTTCAAAACGCCATCTTCATATTTCAAATTTTGACCACTTGCAATGACCGTGTTGTTAAACAAACTTAAAATCGAGGCTGGAATCACTTCAGGAATAGGTGGTGTTGCGGAAGCAACTTGTGTAACAGATGTCCCGTCATAATAAGCCGGCGCATTCACCGTATCGCTTCCTTGTGTTAAAGATCCAGAAACCGGCGCATTTATATTCACAACACTTGCAACAATTGGCCCCAGAACTAAAGCAGAAGGTGTTATAATATGAATTTCTCCCGATGTGTTGGCCGATAAAGTTCCGCCCTTTGTATCCACAACAAAAGGTGACTCTTCAAGACCAATATCATCGTTTGAAGAGATTGCAATATTACCACCATCAGAGCTGAGTTTTCCACCTTTTGAACCGCCTTGAATAAATTCAACATCTAAACTAGAATCAGATGAAATATATGTTTTAAAGCCAGGCGCACTAACATTAACTTGTGATGCAGCTCCATGTGATACATTCACTGACTCGAACTCTGTCCCAATATCGCCTTGTGAAATCAAATTAATAGTCGTTAAGGACTTGATATTTCCTTTTTCAATTCCATAACCTTGCGTCAAAATATGAACTTGATCTCCTTCAACGTTGCCTAAATTCAAAGCTGTTGGATAGTATACATCCATATCAAAAACATCGCCAATTTTTGTTTTTTCAGACTCAATAACAGCGCCAGAAACCAAATAAACGATATCGCTAGCCTTTGCATTAACCACGCCTGTATTGCCAGTACGAACATTAAGTGGCTCATTAAATTTTCCAATTCCTTGCCCGGCAAAAATATCAACACCACCCCACGCACGAATTAAAGTTCGGCTTAAGTCTGATGAATATACAGATTTTTCAGATTTCAATGTAACGTGACTGACACTTGGATCATAATATGCTATATCGCTGGCCGACTTTTCACTTGATAATTCAAATTCGGATCCATTCCAACTTGCAACAACATTACCATTTTTATCCAAGAATGATCCATCTTTGTCAACATGAGCCAAAGACCTTCCACCAATAAGCCCAGAAATAACCAAATCATCTTTCGCATCAAGTGTAATAGACCCTTTTGTACTAACTGTCTGTGCATAAATTTTACCCGAAGTTGTTTTAATAATAATTTCACCGGCATTCAAAGCCACAACACCAGAACGATTGGCTGAAGGCGCAACTTGAATCATACCATTTGGAGCAGCCGCATAAAATTTATCTCCTCCAACAAGTATATCCTCATCTGCCTGAACATAAAAACCTTCTTTATCAGACAAACCAATAAGATAAGAAACTGGCGCAACTCTTACAAGATTTGTATTATCCCCAACATTTTTTCCTGCAATCAGAGCAATTCTATTACCAGAAACAATGCCTGCTGGCGCAACGATCGATTCATCTGATTGCAAAACAACATCTTTATCCGAGTGAACATTCGCCTTAATTTCAATAATGCTTCCTTGTCCTTGCGCTTGAGCAATCAAATCATGTGTGGTTGAAATTGGTGCGTTCACATAAAGCTTAGATACAAGAATCCTTGTTTCCTTATCAAAAGACATTGCTTCTTGAAACAAAGCCTGTTTAACAGCAAGAGTCACTTTTCCGGTAATATTTTGAGAAAGTGCCGCAAAATCAGAAGCTGAAATTGATTTATTCACCCCACCAACTTCAATACGATCTCCTTGAATTCTAAGGTTATCTGCTAAAAGCGCTACATTGCTTGCCGTAATTTTTGCCCCGTCAATTTGAGCAAAGTTTGCTTGAATTTTTGCATCATCAAGACCAAGTGTTTTCTTTGAAGCAAGCGATACAACGGCATCCGAATTTACTTCATCAAGCATCATATCTTCATCAGAAGAAATCCAAACCCCATTTTTTCCAACTGCTTTCACTTTGCCCTTGGATTGAATGTTCAAAGATTGTGCCAAATTTCCAATCATGCTACCAGAAATATCAACACTGCCGGAGGCTTTAATCAATGAATTTTCATCTTTAGCCTGAATTTGACCTTGTGCCACCAATTTAAGGCTTCCTGTTTCAGATACAGCACCTTTAAGCAATAGATCTCCATCAGTTTCCACATCCATGTCGCCAGAAGAAGATACCCAAAGGTCCCCTTGAACATTTACTCTTGATGATGCATCTTTACCTTTTAAGTCTCCACCAGAAATAACATTGGCAGTATTTGCAGTTAAAGAAGTGTAAATAAGATCTGAATCTGAACCTAAATCCATGTGCCCTATAGCAGAGGCTTCAACTGTTTGAGCATCCACAATAATGGATAAATCTTCTTGTGCCTGGATCTTTATATCCGCTCCAATCAAATGTGGTTGTGTCCCAGAAACACCGTTCAAATTTTTGGCTAAAATATCAATATCATGACCAGATGCATCAATTTTTCCCACCAATAAATCACGATCACTCATATTGATTTTTAAGGAGTTATCAGATGAAATATAAAGTGCACCAGTCAAATTCAAAATATCAATAAGAGATGCAGAAGACACATCTCCAGAGTTTGTTAATCTTACAGGAGATGTTACCGACCCAATATCATCATTTGAAATAATCGCGCGTAAAATAAGAGTCGCATCGTTGCTGTATGTTAAAACTCCACTATCAAAACTTACACCCGATCCTTTAACAAATAAATTATAGTCTTCTAATTTTAGATATCCAATTGGATCAGCAGATGCAACACGGGATACTCCACCATTCCCAGCATTTACAACTGTTTCTTGTGATGATACATGCACAACTGTTGTTTTCCCAATATCATTTGCGGATGTTAAAGAAAGCGTATTCTGCGCATTTAATTGTTTTGTTCCATTTCCTAAAATATCATGCGAAGATACAAATGTAATGTTTTGCGCCACAACGTCTTGCTCAAACCCAATATCAGAAGAGCTTCCTGTTGTCGTCACCAAAAGATCACCCTTCACATCATTTTGCCCTATTATCAAAGAACTTGAAGAAGACAACGTAACATTTTGCCCTTGCACATTCACCAAGGGTGATACAACTTTCATATCGATATTTTGATCAGATTCAAGTGACAATGGATTGCTCGATGAAATCACACCAGAACCAACCATGTTTCCTCCAGAATGAAGAGTTAAAATCAAAGGCACGCTCACATCTTGATCAACGATCATATTGCCAGAAGAGGCTAAAGAAACCTTGCTGGTGGATGTTTTACTGCTCCATGCTCCAAAAAGATCCGTTAAAGTAGAGCCCGCTAAGACATCTCCATCAAATGTAAGCGACACATTTTGGAGATTACCAGAAAGGCCTTTGAAATTAATGGGACTTGAAGCCACAATATCCAAACTATTATCAGAGTGCAAATACACATCTCCTGGCGCTTGAATATTTGTTTTTCCAGAAACATTCATTTTTAAAGGACTTGCCCCACTACCAATAGTTGACGATGAAACAAGACTTAAAGAATTGCCAGCGTTAATTGCTGAATTTTCAAGTTGATAGATTTGCCCCCCAACAAGAACAACATCTCTTGATCCTTCAATTTCTCTTAAAACAAGATCAGCCGGATCCAAATAAATATCACGCGCACCTTTAACAGAAACCGATCCATTTGGAGTTTCAACAAAGATCATAAATTCTTTCGAACCCAAATCTTGAGCACCGTTTCCATCAGAGTTTTCAAAAATAAAGTCAATATTTCCGGTTGATTTTATAAGTTTTTCAGATGATTGATAAATGCTTCCTTGGGAAGAAATAACGCGTATATTTTTCGCATCAACATTGCCTTCAAACTTCACATCTTCATTGACCAATAAATCAAGATCTCTTGCACCAAAATCTATATCATCTTTTACAGACAAGTTACGCTGTGATTCAATGGTAAGCTTTGTATCAGACGCATTGCTCCAATGACCCAAAATTTGGCCAAGTGCAATATTCCCGTCAAGTGATGGAGCTATTTGATCAAACAGTGAAATTCCTCTATTCGATGCACTTTTTTCAAGACCAATTAAAAGTGTTGCAGCGTTAAAATCTTTTGAAACATTCAATCGTTTGCCAAAACGTAAAGTCAAACCACGACCATTATCATCAAGCTCGCCATCAATTGTCAAAGACCCAGAAGTTTGCAGTGATATACCTTTTGCAGAAACATTATCCAATACTTGAATGTTTGAAGCATTTAAAGCTTGAATATCCAATTTCCCTAAAGCAACATTGACCTTTCCAAGTGTTACATTATTTGATGAATGGATGAGAGCATCTTTTTGTGATGAAATGTGAAGTTGATTAGCAGATACGCGCAACGCTTTTGAAAGACCTGAATTCGAGAAAACACCATCTTCACCAATATTTGCGCCAGAAACCAAAGAAAGAATATCTGCTGTAATTTTAACGCCTTCAATTCTACGTCCAGAGCCAGTATAAGAATCTCCTCGGAAAATACCTTCTTTTGCTTCAATATAAAGCCTTTTGGCTCCGTGAATATTTCCATCAATCACCATTTTTTTGGCCGCAAGCATACGTACATCCATATCAAGATTCAAATCTGTTTGAACTATGAAATTGCTTCCAGAAGTCAATTCCAAATATTCAAGAGGTTTTTTCAACCCAGAGTGTGCTTTATCTGCATTTGTTGAGTCTATAAAAGATTGAAGATGAATCATGCCATTTTCAAAAGCATTTTGCTCTTCAGCCTCCGCCAAATCACCATAGATCTTCATATCTTGGCCTGCAACAGTTGCAAATTTTAAAATACGCGCATCAATTTGACCACCTTCTTGAGTAAATCTGCTAGCTGTAAGCAATACAGCATCCTTTGAGTGTAGAATTGATTGTTCATCAAGGAAAATGCCATTTTGAGCTGAAAGTTCAACATTGTCACCTGCAACAAGACCGAAAACTGAAATACTTGCACCATTAATAGCTTTTATTCTTGCAAGAGCCGCCGTCTCCATAACTCTGAATCGGCCAATGTTCAAATCTTGACTTGAAACAGCATCTATTGCAGATCCTGAAGCTACATAAACCATTCCTGATGATTTCAAGTTAAGAATACCTGGGACATCAATTGCCAAAGAGAGGTCTTCTCTACCAATATCTCTATTTCCAGAATCAATATTCATGTTGCCAGTCACAGATGCAATATCATTCCATGCAAGCCCTGCTCCGGTAATTTTAGCGCCTTCTACCATAAGATAATCGCCGCCTTGAAGGCCATTTTCTCTTGTCCACTGAGAATTTCTTCCAAACATTTCACCATCAAACCCTGCGTTGCTGATCATTTTTAAAGAATTTCCAGAACTTTTAAGAATATTGTTATTCCAAATAAGGGATTGACCTTGAATGTGTGGATAAGCCTGGAATATAAAATCAACCCCACCTTGAAGACCCCCCTCTTTTGTCCAGAATGGGACGGATGTCGCATCTCCATTCATTGTCGCAAGCGATAAGGTCAGAAAGCTGCCATGAGCTACAACGCGCCCTGAAGACTCTCTTGTAGATCCTCCTTCAAATTTATATGTTTCAAACATTAAATCGCTCGCCGCAGATAAGGTGATATCGCCGCTTAATACAACTTCTGGTGCCACTGTTAATTTCCCACCAGAAACAAGCTTTGCCAATGTCCCAACTTGGATATTTGCTAAATTCATATCTGTTGTTGATTTAAGCTCCACAATAAGACCTTTCAAGTCAAGAGATACAGCATCAACTGTACCAAGCCCCTTAATGTCATTTTCTGCTGCCATGAGCAATTTTCTATTCAAAACAACAGCATCACTTACAATCAAATCCTTACCTGATATAAGAGCTAAATCTTTATTTTCAGAAGCATCCCAAGCATTCATGATATCGTCTAAGCTAAACTTACCTAACCCTTTTTGAGCGCTTGGAACAAGTTCCATATCTTTCCCCAAAGGTGTTGCAATGGTTAAAGCTGTCGTTTTTAGAGAGTTTGATGCAAAATTTAATTGATTCCCAACAATTGTCATGGCGCCAATTGCACTTGCATGCAAAACACCTCTAACTTTATTTTCAAGCGTAAACAGGCCTGTTGTTTTTGATTCGATAAATACATCGCCAGGGGATGCAATACTGACCTTGTCACTTGATGTTATCAACTTAAAACCACGATCTGATTCAATATCAAATGCCTTTGTTGACTGAACTTCAATATCTGAAACATTCACAAGGCTTAATTTGCCCAAAATATCAAGGTCACCAATCACAACTCCTTGAAGCAGATCAAGTGTTAAATTAAAGTTTGTCATATGATGAATTCTAATCTGACCAAACGTGCCTCCAATTCCAAGTGAGACATCTTTTGATTCATCAAGCGCGCTAATATCAATGTTTCCAAGCGTTAGAACCTTGTTATCTTTCCACAAGATTTTTTGTGTAGACTCAATAATAACATCATGATCCTTTCCAAGCTTTAAGACATCGCCTCCTTCAAGCCCATTAAGATAAGACCATTTAATCGCTCCATCTAAATCTGATTCCATAAAGGCGACCTGTCCATTTTGAGAAATTTGTAAAGTTTTCCCCAAAACACTTATATCTCCATTACCAGCTCTTGAGATTTCACCATCACTGATAAAATCAAGACCTCTCATATTCAATTTCCCCAAGCGTGAAATGATGCTATATCCATTTTCAGCCATACCAGGAGATGCAAAAGTAACTTCTCCTCCAACAACATCACTTGATAAAACAATGCCGGCTCCATTCAGATTTAATATATTCTGAGCAAGAATTTTTCCAAGGAAAAGTATATTGCTTGATGTTATGTAAGCATCATTCAAAGCTTGTATATCAATATTATGCAACGAATCAACACTCATTGGAGAGGATTCTGATCCTATGTTTTGAGCCGTGAATTGCAGGTAATTACCAGAGGCAACTCCTTTTGATGTCAAATCTCCCCCTGCATAAAGAGTTGTATGACCGCTTCCAAAATCAATGTCCTTCTCAAGAGAGATATTGCCATCACTTGTGATAAAGTTAAACGCACCAATGTTTGAACCAGATGCTTGTGCAAGCTTTAAATCTTTTTTCGAATAAAGAACAATTCCATCTTTAGCACTTGCCGTAATTTCATATACAGTATCAACCTCTAAAGCTTTTCCTTCTCCCATTTCCCCAATTTTACCCAAGGATATTAAATCAATTGCCCCCAAAGAAGAAACCTTGACATCGCCTAAGCCTTTTAAAATATTATCTGCTCTAATATCAATAAAAGATGCAAAGACATTTCCAAGACGCAGATCCCCAAGACCTTGAACATAAAGAGCCCCAACTACTGCTGCTTCAAATTGACCATTAACTCCGTGTTTGACTTTAAAAAGGTTGCTTTCTTCTCCAAGTGTCGATCCAATTTTTACAGAAATTGAATTTCCAGCTTCAAGCCCAGAAACACCCTTTAAAGATCCACCCACATCTAAACTCATGTCATTTAAAACAATAATTCCAGCTGCACCAATTTGCATATCGCCTATTGTTTTAAGGTAAAGATCTTGCGATTTTGACGTGATAGATGTTGCCTCAAACATAAACGGATTTGAACTATCTCCAATATTTTGAATCGCCAAAAGCTCAATTATGTCCCCTTTTACAATTCCCTTATTATTTTTGATAGACTTTGCACTTTGAAGTTTTAAAAGACTTTTTGATCTAGCAAAATCAATACCTTCAATAGAGTCTCCACCAAGAAGAAGATCATTTACTGAATTTAGCGTTACGTTTCCTTGAATATCAAAAACAACATATCCATTTAAAATATTTGCATCAACAGAAGATGCAGCCAAAAGAATTCCTTTACCGGCCCCAATTGCACCAGCACCAGAAATACTGCCGCTTGTATTAATAATAACATTCCCCAAAGAACTTACAACATTTCCTGTATGAACAATCAAATTACCACTTGAAATCACACTAATATCAGAAGAGCTCAAAGCTTTAATTAAAGCGCCATCTGCAAGATATACAGATGAAGACACATCCCCACTAAGAGTCAAGTCAACAGCCTCTCCGGAGCCGTTTAAAATGCCATTTCCGAGGATATTTTGAGCCCTCACCATCACACCTTTTGCTGTAACATGTTCTTCAAAAGACACACTTTTTTGAGCATTAAATGCAATTGACCTTGTTGCATCAAAAAGCGCTTCTTTTACAAACAAAGCCCCACCTGAAATCAATTCCAAAGATTTTCCAGCGTTATTCAACCATCCGGTTAAAATTCCCGCAATACTGATGTCTCCATCTTGCAACGGCAATGCTGAAGAAAATACATTCAAATCTATGCTCGATGTGCCAACGGTTAAACTTAACGCCTCGAAAGTAGGCCCATTTGGAATAAAAATGCGATTTCCACGAAGTGTTAAATGATTCTGCGTTTGAATGCTTGCCAAAGGATCTAAAGATAAAAGCCCATCTACATTAATACTAATATCGCCGCCATTATCAGCCACAACCTTCATAACTTTAAGATCGGTTTTTGAAATAAGGGATACATTTCCTGGTGAGCTGATATAGATTGGATTTGCAGTTGCAATGTTTGCTGTACCTTTTACATAAAAATCATTTATGCTGTTTCCAATATTACTTGCATTAACAAAAAGAGCATCGGAAGAAACAACAGCCTTTACATCATTCCCATAAACTTGATTAGCCGTAATATTTAATGTTGTTGCTTTAAAACTATCACCAAAAATAACATCGCCGGTTGTTACAATAGTCAAATCCAAGTTTTGATATGGATTATTTGCACCATATTGATTTTTATCATTTTTCTTGATTGCTTGACCTGTTATAAGATTAAAGCTTCCAGTATCAACATGAAACTTTGTAAAATCAGGGCCTCTATTGATTAAGGTTTGGAAATCAAATTCATTTTCAGCACTTCCAAAAACCATGTTTTGTTCTAATGAATTAGAAATACGCAAATTTTGTGATTCATATCTTGAATCAAGTCCCATTTTCAAAGAAGGCGTTTTAATGTTGATATCTTTACGCGTTACAACATGGCTATTCCAAATAATTCCACCTTGAGATGAAAAATTCACGTCTCCATTAAAGTAGGTTCCATATCCAATTTTTTCTGAAATTGTCAAAGTGTTGCCACCTTCAAGAACCGTAATATTTAAAGATCCAACCCCACTTTCATGAAGCTTGGGAGAAACCTTCCCCAAATCAATACTTGTTGTGGCCATTAGATAAATAGAGCCATTCACATTTTCAAGCATGTATCCATCCAAATAAACACGCTTTCCAATACCGTGTTCAATATCAAGAGCTTTAAGTGTTCCATCGTCAAATGTACCGCTCTGGCCCATTAGCGCCCTTGAGAAGAGAGTTAAATGCCCACTTGAGATAATTTTCACATTACTTTTTGTTCTGAGCAAATCATTATATGAAGTAAATAATAAATCTGCGCCATTTGTTGTTTGAACAGTATCATTTAAAATAAGACTTTTACCTGCGTAAATATGCAGCTTTTGCCCCATACGAATATTGTCCTCAACAATAAGATTCGAAGAGCTTGAAATTTTTAGACTTTTTGAGGGATTTGGTGATTCAAAAGTATTGCTGCCATCATCATTTTTCCATGCTTTGAGAATATCTTCTGTTTTTAACACTAAGGGGCCACTTCTTCCATCTCTTGGATTCAAAATCAAATCCAGTGCATCTTCCCCTTGATCATGACTTATCTCTAAATTAGGAGTTTTTATAGAAGAAGATCCATCAAATATAACTTTAAACTCTCCAAAAGAAAGCTTAAGATTTGCAGCTCTTAAATCACCAATCAAAAAATCTGAATTTGATGAGTCAATGCTCAGTTGATTTAGGCTTGATCCGTTAACTCTTCCATTCACATTATTTAATTCTAATTGATGGGATGTTATTCCTCCTTTAAAATCAATGAATACATCTCCAGAAATATCCCTTAATTTCGTATTACGTGTTCCAATTGCCATATTGATACTTTTTGCATTCTTGATAGAAAGACTACGCGCAGACACAAGTCCTGTTCCCAGAATATTGCCAGAAGTCGTCAAATTTAAAATCTGCATGCCTGATATGGGTGCATTAATATTTATATCACCTTGTGATGTTAAAAAGGAGTATTCAAAATCTCCAGAATCTATCAAAGAGAGCCCATCTCCTTGAATGATGAGTTTATGAGGAATTGAAAGTGTTTCTCCTGTTGTTTGAATATTAGCACTTGTAAAAGAAAAACTTTTAATGCCATCAATTCCAACATTATCTCCCAAAGCCAAATGGGTGGGAGATGTGATATATACTGCTTTTGTCAAAGGACCACTTAAAACAAATCCCCCTGCACTATGCTTTAAAGCCAGTGGGTTGTCGGCTAATCCAATATTTCCATTTGTATTAAGTAAAATACCTCTATCGGAAAATACCTTCACATTATCAACACTTGAATAAATTCCTTCAGAAGCATTAAGGATAATATCTGCATTGTTAATTGACCATAAATCTGCACGTAAATCAATTTTACCTGCCGAAGAAATAAGTCTTAAATCTCCTGCAGTTTGAATTTGTGATCTGACTTGAATCCCAAGATCTGCTTGCAAAGTTAAAGCGCCATTTAAGGAAATAGAGTCTTTTACCACCATAAAACCAGAAGCTGTATATATTTCTCCAGCCTTCATTTTTCCTATTGAAATTGAAGAAAATCCTTCTCCTGAAGCATTAAATCCAGCAAGCTCAACTGAAGCCGTCTCTGTTTTTAAACTCCAAGGGGCATTTACTAAAGTTATGGGCTGAGATGCATTTTGAACCAAAACAACATGATGAGGATCAAAAAGAACAACCCCTGGAGTTCCTTTGTTTGAGTAGCCGAAAGAATCAGATTTGATGAGCATTTTTGCGCCAGAGCCTTCAAAGAACCCTGCTCTTCCAGTTTGTGAATCAAGGTTCACAAAACCTTGCAAA
>JACCDN010440498.1_pt1 | contig 27035 bp, 27 predicted proteins | sample 7441691 | NCBI WGS metagenome assembly JACCDN01 (sample SAMN15323439, study PRJNA562643) | freshwater metagenome | isolation source: river surface water | place: USA:Blue River Watershed | collected 2017-08-16 | reverse complement strand
CTGAGCACTACGGTGTGTTGTCACCCATCTTGCATGTGGTGCCACTGCAGTTGCTGTCGTATCACACAGCTTGTGCGCGGGGGACGGATGTGGATAAGCCGAGGAATTTGGCTAAGTCGGTGACCGTGGAGTAGTTTTGCAAGTGAGTGTCGTTTTTGGAAATTAACGTAATTTAATGAAAAATAGGTAAATTTAAGGTTTATTTCCATTTGGAAGAGTGAAGTTGATATTTCAGGAAATTGAAAAATTGAGGCTTGACATCAAGAAAAAACCATTCAAAATACTGTATATAAATACAGTATTTTGAATAGAGATTTCAACATGATGCTCTTATCGATTCTTCAAAAAGCCACACAAAAAAGGTGTAGTTCCTGTGTCTATTCAACAAAGAGTGATGACGCACAAGTGGAAACAAGATGTGTGTTCAGCTACTACCAACAGCCCCCGTTAGTTCGCAGACAGCAAAAGTTGGTGACCTATCCCGAGGTCAAAGTAACGGGAACTTGCGAGAAATGGTCAGACCGAGTGCCAGGCTTGTTGGTCTAAAACACTTGCCAGTGCATGGCAAATGTGAATAGCATGTACTTGTGAAACGAATCATCTATTTACTAATCGCTCTCGCAATGACGTCTAGTTATGGACAGAGCGGGCAATGTGGCTTTATCAAAGATCCCAATCAGCAGGCTCAATGCAGAGCGAACTCAGGCGGTGGATCGGGTCAATGCGGATTTATCAGAGATAACGATATGCAGGCGTTCTGCCGTGCGACCACAGGAGGCGGCTCTGGTCAATGTGGATTTATTCACGACCAAGACCATCAAGCCTTATGCCGTGCCGTGACTGAACGGAATTCAGGTCAGTGCGGCTTCATTCGAAACAATGACACACAGGCGTACTGTCGCGCCATCACTGGGGGTGGAAGTGGTCAGTGTGGGTTTATCCGTGACAACGATCTTCAAGCAATGTGTCGCGCATATACGGGAGGGGGCTCTGGTCAATGTGGATTCATTCGAGACAACGACATGCAGGCAGCGTGTAGGGCGAAATTCAATTGATAAGGTTAGTTTTTAAGACGAGCCTGTAATGCTTTTTGCATTGACATTTGAGCCTTAGCCAACTTCTGCCTTTCTCTCTCTTGTTTGATCTGATCTGAGATCTTTGCTTTCTTGTCTGAAAGCGATTTGATTTTCAATTGATCAGGAGTGAGAGTCTTGGTTCCCGATGCTTGCTCATCTAAGTCATCAATGGATTCACTCAGTGAAACCAGATTGGAAGAACCATAAAGACATTGAGCAAGCAACCTTGCGTGGGCTGATGAATCGGCAGCAATCAGTGTTTTGATGCTAGTGCCTTTGACCTTCACAGTGGCAATGAAAAATTGGATGTTTGAGTTGAATTCTGAATAGCGCATAAAGATATTTATGACGAACGAAACTGCATTAATTCAAAACTAAATATTTCCATTCGGAAACTAAAAAGCCTCGGTTCTCCGAGGCTTTTTTATTGAAGATTATTTTACTTTTTGAAGCGTGATTTGACTGAATCGCTAACCAAACTGATTGCTGCATCAAGCTCACCGTTGATGGTTGCTTCATCGAGCTTCTTCAAAGCAACGATCAGTTCTTCTGGGTTGGAAACTTCAACTGAGTTTTTGTCACCTTTTGGAGTGAGAGGGAGTGCTTTGGAACCGTAATTCACTTGAACACAAACTTTGTTGTTTGCTGTTGCAAACCACCAGGGCTTTGGTCTCTTCTCGACTTCAATGGTGTTGATGAACCCGTGCTCATCTCGAACATTGCGTTGACGTTTGACGGTAAATGGTTCGCCAGCGTTGTATGCGATTGCCATTGAGATTTGTTCTTTCAATTTTTGACTGAGTTTGTTGCGACGAAATTGAACTGGATCGACGGAGCCTTGGCGCTTAGCTGCAACTAGTTTGAGTGAAGTGAGAATGGCTGACATGTGATGTACTCCTATAAAAAAATCACATGTAAATTGTTTTGCCGGGACCACTAAATTCCTAGCCATTAAGTGTTGAAAGGAATTGGTTTGGAATTGCTTTTTATTTGGTTTCGTATAAATACCGGATTGAGTTGAAAAAAAAGCAGAGGTCCAACTAACCAAGGGTTGAGTTGCTCACTTAATTGAAACTAGGAGGATCTAAATCTTGGATGTTGCGCTTGAGCGCAACAACTGACTTCGCGATCGCTTGTGTTTCGCTTCGCTCAACTAAGCTCTTCGCTCGTCAGCGATTTCAACAAATAAGGAAATCAAAATCGATATGTGAATGAGAAATATCAATTACTATTAGTTAGTTAGGGGGCGAGTTTTTAGGAGGCTTCGCTGTGATCAAGATTGAGTTAGTCGATGACGTCTATGAAACGCTAAAGCGAAAGCAACCGTCGTTGGCGAGTCAAATCCCCGACTTGTTAGAAAAGTACGTGGCTAATCTTGAAGACGAACTAAACAATGCCATTGTCAGAGGTCGAAGCGTTGAGGGATGGCTATTTAATGCATATGACATCTCACTCACAAACGTAGGAAATAACGGGGGACGTGTCTGGCGAAAAGGAAATGTCAGGGTTCATAAATGGTTGGTCGATAACGGAATCATTTTGTTCAAGAACCTAGATCAGATACGTGAAGCAAATAGTTTCACCAAAAAAATATCACTCATTACATTCACCGATCTAGTCAAGGTTGTTGATCAAGAAAATTTAGACGCTTTGCGATTAAAGAGTCAATCAGAGCTGACAGATTTTCTAAACAATCCATTAAGCGCTGATGTCGCTAAGTTAATGCCTGTACTTAAAGACATTAACGCACTGCCAGCTGCAGCAAGACAAAACAAATACCACGATGCTCCGATTGATGTTCAGTCTTTACAGGCATACATAAAGCAACTGGTAACTAATGCCAATAATGATTTGAATGTTCGTCAAGCTGATGCCAACAATAGGGCTGCAATCAAGATTCTTCGACTCGCTCAGTTGAACAATGGAGTCTTACCGCAGAAAGTGAATCGAAGTGATTTTGGAAGAATCTACTACGAAGGTTACAGCGTACAAATCGTCAATAAATCATTGAGAGCGGCGATGTTGGGTGACTCGTACGAGTACGACATCAAGTCAAGTGTGATTAGCTGGAAGATGTCTTTCGCAAAAAATCTGATGCAAGCAACAGGACTGAGTGGTGATCCAGAACTTGAGTTTCCAGGTATCAGTTACTACTTGAAAGACAAGCGAGCCTTCACGCAAGATGTGATCAATCACGTATTTTTAGCCGACTGTCCTTGGAGTATCAAGAAGAAAGAAGACAAGATCAAAGAGGCAATGACCGCCTTGAGCTTTGGTGCCAAACTTATCGAGGCAAGTTGGGAAGATTCAAACGGTGTGGAGCAAGAAACATCAATCATGAAAATTCTCGATGACGTAGGCGAACGAAAAAGATTCATGTCTTCTTCATACGTTGCTGCGTTTAAGCAAGATCAAGAGAGGCTTGATGCTTTCATCACCGATGTTTTCAAAAAGAAGCTAACAAATCTAAAGAGCATTGAACGATTACAAACAAAGCGTGGGACTAGCAATAGCAAGCTGTTGTCATGGCTGTACCAGCATGCTGAAACCGAGATCATGGACTTTGTACGAGCGGAAATTACGATGCTTTCTAAGAACGTAATTGCTAACGTACATGATGCAATCGTCGTGCGTCAAAAGCTAACTGGCGCTGAATTGCAAAACATCGTACAGAAAACGCAATCAAAATTTCGCCTAGATTACTTTGATCTAGGAGAGAAGCCCTACCAGAGATGCTGCTAGTGGAATCAGTACTCTGATGTCAGCATGATGACCCAATACTCCCCATCAAACTGACAGTACAGCTTGATTTCACTCAATGGGAAGTCTGTGTACTCAATAGACTGACGAGCGTACACATTGTCATTTCCATCATCAATCAAAAGTTCAGCACTTGAGTCTTTGACTGTGAGACGAGCTACACAAAAATAGTCGTGGAAGTACTTGGGTAGATGTGACGCAATCGCATCCATCAACCAAAAGCACTTTGCTTGTTCAGCAAGATACTTTGTTCCATCAGTCAATAAATGACGTTGAGTGATGCGATAGTACTTCTCAGTCCCAATGAATTGGCTGAGTTCAGATTGAAATTTTTCTGTTGAGTTCATATGCTCAACTTTGAACCCATCTCCAATTCATTCCTAGTCCAATTTCGCCATGCCGTTGTATGAGGTAGGCGGTATATGAGATTAAAGTGTGTTGCTGTGGATTGGCGAAATTACGATGTACATCAATTCAGCAACCATAGATAGGACTCGTTACAAGACGCCATGCGCTTGCTATGTCACTCGTATGCGGACCATATACGGCAGGACGCAAAGGGGGGCTTGTAGATGGATTGTTGGAGTATGGTCAGGAATGGCGAAATCGAGGGCAGACATTTTTCATAGAACCGCACTCATTCGCATCAGATCCAACATCCTTGCGTTAACTGATGCGTAACTTAACCTAGGTTACTTGGCTCATGAGGTCGCTTCTATGGTGGTTTACAGATGTCCGAGTAAAAAGGCAAAACTTTTGTTCTTCCTTTTTTAAATTCTATTTAGAAATAAATTTCTTCACCGCAACAAGTGCATCTGTGCATGCACGAGATCCAATTTTGAGCGATCTTTTTCACGACGGAGATGCGATGCTAGTGTCGAGGCATGCATTGCTGTAATCCACTAATCTGGAGAAAACCAAATAGTTCTACGAAAAGATTTGGTTATGAGCTAACCCCATGATTTATCAATGGAAAAATAATTTGGCAAAAAGGATAGGAATTTTTTATCAAAGGTAAGAGACTAAATACTCATCAATCATTTGATTTGTAAGGAAGTCTCAAAATGTCAAAAGCAAAAGTTCTCACTGAAAAAGAAATCAAGAAAGTTCTCAAGTTGATTGAGTCAAAGCGCCATGCTGCTAGAAATCGTTGCATGTTTCTGATGACGCATCTGTGTGGTGCACGTGTCAAAGAGACATGCAGCATTCGTTTAGCTGATGTGCTCAACGCTGATGGAACGATCCAGTCTGAAATTCGTTTGACAAAAGATCAGACAAAGGGCTCTAAGAGTCGTACGATCTACGTGCCTGAAAAAATGCAAGAGGAAATCGAACGCTATCTGAAGTCAAGATTCAAACTTCAGAACCTCACGGCTGTCACATTCACAGACACGACGAGAGCGTTGTTTAGCAATCAGAAAAATCCAAATCGCGGCTTCAGTCCTTCAACCGCTTGTCAGATGATGCACTACTGGTACAAGGAGGCAAAAATTGAAGGTGGTAGCAGTCACAGTGGTCGACGCGGGTTCATCACAAATCTTGCCAACAAAGGAGTCTCAGTTCGCATACTTCAAGAACTAGCTGGGCATTCATCCCTTGCTGTCACACAAAAATACATCGATGTGAACCCAAAGTTGTTGCACACGGCAATCGCCTTAATTTAGAAATTACGGAAAATGTCCTTTTTCAACATTAAGAATTATTTGATTTGCTTTTTTGACATATCTTCTGGCTGCAGCTATTGCTTGTGAATCGTCATCCGAGTAAATATATTCATATGAGTCAGGGGATCTACCTTGCCCGTACAGTGCAGGAGGCATCCGCTCACTTAAATTGGGTGAAATATTGTTATCAAGATATGACTTCCTAATCATCGATAGCAGATTTGCACCTGAAACTCTTTCATCCCTGAATTCTTCTAGCAGCTTCTGGTGGCAATCATATGCAAAGAGATATTTTCTTAAATTGTTGTGACGAATTTCGGAATCCTTGCTTAAGGATGCGCTGATTGAACTTTTAACATGTGCAACTTGCTTGTTTAAGAGCAGTTTCCGCACATAGTTTCCTGCATCTGTAGCTGTAAGTTGCCTTGGTATTGCAATTAAATAGTATTTCTCAGAGCTAATGTCACTCTTGAAGTTGGTGCATTCAAACGGAGTCGCTGGAAGGATGCTTTTAAGCACATTCCTGCCACTGATGCTCCACCATTTTTCGAATGGTTGATTTCTTTTCAATTTCCATTGAGCGTATTTCTGCAGATCTACCTTGTGGTTCTTGTGATGAAGTGCTCTCTGCAGAAATTCGTACCAGATCCGCAGCGTCTCTTTATGCTTTTCATCAGTGCTATCAATGTCAGTGGCATTCGTATTCATCTGCTTCTCCAAATGATTAAATTAAATTATGCCAATAATAAAAATCTTTACTTGACAAAAAATATCTAAAATTTAAAATAAAAAAATCAAATTATTAGTTTATTAATATTTTTTATTGTTTGAGTTTTACGCCAACCGTAAAGTGGCGTCATCGATCGCTGATGACGATTAGCAGTCGATGACTTACAACTTTTTTTTGGAGCGTCGAAATGACAGAAACTCAAACACAAGCTGCTGCAGCTTTCAATGCAGCTCCCGTGATGAATGCTCAAATGCCTAATTTCCAATATGGCGTGGCGCAATCAATTAACCAAGGTTCCAATATGCAATTTAATGTTGTTAATGGGACGGTACAGGAGTACGTTAACAAATACCATTTGTTTGCGGCAAAAACAGCACAGAATGTTTTGGAAATGTGCAAAGTAATCCGTGATGCAAAAGTTAATTTGCAGGAGAAAAGCTTTTTGCAGTTTTGCAAGCAAATTAATTTGCCTGCTGGAAGCTCAACGATTTCCAAATACTTGAAAATTGGAGATCGTTATGACCAATTTATCAAATATACAGACCGTTTGCCTAATTCATGGACAAGCCTTTATCTGATTACTGACATTCCTGAGGATCAGTTCGAGAATGTGCTTCTTCAAAGCACAACTCTTGCGAACGTAACTGCAGGTGGCATCAACAAGATTCTTGGTAAATCTGCGAAGCCGAAAACAAATGCGCTACTGACTGAGAGTGCTGCCGCGCACATTTATTTCAGCAAGGTCCCATCTCCTGCAGAGTGGGAGCACTTTATTGCGAACTTGTCGAACTTCACGCAAGGGTACGGTGGTTTGATCAATGTGGAGTACTCCCCAAAATTTGAAGAGAGCTATGAAACCCAACTTCGTGGCGCAGCAATTGCACAAGTGAATTCATTCACTGTTAACGCTCCACAGCACGCCACGAGTTCTGTGAGTGTGCAGGATGTCCGTCCTTTTAGCGAGCCAGTCGTCTAACTTTATAGACGGCATATATCCCTGACTTTTTTCCATTTGGAAATCATGTCAGGGATTTAGCAACAGCGAAATTTTGGGAAGAAATTTCCCAAACGGGAATAAAATCATGTCTCTTAGTTCATTTATTTGTGTGACTGACGACCGAGAAACGCTGCACATCTACACGCGAGTTTCCACGGTTGCGCAGGCAGAACACGGCACCTCACTCCAATCTCAGCAAGAGCTTGGAGTGCACAAAGCTGAGCAACTTGGGTTTAACCACAAGATTTGGAATGAGGGTGGTCGTAGCTCTCATCACGAAGACATTGCTCAGCGCCCCGAGCTCAATGCTTTGTACTTGGCTATCAAAGCTGGCGAAGTTAAACATCTCTGGGTGTACGACCAATCACGCCTTTCGCGTAACGATCAGGTAGCCTCGATTTTTCGCTACCAATGTAACAAGAACAGTGTCACTCTTTACACAAAAGATGGTGTGTTTAATCTGTCTAGTCCAACAGACAAGTTGTTCAAGCAGATGTTGGATGGTTTCGCTGAGTTTGACAACGCAATGCGAGCAGAGCGATCACGGCTTGGCAAAGTCAATCGTGTTCGCACTGGAAATTGGCACGGTGGTCCTCCTCCATTTGGTTACAAGATTGAAGCGAAAAAACTTGTTCTGGATGAATACGAGGCAGAGTGGGTAAAGAAAATGTTTGACGAAGTCGCAAACGGAAAGTCTTGCGCCCAAGTCAAGCAGATGCTTGATGCCAATGCTGTTAGTCCCCGACGCAAGCGCGGTACTTGGGCGATCGGTTCAATCAATAAGCTGCTAACCAACACACACTATGGTGGCTACTACAAATACAAAGACAAAAAGTCAGATGAGACGTTTCAAGTCCAGTGTCCTGTGATCGTAGACCCAACTGTATGGAGCTATGTGCAAGCCTTGCGCACTCCATCAGTTTTGCGGCAACCTCAGAAAAACGCTACGACGAAGAACTTCTACCTGCTTCGTGACTTGATGTATTGCGCTCATTGTGGCCGTCCCCTCGCAGGACGAGTTGTTCGCGAACGGTACGAAGAGACTTATTACTGTCCAAGTCGTGAGCGTGCGTGGAAAGACGCAGGTGGCAGTAAAGAGAAATGGAAACGTGGTCTCGGGTGTGGATTTGCTCGCGCACTAAACATTACGTTGACGGATGAGCTCGTTTGGAATGTCGTCAAAGATCTTCACAGTAAATCAAGTATCTTGAAAGAAGAAGTCCGCGCGCGTGTGATGCGTGAAAACGGAATTTACGTGCGCTCTGAAGAAGAGCTCAAAGAACTAACAAAAAAAATGAAGTTGCTTCAACGCAAGCACACATCATTGAGTGAGTCTCTTGGAGCTCTTACGGCGAATCGCATTCTGAAAGATCTTAATGAAACTAGCTATTCAGCAATGAAGACGCGTTTGCATCATGAAATTCGTTTGGCTGAAGATCAATTGCAACGTGTACGTGCTGAAGTGAGTGGTGCAAGCAACGGGAAAAAATGGGTGAGCTGGCTCAACACGTTTGGGCTGGAGCTTGATGCCCTTGACAAGAAATTTCCAGCTGAACGTAAAGAGTACATCGAAGGCTTGATTAAGCGCATTGATGTTCGATACCGCGACGATTTACATGCGCATGAATTGACGTTGACTACCCATCTGCCAATCGTGAACGATGGAATCACTTGGCGAGACAAGGATGATGTTCGAGGACAAGGTCGAGCAGCAGTTCGATACGACGTCTATGAAGGAACTCAGACAACCAGTTTGGTTGTCCAAAAAAAAGGCGAACCAGGATTCGTTTTGATGAAGAACATAACTTCGTCTCAAGTCGAAAAGCAGAGTTCGACGAATCAACAGAGCTTCAACTAACGATCAAAGTCAACTCGGCAGGGCTTTTTCGAATGGCTTACTCAGAGTACCAAGAGAAGCTTTTCGAAAGAGTCCAGCGGATGCGTGATGACTTTGAAATGACGTTTGATGCCATCGCTAAAGCATTGACTAAAGAAAACATCAGATCTCCAAGAGATTGTGAGTTGATGGCTGAACACGTTTTTTCGATCTATAAAAAAGGATCGAAACGACGACTCAGGTTAGACGCAACTCCAATTACAGAGATTATTAGTGTGAGAGTAGTTGATTTTTGAGAATGGAACAAATATGTGCAAAGTTACAGTTATGAGTTGCGAGATGTCTTAGCGGTTGTGCTGACCAAACATCTGAAAATTCTTGCATTTTTTGAAAACTCCGATGATTACTTGAGCAGTCTTGCTGGGAGTTGGATTGGCGTACCGAATGTCAAAAGAGATCAACTCAGTGATGCCGAGAGAAACCGATCGAGCTTGATATCAGCCTTAGCGCTTGACGTACAAGAGGCAAAAACAAATAGCAAAACTGATACGCGAGCTAAGTGGATGATCGCTAGGGCACTAGATCACATCGAGCAAGTGGCTAGCCAGTACCCAGAAAAGATATCAGTTGTCGTGATTTTTGATTTGGATGCTCCCGCGCCTTTCATTGATCTTCTTCAAACACTGCGCGCAAAGAAACTATGGGCACTTCAAAACCCTCAAATACCAGGCTTGATAAGGCAGCTTCACATCTACCCATTTGAAAAAAAATGGGGGCTGGCAGTTCAAATGACTTTAGCGACCCACCTCGAAAGAGTAGGGGGTAACGTGTTAGCTGAGTTTCAGGACCTACTGACTCTTAGACGGCAAGGAGAGTTTTGTTGGGTAAAAGAGTTAGATGATCCTGAGTAAGCTAATGCGAAGAGATGCAGCCAGGTTAAACATAAAAATTCCAACTTGAAAAAAATGGCCGATCGAAATTAAGGCATGCAGCACTACCCTAAACTCTAGATACAGTTTGGTCAGCTACCAAATAAACCGTGGTTTCATGTAATTGCAGTTTGATACGTTGCTTAATCAACAGCTACCACCGTATCAAACAAGCCGTAGTGAGAGAGTCCTTCGTGGCTCTCAATGCCTGTGTATCTGAGCGAAGCATCTTCATATCGTCTAAAAGCAAAGACAGCTTGATTCATCTGCTCAGTGTTAAACACCTTCAGTTGCACTAACAAATGAAAGTCCCTCACAGTCAATCCAGTTACCGTTAAAAACAACTCCGGTTCCAACTTCGTAATCACGTCTTGCAGTGTGTTTTCACGGAAGTCTGTTAAGTACATAAAAGCGGGAATGCGGGTTGCGAATTTGATAAGCTTTTCCTGCACGAGCTTACGTTTGGACTTGTACTCTTTTTCCTCTTCGCTCAGTTCTTTCTTTTCTTTAGGCGTGAGCTTTCCTTCGCTGCCTTTGCCTTTGAGCTCTTTTATTTTGTCGCCTTTATTGATAATAGTTTCAATAATATTGTCGCCAAGACTACGCCAACCCTCAATACGCTCAACAGCAGCCATAGCTTCGGGGTTATCAAGTACACGGCGTAATGTTTCGTTGTCCACATTAACTAGCAAAGCACTTTCCCATTTGCGAGCTAGTAGAGTCGCAGATGTTCCAGCCATGGCTATGTCCAAAATGCCGCCAGCATCAATCTGTGTCATGTTTGCACCGTCATATGCAAGCACAGGAAGGAATGCAACTAAGTCCTTTACGGCATTTTCAGGGTTTGGTTCGTGTGGTGCCAGACCAATTCCGTACTCGGACAGCTGTCTTAATGCTCGTGTTGGGGCAAAGTCAAAAACAAAGCAGACTGGCTTTAGCACTTCTTCTTCATTTGGGTTATCACCGTTGGGGTTTTTGATAGACCATGGCGACTGGACACGGAACGCTGCCTGAAAATATGTTTCAGGAGATTTCAGATTACGAAGCATGAGAATTGATGACCACTGCGCTACTGTTACACCAGTTGTTAATTTTCCGCACGAAAGTGTTATGGATTTGCTATCAAACCCACTCCCAATCGCTTTACGTACAGGTGGCAACGCTTCAAGCCCGATACCAGCGGACGAGCCCGCTGAAACAATTACCTTGTAGTCATGCCAAAACGTGTTGTGTTTCTCAGCTAGCAAATTTGCCATCGCATGACATGATGCAACATTGGGCAAGAACCAAAATGAATGTTGTAAATATGGCAGCAGGCGCACATCAGAATACGGAAACGGAGGACGTGTTCCAGCCTTTAGCAACTCAGCTGCGTGTGGCATGTGTCCGCCACGAATAATGTCTAGCCACTTTTGCACATCAGATTTGTGCTTGAACTGTGCAGTCTTATCTGTGCCAGTTGCTTCAAAAAATGCATTGAGATCAAACTCATCAAACTCACCACCACTAGCAACAGCAAGAAGTTCGTCTGGCATTTGATAAGTTAGCAAACGCATTTGCGGTAAAGAACCGTATGGATTCCGCTTATTCGGATTACTGGCTGCAAATTGCTCTTTTGCTCTTTGCTCATCTGTATAAGTCCAGTTGAAAATTTGCTCCTCAATAAACTCGCCAGAGGAAAGAGCCTTGAAGGGAGTGCCAGAGAGATATAGGTATGCTTTTGTAGTGATTGGTAGAAAGTCACTTTCGTCAGCTAATGGCTCATTCAAATCAGCAATTTTGTTGGCATCATCAAGTTGCTGCTCATCTTTTTGAATGCGCTCTTCATCATTTGCAAACAACTCTTTTGCTGTTTCACGCCATGCGCCAAAGTGGTATTCATCAAACACAACCAAATCCCAATTGATTGCGTGTAACCACTCATTTTTAGCTTTGATGTTGCCGTTTGCATCACGTCCAAGCAAATCTTGAAATGAGCCAAAGTAAACAACAGGTTTTTTCTTGTCTATTTGTGTTGGGTCACTGCCAGTAGCACGAGACAAATATTGCCAACCGTCAAAATCTTTGTGATTCTCTAAGTCAGTCTGCCATGCATCTTCAACTGCTGGCTTAAACGTAACGACGAGCACACGCTTTGCATTTAATTTTTTAGCTAGCTGATAACTTGTAAACGTTTTTCCAAAACGCATCTTTGCATTCCACAAAAAACGTGGCGCTGCATTCTTATCTTCAGCCCAAATAGATGTGAAGTAGTCGTATGTTTTGTCAACAGCACTAGCTTGCTCATCACGCATTCCAAAAGTTTCGTGATGTGTGCCGGTTATGCGCTCACCTGTACGTAGCTCAGTTAAAACAGTTTTAACGTCTTTAATGGTGCAACGCATCCATTCAAGCGTTGTGTTTTCAAAGCCTTTACGAACCAAAGCTGCACGAACTTCGTGATCGCTAAAAACAGAACCATCATCGCGTACAGCATCACCATCAAATTCAATGCGGTAGTTTTTAATGGCAGCTGTTTTGAGCTGCTCTGCAACACGCTGTTTAACATCGCGTGTAGTTTGCCCAACCTTTAGCAAGCCAGCATGAGCTTTGTCATCTATGCTGTACGCGTATATGCGCGGACGTGCATCAGGCTTTGGAGAGAGAATCTCATCAATAGGCTTACTCATCACTATCACCCATTGGACGAATCATGCTGTTGATAAATGTAATTTCTTCAGCAGTAATTCCATATTTTTTGTACAACTGCTCATCAGTCCATGTACGGTCCCAAGATTGCTGCGGCACCCATGTATATGTAGAGCGCAGAGCATCTTGAGTAATTTTACGAAGCGAAACTAAGAAACGGAAAAAACGAGTTCTGTAATAACTTGCAAAACTATTTGCCTCGCCTTCTTTAGAAAAAGGAGCAACCGTAAGATATGTTTGTGTGCACACGGAAGGAGGTGCCGCAATAATCTCTTTGCCTAATATTTGATGAGGGAACGTTTCTCCAGCTCCGTATGCTTTAGGAACAAGCACCTTCCATTCATCAATCAAGTTTGTGTTTTTGCGGATTTCTGTCCTCTTTGCAAAACCAACAATTCGCTTTCCTTTGTTTATTAAGTGCAACGAAATTCGTCCTGCTCCATTTTTTTCAGTCCAATCTTCAAAGTTTGTTGCAATACCAAATGGCGTATCGCCTGAGATTAAGTCAGTTACTGATGGCTCCTTCTTCTGGAGCACTTTTCTTAAAATGCTCAAACCACGATCATCTCTAACAAAAACATCAAACTCACTAAGATTTCTGTTGTCTTGTTTTTGCTGAGTTCCGCCTTCAATGCGATTAACTGTACATCCGCCTTTGTGCTCGCCATCCCATAAAAAATAACAAATCCCGCCTTTAATTTGTACACCGGGAAAGGCTTCACTTGAATCTGGATAATCTGTTAAGTGTCTAATATTTCCATCGCCTAGCATTTGCCCTCTGAACTCATCAAGTCCACGACCACCAGCCATCCAACGAGCAGGGATAACCATGCTCAAATATTTTGGATTCAAGTTAATCGCCTGTTGAACGAATAGTTGATAGATTGAGGAATCGCTTGTGCCACCAGCTCCACCTTTCATTTGGTATGGAGGATTTCCAATGATTACGTCAAATTGCATGTTATCTCCAAATAATTCGCTAATGCGGTCTTTTATATTCTCTGCATGAATGAACGAGTATGCATAATTTTCAATTTCACTGTTGCGATCAAAAATAGCTCGTGGCGCACTGCAGAATTTACATTTTGAGTCATCCCAGTCATGCTCAATTCTTTCAAACCATATATTTCCACTATCTTTTGAGAAGTTATCTGCGATAGAGTACTTGCCTTGTGCATGTTTTGAACAATACACACTTCTTCTAGCAAGCAAACTAGTTATTTTTGTAATCGCCAATCCAAAAACTTGATTTTTTAATATATGGTTTACACGCTCATGCAAATCTGGAATTTCTTCTGCCAGTCCCTTCGTAAGGCGAGTAGTTATCTCTCTAAGGAAAACACCAGATTTAGCACAGGGGTCTAAAAATTTAACATTTTTATTAGTCCATAAATTTTCACCATTATTATCAGCAGCCCATGCTTCTGCAACTACATCAAGCATTTGATTTGCAAGCTCTGGGGGTGTAAAAACCTCATCATTTGACAAATTGGCAATGCAAGTAAGCACATCTGGGTTTCTACTTCTGAGAGTAAAGCTAGCTTGATTTGTCATGTCAAATTGCCTTTTTCAGGTTTGCCAATTCGCGAACAGTTACGGGCTCATAGCTTTTAATAGGCGTAAAAATTTCATGCCGCCCTAATTCAGCAAATAAGGAACCTTCAGCACTAAATGCGGAGGCGCCAGTTAAAACATCAAATAAAAAATCACGGCGCTGATATTTTCCTTTTCCTAAGTAACCCCATTCAGCAAAAGAAATTGCTTTCTTGCCGTATGATTGCATTGACAACGCATCGCCATGCACTATGTTTTGAGTTAATACATAGTATGCAGCTTGGTATATTTCATCGCTTTCATTAACACCCAGATATTCAGCAAATATTTCTAAAATATTGGCCTGACACTCATTAATATTATCAGTTAGAAGCTCAATGCCATATATGCACATGAGTGCCAATAGTGCATAGTGATTGCGATCAAACTCTGATCTTCCATATTTCAACTCAACAGCTGCCAGTTTACGCTTCAGTATTTGAGTCAAAAAATTACCACTGCCGCAAGCAGGTTCAAGAAAACGTGAGTTGATGCGCTCGGATTCGTCTTTTACTAAATCAAGCATTGCTTCAACGAGCCATATTGGCGTAAAAACTTCGCCATGATCTGCAACACGCTGTTTGGATTTAATCAGTGCCATTTTTTTTATTGCTTTGAGTATGCGCTAATCGCGTTTTTATGTTGGTTGACTATTAATTCTTCAAGGTGAGTTGGATGAAGAACTTTAACCGCATCCCCAAATCGAAGGATGTCTCCTACTAGTTCTCTCTCATCTGAGTATGGAATTTCCAAAACGTAAGAGCCGTCGTTTTCCTCATGTCCCTTTTGGGCAGGATGCCATTCTTCATGCTTGACCCAGCGGGCCCGCTCCGGCGTGAATCTCAATTTAGCCCAGCCTTTGATCGCGCCACCAAAGATGCCGTACCCACTTTGCATCGATGCGCGCAGTTGGTCTGCATCTAGCTCTTTGGCGTCAACGTCGAGTTGCTCGCATTCAGAAATGGCATCCACTGCAAAGCTTCTTACTTCTTTGCGTAAATGACACCACGCATCAACATACCAATTTTCGCGGTAATGTACAAGTTGTTGCGGGGAAATGTTTCGCTCAACCGTTTTACCTGTCTGACGATTGAAATGATGGATTCTGATCTGTTTCCTGTTGATAGTGGATTGAGCGATCTGCTCAAAGCACCTCAATTTGAGCTTGCGTTTACCGGCGTGTACGAGCCGTACTCTTTGAGAAAAAGTTTCCGAACTCATTCCCTGCCCGGTAAGCATGTCGTCTAATCGCTTTTGAAGTGGCTTGAGTTTGGGGCCTAAAAGACCAGGCTCGAGTTGTTCGAGCATGTTTTGAATAGTTAGCAAGGCCAAGATTTCGTCTTGGCTAAACCAGAGACCCGGGAGTTCTTGGCGAGTGTCAGTGTTGTCTAGGTGGTACCCACCCAAGTCACGGTCAAAAACAACTGGAATATTTAGCCGATCTCGCAGCTTGGCCAAGTCACGCTTGAAAGTGGCTTGGCTAATTTCAAGCTTGTTCAATATTTCGTCACGCGGTACTGCTCTGCGTCCGGTGAGCAAAGTGCGGTAGCTGTAGAGGCGATCGATTTCGCTCATATTTTTAATCCAGTCAGTCTTTTCAAGAAAGATATATTCATCATACTTTTAAGCATTTAGGGCTCTAGCTGGTCAATGCCAAATACTCGATCTAAGGCAATTGCGGCTCTCTGCTTACGGTCAGGTCGAGGGTGTAGGGCGATTGAGCCATATTCCCTGGCGATCCAAAATGACAATGGAACCGGGTGATTTGTCTCGAAACTAACAGGAGACGGGGGTTTCATAGACATTTTTGCCCAAAGTAGGCTCGAATTCAGTGCCAATAGGGTGGAGATGATGGCGGTGTAGATAGACATCATTCAGACTCCCAGTTGCCCACCTGCTCCATTTTAATTTTGTCTTTAGGACAAATAGGAGCGCCATAGGCTAGAAAGCGCTTGAGCATTGGGACCTGAAAACCACAAGTCGGACACTTTGCCCTGGGGCGTGAGCGACTGATTGCTCGGCGGTGCACTACCTTAAGTTTACCGTGGGGGTAGGGGCCAAGTGTTTGTGCGATTGCTTGCAGTTTGATTTTGAGCTCAGGACCAGCCCCTGCACTGCGCATGGGGCCGACCATGCCTAGGCTTAAAGCAATCTTTTTGAATTCCCTACCGTGGTTGTGCTCGCAGTTATCGACCGCATGAACGAGCTCATGAACGAGTGTGTCAAGAACGTCTACAGGCTCATGAAGTGCTGGTGAAATAAAGATTTGATTGCGCTCGTCGGTCGAGCTTTCTTTGGACCAGCACTGGCCAATATGGTGACTGCGAGTCCCGGTGCTCGCGAATCCGCATGAAACCTGGCAATCATTAGGCAGATCATGACGCTTCTCAACAAATAGAGGTCGGACAGCCTCAATGGCTGCCAGTAGCCAATCTTCACGGGTTTTGTATTTGGGCATAGCTCACAAATAGAGTTGTTACAGGCTCATTAGTGTGGTAAGCCTGAAGCTATCTACGTGAGCCCGTGAACCTGTGCCTTTATCCAGTGATTACTTCTTTTCAGGCTCATGCCGTGAGCTCATGGCCGTCCAAACTAATCACCATCAAAACACAAAGGGTAACGACTAAAAAATGTCAGAACTTGCTAAATCACTGGCCATCATGGGCCTAGCTTGGGCTTCGAATTGCGAGGCTAAGTACGAGCCACCTTACACAGTGGTCAAAGATCAAGTGTCAATTAACGTTATGGCTGACGGTTCTTCAACCGAGGCAGTGGACTATTGCATTCGGATTGAAACACAGGCAGGTGTAAACATCATGGGGGAGCAACGCCTTTCTTATGTGAGCACATTAGAAGATGTGTTGATCACTGAGGCTTATACGCTTCAGCCAGATGGAACACGTATTCAAGTAACTGAAGACCGCATTCGAACTGTTGATGAGTCAGGGGCTTCTGGCGAGTTGATTTACAGCGATGCAAAGGTGAAGGTCATCATCTTCCCTCAAGTGCAGGTTGGTAGCTTGCTTTGCTACAAGGCAAAAACTAAGCAACACACGCCATACTTTAAGAGTCACTATTTTTGGACGAGACATTTCAGTCCACATGGACGATACGAAAACTTCAGTCTCAAGCTATCTCACGATCCAAAAATCACATTGAGTATTGATGCAGATCGTGTGAATGGTGGGTTAATCAAGAAACCTTCGAAAGATGGCTTAGTTCACTATGAGTTTGCCTACAAACAAACTGAGGCTTATCCCTCTGAGCCAAATCAAGCTGAGATTTACGACTATGCACCGCACTTGTCGATTACTAGTTTCTCTAGCTACGAGCAGATGGCTCGGGCGTATTACGAAGTAGCGGCAGAGAAGGCAAAGGTGACTGAGGGTGTTCGCGCACTTGCTAAAGAAATTACGAAGGGTACGGACGATAGAAAAGAAAAGATTCGACGCCTGTACAACTGGGTGAGTGTCAACATTCGTTATCTAGGAGTCTATATGGGGGATGGCGGGTATGTGCCTCATGATGCCCAAAGTATTTTGGACAACCACTATGGAGACTGTAAGGACCATGTCGTTGTGCTTGAAGCACTATTGAAGGCTGTCGGTATTGACTCATCGCCTGCGCTTATCAATATGGGGTTCGCTTACAAGTTGCCTAAGCTGCCTACAGTGTCTCCGTTCAATCACGTCATAACTTACGTGCCAGAGTTTGATCTTTATCTTGATTCAACAGCCCAATTTGCACCGATGGGGGTGTTGCCGCGCGAGGACTCTGCAAAGCCGGTACTCCTAACGGTGACAGGAGAAGTTCGTTATACACCGAGCACTAGTCATTTGAAAGACTTCAGCGAAACCAAGGTGGTGATGAAACTGTTAAGTGATGGCCGCATTCAAGGGTTTAGCAATATCAAAACCCGAGGCTACTTTGAGGTTGACTCTCGCATGACGCGTTTTTACGAAAACGGACGTGATCAAGAGCGGCTTGTATCAAAGTACCTTTCTCGATTCATGGAGTCAGGGAAGGGTGAGATTGCTCAACAGGATGCATTGGATCTTGATTCCAAATGGAAAGATGAAGCCTTTTTTGAGCTTAATCCTGTGGTGAACATCCCGGGGCCTAGTGCGATGGCAATTCCGGTTGGCATAGCCCCAGGCTTCTTGAAGATGATGACAAAGGCGCAAGCCCCTAAAAATCGCCGCTTTCAAGCATTTTGCTTTTCTAGTAAGCACGTTGAGGATGTTGAGCTTGAGTTCCCAGCTGACGTGCAGATCACACGCATTCCTAGTGCTGTGTCTTTTGATAACGGAGTCATTCGATATTCAGCTCGATATGAGTTGCGCGGAAAAACCTTAAAGGTACAAAGAATATATCAAGCCAAACATAGCAGTGCAATTTGCGGAGCTAATGAGGATGAGCTGTGGAAACAATTTCACGATGTGCTTACGCGTGATATGAGGTCTCAAGTATTTTTTGACTGACCTAGCAAAGGCTCATCACCTGAGCCTTTGCGTTGGCAAACTAGTTGCAGTTGAGTAAATAAGGAGGTTGTATGACAGCGCAGGCAGCAGAGACACTTATCTATAAAGGCGAAAAGCATTCTCTTTGCAGCACGCCACTTGGACCGTATCTAAAAAATTCTGCAAGTGAGGTGAATTTTTGCTCGACATCCACTGCGCTATGGCGCGGGTACATAGGTACATGGACGATTGAAGGCGAACGTCTTTACCTAGTCAAACTGAAAGGCTTCATCGAGAAAAATGACAAAGTCGAGGATGTCGGGTTGTCTTACTTATTCCCGGACTATCCGGACGGTGTTTTTGCCCACTGGTACTCAGGTGAATTACGTTGTCCCATGGGGGAGCTTTTGAACTATGTGCACATGGGCTATGGAAGTACCTACGAGATGGATCTGTTTATTGAAATTGAACGTGGTGTAGTGGTGAATGAGCGACTGGTGAGTAACGGTAAGGGCACTGGCAAGGGAGATAAAGGGTACGTCCTCGGTGCAATGACAACGTTTGGAAGGGACTGATATGTTGATATGGATTCTTCTGTCGGGTCTGACTAAATCATGGAAACGTGAGGAGCGTGTTGATGCCTGATTCCTACCTAGACTGGTTCTGGATTTACTCTGGAGTTGGCGCTGTTTGCTTTCCTGTTCTGAGATTGCTTGTCTACATTTTTCACAGGAAGGAAAGTCCTTCGACTTGGGCGCAAGAGGCAATAGCAGCATTTGAAAAGAGCCGTTCGCTGAAAGAGAAGATAAAGAAATCTTTCTCCTGGATCGGCATTGCCACAGTTGTTGTTTTAATTTGGCCGCTAACTATTCTGATAGTTCTCTACTCGTTATTTTTTGATAAACAACAACTCTACGTTCCGTCTGAGGAGTCACGCTATACATGCCAGAAAAAGGATTTGCTCAAGCAGGTGGATCCTGTAGATGTAGAAGCTGCTAGTTATGTCATTGATCCTCTTGGTCGCGTGCCAAACGTTCCATTTGGACACATCCATCAAGGGTGGGTTAACTTGTTAAGTGAGTTAGAGGCTAATGATGAGCTTTGGTCCTTTCAGACCAAAGGGTGGACCTCTGAAAGCGGCGACTTTCCAAAATATTTGAAGCCTAGAAATATCCGCTCTGGTTTTGCAATAGTTCGTGAGAAAAAAATCGTTGCAGAGTTCATTTGTGGTTGGGATTGAGTGAGGGCTGTATGAAAGTTGAAGTTGTTGTTGGCAATATCGTGTTGCAACCAGATGTGGATGCATTGGTAAATTCTGCGAATGCGAATCTCAGGCTTGGTTCAGGTGTTGCAGGAGCAATTCATACCGCTGCTGGACCTGGACTAGAAAAGTTCTGCCAACCATTTGCCCCCTTAGAGCTGGGAGCTGCTTTGATCACTCCGGGTTTTAATCTTGCGAATCCATGGGTGATTCACGTTCGGTCTGCTCATTACATCTTGAATTCAGAGCCAGAGCGTTACATGTTGTTTGCGTTGATCTCAATGTTGAATACGGCTAGAGACAATGGAATCCGCACTTTGGCTATGCCAGCTATAGGTACTGGAGTTTTCAAGTTCCCTCCAGTACTTGCTGCTCGCATTACGGCCAAAGCACTCAATGAGTTTGCGAAAAAATACGATGCAATTGAGCTCGTGCGTATTTGTGTGGTTAGTGAGGACATGAGGTTGCTTTATACGTCTGCTGTTGAAATAGAAGCATCCTGAGCCTTGGTTCAGCTGAGCGGTCACATCAATTTCCTCTAAAGAGGGGATCTCAAATTCCTTTCCATTTGGAAAGTCAAACTTCACAAGGGGTTCTCAACATTTTTTGCCAAGGGGCTTGACAAGCTCTTCTAATCATGGTTTAATTAATTCAGGTTCAATAAAAGATACGTAAAAAGTATTAATTATTGATTTCCTTCGGTAGGAAACCTAACATTGTTAGATGTTTGTTTTTCCTACAGGTAGGAAATCTAACAATTGTTAGGCTTGGGACTTTCATACAGTATGAAACTTGCGGACAAAATGTCCGCGAGTTCTTGGAAAGAATGGTGGGACAGCATGTCCCACGGCTTTACAAGTTAGAGTCAATGAGGGAAATGTTCTCCCATTTACTTTCGTACGGTACGAAATGGGGTGAGTTGACCCCGTTTTTGAAATCTGACATTTGTCAGATTCGTTGGAGGTTCGAAACGTTATAACGTCATAACGGTATGACGATTCAAAATCTAAGAATAGAAGAACTGCAAAAGCAGTTTTTTTAAAAGCGGGTAATAAATGATAATGTTTGACGATGGAGTTGAGAAGTGAAAATCAAATTTGAAAATGCAGCCGCAACATCTGTTAAATCTGTTGCACCTAACCAAACATACGACTATGGTATTCATGATGAGTGCCGTGGTTACGGATTCGCTATGAGCAATGGGCGACTCATTGAAAAGACCAAGCGTAAGATGATTTTTTTTAAGAAGCACAACATCGTGAAACATTGACGATTGAGGTAATATCATGCAAACACAAAACGTATCCAAACACTGCAGGAATGAACGCATGCAACAAAGAGGCGTGCCTAATATGATTATTGATTTGATAAGAAAATATGGGGAGTGTCATAGAAGACGTGGACACCCAAGTTCTTGGTATTTCTCAAGAAAAAGTATTGCCAAGATGCACAAAGATGGAATTGAGAAACGTTTCATCATTGAGGCCGAGAGTCGTCCCAATATGAGGTTTGTCGTAGATCCAGTGAGTGAAACGTTCATCACAGTGCTACACGCGGATAAAAATAAACAAAGAGTTCGATATGAAAAAAACGCTAGCTAAACATTACTACGAGCTCTGTGAGCACGCACATAAAGAGACGGAACAAAGGAAAGAGTTCGAATATCCGGACTGGCTCAAAGCGTTGCGTAACGAAAAAAAGGCAGCGCAAAACTCATACGTAGGATTAGAAGCAGCAATTCTGATGGTGAGCCACAGTGGTGGTGAGCTTGCGCCAATGTATCCAGGATTGCAAAAAAGCGAAGAGATAACCTTATCTGAGTTGTTTGCAACTTGGGGTGTGTTAACGGCTATGAATGGGCAAGAAGAACCCTACAAACCGTTGAAAAGTGCATTTTTAAGTTTGAGCGAATACGCGAAGTTTTTACAGAGTAATTTCCGTGCACACAGTACAAGTGAGCTCTGTACTTCAAAGTCGATGCACGAAGTGGTAACCGAAGCTTGCGAACGAGAGGCGGCAAGGGTGACACCCGAAGACATTGCTGAATTAATGCTGATCAAGTCGCAAGCACGTGGAAGCATTGATGTTTACGCGCAGGATGGGCTGGGCATTTTTTATTCATTACGACAAAGAGTTGAAGCTAACTTGGTCGGAGACGAGTACGGTTCAAGTTTGGAGAAAATTTTACCCAAATCCCTAAGATCAATTAACCAAGATTGTCAGACTTGGTATCAGAATTCGGAATTTACAAACAAACAATTCATTGACTTTGAATGGACGTGTGGAGCACCAGGTAATAAAAGTGATGTGCTTCTGGTCAACGCATCAAAGATAGATGTTCCATTTGTAGATGCAGATGAAAGATCGCAACGTGAAACAGGACAGCTGAACAGTTGTCTAGATGCTGGTTATGAAACCGTAGTAGTCCTAGTGTCCAATCATTACTTGACAGCTGGCAGGGGAATGGCAGAACAGATATTGAAATTCTGTCTTAGAAAAGGCTTGCGCAGTGTTGTCCAGCTGCCAATGGGCATACTCGGATTCAAATCGCATCAACACAGTATTCTTGTGTTTAAGAAAGGTGTGAACTCTGACAAAGTAACTTTTGATGACTTGTCAGATGAAGTGAATACAAGAACTGCAAAACGTGGATTTGGGTTGCCACGTAGAGCTAAAGAGTTGAAGCAAAACGGTGATGGGATGTGGGGGCTTGAGTACATCAGCCGTAAAACAGACATTGGCGTAAGTCAGCTGATTGATGGTAGTCCAAAAGCCAAGCGCCTGTTGTCGTTTGAGGCGGGGCAATTCATCAGTAGAACGATTGATCCATTTGAGTCCTTGCGAGATACATATACCTTCGTAAGAATCAGCGAGCTGATGGATGTTTTTCGCGCTCATCACATTGAAGAAAATGGGGAGACCAGTCGAATTTCATACCAAGAGGTTGGAGCAAGCAGCATCAATGAATTTGGTTGGCTAGATGCTGGGCGTGAGCGAGAGTGCGGGATTCAAGCGTTGGATAAACGCAAGACACAAGTGCTCATCGATAAAGACATTGTTCTGTGCTTCCGTGGTGCTCCTGATTCTTTAGGAAAAGTAGGGCTGTACAGAAAAAATCCATCTCAAATCTCGATTCCAAATCAAAGTTTTGTGATCCTAAGAATGAAAAATTCAGATTCGCAGCGGCTGCCGCCACCTGAGTTAGTCATAGCCTGGCTGAGGTCATCGTTTGCACAAAACTATTTGAGAAGTAAATCGATCAGTCCAGATGTAGTGAGAGTGGCACCAAAGGACATCGCCGCGATGGAAATACCCATTGGTCCTGAGAACTTGATTGATGATCTGCACAGGAAGCTCGAAACGATCGAAGTGCGGTTGTTAGAAATAAACAAGCTGAAGCAGGAAATTTCATTAGTTGAAAAAGATATGTGGTGCTTTGAAGCGAGCGCTAACAGGAATTAACTTTCAAAACCACTCTGAGGCAACCTAGCAAATCAAAAGCGCCATGCCGAGACTAAAGAAAAACGTTGCTCCGCTGCTCGAACGAGCTGCCGCGTCCCTCACGCTTTCCATCGAACTTTTCAACCGGCCAGCGGAAACTGGGCGAAGTCATGGAGTGCTCATTCTTCTGCATCATTCCTTTGAGATGCTGCTGAAGTCGATGATCCTTCAAACTACGGGCTCCATCCATGCCAAGGGGGAGAAGTACACCTATGGCTTCGATAAGTGCCTATCGGTGGCATCTGAACAACTTAAGCTCCTTACCAGTGACGAGAGGGCGACTTTATCAATCTTGGATGCACAGCGTGATCAAGCCGCGCACTACTACATCGACATTTCTGAAGATGTCTTGTATGTGCATGCTCAATCGGGGGTCACCCTGTTTGACACCCTGCTTCGAAAAAGCTTTTCCAAGCAACTCGCTGACTTTTTGCCAAGTCGTGTCTTACCGGTGTCTACACGACCACCGAGAGACTTATCCATCTTGCTTAATAGTGAGCTTGCAGAGGTCGATAGGCTGCTAGCCACGGGGCGTAGGCAGGGAGCACAAGCGGCAGCAAAACTTCGCACCATCCTAGCGTTTGCATCGGGAGTAATGCCCGAAGATGGCAGCCGCGTCTCTGAATCAAGCATTGAATTGGCCATAGCCAAGCGCAGAAAGCGACAAGACTGGAAAGTCATCCTTCCCGAAATTGCGCAACTGACCCTAAGTACGGACGGATCAGGCATTCCAATTTCAATGAAGATTGCCAAGGACGCGACATTGGCATTCAAGATCGCAAAGCTAGGTGATGCCGTAGAAGGAGCGGTGCTCAAGCAAGAGATTGACCCTTGGACCGTGTTCAGTCTAAGTCGCGACGAACTAGCTAAAAAACTGGCACTATCAGGGCCTAGAACACACGCTCTGATTTTTGAGCTACAACTTCAAAACGACAAAGATTGCTATCGGGAGCTGCGCCGAAAAAGTCAAGTATTTAAGGGCTATTCACAGAAAGCGCTCACTCGCCTGCGCGATGCACTTAAGACAACTGATATGGACGCTGTATGGAAGCGACACAAATCAAAATTCACAGGACGTCGATAGTTGCGATCTCTTCTGAGTATGGATGGGATTGGAGTCTCAGCAGACTATGCTTTCAGAGATGAAGGCGTAATGTTTGATTTTTAAAAGACTTATTGAGAAAAGAATATTTATAGAAATTAACCATAATGGCACTTGACAGTAATGGCTTCAAGTCTGTAATTTGTTTGAGGATACAGAGGAATTGCAATGTCTGAATGCAAGATGTGTAAAAAACTACTAAAAGAGAATCCGGCTGACTTTTTCAACTATGAAGGACCTTTTGGGTACAAGGTCATAGATAAAGTTGGGAAACTGTCATTTAGATGCTCATGTAATCGCTGTGGTCACATTTGGTTAACTCGCTCAAAGGATGCGAAGTTTCAGCATGAGGAGCCAGAAAAATACATCGAAAGTAGAAGGCAAATTGAGAAAATTATGGCAAGGATGGATGCTAAAAAAAGAAATGGTTGTACTGTTTTCGTGTATCCAAAATCAATCACACCAAAAGAATAGGGGCATTGAGGGCGATAAACTGGAAGAGTAAATTTAAAAATCTATTTCCAAATGGAAATTAACGCTCAAAAACGCTTATTTACTCACTTGCAAAACCATTCCTAGACAACCAGTAAGGCTAGGTTTCTGGGCTTGTGAACATCCCTTGTCTGGTTAAGGCTGGCTGGGGGCTCGTGTTTGAGTTATTTCTTAATTTCTTTTTGAAGTCTGGCCCAAAGGGGGCGCAATTGTTTACGAATCGCTTTAGATCCCATCAAGTCGGCAGCGTTTAGACCGTAACGAAGAAAGTTGCGTTTTCCAAGATGAGAATAGCGCGTCAAAATTTTCTTTAGGTAAAGCGTTCTTTTTTCTGAGCCAAGACCAACTCGCTTTTTGTTTTTGCTTCGCATGGTTTGCTTAGCAAGTGAAACACCACGTTTCATTCGATTCGAGAACTTTGCAAACGCAGCCGACCTAATCACGATTCTTTGGCCATCAAACATAAACCCAAGATACTGAAGCGGGGTGTCTGAATGCTGTTCTGTGCCGACAATTTTGAAGTTGCTTACGGCTGTTTTGTCTGAATTGATATCGACTTCCAGTTCGCTAAGTTCTCGCAAAACAAATTTTTCAGTTTCAGAACTCATTCCTAATGGCATTAAAAAAAGCATGTCATCACAGTAGCGCATGTAAGTTCCATCATGAAGGCTTGCAAATTTTTTTGCCGCCCGATCAAAATCTAACATGTAGATATTGGATAGCAATGCGCTAATAGCGGTGCCTTGCGGTATACCGAACCCCGCAGTATTGGTTTTTATCAATTTAGATTCGCGGATTACATCTCGGAATTCTTTGGGGGTGCAAAGCCGTGTTTTTCCACCACTTCGTGGGTTGTGTACGGAAATGTTTAACGCACTGAAAGCCTTATCACGGTTAACAACAGAGAAGTTCGTCACAGCTTTGAACACTGCATAGTGATCTGGTGGAAGTTGGCCTACTTTTAAAACAGATTTCCACTTCTCTTTCAAAATACGGTGAGATATCGTGTCGAAGAATTTTGTTATGTCAAAAGCTACAGCGGTGCAATCACCCTTGGACTTAATTGTGTCGAAGGCTTGCTTTGCAAAATGAATGTTATTTTTTCCTAGCGATCGAAAGGCAAGAACGGAGTCGTTAAGATGAAGCTCATCTATTTTTTGTTCGTAGACTGTCGATAGAGTTTGACAGTAGTAGCTGAAAATTTGCGAGTCTGAATGCGCTGCAAAAGAAATTTCCCGTAACTTTTGCTTAGATGAGATCGTGCCTGTCGTTTTATTTTGTTGAATTTTTACAGTCTCAATGCCGAACTGAATCAAAGGCCAAAACGAATGTCGAGCAACTGCACTAGGGTTGGTTACAAGTGCATTAGCCTTTTCTATGCCTATTGGCTCATCAAAATGAACGTAACGGCGCTGCCGAAACCAACTAGGAATATTTTTTTTAGATTGGGTCATTTGTAGCAAAACCGGGGAGGGATGAGACCGTGGCAATCTCTGGCACCCACCCCGGCTTAACCGAGTGACAACAAATCACCATCTTGCGATGCAATAGCACAGCGTAGCCACGTGTGTTAGCAATGTCGTACAGTTACCTGGAGACCACCATGAGGTTAAATATCCAAGTGCAGCTGTCAAGTTGTTTCGGCTGTGCCGATTGGCTTGACTTCCTGTGACACACCCTTAGCCCCAATTAGCTAAGGCGGATCAAGCTTAACATGTTGCGATGGAAATGTCGTGATAGTCCAACTTTTGAGAAGTTTTCCAAATGGAAATCAGCACCCGAAAGCGCCCATTTACTCACTTGCAAAACCATTCCGAGACGGTGGAGTAATTCTTTACATTCGTATCTCAATGGCTGTGTTTGTTGTGGCATCTTGGGTTTGCCGAATTCACAACATTTTGATGCCACTGAGACACCTCTGTGCGCCGCCATGCCCACTGAGTCT
>JACCDN011139943.1_pt1 | contig 27082 bp, 23 predicted proteins | sample 7441691 | NCBI WGS metagenome assembly JACCDN01 (sample SAMN15323439, study PRJNA562643) | freshwater metagenome | isolation source: river surface water | place: USA:Blue River Watershed | collected 2017-08-16 | reverse complement strand
CATTGACGAAGAGACCGGAATGACGGGTGCTTTGAATTTGAAAGGAGGAATTTTGCAAGGTGAAATTTTGTTGAATTTGGATACCGAAGAAGACGACGAAATTGATATTGGATGTGCAGGTGGTATCGATGTAACTGCTAAGAGAAATTACAATCTTGAAGAAACTCCAGACGGATCTGTTGGATATACCATTACCGTTAAAGGTTTGAATGGTGGACACTCAGGAATGGATATACACAAAGGGTTAGGTAATGCTAACAAAATCATGAACCGTTTGTTTTTTGATAGTTTTGAAAATTTTGGTCTTCAAATTTCTGAAATTAATGGAGGAAGTCTTCGCAATGCCATTCCGAGAGAAAGTGTTGCAAAAGTGATTGTTGCCGAAATGTACAATGATGTTTTTCTTTTTGAAATGCAAGAAACCATTGCAGATATCAAAGCTGAATTTCAAACGACCGAACCTAATTTAACCATTGAAATCACTCCTTCAGAATTGCCACTTTCCGTTATGGATTTAGGTGTTCAAGAAGGGTTGTTGAGAGGTCTTTATGCGGCACATAATGGAGTGTATAGGATGTCTGCCGACATGGAGGATCTTGTTGAAACTTCAAACAATGTGGCACGTGTTATTGTGAAAGACGGACACATACTTATTCAATGTTTGACACGTTCATCTGTTGAAACATCCAAATTTGATTTGGCAAACGGACTTCGTTCGGCATTCGAATTGTTTGGTTGCGAAGTGGATTTTGCCGGAAGCTATCCAGGATGGACTCCGAATGTAAATTCACCTATTTTAGGCGTTTTGGTTTCTATTTATGAAAGACAAAACCAAGAAAAACCAAAAGTAGTAGCTTGTCACGCAGGACTTGAATGTGGTATTTTAGGTACCAATTATCCAGATATGGACATGATTTCATTCGGACCAACCATTCATGGTGCTCACAGTCCAGACGAAAGAGCTTCTATTTCATCTTCTCAAAAATTCTGGAAATTTTTATTGGAAATTTTGGAGAATATTCCTGTATCCAATTAATAATAAATGATACATATTTAAAAAAAAATCTCGAGTCAGCTCGGGATTTTTTTTATCCTTAAGTTAGTTATTCGTATGTGTTTTTTTTTCTCGAAAATTGTATTGATGAATAAACGTTGCAAAAAATGAAATGAAGATTTAGTCTTTAATGACTAGTTTTTTTACAGCAATTGTTTGGTTTTCTACTGTAAACTTCAAAATATACATCCCTTTTTCAAGAGAATCTCGCGACAAAGAAAAGGTTTGACTAGATATGTTTTCTATTTTTTTTACCGCCTGACCGAAGGTATTGTAAATTGTAAGGGTCGCTTTATCAAGAGGTTGATCAATCACTAAAGTAGTTGATGAAACCATCGGATTGGGGTAAATAGAAATAGGGTGATTGGTTGCATTTTCTAGGGTGCCTAAGCCTGTTTGTCCCGACAATATGCAGGCGTTTGGAGTGCTTTCGTAGGCATAGTCTTTAAGGGTAAATGAGGTAGATGTTTCATACACATCAAAGCGTGCCCAGCCATAATAAGTATTGGTTCCCACTATTAATTTTAAGGCTAAATATTTATCGGTAGCACCTGGCCAATAGCCAGTTGTTGAACCCAGTCCCAGGGTCCCAGGGTAGTTTGTGCCGTACCAATTTGTTGATGTTGCGCAAATCGAAGTAGATGAATTTAATGCCCATGGTAAATAGGTCCCATTGACAAAATCACCCAAATACGCATTGTTGTTTTGTGGAGCACATTGCACTCCTGCTATTCCCGAACCTCCACCAAAATACATTGTGAAATCGACCACCGAGTCATTGTTTAGATCTAAATTATAGGTAGCATTGGGAGTAGCATCGGTTGGGTCTGTATAAATAATTTGGGAAAATAAGTTGTTGTTGCAAACAAACAATAGTAACATACAAAAGAACGTAAGGTTATTTATTATGAACTTATTTGCTGTTTCCATGTATGATTAGTTGTTAATTTCCTACCCTTAATTACCTTAAAATGAATCAAAAAGATTCCAGGTAAACATCTTTGTAAAGGTATAAAATATTGTGGTGCATCAAATGCAATTTTTTATTACACGATGTATAACTTGTTTTTGAACGATATATTAATTTAATAGAATCAATACCAATAAAGGGACAATCAATCCTGCAGCAGCTAGTTTCCAGCCTCTTTTACGGAATGTATTTTTGCCCACAGTGATCATCATCATTCCCGAAATAGCAAGGGTAATTAATGAAATTCCAAATACATCCGAATAGTAAATCCACCAATTGGAGGTGTTTTTATGTAGTTTCATTGCTTGGCTAATGATAGGTGTTTTTACAAAAGTTTCGATTTCGCCTTTGCCCGTTTTTAAATCAATTTCTACCTCATTCTTTTCAAAAGATATTTTCAATACCTCTTCTTTTATTTTGTGACGACGAATTTTATCGTCAATTCCCAATTGTTTGCCCAAATCTTCGGCATATTGCTCTGTAATGTCTTGTTTGGCTGGTAGTTTAACCTGAATTGATTGGGTTGCCACAGTATATTTTTCAGGATGCCACCTATCACGGTGATTCATTAAAATCCCAGAGAATGCAAATGAAATGATGAGGCCTACATAAAAATAGCCCAAATCTCGGTGTAGGTTGCGGGCAGTAATTTTTGCCATGGATTAAGAATTTTTTTAAAATTTATATTTGAAGCTGGTCATGATTTGTCTTGGCGCAATTGGATTCACACTGTAGTTTTCATGTACCGTATAATTTAAAGTATTGGTGAGGTTTGATATTTTGCATAAAATACTCCATTTTTTATACGAATATCCAGCCGATAGATCAAGGTTTGTATAACCTTGTAATGGTATGTCTCGGTCATTAATGGTTACCGCTCCCGTGGTAGCATTGACTACATATTGATCGTTCCAACCACCAAATCGATTGCCGATGTAATTGCCAATAGCACCAAAAGAAAATCCTTTTAATTTTCCAAAAGGAACGTTGTAAAAGAAACTCAAATTGGCCGTATTTGCAGGAGTTCTAACTAAGCGATCTCCTTCAATAAATCCGCCATTAACAGGATTGGTTTTACTGTAATAACTGTCGTTGTAACTGTAGCCAGCAGTAATATTCAAGCCTTCAATGGGTTTTGCTGTTATGTCCATTTCAATTCCTTTGCTTTTGGTTTCTCCATTCAATACTTTTAGGTTGGTATCGGTATTTGGGGTAATTCCATCCGCTTTGAACTCGGCGGTTTGTGCCAAATTGCTGTTCGTAATTTGATATATTGTCATGTTCATACTCAAGATGCCGTTCCAAAAATCTTTTTTGATTCCCATTTCAAATTGATCGATGATGGATGCTTCAATAGGTTGTAAATTGACCGTAGTTCCTGTGTTTGGGGTAAACGAATTGGAATAACTTGCAAAAACGGACGAATTCTTATCGGGTTGATATATCAATCCGATTTTTGGAGAAAAAGCCTTGTTTTTAAGTTGCAACCCTTTTGTAATAGAAACGGGATTGTCAATCAATTTATGGGTTTCAGCTTGTGCCTCTTGCCATGACCAACGAATACCAGCTAACATTTTGAATTTTTCGGTAAACGAAATTAAATCTTGAAAATACATACCCAAACGGTTTGTTGTAGTAAGTACTTTTTGGGTATTTACTGCATTGGGTTCAGTTGTTGTTTGATTGTTTGGATCAAATGAAAATACATTAATCGTGTCATAAGTAGCTGGGGAAAATACAAATGTGTTTGCGGTAGCTACCGAATTTTCAAAATCAATTCCAGAAAAAGTTTGGTGCTTGATGGTACCTGTTTTGAAACAACCTTGTAGGCTTATTTGTTCACCTACAATGCTTTCTAAGTTTTTATTTTGTCCTAAAGGGCGGCTCCAAGTACCGTTTGGATTGGTAATCTGAATGCGTTCGGTGCCTTTCCATTCACGGTCATAATTTTGGTAGGAAGAATTAAAACTTAATTTCCAATTTTTGTTAAATGAATGATTCAATAGGGCAGAAGTACTGCTTGTTTTTGTATTTCCGTTGGACCATAAAGCACCATAATAATTGCCTCTAGGTACATCAAAAATTTGTTTACCAATAAGTATTGTACCAAAATCGGGTGTCCAATCATCATTCATGAAATCGCCTTGTAGGGTAAGTTGTGTTTTAGGACTTAGATTAAATAAGAACGATGGGTTGATGTAATAACGTTCTCTTTTTACTATGTATCGAAAACTTTCTGAATTTTCGTAGGAAGCGTTCAATCTGTAGGCAATGGACTTATTTAATGGACCATAAAAATCGATAGATGGTTTGTAAAACGCATAACTACCAGTTTGTAGGGCAATTTCACCTCCTTTTTTGAAAGATGGAGTTTTGGTAACCAAATTTAAAATACCTCCTGGCGCCACATTGCCGTATAATAAAGCGGAACCTCCTTTTAAGAACTCGACTTTATCCAATGAAGAAACTTCTGGGATCGAACCCGAATTGTACCGAAAACCATTTCTAAACATATTATTTGCCGACATGTCATAACCTCGAGACCAAAACGATTCTTGGGTGCCACCACGTGCGGATCCTACATAGACTCCGTTTGCATTTTTTATGACCTCGCTGAGGCGAATGGCTTGCTGTTGTGCTATAACTTCATTGTCGATCGTCTGCACACTTTGCGGAATATCAAATGGCTTCAAACCCGAACGCACGGCACTTACTTTTCGTTTGTTAGGGCTTTCCTTGATTACAATCACGATTTCTCGCAATGTTTCCATCGCTTCTTCAAGGATGAAGGTTACTTTAGTCTTCTCATTGGCTACTACTTTGATGTCTTGCGTTTGTTTTTTCAACCCTTCAGCTTCGATCGTGATGGTATGCAGACCTACTGGAAAGTTTTCAAAATGAAACAAGCCTTTTTCGTCCGTTTTTGAGAGGGAGGCTTTTTTTCCTAATTTAATAGATACTCCGGCGAGAGGATAGCCATCCTTGGATAGAATTTTGCCTTCAATAGAACCTGTTTCTTGTGAGTAACTTAAAACACTGGATAACAATGTGATGATAATGATCGATATTTGCTTTTGCATAATTATTATTAAGAATAAATAAAAATAACAATGCAAATATACAAGGCAAGAATTTAAATTACAAAGTTTATTTAGAATAATTAAAAATAAAATTAAACAAAATTTCTAACTCATTGGTTGTTAAATGGATATGTTTTCCCTCCTAGTTATTTTTTTTAAACAGGTAATCGTTGGATGCTTTTTTACCAAACTGAATACCAGAAACGGTTGCTTTTAGTGTGTTGTTTTTTTGTAAGCGATAAGTGATTTTTTGAGGAAAATCGTGTTTTGGGTTTTGAAATACGAGCAGACTGTCTTCAGATTCAGTTAATTGAAAAGATATAGGAAGGTCGTTGTTTTCACCTCGAACGGTTGCTGTATAGATCAATATTTTGTTGTTTTCAACCAATTCGATTTGTTCAAAATGCAACGTATCTTTTTCATTTTGAATAAAATAGGAGTTCCCTGTAAAGGTGCTATCATTTTCAATTTTCCATTGTTCTTGTAAGATGCCAAGACTGTCTTTTTCCTCCCATTTTCCGACTAAAAATTGGGCCTTATCTAACTCTTCATATTCTTTGATTAAGTGGCCCTTGGCATCATACTTATTACAAGAAACGAATAGTGTGGACAAAACGAAAAGAATGGCTAAAGAATATACTGACTTCATATAAAACAAATTTTTTGTAAAAATAATAAAAACAGGAGTAACAGCATCGGATTGTGATTGAAAATCATTCGAAAATAAATTGTAAAAAATAGTCAAAAACGAATTTAGATTTATGCAATCTTTTTACTAATTTTGCACTCCAAATAAGATTACTTATGTTAGAAAGACTTCAATATGTAAAGCAACGTTTCGATGAGATTTCGGATTTGATTATTCAACCCGATGTAATTTCTGATCAAAAACGTTATGTACAGCTCAATCAAGAATACAAAGGGTTGAAAGACTTGATGGAAAAAAGAGAAGAGTTGATTAATGTTACGGGAAATATAGAAGAAGCCAATGAAATAATTGCGGATGGTTCGGATGCCGAAATGGTTGAAATGGCCAAGATGCAATTGGATGAAGCAAAAGATCGTTTGCCTATTTTGGAGGATGAAATCAAATTTTTGTTGATTCCGAAAGATCCAGAAGATGCTAAAAATGTGATGGTAGAGGTTCGTGCCGGTACAGGTGGAGACGAAGCCAGTATTTTTGCAGGTGATTTGTTTCGTATGTACACAAAATATTGTGAAAGCCGCGGATGGAGAACTTCTGTTGTAGATATGAACGAAGGAACTTCAGGTGGATTTAAAGAGGTTATTTTTGAAGTTACAGGTGAAGATGTATACGGTACGTTAAAGTTTGAAGCTGGTGTACACCGTGTGCAACGTGTGCCACAAACTGAAACCCAAGGACGTGTTCATACATCTGCTGCCACAGTTATGGTATTGCCAGAGGCTGAGGAATTTGATGTTCAAATTGATATGAATGAGGTTCGTGTTGACTTTTTCTGTTCTTCTGGTCCAGGGGGGCAATCGGTAAATACAACTAAATCTGCGGTACGTTTGACGCACATTCCAACCGGATTGGTAGCACAATGTCAGGATCAAAAATCGCAGCACAAAAACAAAGACAAAGCATTGACTGTATTGCGTTCACGTTTGTATGAAATGGAATTGGCCAAAAAACAAATTGAAGACGCAACGAAGCGTTCGTCTCAGGTTAGTTCTGGTGACCGTTCCGCTAAAATTAGAACCTACAACTATTCTCAAGGGCGTGTAACCGATCATAGAATTGGATTGGATGTTTTTGACATGGATGGGGTTATGAATGGTAAAATTCAAAAATTTGTTGATGAGTTGCAACTTGTTAACAACATGGAAAAATTAAAAGAAAGTGAAGTTTTTTAATTTACTTTTATTGATAAATATAAATGCCAACCTAAAATGAATTAGTTTGGCATTTTTTTTAAAAGAGAACAATGACAACACAACAACTGATTGAACAAATAAAGAGTAAGAAATCCTTTCTATGTATTGGATTGGATGTTGATTTGGATAAAATTCCAGGTTTTTTATTGGAATTAGAAGATCCTATTTTTGAATTCAATAAAGCCATCATTGACGCTACGCATGACTTGTGCGTGGCTTACAAACCCAATACCGCTTTTTATGAAGCCTACGGAATCAAAGGTTGGCAATCGCTTCAAAAAACCATTCAATATTTAAATGCTAATTACCCAGAAATTTTTACCATTGCCGATGCCAAAAGAGGCGATATCGGAAATACTTCTACGATGTATGCCAAAGCTTTTTTCGATGATCTTGCTTTTGATTCGGTGACCGTTGCTCCGTATATGGGAAAAGACTCGGTAGAACCTTTCTTGGCTTTTGAGGACAAACATACCATCCTACTGGCATTGACCTCTAACGAGGGTGCTTTTGATTTTCAAACCCAAGACTGTAACGGAACGGAGCTTTATAAAACCGTATTGGAAACGTCCAAAAGTTGGAAAAACGCACAAAATTTAATGTATGTGGTTGGTGCTACCAAAGCGGAGTATTTTACTGAAATCAGAAAAATTGTTCCGGATAGCTTTCTATTGGTTCCTGGAGTTGGGGCACAAGGAGGTAGTTTGCAAGAGGTTTGTAAATATGGGTTAACATCCAACATTAGTTTATTAATTAATTCGTCAAGAGGAATAATCTTCGCGTCCAAAAATGAAGATTTTGCAGAAAAAGCAAGAGAAGAAGCGCAAAAGATGCAAATAGAAATGCAGGAATTATTGGCATAAACTGTATATTTACAAAAAACAATAATTGATAAATTATACAGTCTACAAAAATAAGGAAAGTGATCAATGGGTAACCTTTGTGCATGGTGCAGGCGGCAGTTCGGCCATCTGGTTCAAACAAATACGCGAATTTCAAAACGAATTTAATGTATTATTATTGGATTTGAGAGGGCATGGAAATTCAAATTCAAGCAAAGGTAAATATACATTTTCAGCAATTGCCGATGATATTTTAGAAGTATTGGATTATTTAAAAATAAATAGATCTCATTTTATTGGAATTTCATTGGGAACAATTTTGATTCGACAACTAGCTGAGACAAATCCGAGTCGAGTTCAAAGTATGACGATGGGTGGTGCAATTTTAAAATTTAATGTACGATCACGAATTCTAATTTTTGTTGGAAATACGTTTAAATATATACTACCTTATTTAATATTGTATCGTTTTTTTGCATATGTCATCATGCCAAATAAAAATCACAAAGAATCAAGGAGTTTGTTTATTCGGGAGGCAAAGAAACTGTATCAAAAAGAATTTATAAAATGGTTTAAATTAACCGCCGAAATCATACCACTACTGTCTCATTTCCGTCAATTTGAATTGAATATTCCCACTTTATATATCATGGGGGAAGAGGACTATATGTTTTTGCCTTCGGTTAAAAGTGTTGTAAAAAAACATACTAAAAAATCACAGCTTTTTATTGTTCAAAATTCTGGACATGTTGTAAATATTGAACAACCTATGGTTTTTAATAATAAAGTGCTCTCTTTTATAAAATTGATTCCATAAAAAAAATGTCAAATTCGTTAAAACTTGACATTTCTTTAAACTAACCAACCAAAATTATTTATAACTAACTAATTACACTGCAAAATTGAGACAAAATTTTTTATATTTTGTTAAGATAATGTTATACTTATGTTGTTGATTATTAAATTTTTATAATTAATTTCGGTAGAATTTTCTTTTACTTATCAACCAAATGACCATGGGCGCACCAATCATTGAAGTTACCGCATTGATGGGAAGTGTAAAATTGGCACCAGGCATTTGTGAAATCAAATCACAAAGCAACATGATAATCGCTCCGAGCAATAGCGTTGCAACAAAGACAGTTTTATGGCTGCTCGTTTGTAAAATTAATTTTGCAATATGAGGTACGGCCAAGCCAACGAATGCAATTGGTCCTGCAAAGGCGGTTATACTTCCCGCAAAAATGGCGGTAGCAATTATGATCCACAACCTCGATTTTGAAATATTGACCCCAATACTTTTTGCATAATTTTCCCCTAACAGCATGGCGTCTAATGATTTGATAGAAAGCATACTAATGACCAAACCAATTAAAACGCAAATCCCCAATATAACTAGCTGTGAAAGGGTCAAATTTCCAATGCTACCCATGCTCCAAAAAGTGTATTTCTGAAGTTGTTCCGCATTACTAAAATAACTCAATACATTGATGATGGCTCCAGAAAAACTGCTGAACATTAGACCCACAATCAACACCATCGACGTATCTCTGAGCTTTTTTATCGCCATTAAGATAAACCCAAGAACCACTAAACTTCCCATACAGGAAGCCAAAACGATGCTAAAATTAGATGCAAACAATCCATTAACAGATACTGGTAAAAACGAGGATCCAAGTAAAATAAAAGCCACACCTAGACTAGATCCAGAACTGAGTCCTAATACATACGGACCTGCAAGCGGGTTTCTGAATAAGGTTTGCATGAGTAATCCACTGATGGATAATCCAATACCCACAAGGACAGCTGTAATCGCTTTTGGAATTCTAAAATTCAGAATGATGTAATCCCAAGTTGAATTGTTGGATCCACCCATAAATATACTTTTCAAGATCTCCTTAAAAGGAATAAATACTTGTCCTAAAGATAAATTTAATAGGAGGGAAAGTGCCAGTAAGAAGCACAAAAGTACAATGAATATTTTGTTTTTATTTTTCAAGTAGGGACTAATTTAATTTTTCAAAAAAATACGGTTTGTAGTTTTTTAACAGATGTGGATGCAATATTTTCACCAGATCTTTGATTACGATATCAGGTCTATTGGGGGCTAATTCATAATATAAAACGCCTCCTTTTTCACCTTTTTTTCGATTGAATGAATACACCTTTTTTGTTTTAAACGCTTTAAATTGCTCATAATGCGTATTGGAGAGTGTCATTTCTTTTAATGTCGAAAATTGACCAGAGGTGATCCAAATGTCTGCATTTTTCGCACGGTCAAAAACGGTTTCAAAAGACAATCCCAAACTTCCAGTTCCTTTTGTGTCCGACCACAGATAATTGCCTTTAGCTTGTTTTAGAAAGGATGCAGCCCAACTGGTTCCTTGTGGTAAATACCATTTATCTTCAAAAATATCACCGGCTAAAACGGTAGGTCTTTTAGTAATTGGCTGAACCAAATGTAATGTTTTGTAGTACTCTTTTTCAATTTTTTCAAAAATAGTATTTGCCAAATCAGATTTGTCATATAACGCTCCAAAAAACTTGATCCATTCTGCTTTTCCTAGCGGATTTTGTTCGTTCCAATCACCATTAAACATGACTTTTAAGCCACTTTTTTCAATATTCGTCAGCACCGGATTTGAATTGTCTAACCCGTATCCGATGATGACATCAGGCTGTAAACTTAGGAGTTGCTCAATATTCAAGGCTTGATTGTTTCCTAGTTCGGTAATTTTATTTTGATGTATAAGCGATCTTACTTTTTTAGAAGAGATATAATCTAATTTTGGGAAGCCAACCAAGGTGTTTTCAACGCCCAACATTTCAAGCGATGGAATGTGTGTGGTAGAAGTAACTACAATTTTTTTGATGGGAACATTGATGATGATTGCGTCTTGAACGTTTTTTTCAGAAATTGTTGTACTCGCTTTTTTTAATATGTATTTGAATTTTTTTGTTGCATTTGGCCACGGATTGGTAACTTCTAGGAGGGTATAACCTTCGTGTTTTTCAATTGAAAACCCCGATGCATATTGGACCGAATTGTCATTTTTAGCACCAAATTTTGTGGGTTCTTCTTTTTTACATTGAACCAAAAAAACACTGAGTAGCAGTATAAAAAATTTCAAATTTAGTTTCACGTTTTTTTTTACAAAAGTAGAATATTGTTTTAATATGGAATATTTATTTTGACACATAAAATTTTCAACTACCTTTGCCATGTAATTGGTTGTGAATTATTTTTATAATTCTCATTAAAAGGGAATCAGGTTCAAAACCTGAGCTGTACCCGCAACTGTAAGCTAATCAGCTTGTTGTTATCTACATACCATTGTTTGTCAAGGCAAATGAGAAGGTCAACAACAAGACGCAAGCCAGGAGACCTGCCGTTTACATCGAGTAACAAACTTTCGGGAAAAAAAGGTTTGGGTATGGGTATTTCTATGCTTTTCTCCCTTATTGAAACAACATTTTTAAATTAAAAATGAAAAAAAAGAATTATGTTATAAGCGCAATTTTTGCGTTTACTACTTCTTTGTTGTGTGCGCAAAACAAGGAAAATGAATCCATCAATCCTTTGCAAGAAGTGGTCGTTTCGGATACGAAATTTGCGATGAGCAAAGAAAAATCAGGGAAAGTAATCACCAAAATTACAGCTGCTGATTTGGAGAAAAAAGTTGGTCAAACACTTCCCATGATCTTGAACAGTCTGGCTGGGGTAGAAATCAACGGAAGCCAATCGGCCAATGGTAAAAACCTAGGCTATTACATTCGTGGAGGTAAAAACCAGCAAGTGTTGATATTGATTGATGGAACGCCGGTTACCGACGCATCTGGAATTAGTATTGAGTTTGATTTACGTTTACTAGCTGTGGATCAAATTGAAAGCATCGAAATCATGAAAGGCGCTTCAAGTACTTTGTATGGAACGGGTGCGGCTACCGCAGTCATCAATATTACCTTAAAAAAATCAAGTAAACAAGCATTAAGAGGTTCGGTGAATATGTCCCTTGGATCCAATACTACAGCTTCACAATCGAATTTAAAAGGACACGATTTTAATCAATCTATTTCGGTTGATGGGAGTCATGGCGTGTATGATTATTTGGCTTCTTTTAGCAGTGTGGAAACTACAGGTATGTCACAAATTGCTTCATTGCCCAATCAAAATAATGAATGGGATCGGTTTTCAAAAATCAATGTTAGAGGAAAATTGGGGATTAAGTTGAGTAAAAAAATCTCCACACAATTTTTTGGAACCCTAGATCAAATCAAAATTGATTACGATGCTCCTTTTGACAATACAGGTTTTAATGATACTTCGTTGAATACTACGCGTACTTCCCAAACTAAATTTGGAACGATTACCAAATATAAGTACCACAAGGGCGAATCAGTTTTTAACGCTAGTTTTTCAAAAAACACAAGAGACTATTCTGAATTTAATTCGTGGACCAATGCAATGGAAAGTTCAAATTACGCCTCTAGAAACATACATTTAGATGTGGTAAATAAATACGCAATAGCATCAGATTTACAACTGATTTCGGGATTGAATTATCAGTTTTTTGACATGAATAGTGTAACGCCTTACAGTGGAGTAAACCAAGAAAGCACTAAATTTAATTTAGTTGATTTCTATGTAACTTCTGTTTGGAATGCACCTTCCGGTTTTAACATAAATCTGGGTTCACGATTGAATCACCACAGTGCCTATGGGTTAAAATCGATTATTAACATCAATCCTTCCTATAGTTTTGGCAGTGACAAACAATACAAAGTACTTGCATCTATAAGCACGGCTATCGTGACTCCGAGTTTGTATCAATTGTATTCGGAATATGGGAATAGCAAGTTGACCCCCGAATTAAATAAAACCATGGAAGTTGGATTTGAAGCTTTTGGGTTGGATAAAAAATTCCATTTTAACGTGGTTTCGTTTATTCGATTTCAAAAAAACAGCTTCGGATTTGAAACGGATCCAGTTACGTTTGCTTCCAATTATGTCAATGTAAATGGAACAAACAAAGCGAAAGGATTTGAAGTAGAATCAAGTTATGCAATCAATTCCAAATTAAATGTACGATCCAATTACACTTTTACACAAGTGGATGTACTGTTGGATAAGTTGATTCCGAAGCATAAAATAAATGCCTCGTTGCACTTTATGCTCAATAAAAAGACGAATTTCAACCTAAGTTATCAGTACAATTCAGAAAAAAAAGATGTTTATTTTGACGGTGTTACCTATTCAAATAGCAGGGTACAACTGAAGTCGTATCAACTGGTTCATCTTTCGACTGCTTTTGATTGTATTCCCAATCGTTTATCCTTGTTTATGTATGTTAACAATCTCTTTAATGTTGATTTTACTGAAAACTTTGGTTATTCTACGCAAGGACGAAATGTAAAATTAGGCTTGCTCTTTAAGTTCTAAACAATTTAATTCGATTGGTGTGAGTTATGCAATTAAAACTATATTTGCAGTAGAGAGAGAAAACTTGGCAAACTATTTGCAGTTTTGAAAACGTGAATCATTAAAAGTAAATAAGATGAAAACATTCTATATCGTAATTGCATTTTTTGTAACAGGTTTGTTTTATGGGCAAACCGTGTTGGATCCATTCGAAAATCACGATGACGTAACTGCTATTGTAGTCAATAAAAAGATGTTTGATTTGATTGGTAAAGTCGAATCCAATTCAAAAGATACCCAAGATTTTCTGGCATTAGCAAAAAAACTAGACCTTTTGAAAGTGTTTATGACATCCAACAATTCGAAAGCTACTGATTTGAAAAAAGCAGCTGAAAAATTGTCAAAAGCTTCAAATTTGGTGCAAATGATGAGGATGAATGATCAAGTAGGTGAAGTGCAAGTTTCTGTAAAAACGGATGCATCCAATTCAAACATTAAGGAGTTACTGATGTTTGTAGACGGTTCTACCAATCAGCAGTCAATTTTAATGTATTTAAAAGGAGATTTCAGTTTAGATGAGATTTCCATCCTTACTAATAAATTAAAGCTTCCTGGCGGCGATATTTTAAAAAGAGCCTCAAAAAAATAATCATAAAAAAACCCCAATACTTAATTGGGGTTTTTTTATTACTTTTTAAAATATTTGAAAGGTACAAGTAACATTCCAAAACATTCACCGTCTTCTTTCCCGATGTGTTTGTGATGCATTTTGTGGGCTCTTCTAACTCCTTTTGCATACAAATTATTTGCATTTCTTAAGAGTTTGAATCGTTGGTGAATAAAAATATCGTGTACTATAAAATAGGCCAACCCATAACAAAATATCCCCAATCCAATTGAAATCCCGATTTCTAGAATGTTGTTTTTCCATAATAAAAAACAACCGATACTTACCACTGCATAAAAAATAAAAAAGGCATCATTTCGTTCAAACCACGAATCGTGATCTTTGTTGTGATGATCGGCATGTAAGTACCATAAAAAACCATGCATGATGTATTTGTGTGTAAACCACGCCATAAATTCCATGATGAAAAAAGTGGTAAAGAAAACAAATAAGTGTAATAGCATAACGTATTGGTATTTATTATATTAAATTTAATTTATATGAAAAATAACATTTGGTAAGTAGTTGAAATTTTTGGTAATCTGAAACTCTTATTCGTGTATTTTTAATTTCTAGTGAAGGCGTCTTTTTGAGTTTTAATAACAACTTCTTGTAATAAATAAAAGCAGTATAAACGCCAAATTTTGCTTCTAATGGCAAGTTTACAATACCCGAAAATCCAACTCTAAAATCCTCTTCTATTTCTGCAATGATTTCCATTTTTGATGCTTCATTGAGTTGTGTCAAATCGGTGTTTGGAAAATATGTCCTGCTTAAATCCTCGTAATCGGCTTTTAAATCTCGTAAAAAATTTACTTTTTGAAAAGCAGAACCCAAACGCATCGCAGATTCTTTTAATTCTTCATATTTTTGATCATTTCCTTTCACAAAAACCTTCAAGCACATCAATCCTACCACATCAGCAGAACCGTATATGTATTCGTCATATTCCGCTTTTGTTTGGTATTCTTTTTTTGTTAAATCCAATCGCATGCTTTTCATGAAAGCGTCAATCAATTCTTTCGGAATTGAATAGGCGTGCACAGTATGTTGAAACGAGTTCAATATCGGATTTAAACTGATTCGGTGTTGAAGTGCATTGTTTAAATCTTTCTCAAACAGATCAAAAAGCAGTTCCTTGTCGTACGTATGAAATGAATCTACAATTTCATCTGCAAAGCGAACAAAGCCATATATGTTGTAAATATCTTGGCGAATACTTGGTGCCAACATCTTCACAGCAGAAGAAAAAGAGGTACTATATGTTTTGGTTACATTTTCACTACAATGAAATGAAACGGTATCAAAAGTTGATTTCATAGGACGATTATTTTGAATATTTTTGTATGAGGTCGGATACTAACTTCCCTGATATTAATGCCGGCGGAACCCCTGGTCCAGGAACAGTTAATTGACCTGTGAAATATAAATTGGCTACTTTTTTACTCTTTAATTTCGGACGTAAAAAAGCGGTTTGTAACAATGTATTCGCCATTCCGTATGCATTTCCTTTATAAGAATTGTATTCCTTTACAAAGTCATTTACGCAGAACGATTCTTTAAATAGAATGTGACTTTTTAACTCTTGACGGGTTAACTTTTCCAAACGATCCACAATTTTATCGAAATACTCTGATCTTAAAGCTTCTGTATCTTCCAGTCCAGGAGCTAAAGGTATTAAAAAAATGGCAGCTTCGTTTCCTTCTGGTGCAGAATTTTCATCTGTTTTGGATGGGAAGCTGGCGTAAAACAATGGATTTTCTGGCCATTCCGGGTTGTCATAGATCGCTTTGGCATGGATATCGAAGTCGACATCAAAAAACAAACTATGGTGCTCTACACGCTCTATTTTTTTATCAAAACCTACGTAGAACAGGAGGGAAGATGGGGCAAACACCCTGCTTTCCCAGTATTTTTCAGAATACATTCGGTATTCTTTGTCCAATAAAGTTTCTGAATGATGATAATCGGCACCGGATAAAATGATGTCGGCGTCCATTTTTTCACCATTGACTATTATTCCTGTAGCAATGCCGTATTGAACAATGATCTTGCTCACATTTTGATTTGTTTCTATGGTAACACCCAGTTCTAACGCCAATTTTTCCATGGCTAATATCACTGAATACATTCCGTTTTTTGGATGAAACGTACCTAATCCAAAATCAGCAAAGTTCATAAAACTATAAAAAGAAGGGGTATCGGATGGTTTTGCACCTAAAAACAATACGGGAAACTCTAAAATTTGAACTAATTTCTGATTTTTGAATTTCTTTCTGATGTCTTTAGATATGTTGCTAAAAAACTGATTGACTTTTTTTGCTGTTTCAACCGTAATGAGTTCCAAAGGAGATTCTCCTGGTCGGTACACCAAATCCTTGATGGCAATATTATAATTACTTTGGGCCTCTTTCATGAAAGCTTCTAGCTTTTGTCCGCTTCCTTTTTCAATGGATTCAAAAGTGGCAATTATGGTGGGTAAATTATCTGCAATAAGCACAAATTCGTCGATTCCGAAATATACTTGATAGGCAGGTGATAATTTAATCAGGTCGTAATAGTCAGATGGTTTTTTTCCAAAGTCAGCAAAAAAACGTTCAAACACATCGGGCATCCAATACCATGTTGGGCCTATATCAAATGTAAAACCGTCTTTTTTTAATTGTCGGGCTCTACCGCCAATGGTGCTGTTTTTTTCATACACCGTTACTTTGTTTCCTTCTTTTGCTAGGTAACAAGCCGCTGCCAAAGATGAAAAACCAGAACCAATAATTTTAATGTCTTTTTTCATAAGGTATTTTATAAATTTTCAGCAAAACTTTCAATAGAACCAAAGACTTTCATATTGGGTTTGGTGTTTTTTACATAAGCTGTCATTCTTCCGATTAACCATAATTCGGATGATTTGTCTAGCACTTCTTTTTCTAATTTTTGGATGTAATTTGCCACCTCTTCTTTTTGAGGTTCAACGGTCATGTAGCAGACAAAAACAATGTTGTCAAAATAATTTTTTAAATCTTTCAAGCTTTCCAAAGGTACGCTTTCTCCAAGGTAAATAGTTTTATAACCATTCGAAATAACTTCGTAATTTAAGTACATCAATCCCAATTCATGGATCTCGTTATAAGGTAAATAAAGCACAAAAACTTTGTCAGTTCTTGTGGGAGCATGTTCATACAGCTTTTCGATGTTCATCATGAGTTTTTGCTTGATCAAATTGCTCAAGAAATGCTCATGTGCAGGAGTGATGGTATCGGTTTGCCAAAGAAATCCAATCTCATTCATCATCGGAATGATGACTTCGTAAAAGATCTCTTTGAACGATTTTGAAGATAGTAATTCGTTGTACGTATTGAAAAACAATGCCTGATCAAAATTCATCATGGCAAGTTTAAAAGTACTTATGGCATGATTTTTTGCGCTCTTCTCCGAAACAATTTCTCTTGAGAGGGCTTTTATTTTTTCATCCGTTAATTTGGATATTTTAGAAATTTTATATCCGTAATCATGTAATAGCGTGATGTTTAACAATTTTTGTAAACATCCTAAATCATAATAACGAATATTGGTGTCGGTTCTTTTAGGTTCTAATACATTGTATCGCTTTTCCCAAATCCGAATGGTATGCGCCTTTATTCCGGTTAGATTTTCTAAATCCTTGATGCTAAAGGTGTTTTTGGTGTTGTTCATCGTTTGTCTAAATTACTTAAACAAAAGTAGACAAATTTTTTAAAAGTATTTGATAAATTACGTTTATTTTATAATGTGTAATGAAATCGATTCAATTAGAATCCATTTAGCAAGAAAGCCATTATCGAATTAGGCAATTTGTTGATTCTTTTTTGATTGGAATATCTGGATCACAAGCGACACTACAATGGTTAGCATGGCACCAATAAAATTCAACCATAAAAAGCTTATCACATCCAAATAATAAATGTAAAAAATGAGGCATTGGCTGATGACTGCTCCATAAAAAATCGCGGTCGATTTGATGTATTTGATGTAAAATCCAACTAAAAATATTCCCAGTACGGTGCCATAAAAAATGGATCCAATGATGTTCACTAACTGAATTAAATTTTCAAAAAGAGTGCCCACACAGGCAAATAAAATAGCGATGATACCCCAAAGTAGGGTGAAGTATTTGGTGGCATTTACAAAGTGTTTATCTGACTTTGGTTGTTTTAAATTTCTTTTGTAAATATCGATGGCAGTTGTTGATGCCAATGCGGTAAGTCCCGAGGCAGTTGAGGACATAGCTGCAGATAAGATCACAGCCAATAACAATCCGATCAATCCTTTGGGCAAATAATTCAAGATGAAATACAAAAACACATAATCTTTGTCGTTGGTTTCAGCTTTAACGTCTGCTTTGGAAATCAAATCTTTTGCTTGGTCTCTTAAATCTTTTTCTTTACCCGAAATGGCTACTAATTTATTCCTTAAAATCGGGTTGTCATAGTTTTGATTTAAGTGGTCCATGTACAACAAATTGTATTCTTTTTTCTCTTCTGTTAATTCGTTTAATTGGTTTTCAAGTTCATGGTACTGTTCTGCATACTGCGACTTTTCAATGATTTGTTTGTTGACAGGATTAAAGTTTAAGGGAACGTCATTGAATTGAAAAAATACAAAAACCATCACACCAATCAATAAAATAAAAAATTGCATGGGTACTTTCAGAAATCCGTTCATGATCAATCCCATCTGACTTTCTTTATCCGATTTACCAGACAAATACCTTCCAACCTGTGATTGGTCGGTTCCAAAATAGGCCAAACTTAAGAAAAAACCACCCGCAATTCCGCTCCAAAGGGTGTATCGCATTTCGGGATCGAAAGAAAAATCAACAATATTCATTTTTTCATTGGCACCAGCAATATGCATCGCATTTGAAAAGGTCATCTCATTTGGAAGTAAATGCAAGATCAGAAAGAAAGTAATGAACATTCCACTCATGATGATGAACATCTGGTGTTTTTGAGTCACGTTTACGGCTTTGGTTCCTCCCGAAAAAGTATAAATAATCACAAGTATTCCAATGATGATGTTTAAGAGTGTTAGATTCCAACCCAACAAAGTCGATAAAATAATGGAAGGAGCATAAATAGTCAATCCGGTTCCAAGACCACGTTGTACCATGAATAGGATAGAGGCCAAACTTCTTGTTTTTAAATCAAATCGTTGCTCCAAATATTCATATGCCGTATAGACTTTTAGTCGATTATAAATTGGGATGAAGGTCAAACAAATCACCACCATCGCCAACGGGAGTCCAAAATAAAATTGAACAAACCCCATTCCGTCGTGATAGGCTTGTCCCGGTGTTGATAAAAAGGTGATGGCACTTGCTTGAGTAGCCATAACCGAGATACCAACGGTCCACCAATTGGTTTGTTTATTTCCTAGAATATAATCTTCTACATTTTTGCTCCCTTTTGTTTTGTATACGCCGTATATTACTATAAAAGAAAGAGTTACGCATAAAATAATCCAATCTATTTGTTGCATATTATGAGAATATTTGCATTAATACATAAAATATCACGATGTAAACTGCATTCATGACCAATAACCAAGTGTAATCGGTATTCCATTTATTTTTTTTCTCGTTCATTTTAGTACGATATTAAATTAGCCATCAATCGGTATGCTCCAATTACACCTTCAGGTAATTCTCTAAAGAAACTAAATCCAGTATAAATGTATTTTCCTTTGCCAAAATTACATGTTAAAAGCGCTCCTTTTTTGGGTGATTCGTTTTTGTCATTGGATGCAAATAAAGCGGTAAAATGTGAATCCCATTGATTTGGATAGTACAAACCTTGTTCTTGTTTCCAACCCTCAAAATCTTTGGATGTAATTTTGTTCGGGTACGACACAAGTGGGTGATTGGGTTCTAAGAAAGTGACCACCGCATTTTCTTCGGTTACCCTGTCTCTAGATAATTTGATTGGAAAAGGAGCAACTTGTGAGGTGACCAATTCGTCTGTAGTGTTGTATTGTACAATCATGGTTTTTCCACTGGCTACAAAATCGAGTAAAAAACATTGTTTTGCATCCAATTCTTTCACCACATTATAAGCTCTTATTCCGGTCATTACCACATCAAAATTCAACAATAACTCACGGCTGATTGTTTCAGGTTTGATCAGCGATACTTCATATCCCATTTCCAATAAACTTTTCGGAACTTCATCTCCGGCTCCCATGATATAGGCAATTCTTTTCGGAATGATGTTGAGATTGCTTTTGAAAACTTTGGCTTCTGCCGATTTCAAAACCATTTGTTTGTAAATATGCGGATAATTAATCTCGATTTTATCTTTATCAAACAACTGATTTTCAATTTCTATCCTGCTTTTGATACTTCCTTCAGAATCTTCGTTGGATGGAGTTACAAAAAAGGCAAGCTCTAATTCGTCTCCTTTTTTCAAGATCGTAAACGTTTGTTCCAAAGGTGATACTTTCCAATTTTCAGGAATTTCTAGTTTTATCTTGCCTGAGATATCATTTTTACCCGCTTTTATTTTAACGGCAATTTGTTTCTCACGGTTATTGGTAAATAAGTAGACTTTTTCTTTTATAGAAGAAGTAACAACAGGAACAACATCAAAAGGTTGGTACACTTCCCCTTTTACATCATCATTGTATTTGTAAACGATCTTTTTTTCAAAGGTGAAATCGGTACCTTCCATTTCGATGGTGTATTGAATTTTACAATTTCGGATTACATCTGGAATACCAATAAGCTGCTGGTTTGATACGTTATACATCCCGGTAGATCCTTGATTTTCTAGATAATAGGGTTGGGTGTATTTTTCATTTGAATCAATTTGGAAATCAAAGGTTTGCGTGATAAGTTGGTTGTCGTTAAGCGCGATGGGTTTGCTTACCAACGGAACCCCATTAGAAGTTTGGATCGATTTTAAGATCATTTTTGTGTTACTTCTGTTTATGGCTTCCGATTTGATTGAAATTTTTTCTCCTGGCGTCGCTTCTTGATTTAATGATACAGCTTCTAAGTACAAGCCAGAACAAGCAGCAATTATTTTTTTAAGTTCTTCCATTTTGATATTTTTCCAATGTTCATCCTGTATTTTATCCACAAGATTGTACACTTTAATCAATTCTGGAAGGCTTTGTGATGGGTTTTGGTAATCAAAATGGAGTAAAATTTGATCGATCAACATTCCGATTTGTTTTCCGTTTTTAATGCGATTCCAAGAGGTGTCAATCCCTTCAAACACATCCGATTTGTCCTTCAAGGGCGCTCCCTTCAAAAGTTCAATATATTCGCTTTCATCACCTCGAGTTCCTGTATTTCCAAAACCTTGCGATTGATGACAACTTCTGCTTAATGCTGCAATTTCTTGGTTAGATTTTCCAAAAGCTTCATAATACACGCCTGTTTTTAATTCGCTAAAATTAGACTTATCGGCAGCATCAAATTTTTCTTTGCTACCAAAAAACCACCAAGAAGTATTGAAAAACAAACGTTTGGGTTGCCACGTATTTGTAAATTTTAGCTGACTAGAAAACACATTGGGATCATTGACTTTATCAAAAGCCTCAAAGCTAAGAAGGGCAGAGGTTGTATGGTGACCGTGTGTGGTTCCCGATGTTCGGTGATCAAACCTGTTGATGATTACATCGGGTTGGAAATTTCGAATGATCCAAATCATATCACTCAATACTTGTTCTTTGTCCCATATCTGAAGTGTTTCATCCGGAACTTTAGAAAAACCAAAATCATTGGCACGTGAAAAAAATTGCTCGCCACCATCCACTTTTCGGGCTTCGATGAGCTCTTGTGTTCGAATCACGCCTAGTAATTCACGTAATTCAGGTCCAATTAAATTCTGACCTCCATCGCCTCTTGTCAGCGATAAATAGCCCGTTCGTGCCTTTTTTTCATTCGCGAAATACGAAATGAGTTTGGTGTTTTCATCATCTGGATGAGCCGCTATATATAATACCGAACCCAGAAAGTTAAGTTTTTCTATTTGGTGATAAATGGCAACCGAACTAGGTTTTTCTGGTTTTTGAGAAAAAACGTATGGACAAGCTAAGCCAAAAAAAAGTATGTATAGGTATATTTTAGAAGCCATAAGTTGAAAAGAGTTAAACTAAGTTTTTTAAATAATGAAATACTTTTTCGGTGGGTAAACCCACTACGTTGGTGTACGATCCTTCAATTTTGGAAATAGCAATCAGTCCAATCCATTCTTGAATTCCGTAGGATCCGGCTTTGTCAAAAGGTTTGTATTTGTCTACGTAGTACTGAATTTCAGCGGCTTCTAAATTGGAAAAAGTAACTTTTGTGACCTCATGAAGCGTATCCACAAATGCATTGGTTTTAAAAGTCACCGAAGTGATTACTTCGTGCGTGGCTCCCGACATCGATTGCAACATTTGAAATGCATCGGTAGCGTTTTTTGGTTTGCCCAAAGCTTTTTCCTGGTGCCAAACAATGGTATCGCTTGTAATCAATAATTCATTGTCGGCTAAAGTGCCTTCGAATGCAGAAGCTTTTAATTCAGACAAATAATTGGTAATTTCTTCAGCTTTTAAATGATCAGGATATATTTCTTCAATTTCTTTTAATCGCACCTCAAAAGCAAGGTCCAAGTCCTTAAAAAACTGCTGCCTTCTGGGAGAACCTGAAGCTAATATTAGATGGTATTTGTCTAAAAAATTAAACATTGTGTTGGATGTTATAAGTAATGATAGCAATCGAAAGGACACCCAAAATCAATACATATTTTAATAATAAGCGAACTTGGTTGTAGTCTTTGGATTCTGAAGCATTTATTATTTTGATACCGCCAATTAGCATTGGAGCGATGACAGCAACTGATACAAATAGTACAGAAAGAAATAAATTGCTAGCAAGTAAATAAACAAGTGTGTAATATATCAAATAGATACTAGGTGCTATCAGCAATGCAGCAATACAATAATTCGTTTTTTGAACGCCCAAGTATTTAACTAATGAAGCATTTGAGGATGAAGTGTGCAAAATGGATTGTTCTGTTTCTTTGATGATTTCGCGTACCAATTGAATTACGAATGCAAAAAAGGCGTAATCCTTTAATATTGAAAACAACAAGGTCATGACTTCCCTGTTTTGATCGTAGGTTGCCGGAAATAAATCGAAAACAGCAATGATGAGAAAGCTGAAAGAAAACAAGAGGGGTTGTATCAACCAACCTAGGATGAAAATGTCTTTTATTGTTGTGGCTTGAAAATATCCGAGGGCAACTGTCAAAATGAATAAGGCAATGAATCCTGGTTTTTGGATCACATTACTCAAATACATCCCGATTACGACCCCAATTATTGATAAAAAAGCATATACGTAATAGGCATTAGTTTCACTTATATTCAATGAAGAAAACTCGTTTGAATCCTCAAATAACGCATTGATTACATAATAACCACCTGCAATACTAATGGTTGCAATCACTAACAAAGCAAATTGAAATGTATTCAAAGATTGCCATACGTTTTGAGGTTTTAAAAAACCATATCGCAGAATCACTTGCAAGAAAGCAAGCAGTGCTAAGTTTTTATATTTTATTAACTGTAAATAGTTCATCATCCGGTTAATCGTGTTTTCCGTTGTAATACAAATGCCATTTTCCTTGTACTTTCATGACTTGTTCGATCACTTCTCGTACGGCTCCTTTTCCACCTTTTTTATGTGAGATATATTTCGAAATAGCTTTTATTTCAGGACTCGCATCTTGCGGACAAGTAGGCAATCCCACTAATTTCATCACATGGTAATCGGGAATGTCATCGCCCATGTACAATACTTTTGAAGGGTCGATCGAATACAATTCTATGTACTCATTAAAGGTTTCAACCTTATTTGGACTCGCCAAATGAATGTCGTAAATACCTAAGTTTCGCAATCGAATACGCACTCCTTCATTGTTGCCACCAGATATGATGCACACGTTGTAACCACTTTCTAATGCTGCTTTCATGGCAAATCCATCTCTGATGTTCATGATTCGAAGCATTTCTCCCGTTTCAGTAATATGAACCGAACTGTCTGTTAAAACACCGTCGACGTCAAAAATAAAAGTAGTGATGTCGTTTAATAATTCTTTATAACTTTTTGCCATGATTGATGATGGATTGTGTGAGTAATTTATATATTTCTTTTTGATTTTCATCCGTCAGAAAATGCAAGTGATTGTTGATGGTAAGTGTGTCCTTTCGTTTGGCGGGACCTGTTTGTGCCTCTGAAGGAGCAACCGACATTATTTTATTTGCCGTTTCGAGAATCAAAGGTTTTAAGATGTTAAAATCGATGTTGTTATCAGTACAAATGGCTTCGCCTTGTGTGTACAAATGGTTCACAAAATTACAAACAAATACTGCAGCGACATGCAATGATTTTCGTTGTTCTGAAGAAATGGAATACACAGAATTTGATAAAGCACCTGCCACTTTTTCAAGTAAATGATAATCAAAATCGGAAGTGGCTTCCAGACAAATTGGAACGGTTTCAAATAAGACCTCTTTTGATTTTGAAAAAGTTTGCAAAGGATAAAAAACCCCTTTGCGGTAGTTTGCGGCACTAACATTTAGATCACTCGTACCAGAAGTGTGTGCAATCAATCGATCGGGTTGTGCCAAGAGATTGATTACGTTTTCTATACTTTCGTCAGAGACTGCGACCAAGTACAAGTCGGCATCTTTCAAATTTGAAAAGTCAGTTGTTATTTTTGATGTTTCAATACTTGACGGAGCATTGGTACTATTTCGCATAGCCATTTGAACTAATTCCAATTCTGGTGAATCGGAAATAGCTTTTGCAAGATGGTGTGCTACATTGCCAGAGCCAATAATGGTAATTGAAATCATTTGGCTAAATTATCGAAAATAAATGAAATATCCGAACACCTTTGGATATGGATAAAATAAAGTAAAGACCACTTAATGAAAAAAAATCCCAACCTTGGAATATGGTTGGGATTATACAATTATTTTGATACTATAAAACTATCTATTTTTATATGCAATCAATGCTTCTTTAAGAATTTCAACCGCACTGATCAAATCTTCTTTTTTCAACACATAGGCAATTCGAACTTGGTTCAAACCAACGTTAGGAGTAGAATAAAAACCTGCTGCCGGAGCAACCATTACGGTGGCTCCCTTGTAATCGTATGATTCTAACAACCATTGCGCAAAATGATCGGCATTTTCAATCGGTAATTCTGCAATGCAGTAAAAAGCACCTTTTGGGGTTCCTACTTTTACCCCTTCAATTTTGTTTAATCCAGCAATTAGGGTGTCTCTTCGGTCTTTGTATTCTTCAATTACTTCCGTGAAATAACTTTGAGGGGTTTCCAACGCTGCTTCACTCGCAATTTGTTCAAACGTAGGTGGACTCAATCTTGCTTGCGCAAATTTTAAAGCCGTTGCCATCAATTCTTTGTTTTTTGAAACAATACAACCAATTCGAGCGCCACACATACTGTATCTTTTTGAAACGGAATCAATCATGATTGCATGTTGTTCTATCCCGCTTACGTTCATTACAGAATGGTGTTTTTCACTAGCGTCATAGATGAATTCTCGATACACTTCATCGGCAATTAAGAATAAATCATGTTTTTTAACCAAGGCTGCCAACTGATTGATTTCTGCTTCAGAATATAAATAACCTGTTGGATTTCCTGGATTGCAAATCAAAATTGCTTTGGTTTTGGGTGTAATCAGTTTTTCAAAATCTGCAATAGGAGGTAAGCTGAATCCCGATTCCAAAGACGAAATGACAGGAACCACTTTGACTCCTGATGCGGTAGAAAAACCATTGTAATTGGCATAAAATGGTTCTGGAATGATGATTTCATCATCAACATCCATGGTGCTTCCCATTGCAAATAACAAAGCTTCTGATCCACCCGTTGTGATGATAATATCTTGTGAATCGATCGGTAAACCGTGTTTTTTGTAATAGTCAGAAAGTTTGTTTCTATAACTTTCAAATCCAGCAGAGTGGCTGTACTCCAATACTTTTATGTCCGCATTTTTAATAGCTTCTAAAGCGACTTCAGGGGTTTTAATATCAGGTTGCCCAATATTTAAATGGTACACTTTGTTGCCTTTTTTCTTTGCGATGTCAGCGTAAGGCACTAATTTTCTAATAGGAGATTCAGGCATTTGAGCGCCTTTACGAGATATTGTTGGCATGTTTTTGTTTGTTTTGAAATGCAAATTTGCATCTTTTTATTTAAATAATAAAGTGATTTGCCCAACTTAATTTTTAAGATTAGTTGAAATTAACTGCAAAAAAAAGTCCGCCGAAGCGAACTTTTCAATTATTTGGTCATTAGTAAATTCTTTTTGGGCTCTAATACATTTACAGCGGGCTTCACGATTACGTCGCCTTTAATTTTTAAAGCAACCCTTCCGTTGTCTACATTACTTGCATTACTTTCTATGGTGATTGTCTTGCGGATAGGTCCCGGATTCATATTGTATTTTACTTCAATTTTGCCACTCGCTCCAGGAGCAATAGGCTCTTTAGAAAAACTTGGTACGGTACAGCCACAGGTTGATTGTGCGTTGGTAATCAATAAAGGTTCGTTTCCTGTGTTTGTAAATTCGAATACCCTAACACCCGAATCAACGTCTTTAGTTACGGTTCCATAATCAATGGTGTTATCGATCGCTTTGAATTCAATTTTAGGTTGAGCAATCATCATTCCGCCCAGCATAAACATTCCAAAAAGTAAACTTTTCTTCATCATAATATATAATTTTCAATATTGTAAAAATAGGCACTTAAAATTTATCCACAAAAAATTATATCTTAATTTTTTTATAAATCCACTTATTACTTACTTTTGCAACTTGTTGTATGGAAATACTACTCAGTTTAAGATTGTTTTCTATATTCAAACCCTTATCAATTTCAATTAAAATTAAAATATGGCAATCCCAGCTCAATTTAACGCCAAAGAAGTAGAAAATAAATGGTATGCATTTTGGATGAAAAACGATTATTTCACATCCAAACCCGATCATAGAACACCCTACACAATCGTAATTCCACCTCCAAATGTTACGGGGGTATTGCACATGGGCCATATGTTGAACAATACCATTCAAGATGTATTGAT
>JACCDN010278983.1_pt1 | contig 27092 bp, 25 predicted proteins | sample 7441691 | NCBI WGS metagenome assembly JACCDN01 (sample SAMN15323439, study PRJNA562643) | freshwater metagenome | isolation source: river surface water | place: USA:Blue River Watershed | collected 2017-08-16 | reverse complement strand
TAGCAGTCCGCCAGCTGTATTAACAGCGCCTCCACCACCGCCACCAACCATCAGCGCGGTATTCATATAAAGAGATTCTGTGAGTGGTAATTGGTAGCCACCACCTGCCAAGATGTGCATATAGCCTCGGCTATTGCCACGCATGGCTCCGGCACTTTCGATTTGACCAAACCAGTTTGGCGTGAAATACGTGCGCCATTGAGCTCCCAGCACACCAAAGTCTTCTTGAACTCCCCCACTGTCTGTGGTGATGCCGCTACCGACTGTCAATTCTCGGTAGTGAATCGAGAACTCATGTTGGCGCGGCTCATAGAGTTTTAAATCAAGACCAGAGAGATATTCTTTACCTTTGGGTTCGTAACCAGCTTGCATCAATGCATTGAAGGGTAAGTTGTAACCAACATACATCTGATTACTTTTGATCACGCCGTTGTTCGGAAAATCGACCCGACTCATACCCACGCTGAGGCTGCCCAGTGGTAAGCGATAGCGCAGACCAATGCTTTCTCGAAGCAACAAACCACCACCCGCTAATTCATAGCCACCTCGACCACCACCAGCACCCACGTGCAGATCAGATTCGAGTGATAGCTTTCCAAACAGCGGGTAAACCAAACCAGCACTGGCACCCAAAGTAATAAAACCACCGCGCTCACCTTTCACTGCCGTGAAAGCATCCACCCCAGCATTGAAGTAAGGGCCAAAGCTTTGTTTAAAGCCAAAGCGTTGCATCCCCATTTCTTCACCCTGAGGCAGTGACCAGCTTTCATAGGAGGTTTGTACCTCATAGGCTCTGATTTCTGTTTGAGCGCTTGATAGCGTACTGACGCCAATACCCATCAGGCTTATTAGAAGTTTTGGAAAGATTTTGAGCGAGCGCATGGGTGGTTTCTAAAATAGTGCAATTAATGGCAATAAGCTGGGTATTATCAAGAAATAGCTGGATTTAATGTGGCAAGATTAACTTATAAATTTTATAATTCAGGCAAATTTATCAAATATCAAGGATTTAATTGTGTCACTGAGTTGGTGTGTTGTTCAATCAAAACCTCATCAAGAGCGAAAAGCCCTTGAACACCTTCAAAATCAAGGTTTTGAAGCTTGGTTACCAACCATTCAAATTGAAAAAATTAAGGCAGGTCGAATCGTCAGTGCCTCACAACCTTTTTTCTCGCGTTATTTGTTTGTGCGCATGAATGCAGAGCAACATAATTGGGCGCCAATCCGATCCACCCAGGGGGTGAGTCAGTTGCTCCGGCAGGGTCATCAATTATCAGTTGTTCCAGATGTTTACATGGACGATTTGCAGCAAAGAATCGCCAATTCTCCGCAAAAAGCAGCTTTAGAGGCAGGGGACGTCGTAGAAATCGTCTCCGGCCCATTCAAGAGCCTGGCAGCAACTTTTCAAAAAATGGTGCAAATGAAAACCGGGGAAGAGCGAGCCATGGCTTTTTTTAGCATCTTGGGCAAAGAACAGAGCATGTGTTTTGAATTAAAAGATTTTAAAAAGGCTCAATAATTCAAGGAAAAATACCTAATCAATTGTTTTTAATGGGTTTTTATGAAAAATTCATTAAAATAAAAGATTTTGATGAATGAGTAGTGCTGGCGGTTTTCAAAAAGACGCGTAATTGAAGGGCGGTAGCGTGCTTTTTAGTTTTTTTGGCTCAAAATTGAGCTTGAGCACTGTTATCATCTTTGTGTTTTGGCCCTTAGGCTAATGGTTAGAATTAATTGCTTGAAAGTGATGATTATGTTGGTTTTATCTAAAAAAATAATGCGTGCTGCACTGGTGGCTGGATATTGTTGCGTATGGATGTCTTCGGCCCATGCGCAAAATGTTCCGGGTGGATTGCAAGCCCTATTTCAGCAGGGTGTTGAATCATCCACCCAATCATTGCCCGTCACCACCATTAAAAATAATCCAAGTGGTCAGGTGCCGCAGAATTATGTTTCACCAAAACCAAAATCAACAGCAGCTTCAGCACCTGGAGAATTTCAGCAATATGTTGAAGCAACAACTGGTGAGGCGCTGATTCGTTTTGGATCAGATTTGGCTAGAGATGGTGATCAAACGTTCAGTCCACCGGCAACAGCCGCTATACCTGGCGACTATTTAATTGGCCCTGGTGATGAGGTGTTTGTTAGAACTTGGGGCAGCTTAGATGCTGATCTACGTTTGACTGTTGATCGTGCTGGTCAAGTAGCGATTCCTAAAGTGGGCACAGTGACGCTCACGGGTGTGTCGCACGCCAATTTAAATAAAGTATTGCAAGCGGCGATTGGTAAAACTTATTCAGGCGTTAATGTCTCAGCTTCAATGGGACAGTTGCGCGGCATTCGTGTGTATGTCACGGGTTATGCTCAGAGTCCTGGTGCATACACAGTCAATAATCTTTCATCATTGATCAACGTGGTGATGGCAGCGGGCGGTCCTTCTTCAGCGGGTAGCTTTAGAAACATTCAACTCAAGCGTGCGGGCAAGGTGGTCAGCACTTTTGACTTATATGACTTATTGCTCAAAGGTGATAAATCACAAGATCGTCCTGTCACAGCAGAAGATGTGATTCACGTTGGTCCTGCAGGTCCACAGGTAGCGATTTCTGGTTCTGTGAACAAGCCCTCAATTTTTGAAGTTAAAAAAGGTGAATCACTTCAAGACTTGATGACCTATGCTGGCGGTTTTGTTTCTGGCGCTCAAATGGACACCATCAAATACATGGGATTGAGAACTCGTCAGCAAGGCTTTCAGGCTCTAGATGCTAAAAGTAGTGCAGGTAAGGCGCTTGATGATGGCGATATTTATTTGGCTGTGAGTGATGTGGCTCTTCAACAGCCTGTTGATAAACAGTTGCGCATGGTGAAGGTCGATGGTCAGGTCAATAAGCCTGGTATCTATGCCTTAAAACCAAATAATACATTACAAGATGCGATCAAGGCTGCAGGAGGTCTTGCACCAAGTGCTTATTTGTATGGCACGCGTTTGGAGCGTGTCAGTGTTAAGGCTGCTCAAGAAAAAAATCTAGAACGTTTTAAGCGTGAAGCAAAACGTGATCTTTCAGCAGACAGTTTACGTAAGCAAACGAATGCTGAGGATGTAGCTTTGGCAGCAGGAGCACAACAACGAGGAGTAGCATTGATCGCTGCTCTAGATGAAATTAAAGCGGAAGGCCGCTTGGCTTTAAATATCAAACCTCAATCCAAAGAGTTGCCACCGGTGTTGGTTGAATCAGGTGATGTATTAACGGTTCCAGCGGTACCTAATAGCGTGGCTATCATGGGTAGTATTGCAGGCGGTCAAATAATGCTCGCTTATGATCCAGATCAATCTATTTCTGACTACATTGAGATGGCTGGTGGCTATAGCCGCGGAGCCGATACACGCAAAGCTTATGTGATGCGTGCCAATGGTCAATTTGTGAATGCCAATAAAGGATGGTTGAGTTCATCGGTCAACGTGATGCCAGGTGATGCGATTTTCGTTCCAGAAAATTTACAAAAAACAACATTTACCAAAGAGTTGAAGGACTGGACATCCATCATTTACCAATTGGGCTTGGGTGCTGCCGCGATCAAGGTCTTACAAGATTAAGCAAGGTTAGACTTCATGACACAACTTCCAGACTCTATGCACTCTTCAGTTGAATCTGAAGAGGATGCTATTAATCTACTCGATCTTTTAACAACGGTTGTTGAAAATCTCAAGCTCTTGATTTTTGGGTCTTTGGGCGCCGGCGTTTTAGCACTGGGTATTTCTTTTTTGATCACTCCAACATTCACAGCCAAGACGACGATGATCCCACCGAGTTTGGCTAATTCAATTACCAACTCTGCTTTAAGAGCTGAATTGGGTGGTTTGGCTGGTTTGGGGGGCGGTGGTGGTTTGGCTGGTTTGGCGGGCGGATTGAAAAATCCAGGGGATCAGTTTGTGGCTTACATGGAAAGCAATATTCTTCGAGACCAGCTGATTGTTAAATACAAATTACAAGAGAGGTACGATCAAAAGTATCTTGAGAACACTCGTAAAGAATTAAAAAAGAATGTCAAGTTAACGTCCGATAAAAAAACTGGTTTGATCACCATTGAGGTGGATGATCATGATCCCAAGTTTGCGGCGGACTTGGCCAATGATTATGTCGAATCTTTGAGTCGCATGATCGGGCGCATGACTTTGGCTGAAGCAAAAGCACGACGTGAGTTGTTGGAGCAACAAATCACAGAAGCCACGCAAAAGTCTTATCAAAGCCCAATGGTTCGTGAGGGTGTTATTCAGTCCTTGATCCGTGAATACGAATCAGCACGTTTGGATGAAAAACGCGATCATCCATTCGTAGTCCAAGTCGATCCTGCGCAAGCCCCCGAATTGAAATCAAAACCTAAAAAAGCTTTGATTGCCATCATCACCACTTTGGCGACATTCTTTTTCTTGTTGATTTTTGTCTTTGTGAGACAAGCTTTGCAAAAAGCAAAAGAAGATCCAGAGACGCGTGACAAGCTGGCTGGCTTAAATAAATTATTCCGTCAGCAATGGAAGTCGGCCAAGTAATGTTTCTTGAGTGATGAAGCAAGTGCTTCATCACTTTTTTTGAATAAGTATAAGAACAAGTTTTTAAATATCCATCAGTATGTTTTCAGATTTCTTTGGTTTGGCGATGATTGGTTTTGTGAGCAGTGCCATGACTGCTCTATTGATTGTCGTGAGTAAGCGCTGGCATGGGGCGTGGACCTTGGATCATGTCTCAGGCGTACAAAAATTTCATGAGAATGATGTGCCGCGCATCGGTGGCCTGGCAATTCCTGTTGGTCTATTGATGATTGAGTTGATAGACCCTCTGATTTTGGGCGCATCTTTTGAGTATTTATTTTTGGCAGGCGCCATACCTTTTATCTTTGGTTTGGCAGAAGACTTGATCAAGCGTGTATCAGTCAGAGCTCGTTTATTGGCTAGTGTTGTGGGAGCGGGTGTGTTCATTGCTTTGTCAGGGACTTATCTCAATCATCTAGATATACCTGGCTTTGATACTTTGTTGGCATGGGCCCCAGTGGGCATAGCGTTCACACTATTAGCAGTGTCTGGAATGACCAATTCAATCAACATCATTGATGGTTTTCATGGCTTAGCGGCGGGAACCGTGATCGTGATCTTGCTTGGTTTTGCTTATGTGGCCCATGGTTCACAAGACACCGAGTTATTGAACTTGTGTTTGTTATTGGTTGCTGTTGTGACTGGTTTCTTGGTAGTTAACTATCCTTTTGGAAAGATTTTTTTAGGCGATGGCGGTGCTTTTTTCTTGGGTTTTTTGTTGGCCCAAATAGCGATCATGTTACCGATGCGCAATCCCGAGGTGAGTCCTTGGGTGAGTTTGTTGATCTGTGCTTATCCGGTGGTGGAGGTCTTGTACAGCATGGTTAGGCGCATTCGCGATAGAAGGCCTTCGGGTTCTCCAGACAATGAACACTTGCACACGCTGATCAAGATCAAGTTGATTCGTAGATTTTTTTCTTTTCTCCCTCTGGCCCGCCGTAACGCTATGGTTGCTCCTTTGATTTGGATGATGGTTGCAGTATTGATAGCAGTGGCTTGTGTGTGGGGTGATCGACAAATTGTTTTAGTTGTGTCCTTCGGCTTGTTTGTTCTGGCTTATCACCTGGTGTATCGATGGTTGTTGGGTCGCAAGACGCCAGCCATTGGTGTCGAGAGCGGGAATTAGCAATCTCAACTGTTATCACTTTATTGATTTAAATCAGATAGTTAAGATTTGAATCAAATACCTTTTGTTCAGTTATTGAACAAATCTTTTCAAAGTACTAGAATGAGGCATGTTCCCTCATTTGGTGCGACAGGGCGGTAGCGTCCTGAATTTCTAATTTTCATGAATAGTCCTCATAAACCTCTCCAAGAAGAAATGAGTTATCGGGTCATGCAGTTATTGCAGGAGAACCCTGATTTAACCCAGCGCGAATTGGCTGAAAAGCTGGGGGTGAGCGTGGGTGGGGTGAACTATTGTTTAAAGGCGCTTGTAGATAAGGGCTGGGTGAAGATGAAAAACTTCGCGCACTCAAAAAACAAGTTTGGCTATGTGTATGTTTTGACGCCGCATGGTTTGTCCGAGAAAGCGGAATTAACGGGTCGCTTTTTGAAAAGAAAAATGGCTGAGTATGAAATGCTAAAACATGAGATTGAAGCTCTCAAGGCGGAAATGTCTGAAAGCGAGAGGCAAGCATGAAAATCACAGTTGTGGGCGCGGGATATGTGGGTTTATCAAATGCTGTATTGCTGGCTCAGCATAATGAAGTAGTAGTTTTAGATATTGACGTAGATAAGGTTAATTTGATTAACCAAAAAAAATCAACGATTGAAGATAAAGAAATTGACGATTATCTGGCTAATAAATCACTGAATTTAAGAGCAACCACAGATAAAGTGGATGCGTACACAAATGCAGAGTACGTCATCATTGCAACCCCTACAGACTACGACCCTAAAACGAATTACTTCAATACTGGATCAATCGAATCAGTAATTAAGGATGTCAAAGCTATCAATCATCAAGCGGTGATGGTGATTAAATCTACTGTTCCAGTTGGTTATACGGCTCGAACCAGTAAGGATTTAGAAACAAAAAATCTCATTTTCTCCCCAGAATTTTTACGTGAAGGCAAGGCGCTTTACGATAATCTTTATCCGTCACGCATTATTGTTGGTGAACGTTCTGGTAGAGCAGAAAAATTTGCTCAGTTATTAGAGCAAGGGGCAATTAAGAAAAATGTATTAACTCTATTTACCGGTAGTACGGAAGCTGAAGCAATCAAATTGTTTGCAAATACCTATTTAGCCATGCGCGTTGCCTACTTTAATGAGTTGGATACATATGCGGCTATACACGGATTAGATACTCGAGAGATTATTGATGGGGTTTGCTTGGATCCCCGTATAGGTAATTATTACAATAACCCAAGTTTTGGCTATGGAGGTTATTGTTTGCCCAAAGATACTAAACAGCTGTTAGCTAACTATAGAGATGTTCCACAAAATCTTATTAATGCGATTGTTCAAGCCAACAACACGCGTAAAGACTTCATTGCCGAGGAAATTATTCGTCAGAGACCAAAGGTCGTTGGTATTTACCGACTCATCATGAAAGCTGGTTCTGATAATTTTCGGGAATCAAGTATCCAGGGAATAATGAAGCGCATTAAAGCTAAGGGGATTGAGCTAATCATTTTTGAACCTGAGCTTAAAGAAACTAAATTTCATAATTCTCGTGTAGTGAGCAATTTAGACGAGTTTAAAATGCAAGCTCAAATGATTTTAGCAAATCGATTAAATAAAGATTTAGCGGATGTTCAGGGTAAGGTATTTACGCGAGATATCTTCCAAATTGATTAATACAAGGAATAGATGTGCTATCAAATTCAACAATCTTAGTTACTGGTGGAACAGGTTCATTTGGAAACACTTTCGTCCCAATGACTTTGGCTAAATATAATCCGAAAAAAATTATTATTTTTTCTCGTGATGAGATGAAGCAATGGGAAATGTCTAAGAAGTTTGGTTCAGAGAATCGAATACGGTTTTTTATAGGAGATGTAAGGGATAGAGATAGGCTTTATAGAGCTCTAGATGGTGTTGATTTTGTTGTTCATGCAGCAGCTACTAAAATTGTTCCTACAGCAGAATACAATCCATTTGAATGTATAAAGACAAATATCAATGGCGCTGTTAACTTAATAGATGCCTGTATTGATAAAGGAATTAAGCGTGTAGTTGCTTTATCCACTGATAAAGCAAGTAGTCCAGTTAATTTATACGGCGCTACAAAGCTCGCTTCAGATAAATTATTTGTGGCCGGCAATTCCTATGCGGGAGGACACAATACGAGGTTTTCAGTTGTTCGGTATGGCAATGTTATGGGGTCGCGAGGCTCTGTAATCCCTTTTTTTATGGCAATCCAAGATAAAGGTACTCTCCCAATTACTGACTCAAGAATGACTCGTTTCATGATTTCTCTAGAAGAAGGTGTTGAGTTGGTTTGGCATGCTTTTGAAGATATGGTTGGTGGTGAAATATATGTTAAGAAGATCCCATCTATGAGGGTAATTGATTTAGCAACCACAATCTCTCCAAATGCCAAGCAGGAAATTGTTGGTATTAGACCGGGTGAAAAACTTCATGAGCAAATGATTGGATCTGAAGATTCCTTTTATACATATGAATACCCGGATCACTTCAAGATACTCCCCGCGATACATGAGTGGGATAAAGATGCTCAAAGAATAAAGCAAGGAGTTAAAGTGAAGGAAGGTTTTAGTTATACAAGCGATAATAATACCGAGTGGATGAGTCCGGAGCAATTGCGTAGATGGATTGACCGTAATCGCGAAAAAATAGGCAATATTTAAACCAACATGAAACTTGCTTTAGGAACCGCTCAGTTTGGCTTTGATTACGGGATTGGTAATCCTATTGGAAAAATTTCAGACGATGAAGCTGCACTTATCATCGATCAGGCGCGGGGGGCTGGTGTTGATACTTTAGATACAGCTGTTAGCTATGGTGACAGCGAGAGTCGGCTAGGTCTATTGGGAGTTCAAGATTGGAAGATTATTTCTAAAATTCCCCCGTTACCAAGTACTGAGGATAATTTTGCTGGATGGGTTATGCAGCAAGTTTGTGGTTCGATTCAGAGAATGGCTGTTAAGCAGCTTGATGGCTTGCTTCTACATCAGCCATCAGATATTTTAGGTTGTCACGGTATTGCTTATCTAAATTTACTTCGAGGGATGAAAGCTGAGGGTTTGATTAGATCAATAGGTTTTTCAATATACTCACCTAGTGAACTTTATCCTTTGCTGTCGGTGTTCAAGCCTGATATTGTCCAGGTTCCTTACAGCATTATTGATCGTAGGATTGTAACAACTGGGTGGATGCAGAAGCTTTCTGATATGGGTATTCGAATTCACACTCGCTCCACTTTTCTTCAAGGTTTATTGCTTATTCCAGATGAGTCTAAATCATCTTATTTTAATCGTTGGAACTCACTTTGGAAGTCGTTAAATGAAATTTGTACTCAGCTAAAACTCAGTCCCCTTGAGTTATCGCTTGGGTATGTCTTGGCTCAAGCCGCTATCGAACGTGTGGTAGTAGGTGTGGATAGTTTTATGCATATGAAGCAAATTATCAATGCGGCTAGATTGCCTGTTTTAGAAGAATCATTTTCTGAGTTGAACTCAGAGGATGTTGAACTTATTGAACCTTATAGGTGGAGGCTAAAATGAAAGTAGTCGCAATTGTTCAGGCTCGAATGGGCTCAACACGTCTGCCAAATAAAGTTTTGAGAACAATAATTGGAAAGCCCATGATTGAGCTTCTCTTGTTGCGTTTATCGCGTTCAAAAGAGATTGATCAAATTGTTGTGGCAACATCGGTCAATTCAAATAATTTGCCACTAATTGAGTGTGTTCAGAAGCTGGGCTATGCTTGTGAGATGGGTAGTGAGTCAGATGTTCTCGAACGATATGTGCAGGTCGCCGAAGAGTACAAAGCGGATATCGTGGTTCGGATAACTGGTGACTGCCCCCTTATTGACCCTGATTTAGTTGATGAAGTTATCCGAAAGTTCAAATATGGGAAGTATGACTATGTTTCCAATTCATACCCGCCAAGTTATCCGGACGGACTAAACGTAGAGGTTTGTTCATTTTTAGCGCTCAAGCATGCATCAGAAGCTACAAAAAAATCTTTCGACAGAGAGCATGTAACACCTTACTTGCGGACCCCTAATTTGTTTAAACAAGATGTTGTTAGATGTGAACATGATTATTCTGAATTGCGTTGGACAGTCGATGAGCCTGAAGATCTAAAAGTTGTCTCAAATATTTTTGAGTATTTTTACCCTGATATTAATTTTAGTTGGGAAAAAATATTAGACCTTCAACATAAAAAGCCACATCTTTTTGAGGCAAATAAACTAATTCTGCGCGATGAAGGGGCCATGATTGGTACCGGACAGAAACTCTGGAAACGCGCCAAGAAAATTATTCCTGGTGGGAACATGTTGCTATCTAAGCGATCTGAAATGTTCTTGCCTAAATACTGGCCTGCCTACTTTAGCAAGGCTAAAGGTTGTAAGGTTTGGGATCTAGATGGTAATGAATACATTGATATGTCACTCATGGGAGTTGGTACTAATATTCTAGGCTATGGTCATCCCGAGATAGATGACGCTGTCCATAAGACGGTGGACGCTGGAAATATGACTACCCTGAATTCCCCAGAAGAGGTCTATCTTGCTGAAAGACTTGTTGAAATGCATCCGTGGGCGGACATGGTTCGCTTTGCTCGTTCGGGGGGAGAGGCTAATGCTGTTGCAATCCGAATTGCTCGTGCAGCAGTTGGTAAGGATAAGGTGGCGGTCTGTGGCTACCATGGTTGGCATGATTGGTATCTTTCAGCCAACTTGGGGGATAATGAACGGCTGGCGGGTCATCTCTTGCCTGGGCTCGATCCTCGCGGAGTCCCAAAAAACCTACGTGAAACTGTTTTTCCATTCAACTATAACAAATTCGATGAGCTAGAAGCTCTAGTTAATGAGAATAATATCGGCGTTATAAAGATGGAAGTGATGCGTAATCTTGAGCCAGAAGATAATTTCTTACATAGAGTTCGTGCACTTGCCACTGAGCGTAATATTGTTCTAATTTTTGATGAGTGTACCTCTGGTTTCCGTGAAACTTTTGGTGGTCTCCACAAGAAATATGGTGTTGAACCAGATATGGCTATATTTGGAAAAGCACTAGGTAATGGTTATGGCATTACAGCCATTCTTGGGCGTCAAGAAATCATGGAAGCTGCACAATTTACTTTTATCAGTAGTACATTTTGGACAGAGCGGATCGGCCCCACTGCTGCGCTTAAAACACTTGAAGTTATGGAGCGCGATAAGTCATGGAATATCATCACTGACAAAGGTTTACAAATCCGTCAGCGTTGGCAACAGCTTGCTGATAATTATGATATTAAGATCAATCACTGGGGATTGCCTGCGCTGACTGGTTTTACATTTGAAGGACCTCAATCTCTAGAATATAAAACTCTCCTATCTCAGGAAATGCTTAGTAAGGGTTACTTGGCTGGCAACAGTATATATAGCTCCACTGCACATACGCAAGAGATAGTTGACGGTTACTTTGAGGAGTTGGATTCTGTGTTTGCGCTCATAGCTCAATGTCAGGGTGGTCGTGATGTCAATACCCTTCTGAAGGGTCCAGTTTGTCACAGTGGGTTCAAACGTTTGAATTGAGTCAACTGATGAAAAAGGTAATGGTTTTTGGTGCAAATGGTTTGCTTGGAAGTAGTCTTTGCCCATACTTACAATCAGCCGGATTCCAAATTTTTACAGCGGGTCGATCCAAGACGCTTGATTATGAAATTGATATGTTTAATCTTGATTCACTTCAGCGTCTTTTTGATCTTGTTAAGCCAGATCATGTAATTAACCTAATTGCAGCAACTAATGTTGATCAATGCGAGGTTGATCCTGCAATGGCAGCTAAAATAAATACTCTAATTCCAACTCTTATTTCTCGGGCTACTGATGCTAATAATATTCATCTAGTTCAAGTGTCAACAGATCAAGTCTATGAAGGTATAGGCGATCATATAGAAGAGAACGTGGCTCCTCTAAATGTGTATGGTTTATCAAAATTGGCAGGTGAGCTGAGTATGGACCAAAACCGTACAGCAGTCTTGCGAACTAATTTTTATGGGCGAAGTGTCTTAAGTCATCGTTCTGGATTTAGTGATTGGATTGTAAGATCGCTTAGGGAGGGTGAAAATATTACGCTATTCAAGGATGTGCATTTTAGTGCTTTGCATATGAATAGTCTTAGTTACATTATTCAGAAGGTGCTCAGCTTAGAATTAGTTGGAACATTTAACGCTGGGTGCCGTAATAGCATATCCAAGGCAGATTTTGCACTTATCTTGGCATCAGAACTTGGCTTGCAAAAGAATAGCGCCATTATAGGTAGTTTGTCGGATCTTCCTATGAGAGCACGTAGGCCACTTGATATGACGCTTAACATTACCAAGATAGAAAAAGCTCTTGGCATTGAATGCCCTGATATTCTTCAAGAAATAGTTAAGACAGCAAAGGAGTATGTGAATGCGTGATCCAGAGACACAATTGGTGATTGAATCCAAGCTTATTGGTGAGTACCATCCAACTTACTTCATAGCTGATATTGCGGCAAATCATGATGGAAGTTTGGAGCGAGCAAAAGATTTGATTTATTTGGCTAAGGAATCTGGTGCTGATGCTGCGAAATTTCAGCATTTCAAAGCTGAAACCATAGTTAGCGATTATGGATTTGGTGCTCTTGGTGGAAAACATTCGCACCAGTCAGTTTGGAAGAAGTCAGTATTTGAGGTTTACAAAGATGCATCAGTCAGTTTGGACTGGACTCAAACACTAAAAGATACTTGTGACAAAGTAGGCATTACTTTTTTTACAAGCCCTTATGATTTTGAGCTCGTTGATCATATTGACCCTTATGTTCCAGCCTATAAAGTTGGTTCTGGTGATATTACCTGGATTGAGATGATTAAACACATCGCATCCAAGGGTAAGCCTTACATTCTTGCAACTGGTGCCTCGAATATGGATGATGTTTATAGAGCTGTAGTTGCTGGTCTTGAAGTTAATAACCAGATGGTATTGCTTCAGTGCAACACTAACTATACGGGGTCACTAGAAAATATGCGTCATGTACAACTAAATGTTCTCAAGTCCTACCGAGTTATGTATCCTAAAATGATTTTAGGTCTTAGTGATCACACGCCGGGTCATGCAACTGTTCTCGGAGCCGTCGCGCTTGGAGCAAGGGTGATAGAAAAGCACTTTACTGATGATACAAATCGCCTTGGTCCTGATCATGCATTTAGTATGGATCCTAAATCATGGATGGAAATGGTAAGTCGCACGCGTGAGTTAGAGGCTGCTCTTGGTTGTGGCATTAAGAAAGTTGAGGATAATGAACAAGAAACTATAGTGCTGCAACGGAGAGCTGTTCGTGCAGTTGGTAACTTGATGCCTGGTCACATACTTACTTCCAAAGATTTAAGCGTATTGCGCCCTTGCCCACTTGGTGCTGTTTTACCCTATGAGATCGACTATGTAATTGGTAAGAGGCTTCGAAAGAGTAAAAAAGCAGGTGAGCACTTTACCTACATGGATTTTGAATAAGTGAGAATGTGTGGGTAATCTTAACCAACCTATTTTTGCAGTTGTTATTCCAGCATTCAATGAGGAAAAATCTATTGCCAAGGTTGTTGAAACTGTTAAAAAATATGCCTTGCCAATTGTTGTTAATGACGGTTCTTCTGATGAAACTGCGGACCTAGCTGAGCGGGCAGGAGCAGTGGTCGTTTCCCATTCAAGCAATCAAGGCTATGACGCTGCATTGCAAATGGGTCTTTTTAAGGCAATTGAGCTCGGTTTTAATTTTGCTATTACGATCGATGCTGATGGTCAACATAATCCGTCAGCAATCAACTCATTTAAGGTGGCACTACTTCAGGGTGCTGATTTGGTGGTTGGCGTGCGTGATCGATATCAGCGTATTTCAGAAATGCTCTTTGGATTGATTGGAAAAACTCTCTGGTCTATTGAGGATCCTTTATGCGGTATGAAAGGTTACAAACTTTCGCACCTCAATCGCCTTGGTTATTTTGATTCTTATAAATCAATTGGGACTGAGTTCTCTTTAAGGTGTGCTCGTTCAGGGTTGCGAATTGAGTCCGTCCCGATTGTTACCTGTAAAAGAATTGGCTTGTCTCGATTTGGTGTGGGGTTAAAGCCTAACTATCTTATTCTCCGAGCAATCGTTATTGGCTTTTTTAAAGCAAAACGATTTTGATTGCTACTAAAAGTTGGGTATTACAGAGTCAAAGTTTAATTTAATAAAGATTGCCTACTTGAAAAATATTACAAAGAAAAATGAATTTACTAAAAGTATTTGAAAAAAGTGAGCTTCGGTCATTTTTTATACTCGCTTTACTGATGATCTTATGCTCCATTTTGGAAGCGCTTGGTGTTTCAATAGTAATTCCAGTTATTAGCCTTTTATTGGATCCTGACGTGATATCAAAGCACGATCAATTTAGAATTTTGCTAAATTTTCTACCATCAAACATTTATAACTGGCAAATATTTGCAGTCATCATACTTTTTGTTTTTTTTGTTTTTAAAACATTATTTATTACTGTAGTTTATTGGTACCAATTCAAGACTGTGCTATCACTCGAAGCAAGATTGGCTCAAAATTTATATAAAAAGTACATATTCACTGATTATCTTGAAAGTAAAAATCTTAAGTTAGCGGATATTTCAAATAATATAGTTAGAGCCACCACAACGTTTAGTAATAGTGTTGTCTTAAGTGCTTTAACAATATTTTCAGAGACTTGTATTCTGTTCGCAATATTTGGAATACTAATTTATTTTGAACCTTTGGGTACCGTCTTTGTGTTCATCGTCTTATTTTCTTTTGGGGGTGTATTTTATTATTCGGCAAAGAATCGAATGGAGGCATGGGGTAGTCAAAGATTGCAATACGAGGGCTTATGTTTTGAGGATATAAAAGATGGGTTGGGCGGTCTTAAAGAAATTAAGCTATTGAATTGTGAGAGCTATTTTTGCGATTACTTTGCTAAGCATAGCAACAAAAGTTCGCGAGCAGCAGGGCAGTATTTATTTGTACAACAGCTTCCGCGACTGTGGTTGGAGGTTGTTGCCATTCTTGCGATTTCTCTTTTAATAACATTTATGCTGCTGAGTGGTAGGCAGGTGAATGAAATTTTACCGATAATCGCAGCATTTGGATTGGCTGCATTGCGAATGTTACCTTCTGTATCTAAAATAATCAGTTCAATTACAAATATTAAATTTGGAACTGCTGCTACCTCAATGATTGTGTCAAACTTGAGTAAAGGTTATGAAATATTAGAGGTAAGCCACTACAGTAAAGATTCAAGCGCTAAGCAATTTTTCAAAAATACTCTTAAAGTATTAAATGTTTCTTTTAGTTACTCGACGCGAACTAGTGCATCGATATCTAATTTGAATTTTAGTATCAACAAGGGGGATATTGTTGGAATAGTGGGTGAAAGTGGATCTGGAAAGAGCACGCTTCTTGATATATTACTTGGACTTATTGACCCTGATGCTGGTTCGATAGAAATCGATGGGGGAACTTTAGAAGATTCAAATAGATTAATTTGGTGCTCTCAAATTGGCTATGTTGCGCAAAGTTGTTACTTAATGGATAAATCTATTAAGGAAAATGTCGCATTCGGGGTTGAGCCAGATGAAATAAATGAGTCCGATGTTATCAGTGCGCTAAATAAAGCACAATTATTGGATTTTATTAATTCTCTTCCTATGGGTCTTGAAACTCAAATAGGGGATAACGGTGTAGCTCTATCTGGTGGTCAGCGACAAAGGATAGGAATTGCTCGGGCGCTATATAAAAATCCTCAGATATTGATACTTGATGAAGCAACGAGTGCGCTCGACTCAGAAACTGAGGAGTTATTAATTTCAGCCTTAAGTATAGAGTTTTATGAAAAGACGATAATTCTTATTTCGCACAGGGAGTCAACGCTTAGAATATGCAACAGAATACTTGAGGTAAAAAATGGAAAAATCAATGAAATTTCGAATCAAAATTCATTATGAAAAAAAGTGTCGTATATTTAATTGAATCCTCAAAAGGAATTGTTTCAATACTTTCCCATTCTGCTGCAGCTGACATAAAAATAGCAGTATTTTTTGGTCAATTAGTTCCACCTGATATTGGTAATGTAGATGAATTCCAAATTATTTTGTGCAAATCAATTAAGCCCGAGGATGTTTACAGTGCTTCAAGGCAAATAGAAATGCTTGTTAAGGACACTGAGCTTAACCTAATTACGACGGATGATACTTTTAATCTAATGAGTTTTGAGATTTATAACTCACTTCGTCATCTAAAGCCTATCATGAAACTACTTGATCATTTGAAGGCAACCGGTTTGAGCTATAGAAGGCAGTTTTCTGTGCTCAGTTATATCCGCTATCGAAAGGCTTTTATTAGGCACCCATTAAGATTTTTACCAATTGAATTTTCCAATAAAGTAGCTGGATATAAAATTAAGATTCAATTTAATGAGGTTGAGTATCTAAAGGATTTATCTCCACTGTCTTTGATTAATTTGAACGATCATATAGAAATACTAGTGCTAATCCCGCTGCTAGATGATGAGGAATCAAAATTATTTGTACAGTATTTTGATAGATTATTTGCTAGTTGGTTTGCAACTGTTAATAATATTAATGAAAAAATTGCAGTAAAACTTCACCCAAGAGCAGGAGTAACTGAAAGAGAATTTCTTACGGGGTCAAATTTTTTATCTAAATGTATTCAATTAACTTCTTCAACTCCTTTAGAGCTTTACGATCTGAGTGATAAGCTTGTTATAAATTTTCAATCTTCTTTTTCTGTTCAAAAAGATGTAGAGGTTATATTGCTCGCGAGACACTTTGGTTATTCTAAAGTGCATTCATCAAACATGACTGGGCATACAGATCTAAATCTACGAGAAATTGAGGCCAAGATTTTTATGAGATTACAAAAAATAAGTAGTAAAAAATGGAAAAAATGACAACAAATCTAGAAAGAAACGCTAAATTTTATAGTGATTACAGTTTATTTAATTACTACAAAGATTATATTAATTGCAATGATGGTGTATATCAATATTTAGTTAGCAATTTTGAAATTAAATTAATATGTAAAATTCTTGAAGATAATAGATTTTCAAAAATACTTTTAATAGGTCTTGGGTTCGGTCGGGAGTTAGATGCTGTTCTAAAAGTTTCTCCTGATATAAATGTGGACGTGATAGATTTTAATGCTGCATTTTTGAACCCAGCCCAAAAAATTTATTCTTCAGATAAAGTAAAATTCTTTCGTGTTGACTTAAATGTTGAGTCGTTAAATGATTTTCCTTCGGAGAATTATGACTTGGTAATATGTATGAATACGTTGGAATATATTAGCGATTTGGGATTTGAATCATTTTTCAAAGAGTCTAATCGAGTCTTGAGGCAAGGCGGTAATTTATTCGTTAGACTCTATAACTCATCTTTTCCTTTCTTCTTTGCTGATAGACGTCACTTAAATAAGCGATCAGTCGATATGCCAATGTTATATCCACGCCCTTTTAATTTATCCAAATACCTGATAGAGAAAAGTTTTGATATAACCCAGGCAATTCCACAAGGCTTTAGAATCAACAATAGATTGTTTGGGTTGCTTTATTCGGATGCTTTGGCATCGCTTATTTGGAGTGTTGAAAGTTGGGTGGCAAGGATTTGCGCACCAGAATATGCAAAAAATGTATACATCATAGGGGTAAAACCATAAATTTGGGAATTGTTATTTCATCAATTATGCTAGCTAAGTCGATCAAAGAATCAGTCCATAGGTACTATAAGTGGTTTTCAGTTGCTATTAGACATAGTCGTGACGCAGTGCCAATTTATGTTAAAACCGCTCCAGGTTTAAACGTCCATATTGGGGCTGGTCTAATTAATTTGCAAGGCTGGATAAACCTTGATGCTAGGAAGTTTTCTCATATACATATTCAGGCGAGTGATCTTGAGCTTTCTATGTTTTCAGATCAGTCGTTACAGCAAGTCTATTTGTGCCATGTTTTAGAGCATTTTTCCTATAGAGATGTAGGTGATATTCTTGCTACACTATTCAAAAAGTTAACCCCTGGGGGGCGTATAATTATTTCTTTGCCAGACTTTCAAAAGATGGTGGATGTGTTTCATGAGTGTGGTTCTGAAATTAATGTAATTAGAGATGCCCTTATGGGGGGGCAAAATTATGAATATAATTTCCACAAATCCATGTTTACTAAAAATTTGCTTTCAAAGTATCTATTGGATGCAGGATTTAATTCGGTTGAGGAATGGGCTCCAGCCAAAGTCTTTGGAGTAGATCTTGATGATTGGTCTTGCAGGCATATTCCTACTCCTAAAGGAAGAAGATTTATTAGTTTAAATTTACTTGCTGTTAAGCCTAATTAATATCGAATTAAAGTTACTAGGGCTCACTTTGGAGCATCTTATAAAGAAGCGAATCCTAATCAAAAAATGTAGGGTATCAACAATAATGGGGTGCAATTTAAACTTGGTATGAATAGTAATAAGCCAGGATTTCTCTGAGTTTAGTTTCAAAGAAGAGCTCACTTAAATATTCTTGTGGCATTGATGGGAAATCATCATTTAGTTAATGTCGCTTTTTGCAATTTTTCTTCTTCCGCATTTATTATTTGTGTAAATAATTTTGCGGCCTAGGTAGTATTAATTTATTTGCCCCTTCTTATTTTAATTGGCGCCGGATCACAGCTTATCTGTTGGCTAGTATTGAATATAAAATGAATGAATCAACTCATATACTTGGATTATGTGCTACTTATAACAGACGTGATATAACAATAGCTGCGTTAGAGAATTTTAAGAATCAATTATTGCCACCAAAGGCAGCTATGGATATTGCCATAGTTGATGATGCTTCAACTGATGGCACGTTGGAGGCGATCCATAATCTTTATCCTGATGTTTTAACGATAAATAGTGGGGGTGGGTTATTTTGGGCTGGAGCAATGAGGCTTGGCTTCAATCATTTTTGGAATCAAGCAAAGTACACACACTTGCTTGTATTCAATGATGATATTGTACTTTTTAAAAACTCAATAATTGAGTTAATTGATACGGCTATGTGTTTTGACAATCAATCAGGAGTAATTGTTGTCGGCGCTATGATTGATGGTGAGACTGGGCTGCTTACCTACGGCGGTTTGAAGAGAAAGGCTTATCGTCCCTTAGTCTATTTGGATCGGGTTAAGCCGAAGGGTAAGCCTCAATTTGTTGATACACTCAATATGAACCTAGCATTAATTAGTCGATCATGTTTAGCTAACAATGAATTTATTAGATCTGGTTTTACGCACAGCCTAGCAGATTTTGATTTTGGATTGAGAGCATCAAAAAATAAAACAAGGGTTGTGCTTGCGCCGAGTATTTTAGGGGAGTGTTCTAGAAATCAAATTACTGGAACATGGCAAGATGCAAATTTAACCTTTTCTCAAAGGTGGACACTAATTTTTCAGCCCAAAGGACTTCCCCTTTATCCCCGTTTCAAATATTTAAAATTGCATGCCAGATTTATTTGGCCGTTCATATTATTTTTACCTTATATAAGACTTGGAATTTCTCATTTCATTTTATTTGTCAAAAGATTTTATTAAATTTAGAATTGATGGAATCGTTTAGTCGAAATTACTCTAATATATGAAGTTTACTGTTGTAATCCCATGCTATAACTGTTCAAAAACTATTGAGCAAGCTCTTGAGTCACTGGTGAAACAAACATTTAAAGATTTTGAAGTTATATTAATTGATGATGCTTCTTTGGATTTTGATTTAACTATATCAGTAATTAACCTCTATAAATCAAAACTACACATTAATTTAATAAGAAACGCTTGCAATATGAATGGGGCTTATTCAAGAAATAAGGGGATTGAGGCTGCTACGGGCGATTTTATTGCATTCTTAGACTCTGACGATACATGGGTACCTGATAGGTTAGAGTCTGCAATTAAGATATTAAAATCTTCACCAGATACAAAAAAATTATTGATTTATGGTCAGTTTGAGTTGATTAGAAATCATTCTACAGGAGCGATACTGCCAATTAGAGGTATCAGGAAATTTGAGCTTGTATCAGAATATGTTTTTGCCGCATCCCAGTATATGCAAACAAGTACATTCATTTGTTCTAGTGATCTAGCTAAAAATGTAATGTTTGATAGTAAATTAAGCCGGCATCAGGATTCAGATTTTGCTATGAGGGCACAGCATGTCGGTGCACTAATTTATTTTCAAAAAAGAAAGTGCGCATCATATATTTTTAAATCAGATGAATTAAGGCTGCGGATAGCTTCTGGTCGAATCAATGAAAATTTTTGTATTAACTGGTTAAAAGAAAAAGAAATATATTTTTCCAGATCTGCAATAGCAGGTTATAACTTAACTACATTTTCAAGAATTCTTTTTATAGAGGGTAGATTTTATAAATCATTGAAAATGATTTATATATCTTTAAAGGATATTCACATGAAGAATTTAGCTGATATTGTTAAAACTAAATTTATAACACTTTATAAGACTCGTTTAGGTATTTAATTTTTAAATCAGCATGCTCCCATATTTTATTTTAATTACCGTAGTTGGATTATTTTTAATTTCATCCAGAGTCACCCAATATAATTTTCTATATTACTCTGCTGGTATATTTTTAATAATTTATTCGGGAATTAGAGAGGGGGTAGGAGTAGACTATTTTAGCTATTCAGATATTTTTTTAGAAATTAAAAATGGAATGAATGCTAATGAATTTGAACCATTTAATATGGCGATAATAAATTTTTCTCAACTAATTGGTATGGGGGAAAACTTAATATTTACTACGTACTCAATTATAACTATTATTGGGGTATTATATTTTTGTAAAAATTTAAGCAATAATAAGGAGGTTTCTTTATTTATTTTTGCTGCAATAAGCATATTTTATTTATCAACATTTAATTTGGTAAGGCAATGGGCTGCAATTTCTATGATGCTATTTGCCATAACTAGCTTGATTAATCAAAAGAAATACAGAGTGGTGACTTTTATTACATTTGCCTGTATGTTTCATTTTTCAGCTATGGTTTTGGTAATTATACCATTTTTAAAAATCAGATTCAGTAAGAAAGCTGTATTGATAATTTTTCTATTAGGGGTTTTACTTTCAGGTTTTTCCCTACTCATTATCGAGCAACTTCCTTACGCTCGTTACCTTAATGATTCTTTTAAATCCGATCGGTCAATATCATTATTATTTTTTTCTACTTATGTTATTGCATTATTTTTGCCAATTTTTTATGTTGGTTATTTTAATGATAAAAAAATAATTACCAATAAAGAGGTCATGCTGATAAATATGAACTTACTTTCAATATTAATTTTAATTATTGGTTTAGTATTAAATATTGATTTTCAATCATTGATGCGTTTGAACATATATTTTTCTATTCAGTTGATTATTTTGATACCAATGATGTTGTCAAAATTAAATATATCTATTCGTAAGATAATTTACCCAATATTTATAATTTCAATAACTATATTTTATGGCTACATAATTGCATTCAAAGGTGAAGAGTATATGCTAACACCTTACAATTCCATCCTAATGTAAAAATTTACTAATATGATAACAGCCTCTATTGTTCTATATAAAACATCAGAAGAACAGCTTTCACGTCTAATAAACTGTGTTTATCTTTCTGGAAGAATTGATCGGTTATATTTAATTGACAATTCTCCAAATCCACTGAATTATCCATTTTTTCAACAACCTTTTATTACTTTTCTTAGGCCAAATAAAAATATAGGTTATGGATCAGGTCATAATATTGCATTACGTGAAATTTTAGAATTTTCTCAATTTCATTTTATTATAAATCCTGATATTCATTTTTGCCCAAAGGAAATAGGGCTTATGATTGATCGGATGAACGCAGATCAGAATATTGGTTTGTTAATGCCTAAAGTAGTTTATCCAGATGGTGGTTTACAATATTTATGTAAGTTAATTCCTTCGCCTGTCGATTTATTAGCCCGTCTTTTTTTAGGCAGGTTTTTTAGTAAGACTTTACATAAAAAAAATGATCTTTTTGAATTACGTTTTACGGGATATAGTAAAGAAATGGACGTTCCATATCTTTCTGGGTGCTTCATGCTATTTCGAACCTCTGCCCTGAAAGTTGTGGGATTATTTGATGAGCGTTTTTTTATGTATCCAGAGGATATAGATATTTCTCGTCGTATGCATAGAAAATTCCGCACGATTTTTTATCCTGATGCGGTAATTGTTCATGATCATGCAAAGGAATCATATAAGAGTATTAAAATGTTGTTAATACATATTTTTAATATGATAAGATATTTTAATAAATGGGGTTGGTTTTACGATGATGAAAGAATACAGATAAATAAAAAAATTATTTTTTTGCTAAAACAAAAATAATTTAAATTTTTTATATTCCCGATTTATATCAACTTTCTTTATTGAAATATCCTGTTATGTTAAGATGTATAATTCTCATGCTAATCTATATTTAATGTTCTTGATTGTCTTTCAAGGAATAATTATTTCAATGTAGTTATCTGAACTGATGGTTTATTAAGTTTTGAGATTTTCTATATGCATAAAGTAAATATTATTGGTGGTAGCGGCTTTATTGGTACTCGTTTGGTGCATAGATTACAAATTAATAAATTGGAAGATTGCATAATTATTGATAAAGCACCCAGTAAAACATTCCCGAACTTGGTTAAGCTTGCTGATGTTAGATCTTTGGAGGAGTTGAGAGCCACAGTTACTCACGATTCCGTGATCATCAATTTGGCTGCGGAACATCGTGATGATGTGCAGCCGTTGAGTTTATATGATCAAGTCAATATTGAAGGTGCAATAAATATTTGTGCAGTGGCGCGCGAAAAGAATGTTCAAACAATTATTTTTACTAGTACCGTTGCTGTATATGGTTTTGCCCCAATTGGCACTGATGAGTCTGGGAAAATCGATCCTTTTAGCGACTATGGTCGAACTAAATTTCAGGCAGAGCAAGTTTTCAAGGCTTGGCAATCTGAAGATTCAACTAAACGTACGCTAGTGATTATTAGACCAACCGTAGTATTTGGTGAGCAGAATCGCGGAAATATCTATAACTTGTTGCGACAAATTTCATCTGGAAAATTTGTTATGGTTGGGCACGGCAAAAATCGTAAATCTATTGCTTATGTTGAGAATGTTGCTGCATTCATTGAGTTTAGTATGAGTTTTCAGCCGGGTGTACATATTTACAACTTCATTGATAAACCAGATTTTACAATGAATAGCTTGGTAGAGAATGTTAGCCGAATTCTTCGACGACCTGAAAAAATCAGATTTAGATTACCCTATTTTTTAGGTTATTTGATTGGAAAATGCTTTGATCAAATTTCAGTTATTACTGGTAAAAGATTTACAATCAGCTCAATTCGAATAAAGAAATTCTGTTCAAATTCGGTCTATAACACAGCTATCAGTAATACTGGGTTCATTTCGCCAGTGCCAATTGAACAAGCGCTTGAAAAAACAGTACGCTATGAATTTATCGAATCAAATGGACAAGAAGCTGTGTTCTACACTGAGTGATCTCAATTAATTTAGGTTGTTACGAACCTATGATTCAAAAATCCTCAGTACTCAGTTAGCTTCATTCATAAGAACAGTTTTAAAGTGGATTTTAATTCAGTTGCTTGCTCACGAGAAAAAGCAGTTATTTAGTATTGAATATGCTCCACATATCGCATTACAGTATCAGTTTTTGACCACCTTCCTTTACTCATAATCATCGGTAAGCTATCTCCAGCATTTACCATATCTTGAGTATGACCCACTCGCAGTGAGTGTCCACTAATTTGATCAATTGTTTCTTGCCCTAGTTTTGCTAGCTTAGCTAGGCGTTTGTAAATTCTATTGATCTGCCCAGGTTTTAGAGGAGCAATAATATGTTGAGCTCTATTGATGCCACGAAACAATATGCCTGATTTTGGATTTCTCAAACGTTCAAGCCACTCTTTGATAGCTACTTGAGTTCTTTCTGTAACAAAGATTCGTTTACCCACTGCATACTGATCCGTTTTACTTTTGCGTATCAAGATGCTCATTTGCTCTTTACCATTTTTATGACTGATCTGAATGTCTTCTATGCGAAGATCGACTAATTCACTTCTTCGGCATAAGCTGTCATAGGCTAGAAGTAGTAGTGCTCTGTCTCGTGATCCACGATTGCCAGCTTCAGATGCTTGAATCATTTTTTCTAAGATGTCTGATGTAATACCTAAAGCTTGCTTTGAGTAACGCCCTAACTTTCGATGCATGCGGCGCATCTCCAGTAACACATCAGGATCTTTAGTAGGGTCTTCAAATCGATTTAGTTTATGGATGGTTGCAACTCCTGCTATGACCCTACGTATGCTTGCCGAAGTTCTACAGCTTGTGGTGAGATGTGCAATATAAATACACAAATCCTCCCCTGTAATTGGCAACCCAATTGCTCCTCGCGTTTCGCAAAAATGAATAAGGTCTCTCATATCTGCGTAGTAAGCACGAATCGTTGAGTCGGCATAAGCACCATCTATTTTCTTAATCGTTAGTTCTAGTAATTCAGATGGGGTCAGCTTGATCTGATTTTGCCTTTTTAATAGCTGAACTTCCGTTGAGTGATCTTCAGATTTTTTGAACTCCAACACATTTCTTGATCCATCGGTTTTCAATATTGGACTTTTATTTGGTTTTTGTGCAGAATGTTGATTATTAAGCATTTTTAAACCTCTTTAGGTTTTTATTAATTTTTTTTAATTTAAAAAAGAACTATTTTAATTCATTATAGGCTGTTTAAAGTTTGATTACAAGTGCCCAAATTCGTGCTGCAAGAGCTTTATTAGATTGGTCTAGAGATGTGTTGTCCAAAAAATCTGGAGTAGGGATTTCAGCGCTAATGCGTCTTGAGTCTGCAGAGGGTGTGCCGGCGGGAAATATCAAGACTTTTGAAGCTGTTCAGACTGCTTTTGAAAAGGCTGGCATTGAATTCATTGGATCTCCGAGCGATCGACCCGGAGTTCGAGTCAATAAATAGGCCTAATTTTTAAATGTTAGCAATCGCTAACAAGTGCCGAAAAAAGTAGTAACTATTTTTCCTAGTATTCAAACTATCTCACCCCCACTTTAGAACCGAGTAGGGACTATTTCAGACTAAATCAGGGCAGTAGTGATTTCTAATCACGCTTTTTATGGATATTTTGTGGAGTGAAAAGTGACTCTTATTGAATCTATTTATTTCCCTACTTTAGTTTCATGAAAGATCTGTGAGATAGGCAAACTTGGGATTGCTAATGCCGTATCTAAAAAATCCAAGGACTAACCTTGGATTTTTTTTGAACATTCATTTAGCAAGCATCAATCTTGATAGTGCCAAATGGAAAGTCTGAAGTCTGAAATGAGATTTTGACTTCATACCCAATCATGGTGATGGCATGAAGTAGCTTTAAGAATTCAACATGTTTGTGGTCGCCATTAAAGAATTGAACAGATTTAGTTGAGTTAAGCCCTAAGCTACCCATGCAGGTGATGGCATTTAAATTCTTGAGTTTGGCTTTTTGAATAAAGAATTCATAGATACGATTCTTTGCGGTGATCATCTCCATGGGTTTAATGTCCATCTCTAACTCAGTAACAAGAGCAGCATTCATTGCTGCTGCCTGCTCATCGTTATCGCCTGTGCTATGCGGAAAATACTTCATACGAATACCCATTGCAACACCTCTTTCTTAAAGATAAATAGGAAAGATTAGGGTAATGAAGTACCTTTAGTTTGTATATCAGCGCATTCTGATTTTGTTGTAGGAAATTTCTTACAATGATAGGCAGTGATACACATATTTTTGTCATTAAAGCTATTGAGCGATTAAAGATAAAAATGGCTAAATTTGGTGAGCTGTTGTGAGAAAATCCTTCTAATACTTAAATACATATTAATTAGTTAAATCATGATTCTAGTCACGGGTGGTGCAGGCTTTATCGGTGGTAATTTTGTTTTGGATTGGTTGGCCGATCCTGCTGCTGAAGGCATTGTTAACCTTGATAAGCTGACCTATGCTGGTAATCTAGCCACCCTCAAATCATTAGAAAATGACTCTCGCCATGTATTTGTGCAGGGTGATATTGGCGATTATGAATTAGCGCTTTCACTACTCAAGAAACATCAAGTTCGTGCCGTTCTGAACTTTGCTGCTGAGTCTCACGTCGATCGTTCCATCCATGGACCAGGTGACTTTATTCAGACCAATGTGGTCGGCACTTTTAATCTTCTGGAAGCTGTACGTGCTTATTGGTCGGATCTGTCTGGTTCGGCTAAAACAGAGTTTCGTTTCTTGCACGTATCAACTGATGAGGTGTATGGGTCACTATCTCCAACAGATCCTGCTTTTTCAGAGACCAATTCGTATGAGCCGAACAGTCCTTACTCAGCGTCTAAGGCAGCTTCTGATCATTTGGTGCGCGCTTGGCATCACACTTATGGCCTTCCGGTATTAACAACTAATTGCTCTAATAATTACGGGCCTTATCATTTTCCGGAGAAATTGATACCTTTAGTGATTCTGAATGCACTCGCTGGTAAACCTTTACCAATCTATGGTGACGGTCAACAAATCCGTGACTGGCTCTACGTCAAAGATCACTGCTCTGCCATTCGCAGAGTGTTGGAAGGTGGTCAATTAGGTGAGACTTATAACGTCGGTGGTTGGAATGAAAAACCCAATCTAGATGTGGTTCATACAATTTGCTCGATTTTAGATGGTTTGCGTCCAAAGGCGGGTGCTGCTGGGGCTGAAAATAAATACGCTTCACAAATCACTTATGTGAAAGATCGTCCAGGTCATGATCGTCGCTACGCAATTGATGCTTCAAAGTTAGAGCGCGAGCTTGGATGGAAGCCAGCAGAAACGTTTGAGACCGGTGTCCAGAAAACAGTTCAGTGGTACTTAGATAACCAAGAGTGGACTGAGGGTGTTCTCAGCGGCTCTTACCGTGATTGGGTCAAAAAACAATATAACTAATTTAGTTATATAAATCTCATATGTCATTTTCCTCATTTGAACTTTTAGACCACAGCAAGCCCATCTTGGTATTTGGGCGTGATGGCCAAGTAGGTAAGGCATTGCAAGTTTGTTTGAAGGATCTAAAAACCCCAGCATTTTTTGTAGGGCGTGCTGAATGTGATCTTGCAAATGAAGATGCAATCAGACAAGTGTTGAATCGCTACCAACCGCAAGTCATCATCAATGCGGCTGCCTATACAGCCGTTGACAAAGCGGAAG
>JACCDN010711440.1_pt1 | contig 27096 bp, 29 predicted proteins | sample 7441691 | NCBI WGS metagenome assembly JACCDN01 (sample SAMN15323439, study PRJNA562643) | freshwater metagenome | isolation source: river surface water | place: USA:Blue River Watershed | collected 2017-08-16 | reverse complement strand
GTTTGGCTGCTGCATAAAATACCGCATCTCTCACCGATTGCGGCAAACCTTGAAGAGCCTCTTTGAGATTTTCTAAATCTGAATAACCAAAGTACCCAATAGATCCTACAATAGCACAAAAAGCCTTCTCTTGTTCTTTAAGATCCTGAATGCTTCTTGCAGCAGCGTATCTCTCTTCTATAGGGAGTGATGCATTGTGTGTCTTATCTATGGCTTGTTTTTGTTCAAGAGTAGCGGGATCTTGGATGCTGTCCTGGAACTTCAATTTTTCTTCAGGACTCAAGTGAGAATTTTCAAGTATTTTCGCATAAGCTTTCTTTTGCAGATCTTTGTTCTCTATTTTACTAAAGAGCTTGATACATTCATCTGCAGTGAGCTTTTGATCCGGAAGCGCCAGTAAACGCATTAAGCGCGTGTAGTGCGGATCTGCTACCTGAGGGGCAATCTGCAGCTCAGCAGCGATTGCTGGTAAGTTATTTCCTGGCCCTACGGCTGGCCTAGCAGAACCCTGGCTGGCCGGAGCTGAAGTATGGATGGAGATAACATTTTTTGTTGGATTTGGGTTTATATTTTTATTATTCATAAATTTTTTATATTTCTAATATAATGAGTTATTGATAATGATAAGTCAATAAAAATAATAATTACGTGCAGCTATACTAGCTGACAAAAAATATTTAGGGTTCATAGAAAGTGGAAAAGAAGGGGAGAGAGTGATAAAAAATGAGCTAATAGATTACGGTCAAAAAAAGATCTCAAATACCTTTTAGCAGGATAGCCGTGGGCCTTAATGATAAAAGGAATAGGAAAACGTGAAGAAGAAAGATAGGGTGCGTAATGCAGGGAATAGAAGAAGTATTCATGCCACTACACTTCAGTTTTGAATCAAAAGTATCTCATTCAATGGATAGAAGGCCATAGTCTTATTTTGGGGCTTGATTTTTCCTAATAACTGCTACAATAGGGGATATGAGGAAAATTTTACTTTTTCTGATTTTTTTTACCTTAGGTATCCTTAGCGTCTTGCGTTGCCAATACTATAATAGAGAGGCTGCGCCAGAGAGTAGCTTTTCTGAAAAGCTTAAAAATGTGGTAGATGGCCTCATCGATGATGTTGTGGCTGTGAAAGATTACATTCAAAAAAAAACATCTAAGGAGGGTGAAGCTCTCCCAGCTGGCAATGATAGCGATTCTGTCGTAAATGTAGAAAAAATAGAGGTAGAAGAGCCCGTAGCTGCTCCTATGAATGCAGAGGCAGTATAAAACCATCTGCGGCTAAGCGTTGTGCGTTATTTGGGTATAGATTACGGGGAAAAGCGAATAGGCCTTAGCTATGCCGATGAGGTGAGGATTGCTAGGCCCCTAAAAGCGGCTGTGCAGCTTTCCCTGGATTTACGCCTACACTATATAAAAGACCTGATCCAGACCCATAAGGTCCAGGCTTTGGTAGTTGGCTATCCGTATCACACAAATGGCTCTTCAGGGAAGGCAGTGGAGCGCGTAGAGAGCTTTGTTAAGCTCTTAAAAGAGCAATTTCAGCTGCCGGTCTTTAGCGTGGATGAAGCCTATACCACGCAGGATGCAAGTCAGCTTAAAAAGAAACCCAAGGGCCTCCGTCAGCAGCAAGCCTATAGGAAAAGTGGTGAGCTGGATTCCCGGGCAGCAACTATCCTCTTACAAGATTTTTTGGATCAAACGGAGCATTCTGCTTGAATTTTTAAGGAAAACCGCGTCTTATAAGGGCCTAAACCTAAGATCAACTATGGAGTACTCCTTTGAGACGATAGAAACCTCATGGCAGGCCTATTGGGATAAAGAAAAAACCTTTAGGGCCCAAGACGACCCTAGCCGGCCTAAATACTATGTTCTAGATATGCTTCCTTATCCCTCGGGATCAGGCTTGCATATTGGACACCCAGAGGGGTATACAGCTACGGATATTTTGGCTAGGACCTATAAGGCCAAGGGCTACAACGTCTTGCACCCGATGGGCTGGGATGCTTTTGGCTTGCCAGCAGAGCAGCATGCCCTCGCAACGGGGATACACCCTGCCGTGAATACAGATCAAAATATTGCAGTTTTTAAACGACAGCTCAAGCGCCTTGGCTTTGCTTTAGACTGGGATAGGGAAATTAGTTCTACAGACCCCAGCTTTTATCGGTGGACGCAGTGGATCTTTCTCCAGCTTTTCAAAAAAGGCTTGGCCTATGTGGATGAACAGCCCGTTTGGTGGTGTGAAGCCTTAGGGACAGCCTTGGCAAACGAAGAGGTGATAGACGGTAAATCAGAGCGGGGCAGCCACCCTGTAGAAAGGCGAAAGCTCAGGCAATGGGTCTTGCGTATTACGGCATATGCTGAGCAATTGTTATCAGGCTTGGATGACCTGGACTGGCCAGATTCTACCAAGCGCCAGCAAATAGCCTGGATTGGCCGGTCCGAAGGGGTAGACTTAGTGTTTGAAGCAGACACAGAAGCTACTATTAACGTATTTACAACACGTATAGACACCCTCTATGGAGTTAGCTATCTGGCCCTAGCACCTGAACACCCTTCTGTCAAAATTTTAACCACTCCTGAAAAAAAAGAAGCTGTAGCAGCCTATATCCGCCAGGCTGCCGCTAAGAGTGACCTCCTTCGCTCCCAGCTTGAAAAGGATAAAACAGGGGTATTCACAGGCTCCTATGCCATCAATCCTATTAACCAAGAACGGCTGCCGATTTGGGTGGCTGATTACGTCCTTCCTTCTTATGGTACAGGAGCTGTCATGGGCGTGCCTGCACATGATGAAAGAGACAGAGCTTTTGCCCAAAAGTATGGCCTAGCTAGCCGAAATGTCATAGAACCTGCAGACGCAGCAGCTCAGAAAGAAGCCTGCCTTATGGCATCGGGTCCTTATAATGGCCTAAGCCTAGAACTAGCTAAAAAACAAATCCTACAAGACCTTTCTGCCCAAGGCAAGGCTACCCCAAAGGTGCAGTATAAGCTGCGGGATTGGCTATTTTCTCGCCAGCGGTACTGGGGGGAGCCTTTTCCTATCATTTGGGTGAAGCAACTAGCCTATAAGAGGGTGAAAGCTGATCCTGAGAGCCCTTTTCAGGAGTTTTTGCCCCCAGAGCCTGTAACGTATACGGATGCAGACGGGGCCCTATGGTATGCTTTGCCTATGCCAGCTTCAGCGCTGCCCGTATTGCTTCCAGAAGTAAAAGCGTATAAGCCTGCTCCTACAGGTGCAAGCCCTTTGGCCAATGCTACGGAATGGGTAACAGTATGCGTGAATATCAAAACAGGAGCAGTCATTTCTAAGAGCCAGCTACAAGACCAAACCTTAGGAAACGATTGGTTTGAGGGCCACAGAGAGACCAATACGATGCCCCAATGGGCGGGATCCTGCTGGTATTACCTTAGGTACCTAGACCCAAAAAATGAGAAGGCCCTGATAGACCCTCCCTTAGAAGCTTATTGGAAAGGGCCTGATATCTATATTGGCGGTGCAGAGCATGCCGTTTTGCATTTGCTCTATGCTCGGTTTTGGCATAAGGTATTGTATGAGTTGGGAATAGTCTCTACCGCAGAGCCGTTTCAACGTTTAGTCCACCAAGGTTTGATCTTAGGAGAGCTGGAGTTTACCCTTTACAAAAATAAATTGGGCGAGGCCCTATCCTATGAATGGGTCAGTGCTACGCATACGGATATGAGAACAGGGGAAGCCGTACAGGGCTATGGTATTAGCAAAGATGCGGTTATGAAAGACGGAGACCATTTTGTTTTAAAAGAAGATGCCACGATTCGCATAGAAGCTAGAGCCCATAAGATGAGTAAGAGCCGGGGCAATGTGGTGAGCCCAGATACCGTAGTACAGCAGTATGGAGCAGATACTTTACGTTTGTATGAAATGTTTCTTGGTCCCTTAGAAGCCTCTAAGCCTTGGAGTACCCAGGGTATTGAAGGGATGAGCCGTTTTCTGAAAAAAGTCTGGAGAACGTACATATCAGAATCAGGAGGCCTGCGCCCCAAACTGAAAGACGGCCCAGAAGCCCTAGACATCCAAAAGCTCTTGCAGGCTACCATTAAAAAAGTGAGTGCAGATATTGAGCACTTACGCTTTAACACGGCGATTTCTCAGCTGATGATTTGTATCAACGCCTTTGCTAAACAAGAAAGCCTAACAAAAGCTAGCCTAGAGTGCTACCTTCAGCTCTTAGCGCCCTTTGCTCCACATATAGCAGAAGAACTGTGGGTGCGATTAGGGAATAAGCCCAGCATTTCCAATGTGCCTTGGCCCACCTATGAAGCTGCAGTGCTCGCAGAATCAACCTTCAAGCTGATTGTCCAGGTAAATGGTAAAATGAGGGCAGAGCTCTGCCTAGATGTCAACAAGGAGCCGGATCTCATACTAGCTGAAGCCAAAGCCCACCCCAAAGTGGCGGCAGCCTTGGCAGGAAAAGTCCTGAAAAAAGAAGTCTATGTGCCGGGTAAAATTTTAAATTTGGTAGTAGACTAGATGAAAACTCCACTCTCCCAGTTTCTACCCCCAGCCTATGAACCGGAAAAACCTATAGTCTTAATCGCAGGCTCTGGGATTTACCCACTTCTCATGACAGAAGCCATCCGAAAGCAAGGGATGAAGCTCTCCCTCATTGCCTTTGAGGGCGAGACGGAGGCTGCTCTGTTAGCTAGTTTTAAAGACGAAGAAAAGTTGACCCTAAAAGTGGGCCAAGTCGGAAAGCTTTTAAAAGGCTTAAAGGCCTTTGGCGCGTCTTATACGATTATGGTAGGACAAATTAGGCCTAAAAAGCTCTTTAGGGGCATGCAGCCTGATTTTAAGGCTTTGCTGCTGCTAGCCAAGTTAAAGATCCGTAACGCAGAGACTGTCTTTGGTTCTTTGGCGGATGAAATTGAAGCACAAGGCGTAAGGCTCTTGGATGCTAGAGCTTTCATGGATGAGCACCTAGCGACTGAAGGCCTAATGGTAAAGGGTGGGGAATTAGACAAGGATAATATTGCCTACGGGATAACGATAGCTAAAGCCTTAGCCAAGCTTGATATCGGGCAAGGTGTGGTCGTGAGTGAAGGGACAGTAATAGCCGTCGAAGCCTTTGAGGGTACGAATGCCATGCTAGAGCGGGCAGGTGCTTTAGGCGCAAAACGGCCCATATTTATCAAAACCGCAAAGCACGGGCAGGATTTTCGTTTTGATGTGCCTGTTATTGGCCTTCAGACCTTAGAGGTTTTAAATGCGGCAGGTATTCGGCAAATAGCTCTAGAAGCGGGATCTACCCTAATTTTAGAAAAAGAAAAAGTCTTAAAGCAGGCTAAGGCCTATGGGATGACGCTCTGGGGGTATCCTCCACTAGAAAGAGACTTTGATGCCCACATATGTTAAGCCTACTCCTTTCATGAAAACCCACCGATAGCCTCGGCGGCACCTCATCCGTTACACGTGCTGTGAATAGCGTCTGATTCATCGTATTCGTTATGTTTGGATTCATAATGATTTTTTAATTTAGTTTTATTTGTTTTTTGTTGGTTTTCAGTATGGATAGCTTCAATACCGATTTTGTTTCTTATAAGGTTGAAGAATAAAATTTGGAGAAAATTGATTTTCAAAGGTGAATCTAGATAGAAAGCCCTAGTCATTGCATCTATGGTTGCTGTTTATGGTTTCAGCTGAAACAGCTTCTATATTAAACCCTGCGTATAATTCGCCTTGCTTACAGATAAGGCTCATATGGAGGGGCTTGCGTATCACTTTGGCCTGGTTATTCGGGCCTAAAGCTATATAAGAGTCATGGAATTTTTTCCCTTGTAGCGCCTGAAGGGTGAGGCAGGTCCCGTAAGGGTAGGGGTAGTGTTCGTCATCCCCCTTAGACTCAAGGCTCACAGTTAAATCCTCTAAGTTGATTTTAATAGATTGCTCATCATTCCATAGCTGAATAACCTGGCATTGGTCCCTATCTATAGTAATCTCTGCTAAACTGCCATTCACTTGTACTAACTGTGCCTTCAGTACGTAGTCATCAGCCTTGTGCGCCCGAATACCCTTGTCCATAAGTTTGAGTGCTTAATTTTTATGATTTTTATGTTTACTATTATCCTTGGCTTAAGATAGAAGACCCTAGGCTAGCCACATTTTTTCTACAAAAACCATTGCATTGTTGCTAGCCTCACGCTCTATACTGGCGCCAAGAGTCTTGCTTTATTTACATCGCATGCGATCCTGGTTTGATAACAAATGGGCTATCCACGGCCTATAGGAGGAACCGGCACAACTGGCCCCGCTTCTCCTTGCGTAAACCGCGCCACTAAGTTAGCGCCTCGTACTTGAAGGGTAACTTGAGATAAGTTTCCCACTCTAGCGTCTTCAAAATCATCTGTATACGCATACGTATTTTGGCCTACCTGGTGAAGGGCCGTGCGCTTCCCACAGTCATGAGCTGAGGCCAAGTCTTCAGCTGCTTCGTTGATGAGTGTTTTGTTTCCGACTTGGACGGTGATTTGCCTTCCAGCTTTCACGATCAAATTAGTGCAAATCACACCATCTTTTTGAAGAGGGACATCATGGCTAGCTAGGGTTATTCTCGGCGGCACCTCTTCTGTTACATGAGCACTGAAGATGACTCTATTCATAATAGTATTATCCATAACTTTAATTATTTAATTTTTATTATTCTATTTCTTTTAGTTTAATGATTATCCTGGGCTCAAGATAGAGGGCCCTAGGCTGTCCGCATGTAGATTTTGCATTTTCTTGCAACAACCATCACACGCCATAGCTAGACCCAAGCTCTGTATTTGAGCGCCAAGAGTCTTGCTTTAGTTGAAACTGATAGCCAGCTAAAACGAGATCAGTTCTTAGTTAACAAGAAAAGCCATTAAGTCAAATATATTTTGAATATTTTTTATTAATAATATTAATTTTTCCTTATCAAAAATTAGATTATTTTTTATCACTCTCTCGCCTTCCTTCACGCTTCCTATGCCCCTTAATTCTTGCTTCTCCGGCACTCTAAATTTTTTCGCATTTTAGGCTTGACTTTTGGTCCCCATTTTAATGTCCTTCCACGCACAAAATTGTTCTTTGTCAATCTATATAAGCTTAAGTTTTTAAAACGCTTCTAAAAATAAGAGAAAAAGCAGGCTTACCCCCTCTCAGGCTTTGCCCTTTGGGCTACGCCCGGCAAGCCCCCTACGTTCTTTGAGCTTCAGGCTTCGCTCTACGAGCTACGCCCGACACGTCAGGCGGCAGGCCCCCCCCTGCTTCAAAATCCCTTAGGATAGGAAAGATAGGGGGCCAGTAGATCTCGTTCTTCTGGGTAAAGATCCTCTATCGCTATCGTATCAAAAACTGTCTGGGCTTCTTTTTGGCGGTGGTTTGCAAAGCAAACAGCTACATAGACGCTTTTGAAGCCTGCAGGCGCATGTTCCAGTGGGGGCCTATAGGTTTCGTAAGCGGCCATAGCGGCTTGTGCTTGGTCATTCTTCAGATAGGCTAGAGCCAAAAGATGCGCTAGGTAGGGCTTATCTGGTTTTGTTTCTAAAAGTTTATGGGCTTTATCCCGGTTCAAAAGAATATTTTCCCCTAGCAAAAGCTCTGTATACAGGACTGCTATTTGCGGCTCCAGATCTTCAGGAAAGTGTCGATTTAGGCTTTGATAGACCAAAAGAGCATCTCTTGTGTATCCTTGGCTACGGCTGATAGCCAGTATATGCTGAGCACTTAAAAGTGCAAACTGGGGCTGCTCTAGCAAGGGTTTGTAGGCTTCTAGGGCAAAGTCTAGCTGACTTAGTTTTTCAAAATAGCTACCCAGAAATAAGAGCTGGTTAGGATCATTTTTAGCCATGGATAAGGTATGCTTCCACTGAGAAGCAGTCAGTAAAGGGTCTTTTAGCTCTAGGCCAAGACGGGTTCTGAAAATATTCAAAAGAAAGCTATCTAGAGGTAAATTTTCTTGAAAGAGAATGTCGCTGAGCGTATCCCACTGGTTTAGAGCAGCGAGCGCATCTAGATAAGGCAGGATGTAGTGTTTGCTTTTTAGGGCTATATTTTTGGGAACTAGCTCCAGGGCTTCTTTAAAGGCTCCTTCCCCATTGAGCCATTGTAAGAGAAGGAGAGTATCTTCTATTTTTTCAGACAGTTTGCTTTGGATAGTCTCTTCTAGGATACTATTTCTTGTCGTAGGGAAAAGGCGCAATTTGAGTGAAGCTAGCGTATAGCAATACTGTGGATCCGCCCATACTCCATCACTGAGGATTTTTTGCTTCAATGAGGCGTCTAGGCTAAAATTTTGCGCAAGAAGGGTATAAGTGTTGATTCGAGCTGTGTTTTCAGGCCTATCCAGTATGTTTAACAGCAGCTCAAATGCTTCCTGGGTTGATTTTTCATCTTTTTGATACAGATAGAGCTGTGCAAGGCTAAGGCCAAGGATAGGCTCCTTGGGATAAGCTCTGTACGCTTTTTCTGCAAGGCTGAGGGCTAAGTCTATCTGCTTTGTCTTTTGCCAGTAGCGAATGAGAAGTAGGTAGTCTTCGAGTTTTAATGTTTCTATGCGCAGCAATTCTTGTATGTAAGGAGTAGCAGCTTCGAGATAGTTGATATTCAAACAATAGTCTATAAACTGTTGCCTATCTAAGGGATAGTTCGTATGGGTCTCTGGTTTTAGTAAAAGTGCTTGCCAGTAGCCCAAAGCTTCTATGCGTTTATAAAGAGATAAATGGTAGGCTAAGAAACGAATAGTAGCTGCATCTTTAGGATTTAGCTGGTAAGCGAGGGTGGCCTTATACAGAGCTTGATCTAGTTGGTTCTTATCTGCCAGCTTTTCGGCCTGCTTTAGAAAGTAGTAGCCTCTCCACTGTTTAACTTTTCTGTAAATAGGCTTTGAGGAAAAGGCTAAGCCTAAAACCAGGACAAACGCGCAGAACAAAACAAAAACGAGGGGTGGTTTTTTTAGATTCATCAAGTTTTCTTTACCGGCAATAAAAGCTAAGAATAGTCTAAGCCATATTCTCTTTTAGACAAGCCAGAATCCTTCTTAACTTTTAAAAACTATGAAGTGGCATGGCGTTTGCTCCGTCTTGCTTTCTTATGTCTATACCTTTACTGAGTGCAGATGCGAGCTATCAGGCTAATAAAGTTTTATTAGATGGAGTATATGCTGGGATAGAGGCAAACGTGTCAAATATAGCCAATTGTCGTACGCCTGGGTATGAGAGGGTGCAAGTCCACCCAGAATTTAGAGAGCGTTTAGCTACGGCCCTAAAAGAAGGGAAAAAGCCCATTCCTTTCATGAGGCCTGCCATACAAAAAGACAATAGCTCTTTAATGAAAAATGAAATTGGAAATAACGTGAATTTAGAGAAGGAACTGATGGAGATGAAGGAGCTAAGCCTGCAGCAGCAGTACCTTACCTTTTGTATGGGGAATACCCTAAAGCAAATACAAGCAGCTGCATCCGGTAGAGGGATATAATAGCAATCTATGAATATTATACCCAGCAAAGCTATTATTGAGGATGGTATCAATGCCCAGAGCCTGAGCATGGAGGTGAGTGCAGCGAATATTGCAAATGCCCATACCACCAAGACCGATCAGGGTGGGCCCTATCAAAGGCAGGTGGTCGCTTTTGAATCTTATCTACCTAGTGCTTCACAAGCCCCGAGTGTCCGTCCCAAAGTGAGTGTAGATAAAGCCCCAGGAATAGAGATCTATCAGCCTAATCACCCGCATGCAGATGCTACAGGCAGGCTACAGATGCCTAATGTGAGGATTCTGCAAGAAAAAGTGAACTTAATGAGTGCGTCCAAGACCTATGAAGCTCTAACAACTTGTTTTGGGCAAGGCGTCAAGCTTGTGCAAAACCTACTCAATATGGTGCGCTAACTATTAATCTTTTAAAATTATGAATATAGCATCAGTCAGTCCACAAATCAATGGAATGCTGCAAGGCTTAGGAGGAGGCGAAAGCCTTAAATTAGACCTTTCTGCAAAAGGTTTGGCGGATTTAGCTCAGGGGGGGATACAGTCTGCAGAGGGGTTTAATAAAGACCTTGCTGGGGTATTAAAGCAAAAAAATATACAGCTGGGAGCTTTACCCCAGATACAGCCTGGGGCCTTAGTTTCTAATCAAAGTAGCTTAGAAGGTCTACAAAAAATGGGTAAACATTTTTTGGACACGGTAAACACAAGCTTAGTCACTGCTCAAAAAGAGCAAGAAAGAATTATCACAGGGGACAGTACGAATATCCAGCAAAGTGTTATTAGCATGCATGAAGCAAATGCTTTTCTGAGTATATTTATAAATTTTGCAACGAAATGTCAGGAATTTTATCGGGCTGTCATGCAAACCCAAGTGTAGTCATAGCTTATGGATGTATTTATAGCAGAGCTTAAGAAAATTTTTCAAGATCTCAGCCTTGCTCAGCGCTTGATGATGGGTACAGCTATGCTAGGGCTAGTAGTATTTATGGGCTGTATTTTTATATGGTCTTCGAAGGTAGATATGCAAATGCTTTATGGAAGACTAGGGCCCAAGGACATGTCTGAGGTAGTCAATACCCTAGAGCAAATGAATGTTACCTACAAAATAGAAGGGGCGGGCTCCTCTATTTTTGTTCCAGCAGATAAGGTGTATGCTTTAAGGATGCAGCTAGCTGGACAGGGCATTCCTAGCGGAGAAGGCGTAGGATTTGAGATTTTTGATCAAAATAACTTTGGAATCAGTGATTTTGTACAACGTACGAACTATACTAGGGCCATCCAAGGAGAACTGTCACGGACTATTATGCAGCTAAAGCATGTGAGGGCTGCAAGGGTCATGATAGTCATCCCGGAGAATAGGCTCTTAGCAGAGTCTAAGAAAATCACTGCAACAGCTTCAGTATTTGTCGATACTGGGGGAGTAAAAATGAATGAAGAGGCGGTAAACTCCATCCGCTTTTTGGTCGCGAATGCCGTACAAGGGCTGAGCCTTGAGGACGTTGCGGTAGTCGATAATAATGGCAATGTATTATCTGAGAACTTAAAAGGAGATACGAGTGTGGCGGGCCTTCCCAGCCAAATTCGGTATCGCCAAAGTTTAGAAGAGTACTACGCAAAAAAAATAGAAACTATGCTAGAGAAGATCGCTGGACCTGGGAACATCGTAGCTAAAGTTGCTGTGGAGATTGATAGTGATGCCAGCAAAACCACTGAAGAACGTTTTGACCCTGAGGGCCAGGTAGTGCGCACACAGACGATTACGGAAGACTTAAATAGTACAAAAGAAAACAAACCCTCTCAGATTGTAAGCGTGCAAGCTGGACCTAATTCTGGAAGCCCAAGAGACGAAGGGGGAGCTGTAAATGTAACAGAAGGCAGTAAGAAAAATAAAAATATATCTTATGAAATTAGCCGTTCTACAACTGAGATGATTCGAAATCCAGGTGCCATAAAAGAAATTAGTGCAGCTGTCTTCATCTCCAAGCGCTACAAGGAAGACGGAGACAAAAGCATAGCAATGCCTAGAAGTGATGCTGAGATCAAGAGTCTTCAAAAAATGGTAGCTAATATTTTAGGAATAAAGGATGCGGATTTAGAGCGCATTTCTATTCAAGAAGCAGAATTTACCAGCCCCTATAAGCCTCTGGAAATAGGATGGTTAGACAAGGGAGAAAAAATAGTAGATCTCACAAAGCCTCTGATAGCCAGTGTATGTGCCCTTCTTATTTTCTTTATATTTTTAAAAATGCTAAAGCAGTATAAGCTAGAGCTTAAAAATAATAGCCCTAAGAGCGACTATGGTTTAAATGCTTTACAGTCTCTCAGTCAAAAGCCTACGCCTGATATACTGAACCAAATGATCAGGCAAAAGCCTGAAAATGTGGGGGAAGCCCTAAAAAATTGGATGAATACGACTGAGGTGAAATGACATTATGGCTACCATTAACTTTCAAAGTGTAGACTATGATAAACTTCCAAAGGCCCAGAAGTTAGCCATTTTTATGATTTTGATTGGACCCGAGCAAGCAGCGCAGGTTTTTAAAATGCTAGATGACGTCCAAAGCGAGACTATTTGTAAGCATATTGCCAGTATTAAGATCATGGATGAAGAGATTCAGCAAAGGGTCTTAGAAGAGTTCTCAGGGTTAGTAGCAGAAAGTTGCGAGTCTAGCCTTGGGGGGATCAATTTTGCCCAAAGGGCCTTAGAGCTGAGTAAGGGATCTTTAAAAGCCTCTAGAATTTTGGGCCGTATTGGAACAGCTGCGGAAACACCCGAGGCGATAGGAGAGATTGTAGATATGGAGACTCGACAAGTGTGTAATCTCATCCAAAATGAGCAAGCCCAGACGATTGCTTTTTTGCTGTCTCACCTCAGTCCCAATAAGGCTGCAGAAATTATCACTTATTTAGGAGATGATAAACGCCAGGCTGTTATAGAGCGTATGGGTGAGATGGACACCATTACAGGTGAAATGATGGGAAAGGTAGCAGAAACCTTAAAGGCGCACGTCAGCGTAGGAGCTAAACGGTCTGAGTATAAAACAGGCGGTGTGAAACATGTAGCAGACCTAATGAAACTTTTAAGAAAGGATATGAGTAAGGCAATTCTCAGTTCTATTGATAAGAGTAACCAAGAACTAGCGACCTTTATTAGGAAGAAAATGTTTAGTTTTGATGATCTTCTTAAGCTATCACCTAGAGACATGCAAAGAATCGCAAGAGATATTGAGATGACAGACCTAGTTCTTGCCTTAAAGCCAGCAAGCGCTCCTTTGCAAGAATCTTTTTTCAAGGCGGTATCTAAGCGTGCAGCTGAGACCCTAAAAGAAGAAATTAGCCTGCTAGATAATGTAAAGGCAAAAGAAGTGGAGCTAGCAAGAGACAAAATCATTCAGGTGGTAAGACGCCTAGAAGAAGAAGGAGAAATAACCTTAGAAGCTAGGAGTGAGGCCAATGGCATGGGTTAAAAAAATAGAGCTGGGAGATTTTTTGGAAGCTGTTAAAGTGGCCTCTGGGCCAGTTTGTGCAGCTGTTGAGCCATCTTTAGAGCTTTCTGTGAATGCTGTTCCAGCTTTAGAAGGCTCTACGCATGTAGAGAAAGAAAAAATGCAATATATGCAAAAAAAAACTTTTAATGAACTTATGTTTAGGATAGATCAAGATTTTGAAATTCTTTTAAGGGAGATACACGCTCAGATTCCTGATATCGTTATCAAGCTCTTAAAGAAAGTCCTCGGTTCTTATGAAATAGATGCTAAAAATATGCAAAAACTCATTCAAGACGCCCTAAAAGAAGTCTCTGAAGATAACGCCTATCTTGAGGTCTTTATTTCTCCACAAGATTGGGACATGTTAAGTTTGGAGGACGAGTCCTGGGCCAATGGGTATTCGCGAGTATCTTTTTTTAAAGATGATAAGTTAAAGCGTGGAGACTGTATGCTAAAGTCTCGCTTTGGCCTTATTGATGGCAGGATGGAGAAGAAAATTTCAAAGATAGAAAAAGAGCTGGCCTTACAATGAGTCTTCTTACTAAAAGTTATTTGGAATGGCTGAGCCAGAAGTGTGATAGGATACAGCCGCTGGAGAAAATAGGAAAGGTAGTACAAGTTGCTGGGCTTTTAATCGAATCTTATGGGCCGGATGTCCCGGTAGGGCACATGGTGTCTATAGAATCAGACCAGCAGGATCTTTCTATATTGGCGGAAGTCGTAGGCTTTAGGGATAATAAAGTCTTGTTGATGCCGCTTGAAGAAGTGAATAATGTTCATAATGGATGTAGGGTCATCGCTCTTTCAGAGCAGGCTTTATGTCCCGTAGGTGAAGGGCTTATCGGGCGTGTCATCAACGGATTGGGCCAGGCTTTAGATGGGAAAGGACCCTTGCAGGCTGAACATGTTTCTTCTGTGTTTCACCCTCCTCCTAATCCCATGCGGCGGGTGCCCATTCAAGCAGTTTTTGAGACAGGAGTGAAAGCTATCGATACTTTTATCCCCATAGGATGCGGGCAAAGAATAGGTATATTTTCAGGTAGCGGGGTAGGGAAGTCTACGCTGCTTGGCATGATAGCTAAAGGAGGGAGCGCTGATATGAATGTCATTGCGCTTATTGGCGAGCGAGGACGTGAGCTCAAAGAATTCATCGAAAATGAGCTAGGAGAAGAGGGGATGAAAAAATCTGTGGTAGTTGTATCCACGTCAGATCAATCTCCGGCATTAAGGATGAGAGCAGCTTTTTTAGCCACGCGCATAGCTGAAGCCTTTAGAGATAAGGGAAAAAATGTTCTGCTACTCATGGACTCTGTGACGCGTCTTGCCATGGCAAAGCGTGAAATTGGCCTTTCTGTGGGGGAGCCTCCAGCATCTCGGGGGTATACGCCTTCTGTGTTTTCACTCTTACCGAAGCTTTTGGAGCGGAGCGGAGCAGGCGAAAAGGGATATATTACAGCTATATATACCGTGCTTGTTGAAGGAGATGACCTGAATGAACCCATTGCGGATACGGTAAGGGGGATATTGGATGGACATATTGTGCTCAGCCGTCAGCTAGCTGTACTCAATCATTTTCCTGCTATCGATGTTTTGGAAAGCATTAGCCGTTTGGCACGTATCTTGCTCGATTCTCAGTCTCTTAGCCTTTCCTATCAAGCCAGAGACCTTATGGCCCTTTATAGAAAAAATGAAGATATGATCACTATAGGCGCCTACCAAAAGGGTAGTAATGGAGCGGTAGATAGGGCTATTGCAAAACAACCCAGGCTTATAGATTTTTTAAGACAAGAACCTAACCAGTCATATCCAAGACAAGATAGCTGGTCTCTCCTCCAATCTACTTTAGAATGAAAGCATTTACATTTAAACTGCAGGCCATTTTAAATTTAAGAACCATGGCTAAAAATGAGGCTTTGCAGAGTTATGTGGCCTCTCAGCAAAAGAGGAAGGCCTTAGAGGAAGAGGTTGAACTCTATAAGGAGCGCATTTATAAATGGCAGAAGAACATTGATAGGCAGCGGCAATCCTTAAGCGTAGCTCATGATAATGCTTATTATTTAGAGCTATTAGAGCATGAGCAGTTAAAGATAAGACGAGCCAATGAGAAAATTGAACAGGCCAAAAAAGAAGAGAAGGCTGCCTTAAAGTACTATTTAATCCTTAAGAAAGAAGAGGAAATCATCAAGAAAATGAAGCATAATATTAAAAAGAAGCATGATAGTGCAACGCAGCTAGCAGAACAAAAAGACTTAGATGCAATGAGTAATCAGCGTACTGATAATGCTTAGTTATGGGGATTTTAAGATCTAAGTGGTTTTTGGCAGGCTTAGCCTTGGTGATTACGCTGGCTATCAATACGCTTATGCTGCTGCCTGTTTTGAAAAGCTTGAAGCCAGTGATAACTGTGCCAGAAGAAAAGATCTTTGAGAATAATTCAGTTTTCTGGGTTTTCCGGACTAGGGAGATGGAGACGTTGATCCAAAATCTTCGTGAAAAAAATACTCTTATCGCAAAAAAAGAAAAAGAAATGAGTTTACTCAGTCAAAGGCTAGAGGCTGATAGAGAAGAGCTCAAAAGCTTAAAAGAAGGCATAGATAAAGCTCAAAAATTTTTTTCACAGAAAATCACCGAGGTTCAGCACAGTGAAAAAAAGAATTTAAAGACCTTGGCTAATATCTATTCAGCCATGCCACCGGATACTGTGGTCAAAGTTTTTGGTCATATGGATGATGTTTTACTGGTGAAAATTCTTACCTTTATGGGAGCAGAGGCAATAGGGGGGGTTTTTCAGTCTATGACCACAGTGGGTGGTCTGGATGGGGTTTCGCCCGATAGAGTAGCACGTCTTTCAGAACTCATCCGTTTAAGGTTATCTGAAGTCTAATGAAGCATTTGGCATGGCGCCTGCTATGTTTTTATTGGCGGATGGTTCGATCGATTTAACTATTAGAATATGGAATGCATACATACGGTTCAATCTGCAGCTCTTATAGGTTGTGAAGCTATGGGTACGGTTTCTGAATCAAAAGAAAAAGGTGATTTTGAAGGGTGTTTTTCTGGGTTTGAGTCTTCTTCTAAAAAGAAAATAGAACTAGAGGATAAGGACTCTGAAAAGTTAGCCCTCAACTTTTTCTGTCTTTCTTCTAGTCATCTGCCTTACGAGAGACCTCTTGCTATAAACTTGGGTACTCATGAAGAGAGTTTTTTAGAAGCATCCATGCTTGAGCAAGGGCCTAGCACCCTCTGTCTAAGATCTCTCGTTTCTGCTGAGGTTCTTCCGTCCAGTTGTAGTGAGGAGCAATCTAAGCCAAAATCATCCCTTCTAGGCACTGTGGAAACTAAAACAGTATCTCTGCCTGAAGCCTCTAGCAAGGTGAAGACGGGGCAGACTTTAGAAGCCTTCATTCAGGTAGGCTCGTCTGTGTATGCTTTGGAGGAAGGAGATTCACCGCTAAATCAGCAGCCTGCAAACTTACTCAAGCATCTGCCTCTTTCTAAAGCAATTCCTGTTGATCAAAAAATAGACCATTTAGAAACAGCCCCAAAAGCTCCCCTAACAAGCTTTCTGAAACATGAGTCTCCTGCTACTCAGGAAAAAACTGCGTTTCTAAGTTTTCCCAGTACAGATCAGGCTTCTTTGTTAGATTCGAAATCACCTCTTGTTCCGGAGGTAAAATTTTTAAGTGAAAACAGCGAGGAATCATTGGGCCTTAGGCCATCTTTAGACAAAGATGATAGTCAGGAATCCATCTCTCCATCTCCATTCAAGCCATCTCTTAAGAATCCTTTCATTACGGATATAAACCCTCTTTATCGAGCCAAAGAAAGCCCCTTTGGGGTGTATAAAAATGCTAAGGTTCAACCTTTAGGGCTGTTTAAGAGATCATTGCATACTCATGTCTTAGATCAAGGTATTGCAGGGAGGATTCCTTTAGGGAATAGTCTAAGCTATATCGCTTCTTCAACTCTTAACTTAAAGCCTGTATGGGATGAGGAGGGCCAAGACCAGCCGGATGCAGTCAGTCGTAAAAATTCTTCTTTGAATGATCTGGACGTGGCGTCAGCCCTTTCTTTTGCCCACCCTCCCTTGGATGTACAGGAGGCTCAAGAAATGCTTCATGATCAAAAAATGCAAACAGATCTAGTTGGACTGATAGCAGATTATTTTGATAAGATGAAAGAACAAGGACGGTCTTGGACAAGGCTTTCGCTGCATCTAGGACCAGAACAGAAGGTACAGCTATTGCTTCGAATACAAGGCGATGCAGTTGGCCTTCGCTTTCAAGATGCCCCTCAAGGGATCGATCAGATGCTGCTTAAGCAATGGCCTCATTTATCCAGGCTAGCTTCTAAAAGGGGTCTACGTTTAGAGGATCCTTCTTTTCTTCAAGGCTCCATTAGTAAAGTAGCTGACGTTTAATCTCAATACATGCTATTCTATGATGAACTCTATTTTAAACACCCCTAGTTCAAATTTTGGTTTTCAGGAAACTGTCACACGTGTTCCTAAAAAGCATTTAGAGCAGGAGGATTTCCTAAAACTGGTCATGGCACAGGCCCTCCATCAAAACCCTTTAGAACCAAAAAATGACTTAGAATTCATCACCCAGATGGCTCAATTTGCTTCTATGGAGCAAATGGATACGATGTCTAGGAATTTTAGCGCTTTTATAGAACAACAAAAGCAAAGCAATCTTTCAGGCTATGCTCACCTTTTAGGGAAAAACGTTCTTATTCAGGATAAATCTGGGGCTATCGTGCAAGGCCCTGTCGAATCTCTCAATTTAGAGGCTGACAATAAAGTTACCCTCACTGTCAATAAAGCGCTATATGGGGTAGAAGACCTCAAGCAAATTACAGGTACTGTTTAAGTCAAACCTTTAACCTTTACTGCATATGTCTATTACGATGCTCTCTACGGCTGCTACTGGTATTAAAGCAGGTCAAGAAACGCTAGAAAATATTGGTAACAATATTGCGAATATAGGATCACGCTCTTTTAAGCGAATGACAGCTACCTCCAAGGATAATTTTTATCATTCAGGGCGTAGTTCCTCAAGTTCTGCTCAAGGTTCGGGATCTAATATTTCGCCTATTCAAATTGGTACCGGTTGCCAAGTGGTGTCCGTCAGTACCGATTTTAGTAAGGGTCACAAAGAAGAAACCGGAAGAGCGAGTGATCTTTACTTGGATGGTAGAGGTTATTTTAAAGTGAGAGACTCTATTTCGAGTGTAAACTATGCTAGCCGTTCAGGAGATTTTAAAATCGATGACCGAAAGTTTTTTGTCACCACCGAAGGCTATAGGCTCCAGGCTTATATGCATGCACAAAACGCTATGCCTACCTATAGGGCCACAGTAGATAATGGCATGCTCGTCTATCAAAAAGTAGATCCCCTAGATGCCAATGCCCAAGGTTCTATTACCGATGTGGTTATGGATTATTCTCTTAGTACAGTAAACAATCGTCTAGTTAATGATACTGGCAATGCCTTTACGGATGACCAAATTAATGCCCAAGCCCCTACAGTAAAGTCTTATAATATAGACCAGACAGGTAATATTTCATTTGTGATGACAGATGATAATATTGTTACTATCGGGCAAATCCTTTTAATGGATTTTAATGATGAACAAGCCCTCACCAAGGAAGGCAAAGCCCTTTATAGCAACTTTGCTGCAGCTGGGCCTATGCCGTTTGACTTGGCTCATTCCAAGCCTGGTAGTGGCAGGTTAGCAAAGGTCCACGCTGGCGCCCTAGAGTCTTCTAATGTAGATTTAACGCAAGAATTGACCAGTATGATGAATGAGCAAAAACGTGTACAAGCCTGTGCCCGGGTATTCGCTACTGCTAATGAAATTTCTGAAGAGGTAGTGAATCTTAAGCGTTAATCCTTAATTATTATACCCTATGGCTGATGAACCTAAACTTGAAGCACCAAAAGAGGCCAAGCCTGAAGCCGTTTCTGAAAGTAAAGAAAGTAAAACTTCTAGCCCAATAAAGGACTTATTGCCCATTATAGTAGTGGTGATGCTGATGCCTATCTTGTCTTTTTTGATGAATCAATTTGTGCTGATTCCTAGCATGAAACGTTCTTTAGAAAAGGCATTGAATACTGCAGTAGATGCCTCTAAAGGTGAGCATCCAAAAGCAGGAGGGGTAAAAGAAGGGGGGCACGGGGGGCATGGAGAAAGTAAAGCTGAAGGAGGGTCCTCAAAGCCGAGTAAAACCTTTAAGAATATTATAGCCAATCTTGCAGGCACTATGCAAAGCCGATATATCAAGATTAGCTTTACCTTAGAGGGTAAGAGCCCCGATTTTGAATCGATAATGACAGAAAACGAGTCAAAAATTATTGATACTACGCTGAGCATTCTTTCTACCTTAACCATTGTAGACCTGGATAACCCTGGCATTCGAAGCCAATTGCGTAATGATCTTTTGGTGGCCTATGCGAATGTTTTGGAGAAAGACCTTATTAGCAATATGTATTTTTCTGAATTTGTTGTTCAATAATGTCTGAGGATACTCCAATTCAAGTAGATGCTTCATCTGCAAGCATCTCCTCTCTTGCAGAAGAGAGGACAAGTGGCTCTGCACTCACCAGCGAGGGGTCAGCCATCCTTTATCGTTCAGGAGGAGGTGTGAATAAAGAGGATAAGATAGCATTTCAGACCTATGATTTTCGAAATCCCCTTTACTTTACAGAAAATGAGACTCGTCAGCTACAAATCCAGCATGAGAAATTTGTACATTATCTAGCTGCCCGTCTTGCTATGTTTTTTAGGATGGATTTCAGTTTAAAAATGGGAAAGCTACAGACAATGTCTTATGCTAAATACATGGAAAGCATTAGCAATCCTTCTCATGTGAGTTTGTTTAATGTTGAAGGTCTAACAGGCGTAGGTATTTTAGACATCAAGCCTGCTTTAGGAATTACCATGGTTGGGCGTATGCTAGGGGGCAAAGGCCAAGCCATTCAGGAGGAAAGGCCCCTCACAGAAATAGAGCTGAATTTGATGGACGAAGTCATCCAGATCATCCTAACAGAATGGTGCCGGCAATGGACAGCTGTTCAAGACTTGCAGGCTAAAATTATCGGCCATGAAAGTAGTGGACGCTTTTTGCAAGTAGCCCCGAGTGATGCCATGATGATCGTCCTTCTCATGGAGGCAAGTTTAGGAACTTGCTCTCATCCTATACAGCTCGGTGTCCCCTATAGTATGATGGAGCCTATTATAAAACAAATACAAGAGCAGCAAAAAAAACTCAGCACTATGGGGACTATAGAGCGGAAGATGCAGTGGCAAAGCGCTTATAGCACTATCACCGTTCCTCTGTTTGTGGAGTGGAATCTTGCTGAACTGAGTGTGCAAGATATCCTGGATCTTCGGGTGGGGGACACCATTTCTGTATCTCAGTCAGCCGTAGAGGGCACTGTTTTGAAGATTAAAAATATACCGCAGTTTATCGGTGAAATTGGTATTGATAATAAAAAAATAGCCTTTAAGATTAAGGATAAATTTCATAAAAATTAAACCTCCCCCTTAGATTTTATCTACTAGACCAGCCTTTATGCACACAGAACTTGAAGCCAAAAATATGGACCTGCTCTTGGATGTGAAAGTCAATCTTACGGTCCAGTTAGGTTCATGCGAGCTTCCTATGAAGGAGGTGATGGAGCTGAGCCCAGGGGTTGTTATCCAGCTGAAGCAACAGGCTAAAGATCCCGTTTGTTTACTCGTGAATGGTAAGCTGGTCGCCTATGGCGAGGTTGTCGTTGTTGAAGACCATTTTGGGATAAAAATCAATGAACTCCTTAGTGGAGACGCCCGCCCATGAGGCCTGCCTTTTTTTTGATAGCCAGTCTATGTTTCACGCTTGCTTCCTGTACCCACAAGGCACCCCGGGCAGATGCTCCCTTGGTTGCTATCAAGGGCTTAGACACAGCTGCTTCTTCTCCGTCAGCCAATCTTCTTACTGATGATGCCCCGGGTCCTGCTTCTGCTTCTAGTGTGTATGTTCCTGTGATAGCGAATGGCCCGCCCCCTCCTGAAAGCTTACCACAGGTCTTGATTAAAATTGTTTTATTTTTATTTTTACTGAGTGGGGGAGCCTATATGTTTGTTCGCTACCTCAAAGGGTCTTCTTTAAAAATTTTGGGCTTAGGCTTATCAAAAAACAAGCTGAATAAGCTGCAGGTAAAAGAGACACGCATGCTAGGCCATAAACAATTTTTGTTTGTAGTGGAGTACGAAGGTCAGAAAATGCTATTAGGAACCAGCCCGCAAGGGATGCAATATCTTTGTAAATTAGACTCGCAAGAGGTGAAATCATCTGAAATAATCTAGCGTCTAAAGAGCCTATTCCCCTAAGTGCTTCTAGCTCTTTATTTCTCTTCTCCCCTAGAGTATAAACGAGTGAAACTTTCTCTCAAATCTTTTCTAGCTTTCTGCTCTTACTGCGGTCTCTTCTATTTTATTTTTTCGCCTTTAGTTTTTGCTGAAGCAGCAAAGGGCCCTGGCATTAGTCTCAATATCCAAGGCCTAGATGGCAATGAAGACTATAGCCTAGCTATCCAGCTAGTGATAGTGATGACATTGCTTACAGTAGCGCCTTCTATTTTGATGCTCACTACCAGCTTCACACGCATTATTATTGTTTTAGGATTCGTCAGAAACGCCCTTGGCTTACAGCAAGCTCCTTCCAATCAGCTCATCGTGGGGCTAGCTTTCTTTCTTACCTTGTTTTTGATGGGGAATGTCTTTGATAGGATTTATACCCACGCTGCCCTTCCTTATATAGAAAATAAAATTACCTCTAAGCAAGCTTTAGCCGAGGGTACAGAGTATTTAAAAGACTTTATGTTAAAGCAAACTCGGCCTAAAGATCTGGAGTTTTTCTTAGGCTTAGCTGGTGGAAGCCAAGGGCCTTCTTTACCGATCACTACCGTCATCCCGGCTTTTATATTAAGCGAGCTTAAGACTGCTTTTCAGATGGGTTTTATGATTTTTATACCTTTTTTGGTGATAGACTTTCTGGTAGCTTCTGTGCTCATGGCTATGGGGATGATGATGATGCCCCCTGCGGTTCTTTCCTTACCCTTTAAAATTCTCCTCTTTGTCTTGGTGGACGGATGGCACCTGCTGACCCAGTCTATCGTACAAAGCTTTAATCTATGACGATAGAAAACGCTGTCGATTGGGTGACACAACTGTTTAATGTTTCTATGCTCGTTATTAGTCCATTTATGCTGACAGCTATAGCCGTTGGGCTAGGGGTGAGTATTTTGCAAACCGTAACTAGCATCCAGGAGCAAACGCTTACCTTTGTCCCCAAGCTACTGGTTTTGGGACTTGTCCTTCTTTTTAGCGCAAATTGGGTTCTGAAAACGTTGGTAGAATTTTGTAACCGTTGTATGCAAGCTATGGCTAGTCTACATGTTTAGCTTCCGTCTCAGCTATGTCTCCATGGGAAATACAGCTTCTTTATAGTGGTTTTGCTTTCATCAGGGGCACAACATTTTTGCTTTTGATCCCTTTTCTTGGGGGGAATCGTCTGCCTACAAGCTTAACTATCTCTATAGCTGCAGGGCTTGCCTTGCTGATAGGGCCCAATGCTAGTCTGGTTTTACCTAAAGACCTTCTGTCGTTGTTTCTCCTCGCTCTCAAAGAAGGATTTATTGGTTTTTTGATGAGCTTTGGGGTATATCTGACTTATAGTATCTTTGAATTTGCTATGCAAATCGTGTCTAATGAAATGGGCTTTAGTATGAGTAGTGTGCTAGATCCCCTCACAGATAAGACTCACAATCCCTTAGAAAGCCTTTTTCTTTATACGCTGACTATCATTATTTTTATAAGCAATACGCACCATACGTTGCTGATTGCCTTCAAAAATAGTTTTCATTACTTCCCCATTCATGTTCTAGGTTCTTTTTTAAATGTCTCTGCTTTATTAGAAGCAGTGGGTTATGTATTTTTAATGGGCCTGCAAATAGGTGCACCCTTGGTCGCAGCTAATTTTCTGATCAATATGACTTTTTTTATTTTAGGCAAGGCGGCCCCTAAGATTAACGTCTTTGTTATTAGTTTTGCAGTCCGGGCTTTAGCAGGTTTTACGATTCTCTTGTTTATCCTGCGCCTTCTGTTTCAATATATTCTAGAAGAAGCTCTCGCTACTCCTCAGCGCATGCTAACCCCATTTTTGTATGGATGAAAAAACAGAAGAGCCAACCGCTAAAAAGCGTGAAGATGCCTTTAGACAAGGTAATTTCGCTCGTTCGAGCGAAGTAGGCCTGGTAGGTGTTATGGCAGGAGCTTATATCTTATTTGCTATGGGCCTAGAAGAAAAGCTTTTTCCTCTACTCAGCTTTACAAAGTCTGTTTTTTCAAATCTACACAGCATAGATATGAGCAAAGATGGAGTCGTGAGTCTGTTTAAACAAGATCTGCTGATGAAGCTCTATACACTGGGTCCTTTGCTAGGGATGTGTTCACTAGGAGCTTTACTGGCTGGGGCCCTGCAAACAGGGTTTAAGCTTACCCAAGAAGCTCTTAGTCTAAAGTGGGAGAGGATTAACCCCGTCCAAGGCTTTCAACGTTGGTTTTCAAGTTCTCTTTGGTATAGCTTGCTCATCGAAGGTTTAAAATTTTTCAGTATAGGGGTTCTCCTCTACTATAGTCTGAAGGGTTTGCTTCAAGATCCTCTTTTTTCTGTTCCCATATCGGTGCATGGGTTTACTGGATTTTTGTCAGAGGCTTTTTTAAGACTGATGGGAAGGCTTCTTCTGGCTTTAAGCTTTATAGCGATTCTAACCTATCTCTACCAGTGGCATAAAACGACGCAGGACCTTAGAATGACCCGCCAGGAGGTAAAAGAAGAATACAAGCAAGCCATGGGGGACCCTCTTCTAAAGAGCATACGCAAACGCCTTTCTTTTCAACTCTTGCAAAAGCAGCTCCTGCAAAAGGTTCCTACAGCAGACGTTATCATTACTAACCCCACTCACTATGCCATTGCCCTAAAGTACGAGTATAGTAAAGACCAAGCTCCTATAGTCTTGGCCAAGGGGAAGAATCGCTTTGCTGAACGTATCAAAACCCTAGCTAAGCAGTATGAAGTTCCCATGGTAGAAAATAAGCCGACGGCCCGCCTTCTTTACAAATTAGGCAAGGTCGGCAGTCCTATTCCTGTAGATTTATATCGTGTGGTAGCTGAGATTCTATCCTATGTGTATAGGACGCACAAATACTACTTTTTCAAACTAAAGGCCCGCCGCCAGGCAGAAGCGTCAATGAACGTATGAGTACTCCTTCCCCCATTGAGCTTAGTTCTAAAACACCCTTACGCAATACAGACATTGTTTTTACATTTGGGATATTTGGGATTGTATTGCTGCTCATTATGCCCATTCCAGCGCTGATGATAGACGTCTTGCTGGCCTTAAGTATCGCGCTTTCCTTGCTGGTTATGCTCATTGTGATCTATGTCAAAGACCCGGCTGAGTTTTCTATCTTTCCTACCTTTTTGCTGGGTGTTACCTTATACCGTCTAGGGCTAAACGTCGCCTCTACGAGGCTCATTCTGCTGGATGGCTACGCCGGAAACCTCATTGAGGCCTTTGGGGATTTTGTGGTGAGGGGCAACTATATCGTAGGTTCAGTCGTATTTTTGATTCTCATTATTATTAACTTTATCGTCATCACAAAGGGTGCAGGCCGTATCGCAGAAGTAGCTGCCCGTTTTACCTTAGATGCCATGCCAGGAAAGCAAATGGCTATCGATGCGGAGCTAAACGCCGGCATCATTGACGAAGCCACCGCTACCAAACGTAGACTAAAAGTGCAAAAAGAAGCAGACTTTTATGGGGCAATGGACGGTGCTAGCAAGTTTGTTAGAGGAGACGCTATTGCAGGAATATTGATAACCCTTGTCAATATCGTAGGGGGTATAGGGATAGGGGTATTTCAAAAGCATATCCCAGCTATGCAGGCTTTGCAGCAGTATGCCTTGCTCTCAATAGGCGATGGACTGGTTTCGCAAATACCAGCTCTGATTATTTCGGTCGCGGCAGGTATACTCACTACCCGTACAGGAGATGGGGGAGACCTCAGCCGCCAGTTTAAGAAACAGATCTTGTTTTACCCTAAAGCCGTGGGGATAGCAGCTCTCATGATGTTTTGTTTTGCTGTGGTCCCAGGCCTTCCCTCACTGCCTTTTGTTTTTTTAGGTCTTATATTCATGTATGCTTCTAAGAAGTTGAAAGCCAGCCCCTCAGAAGATGAAAGTGGAAAATTTGAAAATATTATAGGCCCCCAAGCTGCAGCTAAGACCCCCCCTTTAGCTGAAAAACCTCCACCAGGCTCTTTAGAGGAGCTTAAAGCAATGATACAGGTAGAACGCTTTTCTGTAGAGCTAGGCTATGGCCTTTTAAGCCTTATCGATGCTAAAAGTGGGGGAGATGTGATGGATCGTATCCTAGGCGTTAGGCAAAAATTCGCTAAGGACCTAGGTTTGATTTTACCTGGTATTTCTGTGAAAGACAGCATCGACTTAGAGGCCCAGCAGTACCGATTCTTGCTAAAAAACAAGGAAATTGCCAGAGCTCACCTGATGCCCCATCGCCACCTAGCCATGAACGTCAGCCGTAGCGAAGTGGCCCTAGAGGGGGTTCCTACCATAGAACCTGTCTTTGGCTTAGAAGCGATATGGATAGAGGAGGCTCAAAAACAAAAAGCAGAGCTGAGTGGCTATACCGTGGTGGATTCCAGTACCGTACTCATCACCCATCTCTCTGAAATTTTGAAAGAGCATGCATATTTTTTATTAGAAAGAGAAGATACCCAAAAGCTCATTGACACAGTGAAAGAAAAGAATCCCACCCTGGTGAGCGAGCTCTTGCCCGATCTTGTCAGCGTGGGTATCATCCAGCGGGTCTTACAAAATTTATTAATAGAGAGAATCGCTATCAAAAACCTCACTCTCATTCTCGAAACCATAGCCGACTATGCTGGTCTTACTAAGAACCCAGATGACCTATCAGAACAAGTCCGCCGCAGGCTAGGAAGCTTTTTTATCCCCCAGTACGAGGCAGAGCCAGGCATCATAAAGGCCATAACCCTAGACTCAAAGCTAGAACAAGAGCTGATCAGCCGTGTCAAACGCTCACACTTTGAGCTGAGCCTGGTCATAGACCCCTCGCTGACCCTGAGTATAGTAGAAAGCCTTTCTCAAAAGCTCAATTACCTGATAGAACAAAACTTAGAACCCATTCTCATTACCACTGCCGAGCTTCGCTTGGCTTTCAAGCGCTTTTTCGAGCCTAGCTTTCCCCGCATGCAGGTGATCGCCTATCAGGAGCTCCCCAAGCACATGCAGATCCAAAGCCTCGGCATCTTAAGAGTCACCCTTCCAGATGAAGCCCAGCTCAAGCCTAGTTTGGTTTAAGTTCACTCCAAGGCCCTAGGATCCCTCCGGTTAAAAATAGCTGCCAAAACGCCGATCCTTGTCAGACCCTTTACCCAGCTATAAGGAAAAGGGTCTTGAAATCCTTGGCCAAAGTTCAGCTGTAGTCCAGCCTGGTCTCCTATTCATATATCCTTAGCCCCGGTATCTGTTTCTTAAGCTGCTCTTTAGCATTGCTAGTAATCTTATTACAAGAAGACAAGTTTAACGACGTGAGCCGAGTGAGGCCCGCAAGGTGCTGCAAGCCCGCATCGGTAAGCTTTTGACACCCCCCCAATTGTAACATGGTGAACTGAGTGAGGCCCGCAAGATGTTGCAAGCCTGCATCGGTAAGTTGATGACAATCCCACAAGTTTAAGTAGGTGAGCTGGGTGAGGCCTTTCAGGTGCTGCAAGCCCGCATCTGTAAGCTGGTTACAACCATACAAGTCTAAGTAGGTGAGCTGAGTGAGGCCCGCAAGATGTTGCAAGCCTGCATCGGTAAGCTGATGACAACCCCACAAGTTTAACGAAGTGAGCTGAGTGAAGCCTGCAAGGTCCTGCAAACCCGTATCCATAAGCTGGTTACAATTCTCCAATTTTAACGTGGTGAGTCGAGTGAGGCCTTTCAGGTGCTGCAAGCCCGTATCCATAAGCTGGTTACAATCATACAAGTCTAAGTAGGTG
>JACCDN010110469.1_pt1 | contig 27103 bp, 28 predicted proteins | sample 7441691 | NCBI WGS metagenome assembly JACCDN01 (sample SAMN15323439, study PRJNA562643) | freshwater metagenome | isolation source: river surface water | place: USA:Blue River Watershed | collected 2017-08-16 | reverse complement strand
ATTTCTCACGTGTTCCTCACCCGTTCGCCGCTAATTCACACCCGAAGGTGCTTCATCGCTCGACTTGCATGTGTTAAGCACGCCGCCAGCGTTCGTCCTGAGCCAGGATCAAACTCTCCATAGAAATGTTTGATCTTTAGCTTTACGAGACAAACAAACTGTCGTTTATTTAGTCTTATTACCAAAGGAAATCAACGAGTATTGATACCGAAGTATCCATACTTCATTGAAGTATTTATTTATTGAATGACTACTAGAGCCATTCAATGGCATTGACTTATGGCACGCTGTTGAGTTCTCAAGGTACGGATGCGCACCGACAAATGGAATCTCTTCCACTTTTCAGGGCAGACCGCAAAACCTAGTCCATAGAACCTTTGCAGGTCAAATCGGCTAGATTTTTGGTACTTCTGCTGTACGGCCTGAAGGACGCTTATTACGCGTAAATCAGTACGTTCCACAGCACGGAGCGTAACTATAGGTCTCTGCCCCTGACAGGTCAAATCGCCTCATGACCAAAAGAGGGTTTTTGGGAGTGAGATGGCTCATATGGTCCACAAAAGGCAAAAACCTCACTATTTATGCGTAAAAAGTGAGGTTTTTGGGTAGAGAGAATCTATGGCAGGAGCTCAACTGCAGCTAAGTCTCGCTTTCCTTTGCGCAAAAGTGCGTATTTTCCGCATAAAAAGTGGCTCTTTTCGAGCTTGAAATCCTCCGACGGAACCTTTTCATTGTTGAGATATGCGCCACTCTCCTTCACGATGCGTCGAGCCGCAGATTTAGAGTCAACAACGCCTGTGGCAGCCAGGAGATCTACCCAGGTAGGCATCTCTTCGCTCGCTGAGATTTTCGTGCGAGGAAGTTCGGCAATTGCAGATGCAAGAGTTGCTTCATCAAGATCTGCAAGGTCTGCTTGGCCAAAGAGTGCGCGTGCTGCAACTTCTACGCGCTGAGCTATCTCTGGAGAATGCACAAGAGATGTTAACTCGCGTGCAAGTTCCCGATGAGCTTCGCGTGCTCCAGGATTTTCTGCATGACGCAAGGCAAGTGCTTCTATCTCTTCGCGAGTCTTAAATGAGAATACCTTGAGGAAATTGATGACATCTGCATCATCGGAGTTAAGCCAGTACTGGAAGAACGCGTAAGGCGACGTCATTTCTGGATCGAGCCAGACCGCTCCCCCAGCCGTCTTTCCAAACTTTGTCCCATCAGCTTTTGTAAGCAATGGAATAGTAACTGCGTGTGCACTTCCTCCTTCAACGCGACGAATCAAGTCAAGACCTGCGGTGATATTTCCCCACTGATCTGATCCACCAAGTTGCAAAGTGCAGTTATATCGCTTGTAAAGTTCAAGATAATCCATTGATTGAAGCACTTGATATGAGAACTCTGTATATGAAATTCCATCTTTATTCAGACGTGATGACACGGCATCTTTGGCAAGCATTTGATTTACTGAAAAGTGCTTTCCTATGTCACGTAAGAAGTCAATAGCAGATAACGGAGCAGTCCAGTCCAAATTATTTGCCATGATTGCTGGATTTGTTTTCGTTTCGAAATCCAAGAACTTCTCAAGTTGCTTACGGATCCTCGCAACCCATTGCTCAACGATCTCAGTTGTATTCAGTGTGCGCTCTTCATTCTTTCCACTGGGATCTCCTACAAGACCCGTAGCACCGCCAACAAGTGGGATGGGATTATGGCCGGCTAGCTGAAAACGTCGCAATACAAGAAGTACAACCAAGTTGCCCACATGGATACTTGGCGCAGTCGGATCGAAGCCGATATAGAGGGTGATTGGCTTCTTGAGACTCTCACGAAGTGCTTGCTCATCAGTGGTTTGAGCAATAAGCCCACGCCACTTGAGATCATCGATGAGATCGAAATTAGCAGTTGTCATCATGCACCCATCATGGCCGAAAAGGCCTTACTCTTGCTGGAGAATTTATCGCTCTCCCCCTCAACCCTTGTAGTGAGGTTAGAAATCTGGTTCTTAAAGGATTGCGGAGAAGTTCCACCAATAGTCGTACGTGACTCGAGAGCTCCATGAACGGTCAAGACTTCGCGCACATCAGGCAGAAGCGCGGGGTGAATTGATGCAAATTCAGCATCGGTAAGTTGATGCAACTGTTGCCCTGTACTCTCGCAGAGGGCTACGCATTTACCTGCTGCCTCATGTGCATGGGCAAATGGAATATGTGCACGCACCAGATAATCTGCAATCTCAGTTGCGAGCGAGAATCCTTGTGGCGCCGCCATGGCCATTTTCTCTCGATCAAATTCTGTTGTAGCAACCATTCCTGTTACAGCAGGAAGAACGAGAAGCACGGTATCGATTGAGTCAAAGAGTGGCTCCTTATCTTCTTGAAGATCTCTGTTATACGCGAAAGGAAGACCCTTAAGAGTAGTAAGCAATGCAGTCAGGTTTCCTACGAGACGACCTGCTTTACCTCTTGCCAGTTCTGCCATATCTGGATTCTTCTTCTGTGGCATTATCGATGAACCGGTGGAATAAGCATCGGATACCTTTGCCCAACCGAATTCAGTTGTAGCCCAAATACACCACTCTTCGCCGATACGCGATAGGTGACTTCCCACCATTGCAAGAATGAATAGTGCCTCGGCAACAAAATCACGATCCGAGACAGCATCAATACTGTTCTCTGCACTCTCGAGGAAGCCAAGAGCTTTTGCTGTCTTCTCGGGAGAAAGCGGTAGTGAGGATCCCGCGAGTGCTCCGGATCCTAAAGGACTAATCGATGTCCGAGTGAGCCAATCGCTGATGCGATCGAGGTCGCGAGCAAAAGCGTGCGCGTGCTTTGCCAATTCATGACCGAAAAGAACCGGTTGTGCATGTTGTAGGTGTGTAAAGCCTGGAGCTGGAGCATCGCCATATTCTGATGCCTTAGCAATAAGGGCTCGTTGGAGTTTGAGAATCTGATGGGCAATCTCGAGCATATGATCGATTGCATAGAGTCGTAGGTCCGTGGTGACCTGATCATTGCGTGAGCGACCAGCACGCAGTGAGCCACCTATATCGCCCAACTTTTCTGTAAGTCCGCGCTCTAGCGCGCTATGAACATCCTCATCACTTGCTATAGCTTGAAAATCTCCTGAGGCCACCTCGGTGATGAGCTCTTTGAGGGCGCTTCGAATCTTGCCTGCAACCTCTGTTGATAAGAGACCACCGCTTTCAAGAATCTCTAAATGGGCAAGAGATGAGCGAAGATCATAAGGAGCTAGGCGCCAATCAAAGTGAACGCTTCGAGAGAGTGCGAAAACGGCATCGGCTGGCCCATCTGAGAAACGACCACCCCATAGCGCCATTACTTGCGACCTCTCTTCCGTGAATAAGAGAGCAATTCTTTCGCGAGTTCGCCTCCACCGCTGGCTTTTCGGGAGACAACAAGAACCGTGTCGTCTCCTGCGATTGTGCCAATAATGGAAGAAATCCCAGAATGATCAAGGGAGCTCGCCAAGAGCTGTGCTCCCCCGGGCGGTGTTCGCACCACGGCGAGATTGCCACTGGCCTCGACTGAGAGGATGAGATCTGTAGGTAGGGGCATGGAGCGAGCCATGGATTGGCTATCACTATCTGCAATTGTATAGAGAGCCTCACCATTTCCATTACGTCCACGAACAGCGCCAATTTCTTCAAGGTCACGACTTGCCGTTGCTTGCGTGACCGCAAATCCTGCCTTCTTGAGCTCTCTAACGAGATCACTTTGCGACGAGATCTTGCCAGCCTTGATAAGAGCTATCGCCTTAGCACGACGAGCTACAACAGTTGTCATCCCTGACTCCTTACTTTCTCTACGGCAGCAGCAAAGATTTTGATAAATGTGGCGATTTGTCGATCAGTAACAATCAGAGGAGGGGCGATTCGAATCACCGTCTCACTATTTCCATTGACAAGGACCCCGTTCCTCTGGCACTGAAGAGTTACTTGCTTTGCGATTGGTAATGTGAATTCTATTCCGATGAGAAGACCAGCACCTCGCACTGACTTCACACCATCAATAAGAGCGAGCTCTGCCATGAGATCAATGCCGATTGCACTTACGCGTTCGAGTAAATCTTTCTTTTCAATAGTGTCGATTACTGCAAGGGCCGCTGCGGTAGTTACCGGGTTTCCGCCAAAGGTGGATCCGTGATCTCCCGGTTCAAAGAGACTTGCTGCATCACCAAGTGCAATCATTGCTCCAAGTGGCAGTCCCCCGCCTAAACCCTTTGCAAGTGTGATGACATCAGGCTTGATGCCAGAGTATTCATATCCAAACCAATCACCCGTGCGACCCATACCTGTCTGCACACAATCAAAGACAAGAAGTGCACCAGTCTCATCGCAGAGTTCGCGCAGAGCCTGAAGGTAGCCAAGTGGTGGAACGATTACACCAGCTTCTCCCATGATCGGTTCGACTATCACCATTGCACTCTTCTTATTCACTTTTTTTAACATCGCTCCCATATCGCCATAAGGAACATGGGTAATTCCTTTGATCAGTGGTTTAAAGGGGTCGCGCTTTGAGGGTTGGCCGGTAAGTGAGAGAGCACCCATCGTGCGACCATGAAACGCCTCTTTGGTAGCAACAATGCGGGTTCGTCCGGTTTTGCGAGATAACTTGAGGGCTGCCTCATTTGCCTCAGCTCCTGAGTTAGCGAAAAAGACGCGAGCACTCTTATCGCCAGTCATCGAGCGAAGCTTTGTAGCAAGTGCAATCACATTAGGGTGGGCATAGAAATTACTGACATGACCGAGCGTTGCAATCTGCTTACTAACCGCCTTTACTACTGCGGGATGGGCATGGCCTAAGACGCTCGTTGCGATTCCTGCAAGAAAATCCAAATATTCAACGCCTTTAGCGTCGGTTAGCAGCGCACCTTTACCCGATACAAATTCTATTGACGGTGTCCCGTAATTTGATTGGAGCGAATCTGTCCAACTTTTCATGCGATCACCAGCGTTCCTCCGTTATGAGCTAACGCATCTGCGAAAGCGTTTGGATCTCTTCCATCAATAATGCGCACTGCACTGGCTCCCGCCGAGATCGCATCCAGACAGGCTTGAACCTTAGGAGCCATACCTTCAGTAAAGGATCCCTTGATTGATTCAAGTTCTTCGGCTGAAATCGAATCGATAAGCGAGTCTTGATTGGGCCAGTTTCGATAAATCCCGGCGACATCAGTCATGATAATGAGTTCACTTGCATGAAGTGCTCCCGCAATTGCAGCGGCGGCAATATCGGCATTGACATTGAGCCCACCTGCTGTATTGAGATCATTTGCAATCGGTGAGATCACTGGAACGATTCCTTTTTCAAGTAATGTCTCTATTGCCGTGCAATCTACCTCTTTCACATCTCCAACCAGCCCGAGGTCTGCGCTCTCTCCATTGATGAGCGTAAGTTGACGTGTTGCATGAAGGGTTGCTGAATGACGACCAGAGAGCGCTAGCGCTGCAACGCCTGACTTATTGAGAGTTTCGGCCACCGCAGGTCCGACCTCAAGAGATAAGACCTCCTCAACAACCGTGAAGATCTCAGGGGTTGTAACCCTGAATCCTCCAATGAATTCTGAAGTAATGCCTCTCTTTTGCAATCCTGCATTGATCTGCGGTCCCCCACCGTGAACAACAACAACACCTAACCCCTGAGCTATGGCTCCCTTGAGTTTTGTGGCAAAGAGTCCATCGTTATCAGACATGGCATGACCACCAAATTTGACGACGAGAATATTGGAGTGGCCGATCATGTGGAATAGGCCGAGTTCTCATGAACATAATCATGGCTAAGGTCATTGGTTCGCACGGTTGCAGTGGCGCTACCAACATTGAGATTGATGATGAGTTCAACAAGGCGATCATCGAAAGAGACGGTGGTTTTATCAGCAAACGGCGCTGAGTTCTTTGCCACTTGAACTCCATTGAGAATGACGTCAATAGCCAGAGGGTCTATCTCAGCTCGAGCGGTGCCCACTGCCGCCAGAACTCTTCCCCAATTGGGATCACCACCAAAGATTGCACATTTAAGCAGATTATTTCGAGCACAAGCACGTGCAACCGAAACGGCATCGCTTTCGCTTGCAGCACCCGACACAGTAATTGCAACGGTTTTGGTTGATCCTTCGGCATCTTCTATCAGTTGCGCGGCAAGTGATCCACAGATATTCATCAATACTTCTTCGAAGACGTTTAAAGTAAGTTCAACGCCTGCTGCCCCTGATCCCATAAGAAGAACCGTGTCGTTAGTAGACATGCATCCATCAGAATCAATTCGATTAAAGGTTCGATCGCAAACGCGAGTGAATACCTCTTGCGCATCTGCAGGCAATATTGAATCCGTCATCACAACTGAGAGCATCGTTGCCAGAGCTGGCGCTAGCATTCCAGCACCCTTAGCAACTCCGACCGTCAGTGTTGCATCCACGCTATATCGCGCAATCTTCGCTACCGTATCCGTAGTCATGATCGAACGTGCAACATCTTCAAGACTCTCATCGTGTAGATTGCCAACAAGTTCTTGAATGCCGCGCAAAACATTGTCCATGGGTAAACGCTCGCCAATTAATCCGGTGGAGCACACGACTACCTCACCGGATGAGATACCCAAGAGTTCTCCTACCTTCTCAGCAGTTCTGTGGGTATCTAGAAATCCATCGGGGCCAGTACATGCATTTGCGCCCCCCGAATTAAGTATCGCAGCGCGCACTATCTGACCTTTTGTCACTTCACGTGACCAGATGACGGGAGCGGCCACAACTTGATTGGTCGTATAGACGGCTGCTGCATCAAAGAGAGGCCCTGTGTTCTCAATGAGCGTGAGATCTAACTTCCCGGAGCTTTTCAGACCTGCATGGATGCCTGCAGCGCGAAAACCTCGTGGGAGTGCGTTATTCACGCGCCTAACCCATCGCTTATCAAACCTGCAGTTGCAGGAAACCCACAGATGAGATTTGCATTGTGCAACGCTTGAGCGGCAGCACCCTTTCCAAGATTGTCGATTGCAATCGAAATCACCAGGCGATTTGTATGGGCATCAATTGCAATCTGCATTTGAGCATAATTGCTTCCAAGAACTGCTGCTGTTTTTGGCATCTGCCCTTCAGGAAGAAGGTGGACGAATGGAGAATCTTTATAAAAAGCATGAACCGAATCGCGAAGTTCTTGAATCGCTACATTCTTGGTTAGTTTTGCTGTGATTGTTGAGAGTATGCCACGTGGCATTGGTGCAAGAAGCGGCGTAAACGAAATCTTGACATCTTTGGCTGAAAATTCCGACAACGATTCTTCTATTTCGGGTGTATGTTGATGAACTCCCCCGAATTTATAGGAAGAGATAGATCCTGAAACCTCACTTGCTATAAGGTTAATTTTTGCACTACGTCCGGCGCCAGTAGTTCCGGAGGCTGCCACTACAACTAGATCACTTAAGTCAATGTATGCTGCAAAAGGTGCAGCACCTAAAATGATTGAGGTTGCATAGCAACCGGGGTTAGCAACTCGTGAAGCCTGAGCAATCTCCTTGCTCTTTCCCGGAAGATCAGGAAGAGCGTAAATCCATGAACCTGCGTGCTCTCCTTCGTAATACTTACTCCAAGAGCTCGCAGACTTCAGACGAAAGTCAGCCCCGAGATCGACAATCTTTATTGCCTCTGGAAGCTGGCCAACGATTTTTGCTGACTCACCGTGAGGAAGTGCCAGGAATATCAACTGGCAATCTGTGAAATCAGAGGGTGCGAATGTTGAGAATTTTCTTCCCGCGTAGCTTTGCAACTGAGGGTGAATCGATGTGATGGTTTCACCGGCGTTTGAATGCGCCGATATAGCGCCAACTTCAAAGTGTGGATGAGTGCCCAAAAGGCGTAGCAGCTCTCCCCCTGCATAGCCGCTGCCACCAATGACCCCGATTTTCATGGATTAAGTATAGCATAATTATGCATGCAATTGCATAATTATACATGTCTAGATGGTGCGGAGAATTGCCCCCGTGCGCTTCTCGGCCTCTGCAACTGCAGCGTTTCGAGCTTCTGTGATCTCAGCCCCTGTGAGGGTTCGATCGTTAGCACGGAAAACTAGCGAGAAGGCCAATGAAATCTTGTTATCGCCTAACTTGTCGTAGCGGTCAAAGAGGGTGATGGACTCCAGTAAATTTCCTGCTCCAGCGCGTAATGCTGCCTCTACATCCCCAGCTGCAACGGAGGCATCAACTACCAATGCGACATCTTGAAGAGCGGCAGGCATTGTCCCAACAGTGAATGGACGAACAAGTGCTGACTCAGGAAGAGCACTTAATCCGACCGCAAATGCAGCAGAACGCTCAGGCAGACCGTACGCGGTGATGATTCGAGGATGAAGCTCTCCTGCATGTGCGACCGCCTTGCCATCGACAATGAGTTCAGCGCAACGGCCTGGATGCCATGGAGCAAAATCCGAGCGTGCGATGCTCCAATTGAGATTGCAGAGCTGGAGAATATCCTGAGCATAGGCGATAGCATCTTGCCAACCATATGCAGGCGCGGTTCCTTGCCAATCAGAGTGCTCGCTCTTGCCCACCAAGAGACCGGCAACGTGAAAGGCCTGCGCTGGAACACTTGATGTGATTGCATCGATAATCGATTGATCAGGGCGTGAACCTAATTCAGGAGAGATTGCGGGTACCAACTTCTGTGAGCTTCTAAAGATTGAACCCATCTCAAAGATGGCGAAATCACGTGCGCCTCTGCTGATGTTGCGTTGAGCTACTTCAATGAGGCCCGGTACTAAATGCACACGCATCAACGGGAATTCTTCAGACATCGGATTAGCAATGCGGTATGTCGCGGCGCGCTCTCCAACAAATCCCATTGAGTCGATCGTCTCTTGATTTGTGAATGGGAAGGTCTGCACTTCAGCAAAGCCTCTACTTGCAAGCATTGTCGCGATAGCACGACGGCGCTTTTGCGTAGATGTAAGAGATGCATGCTTAGGACGCGGAGGAAGTATTGAAGGAATCTTGTCATAGCCAACCATGCGGGCAACTTCTTCCACAAAGTCTGCTGGCTGAAGCAGATCCCATCGCCAAGATGGTGGATCCACTTCAAAGTTGGACTCATCAACATCGCAACCTACCGAGCGCAGATGTCCTGCTATCTCCGATGCAGAGAGCTCAATGCCTAAAGTGGCAGAGATATATGAGGGGTCAACCTTGACGATGGGTGCATAGCGGGGGCGGCCGTCAATGACCGTCTCTACATGCTGGGCCGAGGAAAGCTGCGTCAATAGCTGCACGAATCGAGCCGATGAAAACTCCGCAAGGGATTGATCTACGGAGCGCTCGAATCGACGCGATGCCTCTGATGAGAGCTTGTGTCGGCGTGAATTCTTCGCGATTGCAACAGGGCTAAATCTCACAGCTTCTACTGCGATACGAGTTGTGGTCTCCGTGATTTCAGATTCAAGACCGCCCATGGTGCCCGCAAGTGCAAGTGGCTTCTTATCATCCCAGACCATTAAATCATCAGGATCAAGTACGCGCTCTTGCCCATCTAAGGTCGTGAACTTCTGAGAAGCACCTGCTCGCTTGATGGATAGTCCGCCAGAGATCTTATCTGCGTCAAAAGCATGAAGTGGCTGACCCAGCTCGAGCATCACATAGTTGGTGATATCTACAACGAGTGAGATTGAACGCATTCCCATCTTCTCGATGCGACGGCGCATCCAAAGCGGCGTGGAGGCCTTCTGATCGAAATTCGAAAGTGTGCGAAGGTAGAAGATAGTTGCAGCATCTTCATCGATAATCTTGGCGGGAACACCCTTGCCAGTGTTTTCGAAAGCGAGGCCACGAAGAGCATCCACCGGATCACGATAAGAAAGCCCCAAAGATGCCGCGACTTCTCGAGCAATACCACGAATGCTCAGTGCATATCCACGGTCAGGGTTAACTGCCACATCAAAGATGACATCATCTATCTCCAGAGCTGATAGGGCATCTGCACCAACTACGACAGATCCTTCACCGAAGGTCATAATCCCTGCATGGTCATCACTAATACCAAGTTCGCGAGCTGAACAGATCATGCCATTTGAAGTTTTTCCGTAAGTTTCGCGTGCGGAGATGACGAAGTTTCCTGGAAGAACAGCCCCTGGAATGGCGACAACTACGATGTCGCCCACTGCAAAGTTAGTCGCACCGCAGATTACATAGCGGGTCTCTCCTTCGCCGCAATCTAGGCCAACGTAACGAATTGGCTTCTTGAATTCTGTGATCTCTTCTATAGAGAGCACTTTTCCAAATTTCAGAGGACCTGTTACATCGCCACCTTGGACGATAATCTCCTCCACTTCAAAACCGACACGAATAAGCCCATTAGCGATCTGTTCTGCAGTGATATTCGATGGGATATCAACGAATTCTTTTATCCACGATAAAGGTGCACGCATTTAGAGTCCAACTCCAAACTGGCGAGTGAATCGAAGATCGCCTTCAACAATGTCGTGCATATCTGTGATTCCGTGGCGCACCATCAAAGTTCGCTCAAGACCCATTCCAAATGCAAAACCAGAAAATTCGGATGTATTTATTCCACAGGTCGCAAGAACCTTAGGGTTAACCATTCCGCAACCACCCCACTCAATCCAACGACCGTTGAAGAAGATATCAATTTCAGCGCTTGGCTCGGTAAATGGAAAGAATGAAGGGCGAAGACGAGTGGTGACATCATCGCCGAACATATGACGTGCAAAATTATCGAGCGTTCCTTTGAGGTGGGCCATTGTGATGCCCTTGTCTATTACGAGACCTTCGACTTGATGAAAGACCGGGCTATGTGTTGCATCAAGCTCATCGGCACGGAATGTGCGCCCCGGACTAATCACATAGATTGGTGGTTCCTGGGTCAACATTGTGCGGATTTGAACTGGAGAGGTTTGCGTGCGCAAGACCATTCCAGATTCAACTGGCTCGATATAGAAAGTATCTTGCATCGTCCGTGCAGGGTGATCTGCCGGAATATTGAGAGCATCGAAGTTGAGCCAACCAGATTCAAGTTCTGGTCCCTCTTCGACAGAGAAACCCTGCTCGATAAAGAAGTCCGAGACTTCATTTTTGATAATCGAGATTGGATGCAATCCTCCCCGGTGAGAGCGCTGAACGGGAAGAGTGATATCTACAACCTCTTCAAGGAGGACACGAGCATCTCGCTCTGCTTCTAATCTCTCTGTCGCTGCAGCGAGCAAACGACCAAGCTCTGCCTTGGCCTCGCCAATAATCTTTCCGGCTGTTGCCTTCTCTTCTGCAGAGAGCGAACCGAGCGCACGACTTGCCAGTGAGACAGGTGCTTTATCACCAACGTGTGCCAGGCGAGCCACCTTGAGATCTTCGAGAGTTGTCGCAGCTTCAAATGCCACCTGCGCATCCTTAATCCAGCTTGCTACCTCACCCGTATTCATAGAGCGGATTCTAGCCTGTGACCGGTTGAGAAAGAGTGAAGGTAACGATGGATGCTGCTGCAGAAAGGTTAAGACTCTCTGCCCGACCTCTCATTGGAATCGTAACCGTTGAGATTTCTGAAGGGTCAATTCCAAGCGCTTGGGCATCTACACCCCGAGCCTCATTACCGAATACCGAAATATAAGAGTCATCTCGATTCAAATCCAGAATCGATTTCGTAGCATGCGATGAGAGAAGAATTGCTCTAGATGCCGACAGAAGTGAAGCCAACTCAGAAAAAGGGACGCCTTCATAGAGTGGCAAATGCCAAAGAGAGCCTGCCGTTGAACGAACAACTTTAGGAGAGAACATATCGACACTTCCCGGTGAAGTGATGACTGCATCAACTCCCATGGCATCTGCTGTACGCAAAATAGTTCCCGCATTACCCGGGTCTTGAATTTCATGAAGATATATCACTCGCGATGATCTCTTAGACCCCAAAACCGAGAGTTCAGAGATCGAACGACGAGGAATTGTGCAGAGAGCAAGAATTCCTTGCGGTGTAACAGTTGAAGTCATCTCTGCCATAACCGCATCAGTTACTTCAAAGAGATCTACTGAGCTGAGGTCATACTCTGAGAGCTTGATTTGGCCCGAGTGCGTGACATAGAGAGATTTAATAAATGGCGCACTCTTGGCTCCAAGTGCCTCACGGACAGATTGAATACCTTCGGCGACGAAGAGATTTTCCTCGCGTCGCTGTTTTGAGCCCCGAGAACCAATAAGAGCCTTCACTCGCGCAACATGTGGCGAGTGAAGGCTCTCAATCATTGGTTTCGAATCTGCTATCGAGAATTACTTAGATGCTGCTGCAACGTGTGTGCGTGCAACCTCAACAAGAACCTTGAATGCAGCTGGATCATTTGTTGCTAGGTCAGATAGAACGCGACGATCTACCTCTAGGCCTGAGAGCTTTAGTCCCTGGATTAGACGGTTATATGTAAGACCGTTCTCGCGTGCTGCTGCATTGATGCGCTGGATCCAGAGCTGACGGAAGTCGCCCTTCTTATCCTTGCGGTCATTGAATGCATAGACCATTGAGTGCGTGACTTGCTCCTTCGCCTTTGTGAAAAGACGTGAGCGCTGTCCGCGGTATCCGCTTGCACGCTCGAGGGTAGTGCGACGCTTCTTGGCTGCGTGTACTCCGCGCTTTACTCTCATCGGTTCTCCCCCTTACTTCAAACCAAGCATGCGCTTGGCTGTCATTGTGACGGTTGGCTTAGCTGACTGCTCTTGACTCATACGACGAGTAACACGCGATGACTTGTGCTCCAAAAGGTGGCGCTTGCCTGCACGCTCATGCATGATCTTTCCTGAACCTGTAACGCGAAAAGTCTTCTTCGCGCCACTATGGGTCTTCATCTTTGGCATCTTCTTCTCCTTATTACCTACGTCGTTGAGATAAAACTAATTACTCTGCTGCTGCCTCTTCAGCTGCCTTCGCTTTAGCAGCACGTGCCGCCTTCTGCTCTGCAACCGCTTCGGTCTTCTTCTTCGTTGGTCCGAGCACCATGGTCATATTTCGACCCTCCTGCTTTGGTGCAAACTCAACGAATGCAATCTCTTTGACATCTTCTGCAAGACGCTGCAAGAGCTTGAAGCCGAGCTCGGGACGAGTCTGTTCACGCCCACGGAACTTCATCGTGATCTTCACCTTGTCGCCACCCTTAAGGAACTTCTCGACCGCTGAGCGCTTTGTCTCATAGTCATGATTTTCGATCTTCGGGGTAAGGCGAACTTCCTTAACAACAATATGTGTCTGGTTCTGACGAGCTTCGCGTGCCTTCTGTGCAACTTCGTACTTGTACTTTCCGAAGTCCATGATCTTGCAAACGGGTGGGTTGGCCTCAGCTGCGATCTCAACGAGATCGAGTCCGATTTCATCTGCCATCGCCAAAGCAGTCTCGATATCTACAACTCCAACCTGCTCGCCTGTGTAATTGATCAGACGAATTTGTGGTGTGCGGATTCGATCATTGATGCGTGGGTCAGTGGTGATTTCTACTCCTCTGTTCGGTTAACGTAAGTAGCTACGACGCCTGCAGGAAAAGGCGCACCGAACAAGAAAACCCCGATAGGAGTTTTACCTGACAAACCAATCAGCCGAGGCCGTAGAGGTGGGAGTGCGAACTCCTCTTGCAGCAGCCGTGGCTACTGGTCTGGGGAAAGGATAGCGAAAGAGGGCAAAATTACGAAATTAGCGCAGATCCACGAGGGCGTTAGGGGCAAGGGGTGGGCAACTCTCCCCTGGTGCGATGACGCCTTCAAAGTGCCACCATTCATTGGCATAGACGCGGCAGAGTCCGAAGCGGGATCCATTCCTCTCTAGCCACGCAGCTCCAGCACGATCCCCCGGATAGTTCACATCGATAGCAAGGCCATCAGGGTGGTGCGAACTCTGAGCAGGCAAGACCCACTTTGCCGCCTCTGTCTCACTTCCATACTTCTTCACTGCCTCTTCAAAGAGAGTGGCCTGCCTGGCCTCATCACGAAATCCAGATGAGATGTAGAGATTGACGCCAGCTCGCTCTGCCACGATGCGGGCAGCCTCAAATCGATTGAAGAGAATTGGGTGGAGCGCAGTGACGGTTTCACTCTCCTGGCTGAGTGCACTGCTACCTAGTGAAATGAAAGATGGTGGGCACTCTGATGTTGTTATCACTCTTATGGTTGCGGTGACATCTTCAAAACAACTAGTAACAATTGTGGGCTCGTTCTCGATAACCTGTTCAATTCCAATCATCTCACTTCGAAATACCACTAGATAGGAGACGAGTGCGATTGCAGAAAAGCCAGCGAGAAGCTGTTTCTTAACCGCCCATTCCATGAACACCACCATCGACATGAATGATCTCTGCAGTTGTCTTTGGGAACCAATCGCTTAAGAGCGCAACGGCGCCCTTTGCTGCCGGAACCGGGTCGGAGATATCCCAAGAAAGCGGGCTTCGACTTGTCCACACCTCTTCAAATGCAGCGAACCCAGGAATGGATTTTGCTGCAACAGTGCGGATGGGGCCAGCTGCAATCAAGTTAACGCGAATCTCCTCGGGGCCAAGATAGCGAGCAAGGTATCGCGTCGTGGATTCAAGTGCAGCTTTTGCAACACCCATCCAGTCATAGAGTGGCCAGGCAACTTGAGCATCAAAATCGAGACCAACAACAGATGCACCATCCTTAAATAGAGGACGGCAAGCAAGTGTCAATGACTTAAGGGAGTATGCCGATACATGAAGGGCAGTAGAGACATCCTCCCAATTTGTATTGAGGAAATTTCCGCCGAGAGCTGCCTCAGGTGCAAATCCGATTGAGTGAACCACGCCATCGAGGTGTGGCATATGTGCACGCACCTGATCTGCAAGGCCATCAAGATGTTCCTGATTTGTTACATCAAGCTCAATGATTACAGGCTTCTGTGGAAGACGGTCGGCAATTCGAGTGGTTAGGCTGAGGCCGCGACCAAAACCGGTCAGGATGACGTTTGCACCTTCTTCTTGTGCAAGACGAGCAATATGAAATGCGATTGAACCGTCTGTGAGTACACCCGTAACAAGTATGTTTTTTCCTTGAAGAATTCCCATGACTTAATGCCCCATTCCTAATCCGCCATCAACAGGAATGATTGCACCTGTGATGTAACTTGCCTGTGGTGATGCGATGAATGCGACTACATCTGCAATCTCATCTGCAGAACAAAAACGCCCCAACGGAACCTGTGATGCAATCTCGTTACGACGTTTCTCATCGAGCTCGGCGGTCATATCTGTCTCGACAAAACCTGGTGCGATTACATTTGCTGTAATACCTCGGCTGCCAAGTTCGCGGGCATAGGAACGTGCCATTCCAACAAGACCTGCCTTTGATGCAGCGTAATTTACTTGCCCAGCAGCTCCTACTCCCCCAACTACTGAACCAACAAAGATAAGACGTCCCCGCTTGAGCTTTAGAAGGCCTTTCGTTGCACGCTTTGTCACACGAAATGCTCCAGTGAGATTAGCATCGATGACATCTTCAAAATCTTGATCACTCATACGAAGAACAAGAGTGTCTTTGGTGATGCCTGCATTGGCGACGATAATCTCTGGTGTTCCGACCTCGGCTTCAATCTTAGAAAATGCTGCATCAACAGATTCTGAGGAAGTCACATCCATAACTACGGCCTCAAAGCCTTCTGGTGGAGTTCCGTTCCGATAGGTAATGACTACTCGGTGACCTGCGCCACGTAGCGCCTTAGCAATCGCTAGGCCGATCCCTCGATTGCCGCCTGTTACAAGGGCAATGGACTGATTCGATTGACTCATGAGAGCAAACTTACCCGTTACTTATGCGTAACCGTGATTTTCAGGGTGCTTTTAAACTCCGCGCCTCTTACTCTTAACCCATGGCCACTGGAGCAAAGTCAGAGAATGAGAATTTTGATATTACCTCTGCTCCTAAGAGATTAAGTACAGACCTTGGAGCCAGACAGCGACGCTACCTCATCTCTATGATTATTCGCACCCTCTGTTTCTTGCTCACAGTCGCACTGCCGAGTCCATATCGCTGGTTCGCTCTCGCTGGTGCGATGGTCCTTCCCTACATAGCTGTCGTAGTCGCCAATGCAGGTAGAGAGACTGTTATACCTGGCTCTCATCTACTGAGTAAAAAACCTCGAGGTCTTGAATAAGTGCAGGTAAGCAGCAGTCGCGTTGTTAAAGAAGAACTATCCATCTTCAAAAGTGCAGTAGCCCTATTACTGATCGCCGGATGTTTATTTGCCGCACAATGGCAATTTGAACGAGGGGTAGAGCGCAAGGATCGTAATCAATTAATCGAGGCTCAATCTGCCTTAGCTCCAGTTGCACTCAATGAAGTCATTTCAAGCGTTGAAGAACATGAGTGGAAGAGCGTGACTGTTCAAGGAACATTTGATGTTAATCGACAGATTCTTCTACGTAATCGATACTTTGAAGGTCAGTACGGTTTTGAAATTCTGACAGCCTTTACCTCAACCGATGGCACTTTGTTTTGGGTTGATCGTGGTTGGGTAAAGGCTGGAGCATCAGCGGTCATTACTCCGGATGTTCCGGTGCCACCACAGGGCGTAGTTGAGATTCTCGGTCGAGTACGTCTTGACACATCACTGCCGCAAGGAAACTTCTTCGCTCTTCCATCAGATGGAACAGGTTTGATTTCAGAGGCAAATGCACAGTCGAGTAACTCTGAGATTGGAATAGATTCAAAGTTCTATCTCGATCTCTTAAGCGGAAGTCTCCCAGAACTGACTCCAGCGGTTCCGGCAGAACTTCCAGAACTCAGCGATGGACCTCACTTTGCTTACTCGCTTCAGTGGATCATCTTTGGTGGCTTAGTCGTGTATGGGCGCTTTCTCATTCGCCGTGAGGTCTTGACGCGAAAAGAGCTCTGAGTAAAGTCCTGAACTCTTCATCAGTTCAGTATGAGTACCTCGCTCTACGATTTGACCACTGTCCATCACAAGAATTTGATCTGCATCCATCACCGTACTGAGTCGGTGTGCAATTACCAGAGAAGTGCGACCTACCAGGGCGCTCTTTAGCGCCGCTTGAACGAGTTCTTCGTTCTCTGAATCTAGGTGTGCGGTGGCCTCATCTAGAATCACGATGGCTGGAGCTTTTAGCAACATGCGAGCTATAGCTAGACGCTGCTTCTCCCCACCAGATAAGCGATGTCCGCGCTCTCCGACCATGGTGTCCAGCCCGTTAGGCAGCGATTCAATGAGGCTCCAAATCTGAGCAGACTTACAAGCTGCCACCAGCTCTTCATCTGTCGCATTAGCCTTTGCATATCGGAGATTTTCGGCGATGCTTTCATGAAAAAGATGAGGATCTTGTGCGACTACACCTATTTGATCTCTTAACGATTGCAATGTGAAATCTCTAATGTCTTCACCGTTAATTGAGATGGAGCCATCCGTTACATCATAGAGTCGAGGCATGAGCGCTGAGAGCGTTGTCTTACCTGCACCTGACGGACCAACAATTGCCGTGAGCGTTCCGGCCTCTGCCGTGAATGAGATCCCCTTGAGAATCTCCCCGCTCTCAATCACCTCTTTCTTCGCCACTGACTCTAGAGATGCAAGTGAGATTTCATCTGCGGTTGGATAAGCAAAGTGAAGCTCTTTCACCTCAATAGTTGCAGAGCCAGGTTTGAGCTCCTTTGCATCCACTTTATCTTTGACCATCGGCTTGAGATCGAGAACTTCAAATATTCTCTCGAATGAGACAAGCGATGACATCACATCTACGCGGACATTGGAGAGCGCCGTTAGCGGACCATAAAGTCGAGCCAATAGGGCCGAAATAGCAAGCAACGTTCCAACCGTGATCGATTCAGAGATGGCCAGATGGCCACCGACTCCATATGCGATTGCAGTTGCAACTGCAGCGATACTCGTCAATGAGATGAAGAAGAGGCGATTGAGCATCGCCATTTGAATTCCTATATCGGCAACTTTACGTGCCCTAGTTGAAAAAAGAGAGGCCTCTTTCTTTGGCTCTCCATAAAGGGAGACAAGAATGGCACCTGACACGTTGAAACGTTCCGTCATGGTGCTCGACATCTTTGCATTTAGATCAAATGACTCGCGGGTTAGGGCCTGAATTTTCTTGCCGACCCATTTGGTGGGATAGATAAAGAGTGGAAGCAGAACTAGTGAGATTGCAGTGATCTGCCAGGAGAGAAAGATCATCGTGCCTAGAACAAGAATGAGGCTAATTACATTGCTCACGATGCTGGAGAGAGTTGTTGTGAAAGCGTTCTGTGCGCCAATCACATCTGAATTGAGGCGAGAGATCAGCGCACCTGTCTGGGTGCGCGTGAAGAAGGCGATGGATTGTCCTTGAACATGCGAGAAGAGCTGACTGCGAAGATCGTAGATCAACCCCTCTCCTACCCGAGATGAGAACCATCGACCAACAATGTTGGTGAGTGCATCGAGAATTGCCAGCAGGGCAACTATTGAGGCCAGGATGGTTACAAGCTGGCCATTCTTCGGGATTACTCCGTCATCAATGAGCTTCCTAAGGAGCAGTGGAGTGCTCACGATCAATACAGCATCGATGATCACAGTAATCAGAAAAAGTGCGATGTAGCGCTTATAAGGGATTGCATATTCAGCAATTCTCTTAAGGGTGCCCTCTTTGAGTTTTTGAGACTTTACAGATTGGTCAGCTGTGAGTGATCTGTGGGTCATCCACATTACATGTTGTGACATCGCTACAGGCTATTGCACTGGAGGGTCAAACTGTAAAACCGAGTGCACGAAGCTGTTCGCGCCCATCATCTGAGATCTTATCTGGACCCCAAGGCGGCATCCACACCCAGTTGATTCTGACATCATCAACGAGAGGTGCCAAGGCTTGACGTGTCTGATCTTCAATAACATCTTGAAGCGGGCATGCCGCAGATGTCAGCGTCATATTGAGAACAGCAATATTGTTCTCATCAACCATAGCGTCGTAAATCAGACCGAGGTCAACAACGTTAATTCCGAGTTCTGGGTCGACGACATCCTTCATCGCCTCTCTTACATCATCAATCTGAGCTGCCATATTCCTATCCTAACCGCATCTCTCGTTTAACTGCTCTGACCGGCCTGCGCTTGCAGACTGGCATCCTTAAAAGCCATCCATCCCAACAGGGCACACTTAATTCGCGCTGGATACTGTGAAACACCAGCTAAGGCAACAGCATCTTCAAGAACTTCCGGATCTCCCTCGAGAGCGCCTTTGCTCTGCATAAGTTCTAGAAAATTCTCAGAAATTGCAGAGGCCTCTGTCAGCGTCTTGCCTGTCAGCAAATCTGTCATGATCGAAGTACTCGCTTGAGAGATTGAACAGCCAACTCCATCCCAAGTTATAACGCTGACACGTTCTCCATCAAGAGAGACAGCCACCGTTACCTCATCCCCACAGCTCGGATTGATATGCAAGACCTGGGCGCCGGGATTTTCGTGAAGATTCTTATTTTGAGGATTCTTGTAGTGATCTAGAATCACTTCTTGATAAAGATTATCGAGTTGCATCATCTACCAAAGTACTTCTGAGCATCGGCTATTCCTGCAACAAGAGCCTGTAAATCTTCTTCAGTGTTATATAGATAGAGTGAAGCGCGAGTTGTTGACTGCACGCCCATCTTCTTATTTAGAGGCCACGCACAATGATGGCCCGTGCGAACAGCGATTCCATTGTTATCTAGGAATTGACCCAAATCATGAGGATGAATTCCATCAACTGTGAGGGAGATAGATCCTCCACGGTTTTCCATAGAGGTAGGACCGACGATAGTGAGTCCAGGCAGAGAAGAAAGCTGTGACATTAATGATTTCGTGAGGGCGATTTCATGGCGGTGGATGTTATCCATTCCAACTGTGTTGAGGTAGCCAATCGCGGCTGCAAGTCCAGCTGCTTGAGCCATATTAGGTACTCCTGCTTCAAATTTGCGAGGTGCAGGTGCCCAGGTCGCACCCGACATTGTGACGCTTTCAATCATCGAACCACCGGTAAGAAATGGTGGAAGTTCTTCTAGGAGTTCAGCTCTCCCCCACAGCACTCCAATACCTGTTGGTCCTAGCGCCTTGTGTCCTGAGAACGCGAGGAAGTCAATCTTGAGTGCATCAACATCAATGGACATATGTGGAACGGATTGGCATGCATCTAGTACAACAACTGCCCCAACAGAATGTGCTTTCTTTACAATCTCTTCAAGTGGATTGATGGTTCCCAACACATTGGATTGATGAGTCAGTGCAACAACCTTCGTCTTATCAGTGATCAAGCTATCAATCGCACTGAGATCTAAACGCCCTTCAGGGGTTACCTCAAACCAAACCAAAGTCGCACCTGTGCGGGCAGCCAATTGTTGCCAAGGAATGAGATTGGCATGATGTTCCATCTCTGTCACAACAATCGTGTCACCTGGTTGCAGGAAGAAGCGATTGCCCGGCTGAGCGTTGCCCATACCGTATGCAACTAAGTTAATTGATTCTGTAGCGCTCTTGGTGAAGATCACTTCATCGCGACTAGCACCAATAAAGGCTGCAACAGAATCACGAGCACCTTCATAGATATCCGTTGCCTCTTCGGCAAGCTGATGAGCACCGCGATGCACTGCCGCATTGTGGAGGCGATAGAAATCTACTTCAGCATCAATGACAACCTGTGGCTTCTGACTTGTCGCTCCAGAATCTAGGTAGACAAGGCGCTTGCCATCGCGGATCGTCCTATCAAAAATAGGAAAATCACGACGAATAGCTACAGGGTCGAAGGACATTCTTATGCGCCTACGTACTCCGCATAGCCGTTTGCCTCAAGCTTCTCTGCAAGTTCAGGTCCGCCCTGTTCGACAACCTTTCCGGCTGCAAACACGTGGACGAAGTCAGGCTGGATGTAACGCAAAATGCGCGTGTAGTGTGTGATGAGAAGTACCCCGAGGTTATTGGCCTCTTTAGCGCGCACAACGCCTTCTGATACAACACGGAGCGCATCCACATCAAGGCCTGAGTCGGTTTCATCGAGGATTGCAAACTTTGGCTTGAGAAGTTCAAGCTGCATGATCTCGTGGCGCTTCTTCTCTCCACCAGAGAATCCTTCATTGACATTGCGTTGAGCAAATGATGGATCCATCTTGAGTGCTTCCATCGCACCCTTAACTTCTCCGACCCACTCGCGAAGCTTTGGTGCTTCACCGCGCAGTGCAGTCGCAGCTGTACGCAGGAAGTTTGATACTGAAACTCCTGGAACCTCTACTGGATACTGCATCGCAAGGAAGAGACCTGCCTTAGCGCGCTCATCAACAGACATTTCCAACACATCTACTCCATCAAGTGTGACTGTACCGCCTGTGATGGTGTACTTAGGGTGGCCAGCGATGGAGTAGGCAAGCGTTGACTTACCTGAACCATTTGGCCCCATGATCGCATGTGTCTCACCTGACTTAATTGTGAGATCGACTCCCTTGAGAATCTCCTTGACGCCCTGCTCTGTATCTACTGTGACCTTAAGTCCACGAATTTCTAGTGTGCTCATTACAGACTCCATTACTTCTCAATCGTGACGGAGTCTCCGTCAACGCGTACTAAATACTTACTTACTGGCATAACTGCTGGAGGTGTTAAAGCCTCACCAGTGCGAAGATCGAACTCGGCTCCGTGGAGCCAGCATTCAATCTTGTAGTCGGTGATTTCACCCTCGGCAAGAGATGCATCAGAGTGGCTACATGTGTCACCAATCGCAAAGACCTCATTGCCGATACGTGCAACGCAGATGGATTCTCCATCCTTTTCGATACGAACAGGCTTGCCATCAACCAGTGATGAGAAAGAAATATCAGACATTATTTACCTGCCTTCTCAAGCTCGTCATCAATGCGCGCCATTAGGCGCTCTTGAATCTCTTCATTACCAATAAGTGAGATGACCTCATTGAAGAATCCGCGCACGACAAGGCGTCGAGCATCTGACTCTTGAATACCTCGTGACATTAAATAGAAGAGCTGTTCATCATCGAAACGACCTGTAGTTGAGGCATGTCCAGCGCCAACAATCTCACCAGTCTCAATTTCGAGGTTGGGAACAGAATCTGCGCGAGCACCGTCTGTCAGAAGAAGATTTCGGTTGAGCTCGTATGTATCAGTACCTTCTGCGGCAGCGCGAATGTAGACATCGCCGATCCAGACTGTATGTGCCTTATCTCCGGCCAATGCGCCTTTGTAATTAACATTTGACTTAGCGTGCGCAACGGCGTGGTCAACATGCATGCGATGCTCAAAGAATTGACCCGCAGTTGCAAAATAGACACCTTGAAGATCTACAGATGCGCCAGATCCGATGAAGTCAACTTGAGGCAACATTCGAACTACATCGCCACCTACTGTTACATGGATTGCCTTCAGTGAAGCATCGCGATCAATGACCGCCTTATGTGACGCGGCATAGACAGTTTTGGAATCCCACTCTTGGAGTGAGATAAAGGTGAGTTCTGAACCTGGAGCCAGGATGAGCTCAAGATCCTCGGCAAGATGGGTATCGCCAGTGTTTGCAAGAATCACTGTGGCGCGAGCGTGCTCGCCCAGGCGAATTTGAACTCTTGAGAGCTCTGCATCGCTTGTTCCACCACAGCAACTGGTAAGAACGATTGTCTCCTTTATCTCTGCATTCTTTTCAATTGCAAGAGTTGCACCTTCTGATGTGAAGTTACGGATGCGATTGACAATTGCATCACTGCTGGCAGCAACTGCCGAAATTGCGCCCCGGGTAAAGCTGACACCCGCTGGAGCGATGCCTTCTAGCGTCAATGACTCTCTCGATACAGGAGTTGCACTTCCGTCATGCAGTCCAGCTAGACGCTTGAGCGGTGTAAAGCGCCAAGCCTCTTCACGCCCTGTCGGGGTGTGGTTCTCTAAAAGATTGGATTGAAGGGTTGTCATTTAGCCAACTGCTCCTTCCATCTGAAGTTCAATCAGACGGTTGAGTTCAAGTGCGTACTCCATAGGAAGCTCACGAGCGATTGGCTCAATGAATCCACGAACGATCATCGCCATCGCTTCATCTTCATTGAGTCCACGTGACATGAGATAGAAGAGCTGATCATCTGAGATCTTCGAAACAGTTGCTTCATGACCCATAGATACGTCATCTTCGCGAATATCCACATACGGATATGTATCTGAGCGAGAAATTGTGTCAACAAGGAGTGCATCACATTTAACTGTGCTTGCTGAGTGATGTGCGCCTTCATTAATCTGAACGAGACCACGATATGAGGTGCGACCACCACCGCGTGCAACGGACTTAGAGATAACAGATGAAGATGTATATGGAGCAGCATGAACCATCTTTGCTCCAGAATCCTGATGTTGACCTGGGCCCGCAAATGCTAATGAGAGAGTCTCACCCTTTGCATGTGGACCCATCAACATAACAGCTGGATATTTCATTGTGACCTTCGAGCCAATGTTTCCATCGACCCATTCCATAGTTGCGCCTTCTTCGCAGATTGCGCGCTTTGTCACAAGGTTATAAACATTGTTAGACCAGTTCTGAATAGTTGTGTAACGAACGCGCGCACCCTTCTTAACGATGATTTCTACAACGGCAGAGTGCAGTGAATCTGACTTGTAGATTGGAGCAGTACATCCTTCTACGTAGTGAATGTATGAATCCTCATCGGCGATGATCAGCGTGCGTTCGAATTGACCCATGTTCTCAGTATTGATGCGGAAATATGCCTGCAAAGGAATATCGACATGAACACCCTTAGGCACATAAATAAATGAACCGCCAGACCAGACAGATGTATTCAAGGCTGCAAACTTATTGTCACCTACCGGAATAACTGTCGCGAAGTACTCTTTAAAAAGCTCTGGGTGTTGCTTGAGAGCTGTATCAGTATCAAGGAAGATGACACCCTGCTTCTCGAGATCCTCACGGATTGAGTGATAGACAACCTCTGATTCGTACTGTGCTGCAACGCCAGAAACAAGACGCTGCTTCTCTGCCTCAGGGATTCCGAGGCGATCGTAAGTATTCTTGATCTCCTCTGGAAGGTCATCCCACGTTGCTGCCTGCTTCTCAGTTGAGCGCACGAAGTACTTAATTGTGTCGAAGAAGATTCCAGTGAGGTCAGAACCCCATGATGGCATTGGCTTCTTGTCAAAGAGTGCAAGACCCTTCAGACGAAGATCAAGCATCCACTCTGGTTCTGACTTCTTGGCACTGATGTCGCGAACAACTTCTTCGCTTAAACCTCGCTTGGCATTTGTGCCAGCATCGTTTCCATCAGACCATCCGTACTCGTAATTACCGAGTCCATCGAGTTCAGGGTGTGCAGTTGTCATCAGAGCGCCTTTCCAGACGATAGTGGTTTTGTTGAAACTTTAGGAATAAATGTTGTGCAGACACCATCACCATGGGCAATGGTTGCAAGACGTTGTACGTGTGTGCCAAGTAACTGAGAGAAGAGCTCGGTCTCTGCCTCACATAGCTGTGGAAACTCCGCAGCAACGTGTGCAATTGGGCAGTGATGTTGACAGAGCTCTTCACCTTGTCCCTTGCTCTGCAACGATGCCGCGTATCCTTCTTTTGTGAGAAATTCTGTAAGAATTGCGCTGCGATCTCTCTTCTTTGAAAGATCCTTCCCGGCTCTACGCCCCATTTCATCAGCACGAAACTTTGCAAAGATATTCACTAGATGAGGACCCGACTGGGCGGTAATAAATCTCAGAGCAGCGACAGCTAAATCATCGTAAGAGTGCTCAAATTTTTCGCGACCCGTATCTGTCATTACAAATACTTTCGATGGGCGACCGCGACCTTTAGCAATAGCGCTATGCGGCTCCCGAGCCTCAATGACCCCATCGGCTACGAGATGATCTAGGTGGCGTCGTACCCCTGCCGGGGTCAGGCCAAGGCGCTCCCCGATGGATACAGCCGTCGATGGCCCATTCTCCAAAATGGAGCGGGCAACGGCATTGCGGGTGCCGACTTCATCGATTTTCACAACAGTATTGTGTCGTAATTCGCAGAGACCCGCTACTTGGCGCGCGAGGCCTCAAACTCCACCCCTCGATAGGCTAAGGCCATGCCATCGCGCCGCAGATTCTCCTCCTCAGCCTTAATCTCCCCGATAGCTCGTGCACTTCTAGGGGTGCATACCTTTCTTATAGTCACTGGGGGCGCAGTACGGGTTACAGGCTCCGGACTTGGTTGTCCTACCTGGCCTGAATGCACAGGCGATTCATATACCCCGATTCCTGGGCAAGAAGAAGGAACTCTCAAACCGTGGATTGAATTCGGCAACAGATTATTGACCATAGCCCTGGCGCTAGTGATTTTAATTCTCATTGGCCTAGTACTTAAAGCTCGCAGGCGCGATCTTCTTCCACTTGCTCTTGCACAGATTGCTGGAGTTATTGGTCAAATTATTCTTGGTGGAATCACCGTACTGACCGATCTTCACCCTATCTCAGTGGCATCGCACTTCATTCTCTCAATCATTCTCATTGCTGCTACCTACTCGCTACTGGTGAGAAGTTATGGCGAGAGAGTGAAGAATGCTCGCACATACTTTCTGATTCAGATTCATACCGCGCTCACATTTCTTGTCATAGTAGCTGGAACGCTGTTGACGGGAGCTGGACCACATGCCGGAGACGAGAAAGCTCCTAGACTCGAGATTGCTATCACCACACTTGCAGCTATCCATGGCTTTATGGTTATTGCACTTATCCTTCTTACAGTCTTTACCCTGTATATCAAATTTGATGGCGCTCCAGAGACAATCAATCGATATCTATATATCTTCTTTGTCGTTGCGCTTTCACAGGGCGCAATTGGTTACATTCAATACCTTCAAGGTGTTCCGGAGCTATTGGTAATAGTCCACCTCCTTGGTTCAGCACTAGTCTGGATTGCAGCATGGCGCATCCGATTGACACAGTTTTACACGATCCCATCAAGAGAACAGAGATAGAGATATGACAAGCATGAATGGCTGGACAGAACTTGATGATCGCGCAGTAGCTTATGCACGCGCGCTAGCGATGGATGCAGTTCAAAAGGTCGGCAATGGCCACCCGGGCACAGCTATGTCACTTGCCCCTGTTGCATATAACCTTTTCCAGCGCCATCTTCGTCACGATCCAGCAGATCCGAACTGGCTTGGTCGCGATCGATTCATCTTGTCGTGTGGCCACTCATCCCTGACTCTCTACACACAGCTCTTCTTCAGTGGCTATGGCCTTGAGATGGAAGATATGCAGGCATTTCGTACGTGGGGCTCTGCAACTCCTGGGCACCCTGAGTATGGACACACTGCAGGTGTAGAGACAACTACCGGCCCACTTGGCGCTGGCATTGCCACAGCAGTTGGTTTTGCAATGGCTGCTCGCTACGAACGCGGGCTTCTTGATCCAGAAAGCCCGGAAGGTGAATCACTCTTTGATCATGACATTTGGGTTCTCTGTTCAGATGGCGATCTCCAGGAGGGCGTAAGTGCTGAGGCATCATCGCTTGCTGGAACTCAAGCTCTTGGAAATCTCAATGTCATCTATGACGATAACCGCATCTCAATCGAAGGTGACACTCACGTCTCCTTTACTGAAGATGTCGCTGCTCGCTATCGTGCATATGGATGGCATGTTCAAGAGGTAGCAACTCTTGCGGATGGCAATATCGATCTTCACTCTTTGGATGCCGCAATTATCGCCGCAAAGGCCGAGCGCAGTAAGCCTTCTTTGATCAGGATGCACTCAGTAATTGCATGGCCCGCACCTAAGTTACGCGGAACAGCAAAGTCTCACGGATCTGCACTTGGAGATGAAGAGATTGCAGCAACAAAGGTTGAACTCGGACTAAATCCCGAAGAGATGTTTGCAATGCCAGAAGATATCTTTAAGCACGTGCGCTCTGTTAGGGATCGAGGCGCTGCAGCACATGCGGATTGGAACGTGCGATTTGAGAAATGGAGCGCTGCTCATCCAGAACGTGCACAACTGCTCAAGAGATTGGTTGCAAAGGAACTTCCTGCTGGCTGGGAGAACTCTCTTCCGACGTTTGAAGCAGGCAAAGATGTTGCCACGAGAGCAGCATCGGGCCATGTAATCAATGCGATTGCAAAGGT
>JACCDN010941236.1_pt1 | contig 27114 bp, 27 predicted proteins | sample 7441691 | NCBI WGS metagenome assembly JACCDN01 (sample SAMN15323439, study PRJNA562643) | freshwater metagenome | isolation source: river surface water | place: USA:Blue River Watershed | collected 2017-08-16 | reverse complement strand
GTATTAGCTATTTCCTGCTCATAAGCCACACTGCCAAAAAAATACCCATACAGAGCAATGATGACAAATATTGCCGTCAGATACAGCCCATGCAATGGACTTGCTTCAAGACCATATTTTGGCCCGTATTGCCAAAATAGAACAAGAGCACCTGCCGAAAAAAGGCCCGATATCGCAAAATTGATCAACCGTTTTTTGGTTAGGCACAATGTATGTGCCGCGAAAAGCAAGCAGGCAAAAATTCCTAAAATCAGGTATTCTACTTTCATTTTCCTAAAGCTGCTCCTTTTAAAATTTCAAACAATTTGTTTTTAGCCATATTGACCAGTGTACTTTTGGGATTTTTCAACAGCTTAATTCCTGTCTTTGCAGTTCTGATAGCGCTTAATTCTTCTGAAAAATGTCCCTGAAGCACTTCTTTTTTAATAGCTGTAACAAGCTTCGATTTTCCTGTTCTCAAAGCCTTATCTCCGAATTTAGAAGCAATGGGGCCTACAGCACTGTTTTGTTTGGATTTTTGTTTATACTGTTCAGAAGCCTTTGGATTGTAATTATATTTTTCGTTAAACCGTTCACCTACGGCACGCTTGAACTTTTCATGATTGAAGCCCTGCATCACCTCCTTGCCGTTCAATTTTTGCATCCCCCCTTTGCTTTTTGACAAAGGTGATAGTTTGATGGTTTGAGTGACATTATTTCGGCTCACAACCACATGTACATGCATTTGGTGTCCTGATTTTTTCAAGCCATTTTTAATGATATCATTACCTTGCCTATGATAGGTAGCTTTCAAATTTTCTATCTGCTGACGTACTTTTTCATTACCTGATCGTTTCAACTCACTTTCTAATGCAGCTACTCTTGCTTGAATTTCCTTGTTTTCAATCACCTGTTTCTCGTAGTGCTTGAAGGCTCTACATGTCTCCACCTTGGCAAAGTAGACCAAGTCAGCTCCACTATCGACACCTTTTCTATTGAAATTTTTAGCGTATATGTCCATCACATCACGCGTGTATGCTTTCAACTCTTTGTTGACAATTGCTCTTTCATCCTTGCTCAAGGCGCTAAGATCGTCAACCTCTTTGCCTGTTTTGCTCAGTATCAAATGCTTGATTTCATCTTTTGATGGTGCAATGGTCAACATGAAAAACTTGTTGTCATTCCTACCTAGGTTTTTGTTGTTATTATCGATCGATGCGACGGCTTCATCTTTTCCTATTTTATCGACGGTATGGCTGAAAAAAAGAGTCTGATCACTGACCGATTTTCCTACATCTTCCTTTTCAAGATAGTTAGCCAAATTGAGTGAAGATCCTTTGTTATCTCCACCTGGCAAAGCATGCGGCTTGCTAATTTTGGTGAACATCGCCTAAACATTTTCTCATACGCATTGCAAGATCTGTCAGTGCCTGCTTTCTGATGGAAATAGTTGAAGAAAAAGAACTAGTCGGTCCTAGCCCTTCGATTGTTTCGATCGAATCTAAAAGACCTTCTATATCAATTTTTGAATCTACGTGCAGGTGCCTTTTTTCTAACTCCTGTCTCAACATTCTATTTTGATCCAAAAGGGTTTCTTTTTGCTTTTTTTCATGCTCCAAATTTTGGTGCATTTCTTCGTTAATATTCATCACCTCTAACAGCTGTGATTCGCTGACTCCATCAACAGAATTGTCATACGTGGATTCTCTTGGACTCTCTAAAAGTGTGATGATTTTGTTGATCTTTTCCTTCTCAATAGCCTTGATGATTTTCACAATTCGCTCGATTCCATTTTTGGTTTCCTGTGCCAGTGGGGCCTGCAAGCTCTCTGGATTGATACCCGTCACTTCAAAGTATTTCAGCATCATTCCTACGTATTCTCCATAGGATTTTTTTCCCTTTAAATATTCAATTTTTGAGTATATAGCCCCATCTAGTCGGATATTTTTTTCCATTTTCATTTTAGGCAAATTTTGGCACAATATACATTTTGTATACAAAAATTAAACACATTAAGTGCTTAATTTTATTATAGTTAAATAATCTTATGTATACAAATTTCACACATTTTGTATACATCATTTTTCATAAATAATTAATAATGATCGTACTATGTACGATAAAACCGTATTTATACGGTTTCTGCTTGCTTTTTCCATTTCCTTATTCGCTTTCGCTCATAGGTGGAAAAACAGACTAACACACAATCCTTTTTTGATACTTAAGTTGGTTTGGGACTAGAAGCAAAATTCGGACAAGGGCAGGCTTTTGATTATTGAGGGAAGTGAAAAGCCCGAGTGAGGTGCAACTGAGCGAGGACTATTAATCTCTAGGCCTAAATTATACACCACACGACAAGCTCCTATCCAAGAACTGATGCGTTGTTCTTGTGCTTTTCTTAAGATCAGCTGCGTGTGTAGGTGCGTATCATAGGACTGCAAAATGTAGAAAAAATAGGCATTGTTAATGGCTGCCATTCAAACATTTTGTCTGTTTTCACAGATGTGTGAAGATGCAATGGAAGGTCTTCTATAGTTTATAAAGATCCTGTCGAAGACTCCTATTTTAAGACATAATCAAAAGGCATTAGGTGTTTATACCCAATACCTTTTGATTATTTAGTTAAAGTTCTTTTAAGTAGTCGCAATAGCGTCCTATTGTTTCGTCAAAGTTTATAGGTCTTATGTGGCTGTTTTTCGTTAATACCCCGATGAGCAAGTCTTCTATTTCCATATTTGCTCTTTCTGCAGTCTGTGACACCATGTTGAGATGGTGTCCTAGGGTACCCGCTTTTTTTAGAGCGTTCAGGAATCTTTTTTTGGCTAATTCCTCTTCCATCCTTGCTATTTCATCGTCCTCTTCATCCCACACTCTTTCGATGAGTTGCTCCATTTCAATCGTGGACTCATCGAACGTCTTGTTGAGATCCAGGCGGTATCCTAGGGCAACCGCTTTTCTTAGAGCGTTCAGGAGTCTTCCTTCGGCTAAGTCCTGCTCAGCCCATCCTCTTTCGATTGTTTTTTCTGCGAGTTTTTCTATGTCGTTCATTGTGCTTAAAGTTTAGTGAGTTAATAATTTAATTATATCACTCTAATTGCCAGTAGACACGAATAGGGCAAGGTGGAGATTTAAAAAAGTCAAAAACGTGGAATAAATAGTACGAGGAACGAGTACGGTTTATGCCGCGAAAGTTTTGACTTTTTTAAATACTACCTTGGTGCGCTGACCCCTGCGGGCAAAAGCCCCCATTTCGTGTCTACTGGCTAAATTTGTGGTATGATTGAATTATAACGTGCGATGGAAAAAACGAAGATTCGAATCCTGCTCTTTTTCAGAGCAGAGATGAAGAAGATTTGAAGGGACTTGGAATGGGAGCAGGATGACTGTAGTGGATCGCTTCTATCCGAGCTCTAAAATCTGATCTCTTCTATATTTTTTTTCCTTTCAGTCAAAAAAATATAGATAAACTCCATACGCTCAATTAAACAGCAAAAAGAGAAAAATAGAGCTAATATCTGGTGTGTATGTCAGAGGAACCAACTCTAACACCATCGGCAAACTATATGTAAAGAAAAACGGAAAAACTTTACGTATGCCCTCTGATATGTAAATAAAATCAAGATATCTTTACATATCAAAACTTTAAAAATGAGTGCATATTCTATTCCTATACTTCCCCTCGAACGTGATCTCGAAACAAAGGCTATTTTAAGACAAGTAGCCATTTCACACAGAAGATTAGCAGAGTTAAAAGGAATAGCTTCAACTATCCCCAATGAACAAATTCTAATTAACACACTCACACTACAAGAAGCTAAAGAAAGCTCCGCGATTGAAAATATCATCACTACACATGATGAACTTTTTAAGGCAGAATTACTAACAAATCAATCTATGTCTTCTGCTACTAAAGAGGTACAACGATATGCAAATGCCCTTAAAAAAGGATTTGAGTTGGTTAGACATAGTAAAATTTTATCTACTAATCAGATTATCCAGATCCAGAAAGAATTAGAGCACAATGATGCTGGATATCGTAAAGTTCCTGGTACGGCACTAAAAAATCAGCAAACTGGGGCGGTTGTTTATACCCCTCCGCAACATCATGATGAAATTGTACGCTACATGAATAATCTTGAGCATTACATTAATGTCCAAGGCTCTAACGACATCGATCCATTAATCAAACTTGCCGTTATTCATCATCAATTTGAGAGTATCCATCCATTTTATGATGGCAATGGGCGTACAGGTCGAATTATTAATATTCTTTATTTAGTGATTAATGACTTATTGGCTTTACCCGTACTTTACCTCAGTCGATATGTAATCAAACATAAGGGAGAATATTATCGCTTATTGCAACAGATTCGTGAAACCAACGAATGGGAGGAGTGGATTCTTTTTATCCTAAAAGGTATTGAGGAAACAGCTATACAAACCATTCAGTTAATATCTGAAATTAAGGAATTAATAGCAAGCTACAAACATGGAATACGTCAGGATTTACGACAAATCTACAGTCAAGATTTGCTTAATAACTTATTTAAACACCCGTACACAAAAATTGAATTTATAGAACAAGAAATTGGCGTAAGTAGACCAACCGCGACTTCGTACTTAAATAAATTAGTTGATAAGGGTTATTTAAAGCTGATTAAACTAGGAAAACACAGTTTTTATTTAAATGAAAAGCTTTGCGAGATACTAATCAATGCGCATCATTAAAGCTAAAAACTAAAAGTGTCTATTAATTTATAAGTTGTAAGACATTTTTAATACAAATTAAACGGTGTCTATTAATTCGAAAATTATAAGTTTGTAGACAGTGATTCTACAAATTGATTTTAAATACACACTATGAGACTTTTTGGGTATGCTCGTGTATCAACCAGCCAGCAATCTCTTGACGTTCAAATTAAAGCGTTAACGGCTGCAGGAGTAGAACCTCATCGGCTTTTTACTGATAAGGGAAGCGGCATAAAAACCGATCGGGAGGGGCTTAATCTGTTGCGATTGAAGGTTGAAGTTGGTGATGTGATACTAGTGAAGAAACTTGATCGCCTAGGCCGAGATACTGCCGATATGATTGGACTTATCAAAGAATTTGAGGAAACAGGAGTAGCCATTCGATTTCTAGATGATGGCATTAGTACTGAAGGTAGCATGGGGAAAATGGTCATAACAATCCTATCAGCTGTCGCAGAGGCTGAAAGGTTACGCATACTTGAACGCACCAACGAGGGGCGTCTGGAAGCAAAAGCTAATGGAATCAAGTTTGGACGTAAACCAACTGTAGATAGACAAAAAGTGCTTACACTACGTGAACAAGGTATTGGAGCTACTAAAATTGCCAAACAGTTAAAGATTGGTCGTTCTACAGTATACCAAGTCTTGATATCAGTTCAGAAAAATGAAGTGAGTGAAAAACTGTCTTGACAAAAAATCCTTAGCGTACGTTTTCGTTCCATTGGGCTTCATACCCCGAAAATGGTCGTAACAATCCTATCAGCAGTTGCAGAGGCTGAAAGATTACGCATACTTGAACGCACCAACGAAGGACGTTTGGAGGCAAAAGCTAATGGAATCAAGTTTGGACGTAAACCAACCGTAGACAAACAAAAGGTGCTCACATTACGCGAACAAGGTATTGGAGCTACTAAAATTGCAAAACAGCTAAAGATTGGCCGTTCTACAGTATACCAAGTCTTGGCCTCACTACAGAAATGTGAAAAATTGGTTAAAAAATCCTTAGCGTGAGTTTTCGTTCCTTTGGACTTCATACCCCTTTACTCTATCTGACTCAACTGAGAGAATTAATGCAAAACACAGAAACCTAATTTTTCCTTTTCGGGGGTTTGGCACTAATAGCCTAATAGCCATTTTAAGACTATATAAGCAACGATAATTCATCAGATATACAAAACTATGCGCAAGTAAAAAAATCGCTTATATGGCCTTAAAGTGGGCCAATATCAAAAAATCCGCGCAACCTCTCTCCCCTTATTTAATTTCATTCCCTTCGCTTTTTGTTTTTTTGTTTGACTTTGTTTTTCAAAAAACACCTTCCTACCTAAATACCTATGTGAGGGGGGTGACAATTGTTTTTTTTATTTTTAATACTTTCTATACTTTAGACACGCATAAATAACTGATAATCAGTCATTAAATAACCATAAAAACGACTTTTTATAAGTTAAAAACGACTTTTTATAAGTTAAAAACGACTTTTTATAAGTTAAAAACGACTTTTTATAAGTTAAAAACGACTTTTTAAAAAATAGTCGTTTTTATGAAAAAAGCTGTATGTTTGGATCATGAAAATAAATCATCTACCAAAAGAAAAAGTCATCATACAACACAACCTAATCACAAGTGGCCGCTATGATTTCTCAGCCTGCCAATTAGACATTTTATTCCTCTTACTAGCATCTTTAGAAAAAAATGACCCTGAAGACAAAAAATACGATTTGCATATATCTGATATCGAAACAATCACAGGTAGAAAATGGAATCATAACCAATTGAAAGAATCTACTAAACAAATGGGTGGGAATACATTTGTTGTTGGATTAGCTAGTAGCGAAAAACAGTTGTGGCTTTTCAAATCTGTTGAATACCAACATGGGAAAGGATATTTCACGGTATCTATTTCTGAAGAAGCGAGACCATATTTGTTTGAATTGAAGGACAATTTCACAAGAATTAATTTGAATTCCATTCTGTCCTTTTCATCAAAATATGCAAAACGCATCTATGCTATTGCCTGCCAATGGAAAACGGCCGGTAAAGTCACTATGGATATATCTGAATTCAAAGAAATATTAGGAATTAAAGACAAAGAAGCGGTAGAACTTGAGCAATTCACACGAATTAGCGACTTGAAAAAAAAGGTATTAGACATCGCGAAAACACAAATCAATGAAAGCTCAGAAATCAACATTGACTACGAGTTGATTAAACGAAGTAGATCATTTGAACAAATCAATCTTTTTGTCAACCATGGAAAAGAGAAACGGCTGATTGATTTCAATGAGTCGATCGATTTTCAGAAATCAGTTGCAATAATCATGAACTATGGCGTCAGTGAACCATCTGCTATCGCAATTGCACGAACCCACTATCAAGACTTCCTAAAGCTCATTGAACAAATGAAGAAACAAATCAAGAATGGCGTCGTTTTTGACGATCATGCTGCATATATTGTTAGTGTCTTTCAAAAGAAAGGTGTCCTAAAATTAAAAAAACATTAAAGCTTCATATCTTTGCGAAATGAAACTTCCTAGAAAAAAAAAATCTGATATACCTATTGGTAGCTACGAATTTTCCGTCTGTCAGCTGGATATTTTCTTTCTTCTTCTTTCCTACCTAGATGAGGACAACAAATCTGACTACACCTACACACTCTCAACAGATGTGATTGAAAAAATCACAGGCCGAAGATGGGAGATGAAAGAAATCCAAATAGCTACTCAAGGTATAGGCAGCCGCGTATTCACAATTGATACTGAAAAATCGCACAAGCAAATCTGGTTCTTTCAAAGTTTTCAATACAAGGAAAACTCCAATGAATTTAAAGCCACAATCTCTGATATTTCACGTCCATATCTTTTGATGATCAAAAAAAAGATAGCTGGCCTAGAATTCAAAAACCTTGTCATGGAAGGTCCTGAGCGATTCAGGTTGTTCTGAAATTTAGACGATTAAGAACGCTACAACAACTATTTTGGTTTCCATTTTTTATTTCTTTATATCTTTAACTATGTATATTTTTAATTTTAATTATTTAATTATGTATATCTTTATTTTTTTAAATCTTTAATTTAAAAATCATGGCTAAAATAATTACCCTGGCTCATCAAAAGGGCGGTGTCGGGAAAAGTACTTTGACCTTCAATTTGGCAATGTCTTTTCAAGAGCATTTAAACACGTGTATAGTCGATACGGATCCGCAAGGTTCTTTAGCTAATTTGTCGGATGAGTTAGACGGTGTTACGATTGTTCAGGAAACCCTAGTTAGTCGAATTAAGAACCTGAATTTTGAAATTATATTTATTGATACTCCGCCATATTTAACGAATCAATTATCTGAGCTTTTTGCTATTTCTGATTTAGTATTAGTACCGACAAAAGCGGGTATTTTTGATGCAATGGCTATTCGTGCTACACTTCATCTAATCAAAGAGTGCCAAATTAAAAATCCGAATTTAAAATATGGTGTAGTGCTGAATATGCTCAAGCATCGTTCTGGACTAGTCCCAGAAGCTTTAGGCCTTTTAAATAGATTTGATGCCTTTATTTTAAAAACCATGATTTATGACCGAGCCGCTTATGCTCGTTCAGCGGTTTTGGGCCGGCTTGGTAATGATGATCCCAAAGCATCAACTGAACTAAATCAATTGACCGAAGAAATTGTAACTATACTTGCCAGCTAATTTTTATTTCTTTATATCTTTAAAAATGTATTTTTATTTCTTTATTTCTTTATAAAGTTAACATGGAAAATCTAAAAGAAAAAATGAGCCAATTAGGCGATAAACTAGCCAATAAACCACTAAATGTACCTATCCAGCAAATTGTACCTATTAAGTCGACAGAGGTTCAATTAACTGTTTGGGTCAAGAAAGAGTTAATTGTCAGAGCAAAGACATTAGCTGCGCAAAAAGACTTGACGCTAAAAGAAATAACAAATAATGCTTTAGAAAACTACTTGAAACAATTTCACGGTACCTGAAAAACGGTAGTCGTGGTCGGAACACTAATGACTTCAGGCATGCTTCTTTATATCTTTAAATATTTATTTTTATTTCTTTATTTATTTATTTAAAAAATTAAAAAAACCATCTTTGTTGACTGTGGATATGTTGGAAACTAGGCGATTGCCTTAAGCTTGGAAGTTTTCAATATATCCATAGTCTTTGAGGCTGTGGGTATGTTGGAAACTGTGCATTAGCCTGGAGCGTTAGATAGTTTTCAATATATCCATAGCCTAATTCTCCGATGACGCGCCGAATCATGCATAGAATTCAAAACAGCAAAAAGAGAAAAATCTATTTGCTTTATTAAAAAAATATTTACAAGTTTGAACCGCACAATAAGTTTGGAGCAATCCAAATCATTCTTTTTATTAGAAATACAGCTCAGGCGACCGGTGAAAGTCCGGCTACTCTTCGGTTCCTCCGACTTGTTGTGCAACGACCTGAGCGCATCTATCTAAATCCTAAAAACATGCACAACAAGAAACAAACCTACCCACCAATCCATTTCACCTATCTATTCGAGAATGAACTCCAAACCAATCATTTTTTTCTTAAAAATTAAATAAAATATAAAATATGAATATTTTATTATTTGATTTATTTACTAAAATAAACATTTAATAAATATGATATTTTATATATAAATATTTTAATCATATTTTTTGTGAAATAATTTGATTTATTATTAAAATTTGCACATTTTGCGACCGAAATATTCACCAAAACGACACATTAATTTCATATAAATATATTTTTGATTCTATATTTTCATTTAAAATAAAATACATATAAATTTTATAAAATTAATAACATGTTTTTTTATGGCGCCAATCAAAAAACTATCCTTAATAACAGCCTTGTTTTTTTGCCATCATTACGCTCCTGCACAGGGACACATCCCGCAAACATCAGCTGTTCATTTATCCTTTGGCAAAAGCACTTTTACGACCATTTTTAGTGGTGGCTACACCTATTTTTTGAGCCCAAAAACATTCATCTATGGACAGGCCAACTACGAATATGGTGAAGACTATCTGTTTAAATTCCAATCCATATCATCCGATTGGTTAGCGAACCATTCCCTTATTAATCTAAACGGGAACTTCTACTTCAATATCGGGGCAGGCCTTTCTCTAGCCTATGAGCGCTTACAGCCTGATGCAGCAAAAGGTTTTAACTACGGCGCACTAATCAAAGCTGAAGCAGAAACATTCATCACTGATGCTATATCTATCGGCATTTGGGCCGATCAGTCTTTCTTAACCAAAAAAGACATTGGAAATCTCCGCTATAGATACGGACTAGGAATCAAGCTTTTTCTGTAAACACATATTCATTAAACATCACAATAAACATGAAAATAAAAACCATCCTAACACTCGCTTTAACCTGCATGATTGCATTTTCTTGCAAGAAAGATGATCCTGCTGCCCGGCAAAAAAATATTGACGATCAACTAAAAACACCTCCATACAATGAGCTACCAGAATCACGAAAGATGCGGGCTTTTATCGGTAGAGTATTTCAACTCAAATCGGTGATTAAAAATGGGCAGAATGTCATGAGCTCATTCCCTAAATCTCAAGTAGACAACACCTTTTTATTCAAACAAGTTGATGACGTCGCCTACCATTACGGGGAAGAGAACGAATCGGTCGTATTTCCTAAGAAAGGGTACCCAACAAGATATTCACAACCGGCACTATATCAAAGAAAAAGCAATGGTGCTGCCTATCTGACATTAACACACTATTTGATCGATAGTGGTGAACCAGGACCTATTGAATTTGAGATCGTGAAATTCATTCCTGGTGAGCTAACCCTGAGAAGGGTAGAAAATGGGTCCCAAATAGATCGAGTATTTTCTGTATCTGAAGAGCTGAAAAATAAATATGAGCATCCCATGTACAACTGACTTTGAAAACCCCAAAAACCACTATTGAATATCTAACTATGACAAAGTTTCTTTTCACACTATCGCTGCTTTTTTGCTTCCTAGGCATGCGGGCTCAAAACATCATAGAACTAGAATTTGACGGACACAAAGGCGTTAAGCACCCATCGGGCGAATGGGCATGCTCCGAGTGTCCCGGTACTGAATTCTACAGACAAATGAATTACTACAATCGTTCATTCGTCTTTTTTAGATACAGCGCCGCAAACAAAAAGTCTCTATCCGTACGCTTTAAAGCATTACACCAACAAATCGAGGATAGCTCAAACCAATATTGGTCGACAGTAGAGACATACAACACCGAAGAAAATTCTAACGCATGGGTTTTTGATCCTAATAGAAAAGATCACGGATTCAGTAAAGAAGTGAGTATTGATGTTTATTCATCTTCCCGTTTGGATTATGAACACACCACGCATCATAGCGATCATATCAGCACCTTTTCCTACAAAGTAGTTCAGCCGGAGTGGCTAGACCGGGCGAGCGAGATTCGGACAATCTGTAGAAATGCTAAGCCTGTAGAGCTAAAAGATTATTTCAGAGAGGGTATCGATGTCGATTTTCGATTGGATGGACCCGGCGGAGCAATCATCAAAGTTTTAGATCCGAAATCTATTGCTGTCGGAGAGCATACCCTATGGGCTACAAAAGCATTTGACAATGGATTCTACGCAGAAGAGATTCCGGTAACTATTCTACATTCATCAGAACTGACTTTTTCTGGATATCTCCCAGGTATTCCGATTCCGATTTGTTTCAATGCACCAAGCACCCCACTATATGCTTATGCGGATTTGAAAATTTGCAAAGGCGTCTGGTCTGGTGCGGGAACAGATGCCGACGGAAATTTTAATGCTTCAGAAGCTGGTATTGGCATTAAGCATATCACATTTAAGCATGTGAACAAAGCAGGATGTGAGAGCACCGCAGAGATGCTCATTGACGTGAAGCCGGTACCAGAAAAACCAACTATTGCAGGAAAGACCAGCGGTTGTATCAATGAGGCAGTCACACTAACGGCATCAGTTCCTCCAACCATGAGCGGGGTGAAGTTTTTATGGTACAAAACAGGCGAGAACAAACCATTTTTCACGGGTGAAGAGCTCGTATACCTCATTAGAGGTACTGAAAAGCTGATAGTTAAGGCCGTTAGTGCTGCTGGCTGTGAATCCGATGAAAAGGTTGACATCCCAATCACAGCCTTTACACCAAAGGGCAGAATTGCTAACACGGTACCGAAAAAGGATGCCATTAAACAAGGTGCTAGCCTGAGCTTTAAATTCATTCCGGAAGAGGATAGGCAATATACTTATGCATGGGATTTTGGCGATGGTGAAATGTCTATTGACAAAGAGCCTACACACTTCTTTAGCAAGGCTGGTGAATTTACCGTTAAGGTGCTTGTCGAAGATGTCGAGAGATGTCAAAACACCATCACCTACGAGAATAAAATCAAAGTAGATGAATTTCCGCACTGGATCACCAACACGGCATCGCTGAATAATAGCTGCAACAATATTGAGCCTATCAACATTTTCGACTATTTCTCTCTAGACGAACGCCATAAGAAGATCACCGACTTCTCAGGGATCAAATTTCATTTGGACAATGATACCGAATTGAGCTCCAATGTGATTGATATCACTAGCCTATCGCCAGGGATACACAAAGTAACTGCCTCTAAAACCTATCCATCTCGAAAATTTGAGGAATACTTCACTTTTAAGGTTAAGCCATCACCAAAAATAACCTTTGGTACATACCCACAAGGTGTATGTCAAACAGAGCCCACATTTTTAATACCTGTACTGGTAGACGGAAACAAAGTAGCTGGCGGTATCTGGTCTGGCGTAGCGATAGATCCTGCGGGCTATTTTAATCCTAAAGAAGCTGGACTGGGCGTTAAGAAATTGTCTTATACCTTCACCAATAAGGAAGGATGCACAGAAACTAAAGAGATAGAAATAGATGTACGAGCAGTCCCCGAGACTCCAATCATCACTGGCAAGGCAACTGGATGTATTAGTGAGGTTATTACATTAAAAGCATCGGCTCTTAACGCTTCCCAGTATGCTTGGTTCAGAGCAGATGAGGTTGAACCCTTTTTCCATGGTGACAAACTGGACTACACCATCAGCAAGACAGAGGAGCTGTATGTGAAAGCGCTCAATAGTGAATTCTGCCCAAGCACCAATAGTTTACCCATATCCATTAAATGCTTTGCTCCTCTGGGCAAAATAAGCACCACACAACAGGAAATAAAGCAACATGAAATGCTTGCTTTCACATTCCATCCAGCCGAAGAAACTCAGGCGGCTAAGTACTTGTGGAATTTTGGCGATGGTTTTAAATCTCAAAAAGGCCCTGTAACCGAACACTATTTTAATAGGGCAGGCACATTCACCGTAACACTTAAAGTACAATCACCTGAAGGCTGCGACAACACCATCAATTATAGCAAACAAATTAAGGTGGAGGAGCTAAAAGTACCAGAAATAGAGCAGCCTACATTCCCAACCTACGTAGCAACGCCTAAAACACCTCTAAAGCTGAATGTATTTCCTAATCCATTCAGAGACTGGATCAAGCTGACGGTGGACAGCCCAATAGACGATGTGGCACATGTTCGCATGTACAATCAGGAAGGATGGCTGATGTATCAAAAAACATTAGATATCAAAAAAGGTGAAAATGAAATTGTTTTTTCCGATTTCCAAAACCTAACAACCATCATTTGGAATCTAAAAATCGATGCCCAAAGCTTTAAAATCGACGAAATTTTCTTAAAGGAGGACTAAAAAAATGCAAACTACCGCCAAAAACAGCGCCCTTTTTCTGGCACTAATAACCACCATTAGTGCGTGCGACAAAAAAGTTGAAGCAATACAAGGATTCAACATCAAGCCACAGATCACTATTGCAACAACCAATAGATCGTCAAAATCAATCACGGATAGCATGCGCATCTGCGCGCTGACGACCACCGTTAAAAGGCTCAAAGTAAGCTATCATGATGGAAACAAAAACATTGCACAGGTGGTGGTAAAATCATCCAGCAATCATGCTGTACTCAAATATGGCGGCCGTAGTGTGAAAGATTTTCTGCCAATTGATCAAAACGAGCTAGACCTAGATTTTGAAAATACACAGGAAGAACACACAAGGCTCGATTTTACCATCACTGACAAACTCGGTGCTAGCGATCATGCGACCTACAACCTATTCACTTTTAAAAACCTTGCACCTATAGCCCTACTAGAATATCAGCTGGAGAAGGACGGCAAGTATATACTAGATGCCAGCAAAAGCTATGACCAAGACAGGAATTATGGCGGTAAAATAGCCTGGTACATTTTCAAAATTAATGATCACGAAATCAAATCTAGAAATCCAACCATAGCCCATTTTCTCAATGAAAAAGGGAGCCATCAAGTAGCGTTAACCGTCATTGACAATCTTGGTCAATCATCAACAACCATTTCAAAGACAATAGATTTCAACCCTAGATAAGGCACTGATGAAAAAAATATTCTTCGTTCTCTTTTTGCTGTTTGTCCACTTCATGAATAGTTCGGCACAGCACAATATAGGCTCTATACATCTCAACAGTGCACCAGAGCCTATTTCAGCAGCTTTGGGAAGTATTGGTGTAGCTACCGACCCAAACGAAACGGGCCACTTTTGGAATCCTGCCAAAATTGCGTTACTAGGGCTCAATTACGGCGGCGCTCTTTCCTATTCTCCAGCACAAATAGGAAAAACAGTCTATGGTTCGCTTTTTAAACAAATAGATGATGATGTAGTTATAGGTCTTGGGTTGAATTATTATTCATTGGGTTCTATCAACTTAAGAGATCATATCGGAACCACTACTGGAATTCAAAATCCTAATGAATTTGGTGTTGATATTGCCTTATCAAAAAAATTCGGTGTTGACTTCGCTGTTGGGACGACGGTAAGGTATATCAAATCAGATATGTTTGATGTAGAAAATGCAGCTAACATCCGATCAGCTGGTGCAACAGCAATAGATGTAGGTATTTTCAAAAAACACCGCATTGGTTATAACATCCTCAACATAGGAGTGATGCTCTCCAACATGGGGACTAAATTAAACTACGACGCCGGAACGAGTAAATTTTTGCCCACCAGCTTAAAAGCTGGCCTGAACTACCAGATAGGACAATTGGATCGATTTAATATAGGTCTAGAGGTTTCAAAATTGCTCGTAGCAACTAGCGCAACTTCACAAACCAGTGTGATCTCGGCCATGTTCTCATCACTCAATGAAGGATTTAAAAATTGCGCTATTGGCATAGGCACCGAGTATGTCTTGCTTAACCAATTGATGCTTCGCTCGGGACTAAACATTCAAAATAACGGATTAATTACGCGTAAACAGGCCAGTTTTGGTATTGGTTTGATTAAAGACGCCATCCGAATAAATGCATCATATCATATCCCCTTAGATGCGCAGCCCATGAACAACAAGTTTAAATTTTCGCTGGGTATGATGTTTTGAATTTTTAACTCAACACGAAATGAAACATATTAAATCTTACATCGCAATTGCTTCGGTATTATTATTTAGCTCATGTGGAGTTAGAAATTATAGCTATAAGCCCACTAGAAATCATCAAACCAGCAAAATTACCCCACCAGTGGGCATGATTTATATTCCTGGCGGTTCAGTAATGATAGGTCGGGACTCGTCTGATTTAAGAAAGGTAAGCCTAAGTCCATTTTTCATGGATAAAACCGAAATAACAAACATTCAGTACAGAGAATTTGTTAACTGGGTGAGAGACTCCGTGATTGTGCATCTTTTAAACGAGAAAGTGTTTTTCAAAAGAAGCTCTGGGAAAGACAGCACAAAGAAAATAGACTGGGTGAGGTTAAACACTGGGATACTATGGAAATCCAGAAACCCCAGAATAAGACAAAAAATAGAATCATTATATAACGATGAGCAGAAGATCGATAACCATTTATTAAACTATGAGTTTGTCATAAAAACCAGAGACGGAAAAAAATCGGTAGCGTTAATTAATGTGTGGCCTAATGAGCTCTCTTGGATCGACGACTTTCCTAATTCTCAAAATGAACTCATGGCAAAGTCCTACTTCACCAATCCAATATTCGACAACCACCCAGTAGTTGGCATTAGCTGGAAACAAGCCAGAGCATATGCACACTGGCGCTCTAAAATGATTAATCGATATACAAACAAGATTATTAATCCTCAAATCTTGCAGTTACCTATCGATCTACCCACCGAGGCACAATGGACCTATGCAAGTCAGCTAAGCCTACCGCAAAAGAAAAAAAAGGAAGATTCAGACTTATACCAATTGAACTTCAAACAAGGTGAAGGAACATATTCCAACGATGGGTCCACCTATACAAGCCATGTGATGGCTTATGCGCCGAATGGCTTCGGCTTGTTCAATATGGCTGGTAATGTATCTGAATGGACACTTGATGCCTATAGCGAGAGTTTTAAAGCGCTAATACACGATCTAAATCCCGTCATTCTATACGAGGCTAAAGACGATGAACCATTGCTCATGCAACGCAAAGTGGTTAAGGGTGGCTCTTGGAAAGATGCCGCATCAATGACAGATCCACTGATCAGAACTGCCGAAACACAAAACACTGGTAGAAGCTTCATTGGCTTTCGCTGTGTAATGGCCGCACCAGATGTCATACAGGCCCAACAGCCCCCAAAGCATATGGCCACACTAAAAAACAAATCTGTAAAACTAGCCACTAACTAGCATGAAATACATACCAATTTTAGCACTATTATCCTTATCCACAGCTGCTCTCGCTCAAGAAATACCACTGGATGGTTACTTGAATACGCAGGATTTTAAAGATGTAACCCCAGCGCCATATCCTGGTATAAAACCAGGAGATATCTTATCGGTAAGGCGTGTTTGGCGAGATATTGATACCAATGTAGAGGCCAATAAACTATTCAATTCATCTGGTTCTAAATTGATTGAGATCATCATTGATGGTATTCGATCAGATGAAATTATTCCGTATAGCGCAGCAAGCACAAAAAAGAATCCAAGCGGCGATGCTTTTAGTGAGCCTTTAGCCAAGGAGGAGGCCTTTGCTAAATTCAATGAAGATAGTGTGATGGTTCCCATACTAGACAAAGAGGGCAATATCACAAAATATCAATGGAAATTAGGGGAATTCAATCCTCAAAAAGTGACCAAATTTCGTCTCAAAGAAGATTGGATTTTTGACAGAGGGCGTGGCATATACGAGCCTCGAATAGTTGGAATCGCGCCGCTAGTTAGAATTTCCGCAATTGGCGAGCTTATTGCTGAACAACCGGCTTTTTGGATCAATTTCAATCAAGCTAGAAAGATCATGGCACGACATCCAGTGATCTTTCAATCAGACACTAAGTTAAGCTATGATGATGTGTTTGTTTTAAGAAAATTCTCAAGCACCATCATCAAAGAGTCCAATCCAGAGGACCTCAAAGTAGCCGACTATATGACCTCCGAAGAGGATATCAAAAAAGAAGCAGCACGCATAGAGGCATCCATACAAGATCAAAAACAGGCAATATGGATGCATCAACGCCCAGCCTTCGTAGCTAAAAAACCAAACTCAAAAACTACTCCGACCAAACAATGAAGACAGAAACCATTATTTTTTTGACTAACTACGGATTGCCACTTTCAATACTAATCACCATGCTGTGGCTAATCATTGGCGCAATAGTCCTTACAACCAAATCCATCAAGAAAAAAAACAAAGGTAGCTGTCTATGGACCGATGACTGTATAGATATGATGACCTATGGACTTATCGGCGGATCAAGCATACCATTAGCTACTTCAATATACCTTTTATACGTCGAGCATGTATCCTTATTTGAGGTTTCAAAACTCCTTGTACCAACCTTTGTGATTGGCCTCCTGATTTTAGCCCTAAAAATATTGGGTTACCGTCTCCACAACAAAAGACTTGTCTAACAATCTAAAAACTAAAACATGAAAAAAACATCAAAATTCTATTTAGCAATAGCACTCTCCCTAATGGGATTTCCCGCCTTTGCTGGCCCAAATAATACATTCAAAAATCAGATAAACGATTTCTTAGGCGACTACATGTTTCCCATTTGTGCCGGTATGATTCTTTTAGGGGTTGTGGTCGGAGTGATCAGAAATTTCGACTCGCTCAATGATGCCAATTCAGCAGGCAAGCGCAAAGAAGGACTTGTCAACCTGGGATTTCTCATGCTATATGTTGTTGTTGGGGTTGCCATCATTGCACTTGTTTTGAATCAAATATCAAAAATGAGCTTCAAAATTTGATCCAATGCAGACCAGCTACCCTGTTCGGAAAGGCTTTGAGAAGCCACTATTGATATACGGTATGCAGATGGATCATTTCTATTTGCTCTTAGGTATTGGCGTTGGCCTAGTAGTTCTAGTACTGCTCATATTGTACAGATGTTGTACCGGGTCAACATCTATACTTGTTGCGCTGATTGAAATTGGATTGCTGGCAGCCGCATTTTTTGCCGCCCTCAGATCGGCTAGAAAGGCAGCAACACCAAAAAGATATCGTTTCAAAAAAGTGCAAAGCTTCCTGTCAAATAGAGACCTGCTAAACTATTTAAAAAGATGCCCAATCAACTAACGTACCCTGCCAAATGAATATCTCAACTGCCCAGGCCTATTCCATTTTAGCTGTCCTAGATGGTGCGGTTCTCAACAAGGACGGCTCGTTGACGGTGGCCTTCTTTCTTCAGAATCCAGAGGCATACAGCTTTGATGAAGATATCCTTCATAGTCGACATCATGACTTCTTCCGTGCCTTTAAACACATGCCAGATGATAGCTTCGTACACAAACAAGATGTTTTTTTGAAGAAAAAATACCAATCTGAAAAACACATACGAAGCAATAGTTTTATTGGGAAGGCAGAGCGCAAATATTTTGATGGACGTGAGTATTTAGAGCATCACTGTGTATTGGCTTTCACCCTGACAGGCTTAGCAACGCTGGAAAAGTCGTACCAGCAAAACCCCTTAAAATACAGTGAATCACTATCAAAAAGTGACAAAGAACGCTTGAGTATCTTCCTAGATGCCGTCGAACAAGCAACAATCATCATTGGCAACATGCCCAATACCTGCTTGACCAAAATGACAGATGATGAACTTAGCAACTACATCAACAGCTTCGTGAATGGTTTTCAAGAAGATCATAGTCTACGTGACATCCAGTTTGACGAACACCTAAAAATAGGAAAGGCCAAAGGAAGTATATTTTCCATCAGTGATGAAAAATATTTGCCCGATACGCTGCCAATACTCACCATTGACGACACGCTGCCAGTAGCGAACTCATCACTTGTAATGGCTTACTTAGAAAAAATAGGGGTACACCTTTTGGCCAACCATGTCTACAACCAAATCATTTATTTCGAAGGCAGCAAAAAACTAAAAAGAGCCCTAGAGAAGCGTGTGCAGGTATTTGGACAACATCAAAAATTCTCAGCACAAATCGAATTTGAATATAACAGGCTTAAAAAACTTGAAAAAGAGGTCATTCAAGAGGATTGTTTGTTGTGCCGATCGCATTTTAATATCATGGTTTGGGATGAAGATCCTGAGGTACTGGCGGTGGCTGAAAAGAAGATCAAAGAGGCATTGTCTCTACAAAATATTTTGCACTACCATCCATCATTTGATGGCATTAGAAACATTTTCATTGGCTCCATTATCGGACGTGAGAGTAAGCTGGATTCAAGTTTATTCATGTTCTTGGATCTAGCTGCCTCACTCACCCTATTCATCCATTATTCCGTTTTCAAAAACGACAAAGAAGGTGTCTTTTTTAACGACAGGCTATATCAGATTCCACTACGGATAGATATTTGGGATGAAAGAAAAATACGTATCAATGCACGCAATGCACTCGTTGTCGCCTCTACTGGTGGTGGAAAATCAGCATCTGTATTGTCGATCGTACAACAATTAGCCGAGCAAAAGCACAAAGTCATCGTGGTAGAGTTTGGTCGTTCCTTTGAACAAGTATGCAAATTGTACCCAGAAACCAGTACACGTATAGATTATGACGGGAGAACGCCATTAGGGATTAACCCTTTTTTTATCTCCGATTATTCGGAACTCACTATCGAGAAAATAAAGACCTTAACGGTTATCGTCATGCGGTTTTGGCGCGTCAAATTGGATTCTAACCAAGTGGTATCTATCACAAAAATCATCCAAGACTATTATGAACAAATCAAATCTGACCACAGCTTCCCAAGTTTTTACAACTTCATCAAAGACCACTATGAGCGTATCATAGCACGCCAAGATATTTTGCCTAAATATTTCGACAAAAACAGCTTTATACATAACTGTAGTGAATTTATGCCTGGTGGCGTTTATGAAAACATCTGCAAAATAGAAGGATCAAACGAGGACAAAATCAGAAGTAAAGATTTCATCCTTTTTGAGCTGACCAAAATCAAAAAAGACCCTTTTTTGGTGGCCTTGGTGATGAGTATTTTATTCGATACGATCGAAAACAAAATTCTATCGGATAGAAAAACCAAAGGTGTACTCATTTTTGATGAATACGCCGAGACACAGTCCATGGTGGACATGTTTAATGGTGATGATGTTCATAAAACAGTGGCATTCTGCTACCAAAAATTGAGAAAAGAAAATGGTGCTGTGATGGCCATCATTCAGACACCTGCACAATTGCCAAACAATGAATATACTAAAGGAATCATCGCAAACACGCAACTATTATATGTACTACCAACGAATGAAACGGTATATGATCAGGTGATTGAGGCCTTCAGCATCAAAAACAAATCACATATCAACCTGATGAAGTCCATCAAAAATAATTTCTCTGGAAAACGCCCGTACTCCGAGATATTCATGCGCTTTGCAGATGCCCATGCAAAAGTAGTTCGCCTAGAGTTTTCGAAAGAAAAGTTTCTTGCTTTTCAAACAGACGGCCACGACTGGCAAACTTTGCATGATGACTTTGAGATCAACCAAAATATGGAAACGTCCATTAAAAACCTGCTTACGAAAAAGTATGAAAAAACTCCAATTACTGCTGCTGCTCTCCTTGATTAGTATGACTACTTCTTTCGCACAAATGGCAGTAACAGCACCTAACCTAGAAGGGATGGCGGCCAAAAACAATGCAAACGTACTAAAGCAACTGGCAGAGGCTGCCAAGCAATCACGCACCTTGCAGGAAAGTGCTGATCTGCTAAAAAAGAGCACTGAACTATATGAAAAAGTGAACCAAAAAATCAAGGCGATCGCAGACATCCATACGCTGACACAAGAGCAAATACAATTGGTGAGAGAAGCTGGTAGCGCAATAAAAGAGGCGAGAAAAATAGCTCAAAAGAATCCTAAAATGCTAGCTAATTATATCGACAACGTCGATCGAATTGTTCGCGCAAACCGCAAAAATGTAGAGCTGTTAACTAGTGTCCTAACAGACGGGCTACGGCTTTCAGATGGAGAACGGTTGAAGCAAATCTCAGATGTTCAAGCTAACACCAGGAGAAATTTAACTCAGTTGCAGGCGATGAAAATCATGTACAGCAATTCACGATCTATTCAAAATGTCATCTTCGCCAAATGAGCAACGTCGTCAAAGCAGGCTACAGTAATTTTTCGGCAAAGGATGCTGAAGAAGTTTACAGCAAACTAAAAACAGAGGCGGTCACGACCTCCATGCTTGGCTTAACCATGGCGATAGCTGCTGTATTGATCATCACCGAAATATGGAAAATATATCAAGAGGCATACCAAAAAGAACATGGCCGACCAGATATGCGCGACTTCATGAAATTGATTAGCAAGTATATGATATTCTTAGGTATCATTTCTGCATTACCATTCATTATTTCTTTGATTGAAAAGCTACTAACATTCGGTGAAACCGCACTATTGAGTACTTGGGGTGACAAGCCTGATATTGGATTCAAGGTATTGGAAAAAGAAACACAGTTAGCAGAAGAAAACCTGCACCGTAATCTTTTCGGACTAACAGACCCGCTCAACCTAGCAACACTTATAGTTGGCATTGATTATGCGAGCACCGCTTTAATCAAACCAATACTCTATTTCCTAATCAAACACTTATACATCGGCGCTTTATTCGGTAGGTATGCATATCTAATTCTATTGGAAATTGTGGCCCCGTTAGCTATCGTATGTCTCATCAGCGAAAAAACACAACAACATTTTTTCACCTGGTTTAAGCATATGATTGTTTGCTATCTGCTGATTCCTGCCTTCATGCTCGCCGATGCTCTTTCAAACTGCACATATATCAGCCTTTCCGATCATGATCGATATACTTTCATACCTATGATCATGGTCTTCATCCTCAAGCTATATCTATTTGCATACGTCACTAAAAAACTCAACAACTTGTTATGAGCGCCAAAGAAGCCATTTTAAAGAATTTTGACGACTTAGCTATTGCAAAGAAAAACGGTCGATCACTTCTTGCAATCATTGTCTTTTTTTCTTTTGCTGTCATCATTGCTATCCTAGTATGGACTTTCTCTATTGTGAGTGCTGCTGCCGACAAAATCAAAGTAGTTGACACTGGCGGTCAATACCTAAAAACAAGCCTGGAGAACAAAGAAAAACTATTCCGGTCATTGATTCAAAGTCATTGTGCAAACGTGGTATACTACGCCAATAGCTTTGACCGATTGACGATCAAAGAAAATCAGGCGAAGGCTTTGTTTTTGATGAGCAAAAATGATGCTTTTAGAATTTTTTCTAGGTACAAAGATCAACACGCATACACAGAATCAATAGATCGAGGTGTACAGTACAAAACCGAATTTGAAAAGCTAGAGGAACTAAGAGGTAATGAGGAACCATACCACGTAGTTTTTTCATCGATCCTGACCATTCAAGACAATGACAAGCCTCTAAGCAAGGTGCGTATCTTCAGTGAAGGAGACCTCATCTCACACACCGCTCAGTATCCTGAAAACACATCAGGTTTTTACTTTAAAACATATGCTCAAACCTATGAAAAAATAGAAGCTCATGACTAACACTTTAAAATACATTCTAGCTGGGAGTACCGTACTCCTGTTATCGATCATTGTCTTTTTCGTGCTTCGCAGCGACTCAAGCTCCTCAAAGCAACATGAGGAAGACGCCCTTTCTCCGCAAGTAGACACACAATACAGCTATGAAGATATGATGAATCACAATGATTCGAGAAAAGATGAATATACCGAACACGACAGGTACAGTACCCCTACAGAACAAAGCACAAACACCCACTCAGAAAAAAATATCGAATATATTGCCGAAGAAGATCGAATTAGGAAAATTTCACAAAACATAGAACGCGGCAAACCTTCAGATGTCGCAGCCGTTCAACACCAAGAGGAAAGACCATCAACACCGGTTTTGAAAAGAAAAAAAGTCAGCCAGGGTGATAGCGATGAAGAAGACCAACACGACACCAATGCTCCGAAAATAGCAAGGAGAGCGAGTCTTTTTAACGACTCCTGGTCAGAAAAAAATCACACAAGCAGTGCTAACGAAAATTCATACATCACAGCGGTGATTCATGGCGAACAATCTGTTCGTCACGGGTCAGCCGTAAAACTTCGCACGACACAAGAATTTAGCTTAGAAGGAAAGACCATTCCGAAAAACACCATCATCTTTGGATATGCCGCTCTCAGCGATGGTAGACTAAACATTAACATTGATGGCTTCCGAGCCGATGGAATGATTTTCTCGAGGCCACTAATCGTTTTAGACCAAGACGGTGCAATTGGCCTGCGTTTAGTGGGTGGTCATGGTGAAGGTGTATCGGACAAAGTTGTTGATGTTGCCGATCAATCCACCAACAACATTCTTTCCACCGTTCCTGTCGTTGGATCAATCGCCCAAGGTACAAAAGAGCTCTTAAGGAACAGACGAACGGAAAACGCAAAACCAATTTATTTAGGATCCAATCAGAAAGTACTTTTAAAAATAATATGAAAAAATTCATCACACTAAGCCTGTTAAGCCTAATAGGTTTTAGCTCATTTTCGCAAAAAATCATCCAAAGAAGAATCACTGTATCTGACGCTAAAACGACATTTCTCATTTTCGATGACAAAGTAGACTATTTTGATTTGGGCTCTTCCGATGTTGGATTAAAGCGAACAGAGAAAGACAATATTATCAAAATCAAAGCCTTCATGGCTGGCTTTAGAGAAACGAATCTTACAGTCATGACCTCTGGTGGTCAGTATTACTCATTGCTGCTCAACTTCAGCAACAATCCAGATACACTAAACTATTTTTTCAGCTCAAATGAAACAACTGCTAAGTTAAAATCAGCGAAAGAAGAAAAAATGGTAACAAAAAACAGCTACCAGCAGGTGGTAGAAAGATTGTTAAGATATCCTGACAGGTCTATCATCTGTGGAAATAAACAACACAAAATGACTTTCCTAGTTCGTGGTATTCATATTAAAAATGACAAACTATTTTTTCACACAGAAATCACGAACCACTCGACGATCAACTATGATATCGATTTTTTGAAATTCAGTATCAAAAACACCAAGAGATATAAAAAAACAGTCTCTCAAGAGACCGAAATGAAGCCATTATTCACTTCGACAGACAGCGAAAATTGCATCAAAGCTGAATCAGTCATTCAAAAGATATTCGTTTTTGACAAATTCACTGTTCCTCAAAAGAAAGAGTTCGTCATTGACTTATGGGAAAAAGACGGTGACCGTAATTTGGCAATCGCAATAGATGGCAAATCGATATTAGACGCCAAAATGATAGATTAAACAAGTATTCACACACATCTACCAATGAAATTAGGATATATCAACGAAACCGATAGAGAAAAACAGGAACAACAAACACATTTGCTAAAAAACCATGGATGCGAGCGAATTTTTCAAGCCAGGCAGTACAACAAACTGCTGAAAGCGCTAAAAAGTGGAGACATTCTTTTAGTGTCAGGTATCAAAGCACTGAATCAAACGACAAGAGAACTAATACGGCTGGTTCTGACGATGAATGAAAAGCAGGTATATCTTTCCTTCTTGGAAGATGAACTAACTATCAAGCCAAATTCTGAGATACCAAAGGTATTCAGTATGTTCTATCATTCCTCGAATGAAAATTTTAGAACCTTCTATGGTGGCAGACCTGCTGGCCCAACAGTACCAATGAGCGTGATCAAAAAAATTCAAAAAATGTATGAAAATGGAGCCACAAAAGCAGAATTATGTCGAAAAATTGATGTAACCGCCCCGACATTGGATCGATATTTGAAAATGGACATTTTGGAATGAGCTGTGATAGTCATTATTTAATCTGACAATTTCAACTTAAATATTTAATTCCTGGATGATTGGGCCTATGTCCAATTTTTTGTATTCGCAAGCTAACCGATCTTCTAAAAGATCGCTTTTAGCTTTCAAAATATCTAAAATATCATCGAGTGCATCAATCATTTCTTCTTGGTTGAGTTCATCAATCATATTTTGTAGATGTGGTTCATATGTAAATTCTGCATTTCTAATGAAAGTTTCGCAAGCTTTAAGAAATAATAGCTCCTTGTTGCGCTCCATTAACTCATTAAACATTTGCTCTGTCACTTCTTTTTTTAGCATTTTTTAGTCCTTTTTGGGTTCAGCCTTTATTTTTTCTTTCATCACGGTGACTTCCTTTCGAATATCCTGAGTTAGATTTTTCACTTCTTGCATCGCCTTTCTAACACGTGTACCAGCTGCATTGTTGTTGCTTTTGACAAACTTTTCTACATCTGCCTCTATCGAAGCAATGATATTTTTGACTTCATTGAATTTTTTCATTGTCTTGAATTTTTGTTTGAATGCTTGAAAGTACAAAATATCAGGCCATCACCTGACAACCAATATTTTTGATATCCTGCAATATTCTTTGGTAGTTCTGCTCTATCATGTTTTTAGTGACGCAGTGAATTGTGGGCAACTCTTCCGTCTCTTCATTTTTGTACTGCTTGAAGCGCAAATGAAACTCACTCCTATTTGAGTGTGCCGCACTTCCGACAAATTCACCCGCCTGTAGACCGGTGAAAAAATGTGGTTCATACCTTTCTTTTTCTACTCTAGTGACTGACCTACCTAGATTTTCACCATGATTGGATGAACTATAGCTATCTGTCTGCCTGAACTCATCTTTTTTTGAAAAAAACATGCCGTAATTTTTCAACGCTTCAGTGTCTTTTGTCCGACCTAGAAACAAATTAGAAAAATTGCTTTCAATGGAGCTACGATCGAGCTTGCCATAGTTTTTTTCAATCTTTGCGCCGCTCTGTGTGAGGAAAACAAAGCTACAAAGGTACTCTCTTAGCACAGAAGGCATTTTCTCAAAATCGCGGATTTTAAATGTCGTTGCCTCGTCCCAAAAGAAAACAAATGGCACCTTGTTTTTCATAGAGAAATGCCTTGATGAAACACTGATCATCAAGGCAATGATCGGCGATATCGTACTTTCTATTGCGTAGCTATTTGAAACAGCAATCATCTTTGGACACTCAGGATCAATCAAGTTGAAATCAAAATCATCTCCAGAGAGCACAAAAGCTATATTTTTGTTGAAGGCAAGCGCACTAATATAGTTTGTCAGTGTACTCAAGATACTTGCCTGTGTACGCTCAGAACCTATAGCATCCAGGTATCCAGAAGCCAATGCTTTACTTTCAACTCCTGCTGCCAAAAAATCATACAAATGTTTCCTTTCGCTATGAATGATGAAATTCACTATATGTGGAAGTGTACAGTATTCTGGGTAGTCTTTGAAAAACCTAACGGCTACACCTCTCAAGATGCCTAAAGCGCCAAAGTACCACTCGTCCTTTTTTGCTCCTTCGCCTAAATAGGCACCAAGCACATCGTCCATCAACTGCACAAGCAGGTTTTCATCATCCAAAACACTTGGCTTGATCGGATTGAACCGATACGTACGATTCACATCAGAAAAACTAATATGATAGAACGGGTGCTTGTAATTGTGTTTTTTGATCATATTGTACGCCGTTTTGGTATAATCAAAGTCCTTGTAGTCATAGATGAAACCTGCAAATCCATGTTGGATATATTGTTCTAACAATGGCTTTCCAATGCTCTTTGTTTTTCCAGCATTGGCACCAGCATACACCAGGAAATTGTCATATGGATTTCCAAACTCAATCTTTTTTCCTCTGAAGGACTCCAACCTAAATACAGTCTTTGTATTAGCTATTTCCTGCTCATAAGCCACACTGCCAAAAAAATACCCATACAGAGCAATGATGACAAATATTGCCGTCAGATACAGCCCATGCAATGGACTTGCTTCAAGACCATATTTTGGCCCGT
>JACCDN010202935.1_pt1 | contig 27114 bp, 18 predicted proteins | sample 7441691 | NCBI WGS metagenome assembly JACCDN01 (sample SAMN15323439, study PRJNA562643) | freshwater metagenome | isolation source: river surface water | place: USA:Blue River Watershed | collected 2017-08-16 | reverse complement strand
TGTAAGTCCTTGATTTTATTGGTCGGGGTGATAGGATTCGAACCTACGGCCTCTGCTTCCCGAAAGCAGCGCTCTACCAAGCTGAGCTACACCCCGATTTGGGACAATGCAGTCTATTCTTTTGCTCGAGAGATGTATTCCTTCGTGCGGGTATCTACCTTCAATAAATCTCCTTCATTAACAAAAAGAGGAACGCGGACGATTGCGCCTGTTTCTAATGTGGCTGCTTTAGTCGCGCCGCTGACAGTGTCTCCTTTAACAGCAGGTTCAGTTTCTGTCACTTTAGCAACGATAAAATTAGGCGGAGCGATAGAAAGTGCTTGGCCATTCCATAAAGTAACCGCGCATAAATCTTGTGTTTTTACCCACTTAATGGTATCACCAATCAGGCTGTTTGAAATCGCGTATTGTTCATAGGTATCTGATGCCATGAAATGTCCACTGTCGCCATCGTTATAAAGGTATTCCATTTCTATTTCTACCACATCTGCGCCAGTCAGGGAATCTCCAGATTTAAACGTTCTTTCCAAGACCCGTCCGGTTTTTAAATTGCGTAGTTTCACGCGATTGAAAGCTTGACCTTTGCCAGGTTTTACGAATTCGTTTTCTAAAATGCTGCACGGATCATTGTCCAGCATGACTTTGAGACCTTGTTTAAATTCATTGGTTGTGTAATTGCTCATGGGTTTTATGTGTTGTTTTGCATTGTTTGTAAAATTCTATAGTATTTTCTGTGTGTAAGGATAGCTATTTTCATCTTTCGTGACGATTGGCTTGCATCATCTTCACATAACGATAAAAAGTACCTTGTGCATTAGATACGGCTAATAAAAATCCTTCTTTACCATCTAAAAAACCTTTTCTTAACAAATATCCGCGCACAAATGTCCATACACTATGTGTAATTGCTTTCAATAGGTTAGCTCGTTGTCCTTTTTTTAATTTACTTTGGGCGGTTAATGTGGAATAAACATTTATTTTTTCGATGATTTGTTCTACGGAAGTGAAGGTACGGTGATATAAAGGATGTTTTAATTCTCCGATTTTCCCATCAAGGACTAATAATTTTTCATGAATAATATCATCTGAGAAGTGGGCTTTATCACGTAAAAATAAACGAACGCAAGTATCGTTTTTCCAATCGCCGTGTTGTAAGATTTTCCCCAAATAGCTGGATAAGCGTCGCATTGAATACGCTGAAGATGACGTGCCAGATTTCATAACGCTTAATATCTCATCACGCAGCTGTTCACTGACTTGTTCGTCTGCATCAATAGAAAGTACCCAATGACAACTTGCTTTTTGTAAAGCGCGATTTTTTTGTAATCCAAAACCTGGCCAATCCGTTACGTCTATTTTTTGCGTATATCGTCTGGCTTTTAATACGGTATCATCGCTGCTGCCAGAATCCAGTACGATAATCTCATCTGCCCAAGCAACCGATTGCAAACAGGCTTCGATGCGGTTGGATTCATTTTTAGTAATAATAATAACGCTTAGTGTAGACATGGTATGCTTAAAACTGCTGTGTGGCATTATATACTGCTCGTACTTGAAAGTGAGAATTTTTTTGATGTTTCCTGGATTGCTTCGTCACAAACTGCGTTCCTCGCAATGACGAACCCGCTCCTCGTCATTGCGAACCCACGGTTTGCGTGGGTGAAGCAATCCAGTGTTTTTAATGATATGGATTGCTTCGTCGCGCGGGGCGCTCCTCGCAATGACGATGTCACACATATATGGACTTCGTCCATATAGGACGGACCTATTCCTCAAAAAAATTCCTACTTTCAAGTACGAGCAGTATGTAAGATCAAAACGTCTTACTCAACTGTCATAATCCCAGGATTTTGAGCCATTAATTTCTCTACTATTTTATCGCTAAAACCCTTCACTTTAGCCAAATCATTGACTGATTTAAAAGCGCCGTGAGCTGTTCGATACTCTATTATATCTTTTGCTTTAACAGCGCCTACCCCTTTTACTTTCTCAAGCTGTTCTGCTGTTGCTGTGTTGATATTTATTTTTTCCGATGCATTACCTGTTTGAGTAGCGCTTGTTGCCGTAGAAGCAGTGTCTGCAGCTGCAGCACTTCCTTCTGCCATTGCTTGCATAGAGAAAACACTTGCAAATACAAAAGCTAATGCTGTTATAGTGCGAATCAAAAACATAAAAACCTCCTCATGGATTTAAATATTAAAAGAAAACGATGCTCACTGCATGGTTGCAGTTTCAACAGCTTAACTAGTTTCATATTAATATAAAACCCTGTATTTTTTACAGGGTTGACAATATTCATAGTTAAAATTTACTTTTACAGCATTTCTCGGCTCTCTATACGTATAGTGTGAATACGAAAAATAACACGACAATGAGGTGTTGTTAGAGCAATTGCGCTAATTCGCAAAAATAAGGTCTTGTACCCCAAGTATTTTTATCTCCAATAACATATAGCCTACGTTTAGCGCGACTCACAGCCACATTCAGTAGATTAGGCTTTTCTGCAGCCCAATCTTTAGCCCCAGGTTTGGCAGGATTTCCCCCTAGCACTAAAATAACGATTGCAGATTCTTTACCTTGCATAGTATGAATAGTCCCCACTTTTACTGGAAAATTTAACTGGTTTAACCCATCAATTACACTCTTAAAGGGAGAAATTAGTACGATTTCAGAACCATCTATCATCTGCATTAACTCGCCTAAGAGTTGCTGTACTATAAGCCCCTCTGCTTCAATCCAGTGTTCCACACTTGTATCACCTTTTACATGTATCCAACAAGGATGCATAAGACCAAGCGACTCGCGAGTTGGCGTACCAAATACCATCATGCCATCATAAGCAATGCTATTAGAAATATGGAACATAGGATTATCACAACGACGGTGTACCCGAAGCGGTGAACCAATCCAAATCGATTGACCGTCCTGCATAGGTAAATAAGTGCCATACTCATTGACACGGTCACTCAATATTTGCGCAGAAATCCGCTTAGGCAACCATAAATCTGAAACTTCTGCATATTTTCTTAGTGCCTCTTGTGCAGTAACAGGAACATTAAGAATAGGCTCAAGTTGCAGTGGATCACCGACAACAACAGCACGTCGCGAACGCCATAAAGCGCCAACAGCAGCTTGAGACGTTGCTTGACCGGCTTCATCAATAAATAGCCATCCTAAAGCTGATTGTTTTAAATGAGAAAATAAGCGATCAAAAGAAGCGAACGTCGTTGAGATGACAGGCACTACAAAAAAGAAGCTAGCCCAAGCAGACCGAATAGCTAACGTACAGTCTGCATTTTGACCCTTACCACTGAGAAGATGCACAGCGCCTATTAAATTTTTTAAAAATATTTTTTTGTTGTGCTCGATAAAAACACGATGCAAATTTAAAGCAGCAAGGAATACCTTTGATCTGGCTTGAAACCAAATTTCATCCATCCACGGCGAAGATAATTCCAGCGCTTCTTCATTTTCTAACAAGGTTAAATCTGGGAAATTCTTCCCTAGCACAGCTTTGCCTTGTTCAACTGATTCGTAATTTTTTTGCCATTCTCCTACAGCGTCTTCAAGCATTAAAATTTCATTTTTTAAAGAATTAATAGGGTCGTTATGTTGAATGATTGTTGCCAACAATTCATCCAATGTTTTTTCTATAGCTGCCATCTGCTCTTGGTAGAGAGAATCCTTTTCTTGCCAAGGTTTATAAATTTTGCCTAAAGAAAAAATAATTTCTAGCCAAGTCGGCTTAAATTGCCGATGTTGTGATCGGCGTTCATGGATAGTTTGCCGTTGTTCTTCATACCTTTGACAGGCCGCCTGTAACTGCTTAATTTTTTCTTCTTCCTCTACTTTCTTCAGCTCAAGTAATCTTATCTTCTCATACAATTCTGACAATTTATTTTCTGATTCAAGAATATTTTTTTGCTTTTCAAAAAGCATCTGGCGATATTCTCTTAACTCATTTTCTCTGGCAAGTGCAATTTTAAATGATTGTACAGCATTAGCCCAATTAGAAAGCATTGTAGTTTTATCGGTTAAAAATTGATAAAAACTATGATGTTCTTGCACGACTGTGTCTTTTTCTTTTTTATCAGGTCTTGCCCAAAATTTTTCAATAAATTTACGGCGATTTTCCTTCCTTCCAAGCTTGGCAGCTAAAAGTGCCCAACATTTAAGATTATTAGTTTCTGTATTATGCAAAATCTCGGTAGCAATCGTTGAAAAATAATTAACTTCCGGAATATAAGATTCATCAATGGCATTTATTAAGGGAATTTCAACCGTAATATTTTCGACTGCACTATTATTTGAGGAGCACACTACCATTTCAAAACCTAATAAATCTTCTTTCCACAGTGCAATTTCTTGAGTACTATTATCTGTCTTCCAATTTGAGGTGCCCGTAAAAGCATCTTGCGGCTTTGCTAATTCTGCTATTTTTAAAGCGCGTTCTACAATAACGCCAGCAACCAAATCGCGTAATAAGGTAGTTTTACCAGTCCCCGGCGGTCCATTAACAGAAAATAGTCCCTCCTGTGACAATTTTTTAAACGTCATGTTAATAGCAAATTGCTGCGCATAAGCCAATGAGAAAAGCCCTTTTGTTGGCCAACAGCCACGTGGAAATTCATTGGGGATAAGATTAGAAAATTTATCTAAAATCGAATTTTTTCTTATATCAATACGCGTATTAGTGCGGATAGACTCTTGCAAATAAGAAGCTAATGGAACGCTGATCTCATTTTTTGTTACCGCTTTAGAAATTTTAGCTAAATCTTTAATGAAAAAACTATTCAAAAAATCATTATCATTAACTTGATAATTTTTTTTGTTTCTACTGATAACAAAAGATTTCACTACAATATAATTAACGTTCATGTTAAGATGTTCGAGCTTCAATTCTTCTTCTATCTCAGCGACGCTTTCTAATAATTCTGCTGTACTTATTAGACGTCCAATATTAAAACCATTATTTTCTAACCTTACTCCCTCTTCATCGTCACCCTGCAATGCAAATTTTTGCTCAAACGCGTTTCCTAGTTTTTCCATGTCACCCTCAAAACCACTTAACCAATTTTTGTCTTGTGGCCCAGGCTTTTTTAAACGACCTAACGCCCACGCGCACGCAGATAAAACAAAGCTGTCAAATAAAGGTCTACCATCTTCAGTAAGTTGCAGGGAAAATACACACGTAAGACCATCTTTACGCTCATCGAATGTATTATTATCTTGACCAAAAACAGTTTCTAACGACTCACGTATTTTATCTACAGCATAAACTCCTCCATAAACAATATGACGGGTTTGATAATTGGAAGCTAAGGCTGCCTTATTAAATTTGTGTTCTTTATCCCAAGGCACTTGATCGAAAGAATTTATCTGATATACAGGGCTTGTTTTATCATTAGGTTTAAAGGTTGGAATTTTTTGAGGCATAAAAAATTCTATCATGCGCCAATATTGAAGTATTTTTGTTTTGTCTGTATTTTTGTCCATATAAATTCCTCAAATAGACCTCTTACATAACCTAGGTCTTTTGCTTTACTGCGGCGTTGTGCTCATGCTTCCGATGCTCATTGCTAAATGACGAGGGGCGGGCGTGAGATTGCTTCTACGTCATAATGCAGTCTTATTTTCAAGTTAAACCAGTATATAGTACCCGCGTTTGAAAACACGAGTTTTTTGAAAAAGATTTTAATGTCGCGAGGAGTATAATCTGTTGATGTTAAAGGGAAGATACGCAGTTCTCCCCTTAGATTTCAATCGTAAACCGATTTATTACTTGTTTTACATACAGCATCAAAACAAGGATAACTGTTTCGATTTCTTGTTGAAACAGCTATAATAACCTCAAAATAATCCGCTAAAGAACTGATGCTACGCCATGGAAAAAATTTATAACCCTAAAGAATTAGAACAACGCTGGTATGTATTTTGGGAAAAATCCGGTTATTTTTCACCCCAACAAAATAAAGATACCCCACAACCGCCCTACTGCATCATGCTCCCACCACCTAATGTAACGGGTACGTTGCACATGGGACATGGTTTTCAAGTCAGCCTCATGGATGCGCTGATTCGTTACCATCGCATGTGCGGCGCTAATGTTTTATGGCAGGCTGGCACAGATCATGCAGGTATTGCCACACAAATAGTTGTGGAAAGACAGTTATTGAACACGGGGAAAACCCGTCATGAGGTAGGCAGAGAAGCATTTTTAGAAAAGACATGGGCATGGAAAAAACAATCTGATAGCACAATAAAAAATCAATTGCGACGTATGGGCGCATCTTTAGACTGGGAGCATGAACGCTTTAGCCTTGATGAGGGCATGCATCATGCGGTCATTCATGTCTTTACAGCCTTATATGAACAAGGTTTAATCTATCGAGGCAAACGCTTAGTCAATTGGGATCCCATGCTGTTGACCGCGATTTCAGACTTGGAAGTTATCTCACAAGAAGAAGAAGGGTCGTTATGGCACTTGCGTTATCCTATCCTTGGGGGTGAAGAAACATTAATCGTTGCCACAACGCGCCCTGAAACCTTATTAGGCGATGTTGCTGTTGCAGTACACCCTAAGGATAGTCGCTACAAACATTTAATTGGCAAATCTGTTAAGTTGCCGCTCACCACCAGAGTTATTCCCATCATTGCTGATGATTATGTTGATCCAACATTTGGCAGTGGTTGCGTCAAAATCACGCCTGCCCATGATTTTAATGATTACGCGATAGGACAAAGACACCAGCTTCCTCTTATCAATATTTTCACGCCCAATGCGCATTTAAATGAAAACACTCCTGAAGCTTATCGTGGCTTGGAACGTTACGAAGCACGCAAACGAATTTTAAAAGACCTAGAAAAACAAGACTTGATTGCAGAAATAAAACCACATCGTTTGCAAGTTCCACGCGGCGATCGTTCAGGAGCTGTAATTGAACCCTATTTGACCGATCAATGGTATATCAAAACAAAACCTTTAGCAGAAGCAGCTATTGAGGCCGTCAAAAATGGTGAAATTGAATTTGTGCCAGAAAATTGGTCTAAAACTTATTTTCAATGGCTAGAAAATATTGAGGATTGGTGTATCAGTCGCCAATTATGGTGGGGACATCGCATTCCTGCCTGGTATGACGAAACAGGACAAATCTATGTTGGAGAAAATGAACAGTGCGTACGCGAAAAATACCAATTAGGTACCGCTTGGCTACAACAGGATGGAGATGTATTAGACACATGGTTTTCTGCAAGCCTGTGGCCGTTTGCAACCTTAGGCTGGCCAAAAGAAACGCCTGAATTGGAGACTTTTTATCCTACTAGCGTCCTGGTAACAGGTTTTGATATTTTATTTTTTTGGGTTGCGCGCATGGTTATGATGGGATTGAAATTTACTGATAAAGTCCCTTTCAAAACGGTTTATGTAACGGGTTTGATTCGTGACAGCGAAGGTCAAAAAATGTCTAAATCCAAGGGCAATATTTTGGATCCCATTGATCTTATTGACGGAGTTGATTTAGATTCACTGGTTAAGAAGCGTATTTATGGCTTAATGCAGCCCGACAAAGCCCATAAAATTGAAAAAACGACGCGGAATGATTTTCCTCAGGGCATTGCGGGTTACGGCACAGATGCCCTACGATTTACTTATTGCGCTCTTGCAAATACAGGGCGGGATATACGCTTTGACTTGAAACGTTTGGAAGGCTACAGAAATTTTTGCAACAAATTATGGAATGCAGCACGCTATGTGTTAATGAACGTTGAATCTGTTTCTCTGGAAAACCACGAGGTAATTGTGGAATACTCTCTGATTGACAGATGGATATTGCACCAACTGCAGGAGACTATTCAAGCAGTCACGCAGTGTTTTAAGAATTATCGCTTTGATTTGCTGGCGCAAACTTTATATGAATTTACCTGGAATGAATATTGTGACTGGTATCTGGAATTTTCTAAACCTATTCTTACGGGAGAAAATATTTCAATTGCTCAGCAAAGAGGCACGCTGCAAACATTGCTTTATGTTTTGGAAACGCTACTCAGATTGCTGCACCCTATCATGCCTTTTATTACCGAAGAGATTTGGCAGCAAATTGCGCCGTTAGTAAAAAAACAAGGCGATAGCATCATGTTGCAACCCTACCCTGTTTTTAGTCCTGCGCAGCTAGATCCAACCGCAAAATCTGATATAGAATGGTTGAAAAGTGTGATTCTTGGCTTACGTCAAATTCGTTCAGAAATGAATATTTCTCCCAAGAAATTTTTGCCTTTGTTGTTGCAAAAAGGTAACCTCAAAGATAGAGAGCGAATTGCCAAAAACCAAGATTTTTTGCAAAAGCTTGCAAAAATAGAAACTGTCCGCTGGCTAGATGTACATGAACCCGCGCCAGCTTCTGCCATGGCTTTAGTGGACGAACTTGAGCTGTTGATTCCATTAGCAGGCAATATAGATACAACCGCAGAATTATCCCGCCTACAAAAGGAACTGAGCAAATTAGAAAAAGAGTATTCACGGATTAAGACAAAGCTCGATAATCCTAATTATGTAGAAAAAGCACCTACGGAAGTTGTTTCTAAAGAGCGCAATAGTTTGCAAGATGTGCAAACAGCGCTAAAAACAATACAGCAACAACAGCAGGCATTAAAGCAATATACTCCCCGCGTTTGAAATCGCGAGTTTTTGAAAAAGATCTTAATGTCGCGGGGAGTATAATCTGTTGATGTTAAAGGGGGAAAACAAGGCATTTCCCCCCTTAACAATCCCCGATTTTGTTGCGCGTTCAAACTTCGCAAAAACCGCGATCTCGAACGCGGTTACTATATGTTTAATTCAAAAACATGAACGCATTTTTATTTCGTCTAAGAAGATTCTCAAAAAATGCTATAAGCCAAGATGATATTATTGCATCTCAACCTATTTTTCATGATCCCAAGCAAGATCACAATGGAATAGGAATATTATGTCTTCACGGTTTCAGCTCCACTCCCGCGAATTTTTATGAATACGCGTGCTCATTCATTCAACAAGGATATACAGTCTCCATTCCATTACTGCCTGGACATGGAGATAAACCTGATGCTTTACTAAACGTTAAATGGACACAATGGTTAGATTGCGCACTGCAAAACTATGACTTGATACGCAAAAAATGTGACAAAGTGTTTGTTGTGGGATTGTCATTAGGAGCGCTTCTAGCCATACAGTTGGCCACCAGAAGAAAGGACATTGAAAAATTGTTTTTATTGTCTCCGGCGATTGAGCCTATTTTTTTGTTTAAGATGGGCAAATATTTTCTTTTACCCTTATTTCGTATCCTAAGAATTAACTATTGGTTTAACATTGGGGGTGATATAAAAGATACTACACAGTATGAGGTCGGCTATAAAAAAATACCCATCAATGCCTTCAACGAAGTATGGAAGTGCATGCAAGATACCCGATTTAGTTTACCCCTAGTTAAAACAGACATCATGGTCTTTCAACCTCGAATTGACCATACGACCAACCCTAACGGCGGAAAAGTAATTATAGATAATGTTAAATCTATAAACAAAAAACTTATTTACCTTGACAACACTTACCACGTTATTTCAAAAGATTTTGATAGCAAGAATGTGTTAGATACAATTCTTGCAGAAATTGACAACAAATAAATTTTCCTACTGTATCACACCAAACTCTCTACCTACTTTTGCAAAAGCATCAATCGCTTTGTCTAAATGCTGCCTGGTATGTGCAGCAGACATTTGCGTGCGAATACGCGCTTTACCTTGCGGCACAACCGGATAAGAAAAACTGATGACATAAATGCCTTCTTTCAATAAAGCATCAGCTATTTGCGCAGATAATTTCGCATCGCCCAACATCACAGGAATAATGGCGTGATCGCCTGGCGCCAAATTAAAACCTAATCGTTTCATTTGCTCCCGAAAATAAGCGCTGTTATTTCGTAAACACTGACGCAATTCACCACTTTCCTCCAGCATTTCTAAGACTTTCAGGGAAACGCGAGTAATCACAGGTGCTAACGCATTGGAGAAAAGATAAGGACGCGATCGCTGTCGCAACAAATCAATGATAGGTTTTCGACCACTTGTATAGCCGCCTGAAGCCCCGCCTAACGCCTTGCCTAACGTACCTGTGATAATATCAACCCTATCCATCACACCCCAATACTCGTGCGTACCCCTGCCTTTATCGCCAACAAACCCTACGGCATGCGAATCATCTACCATTACCAAAGCGCCGTACTGATCTGCCAAATCACAGATTTCTGGCAGGTTCGCGATGATGCCATCCATAGAAAATACACCATCGGTTGCAACTAATTTATAACGACACGATTGAGCTGCTTGGAGCTGTTCTTCTAATTTTTTCATATCGTTATTATCATAGCGGAATCGTTTGGCCTTGCATAAACGAATGCCATCAATGATGCTAGCATGATTTAAGCTGTCGCTTATAACTGCATCTTCTTCACTGAGCAATGTTTCAAATAAACCACCATTGGCATCAAAACAAGAAGAATAAAGAATAGTATCTTCCATGCCTAAAAATCGACTCAGTCTCTGCTCTAATACTTTGTGAATAGCTTGAGTGCCACAAATAAATCGTACGGAAGACATGCCATATCCATATTGATCCAAAGCCTCTTTTCCAACTTGCACCAAGTCTGCGTTATCAGAGAGCCCAAGGTAATTATTCGCACATAAATTGATGAGCTCATGTGTATTGTTTGCAACCTTGATGACAGCATTTTGGGGTGAAGCAATGACTCTTTCGTGTTTGTAAAGACCTGCTGCTCTAATATCAGCTAGCTGTTTTTCAATATCCTTCAAAAATGTTTGTTTCATAAGTATCTCCAATAAAAAAACGGCATTTCTTCTCTCTTATAACAGAATAATATACTCCTCTCACTGTAAAGTGAGACAAAACCGGGGATTGTTAAGGGGGGAAATGCTTTGTTTTCCCCCCTTAACATCAATAGATTATACTGGTTTAACTTGAAAGTAAGACTGGATTATTGTGTACGAAGCAAATTAATGTATGGATTGCTTCGTCACAATTGCTTCGTCACAAACTACGTTTCTCGCAATGACGCGTCCCTCGCAATGACGATGTCACCCATATATGGACTTCGTCCATATATGACGAACCCGCACCTCGTCATTGCGAGGGAGTGTTCTTTACGACCGAAGCAATCCAGGAAACATTGAAAAAATTCTCACTTTCAAGTGCGAGCAGTATATAACAAGAGTTTCGCTACAGCGAAATTTTTGCACAACTTGATGCGGGAATTTGCATTTTTGGCTATACTGGTTTAACTTGAAAGTGAGCCCGAATTATGGTGTAAGAAGCAATCTAGTGGTTTCAATGAATTGACCTTATTGTGGATTGCTTCGTCACAAACTGCGTTCCTCGCAATGATATTCTAGCATCTGGTCTCTGGTTTCATGTGAGAAACGGAGCACAGAAAATAAACGATTTATAACAAGTATAGTAGAATTGTAAACAGGCCCTAATATGTTAAATGAGACATTAGCAGCAAATATCTCAGCACAATTCCAAATAGCCTTAATTAAAGGAGAGGCTATTACAGAACTGCCCCATGATCTATATATTCCTCCCGACGCTCTAAAGGTTTTTCTCGAAACTTTTGAGGGGCCTCTCGATTTGTTGCTCTACTTAATCAAAAAACAGAATTTAGATATTTTGGACATTTCTATTGCTGAAATCACGCGACAATACCAGACGTACATTGATTTAATGCAAGAAATGCAATTAGAGTTGGCAGCAGAATATCTATTAATGGCTGCTCTGTTGGCAGAAATCAAATCCCGCCTACTATTGCCACGACATACCAATACCTCCGATGAAGAAGATCCCAGAGCAGAACTTATTCGTCGTCTCAAAGAATATGAGCAGTTTAAACAAACAGCAGAGAAACTGGATGAACTCCCACGTGTAGGACGAGATATTTTTACGGTTACCGTTTTTTCTGATAATATCAAACCTCAGAAACGCTTGCCTAATTTAGATTTGGCCGCTTTGCTGTCTGCTTTGAACGAGGTTATAAGACGCGCCTCTCTGCGAACACCCCATCTTATTCAGCGAGAAGCACTGTCGGTGCGAGAGCGAATGACGAACATACTAGAGCGTTTACAAAGTGCTAAATTTACCTCTTTTTACAGTTTGTTTACGTGCGAAGAAGGACGTTTGGGCGTTGTAGTCACCTTTATTGCCATTTTAGAATTGTTAAAACAGTCTGATATTGAAATTGTGCAAGAACAGGCTTATGCCCCTATACATCTGAGAGTAACTAATGTGGCCTATGGATAAGCTTTCTGTTGCCTAATATGCCACGTTATCCCAATGTTGCTTCATGGATGAGCAACGTTTTGGATCCAGGTAAAAAAATCACGTTTTCAAACGCGGGGAGTATATTTATGCATCCTGATCAGATAAAAGATATCTTAGAAGCTGCGATTTTCATTTCAACTGAACCGGTCAGTCTAGACAAACTGGCCACTCTGTTTAACGAAATCGAAGGCCCTAACAAACAAGAATTGCGTTTATTACTACAAAAGCTTGCTGAAGAGTATAGTACCCGCAGCATCCAGTTGCAGGAAGTAGCGGAAGGATATCGTTTCCAGGTGAACGGCGACATAGCCAAACGCTTGGCAACATGGCTGGACGATCAGCCCATACGTTTTTCCCGGGCTTTCCTGGAAACCTTATCGCTCATTGCTTACAAACAACCGATTACGCGTGGGGAAATTGAAGAAATTCGTGGCGTTTCGGTTAGCAGCCACATCATGCGTACATTACAAGAAGGCGATTGGATTAAAGCTATCGGTCAAAGAGATGTCCCTGGCAAGCCTATTTTATACGGCACCACCCCAAAGTTTCTAAGCGCCTTAAATTTGCGCAGTTTGTCTGAACTACCGCCTTTGTCAGCCATGCCTGAGGAAGAAGGCGCAATGCAGCTGGCTTTGGATTTGCCTCAATAAAACAACGCAGCGACCTCTCCCACAAAGGCTAACCTATGCACATATCTCATTTTTGCTACTATATATTGTGTTTTTATTAGTTTGATTACCACAACACAATGTGGTCAAACTCACTTGTGTGCATAGGTTAGCCCACAAAGGGGAGAGGTAAAATAAGAACTCCTTGCTCCGCAAGGAGAAAAATAGGGGCTGTTGACAATTCGCTAGACCAAACAGAAATCATCAATTTTTGAGCACCGTATCGCAGCATATGTTGTTAATATGTGAGAAACGGAGCGCAAAAAATTGGGGATAAATGAAAACCATCCCTGGTTTTCACCCGCATAAAAATCATGCGGGTCGCTACGCGCGTCCTACTTTGTTCCTGACATAGTAGTTATGGCAGGTATAATAGAATTGTCAACAGCCCCTAAAAAATATGTGTCGATTCCTCAGCCTACAGGTCTGCCATGAAAAAAACAGGTATCCTTATCATTAACCTGGGCACGCCAGATAATTGTGACGTTCAATCTGTCCGCCGCTATTTAAAAGAATTTCTGAGTGATCCCAGAGTGATTGACATTCCTGCTCCTGCCCGTTGGCTATTATTGCATGCTTTTATATTGCCAACCCGCCCTAAACAGTCTGCTGCAGCTTATCAAAAAATATGGTCAGCCTCTGGTTCTCCATTGCTTGTTAATACCCAGAACCTCCAAACAGCATTATCCAAGAAATTGAGCGAAAACTATCGCGTGACTATGGGCATGCGCTATGGCAATCCTAGCATCGAAACTGCATTGCAAGACCTAGAAGATTGTTCTGATTTGCTGATCTTGCCTTTATTCCCACAATATTCTTCTGCAGCCACAGGATCAGCGCTAGAAAAAACGCTTAACTGCCTATCCAAACAATGGAATATTCCCAGCATAAAAGTTATTCATGAATTTTATCGTCACCCAAGCTTCATACGAGCTTATGCAGATGTCATAAACCAACATATCCATTCAAAAAAAATTGATAAGCTCATTTTTAGTTATCATGGATTACCACAAAGGCACATCAAAAAAAGCCAATGTCAGGCAACATGTGACTATAGCAATAGTTGTCCAACTATAAGCGTCAAAAATCAATACTGCTATCGCGCGCAGTGTTATGCCACCTCTCAAGCGATTGCAGCTCATCTAGGCTTATCCAATGATGAGTATATTGTGGCTTTCCAATCACGTTTAGGAAGAACGCCATGGATTAAACCCTATACAGACGAGTTGCTTCCCACATTAATCAAACAAAATGTCAAACGTATCGCTGTAGTCTGCCCCTCCTTTGTCGCGGATTGCCTAGAAACAATAGAAGAAATAGGTATGCGCGGAAAAGAACAATGGGAAAACCTGGGCGGCGAAACCTTTCTTTTAATTCCCTGTTTAAACGATCAACCGATTTGGGTGGATGCTGTGACAGATATGATTTTGCAAACAGACGTAATTTGAGTGATTTTGCGACTGAACCTAACCACTCCAAAATGTTGCTTGACTTTCTATAAATGGTATTACCTTCATTACGGCGAATAAGAAAAAAACGGATCACCTTTATTAGGGGAAACTTCCTCAGTATTGTTCTTATCCTCACTAAGACTCGGTGAAGTAACCAAAGAATGAGGTTGACCAACCTTAACATCAAACAGACGTAAAGCTGAATAACGCGCTTTCGGCTTCTCTCTTTTTAAATCGGACGAGTCTTTTCTCTCAAGACAGTTTTCCAATTGGTAAGTTTGATTGCCCGCCATAAATGCTTTAATGCAATCTATTAAATCAGAAAAAGGTATTTCAAGATAATGCTGTAAATGCAATATTCTATAGTTCTTTTTCAGTAGTATTGTATCCCGATTGCTATTTTTTGGATAAAGCGTACCGTCAATTCTATAATGTTGGCTGCCATCCAGTTCAACAACAACTCGCTCGTTTTTAAAATACAAATCTACGTGCCATGCTTCAATCAACTTTTCATATTGGCAGGATATGCCTTGTTGATTAAAGCTGCGACCGACTTCCTCCTGTGTACGATTTGGCTGGGGCTTTTCTCTTTCTAATGCTTCTTTCAATTCATCTGAAATATCCATATCTGCCATGCTCAAAAATTGTATAATCTGTCTAATTTCTTCCACAGGAACAACTGTAGAAGGATTATAGGAAAAAGCCATAGAATAGAATTTTTCTAATAATAGCTTGATTATATGTTCTTTTTCAGTGATGCCCAGATGATACTGTTCTTTAAAGATTAAATACCCTATACTCAATAACGCATTAGAAATAGCCTGTGCTTCAATGTCTAAATTTTCTGCGAGCTTTTTGAGCAGAGCATTGACATGCATAGAATCAATCTTTCCTTTTAAAAGATTATTATTTACTAAATTTCCTATCCCCAATAACACATTAGCGATGGCTTGGGTTTTATAATGCGTCTTTTTTAAAAATTCTTGGAGCAGAAAATTGATATGAACGCTGTCAATCTTATCTGTTAAACCATCGTCATTTGCCAAATATCCTACTCCAAGTAATGTGTTGGCTATGGCCTGAGCGGTTGACTGAGAGTCGCTCATCCACCCTAATAGTAAAACAATACATTCTGTTTTGAGCTTTCCTTTTAAGCATTGATTATCCGCTAAATACCCTGCCCCCAATAAAGCATTAGCTATTTCATATTTCTTGACATTATCCTTACTGCTAAGCTTTTGAAAAAGCTCATTAATATGAGCATGATCCAATGCGTCCATTAAACGCTTCTTTTTTGCTAGATACCCAACTCCCAGCAACGAATTAGTAATAGCCTGTGCCTTAACATTAGATTCGTTTACAAGTCTTTGAAGCAACAAATTGATATATGTGCTATCCAACGTTTTTTCTAAACAGTTGTTGTTCGCCAAGTAGCCTACTCCCAACAAAGCATTAGCTATTCGTTGCGCGTTTATCTTCGGGTCATCTACAAGTCCTTGCAGCAATATATTGATGCTTGTATGGTTGGTTTTTCCTGCTAAACAATCGTAGTTTGCTAAATATCCTACACCCAATAATGCATTGGATATAGCTTGCGCCTTGGGAGCAGGTTTATTTGTCAGGTCTTGAAGCAGTGAATTGATATGAGTATGATTACATTTCCCAGACAGATTACCACCATTACCTGCCACATAACCTATTCCCAACAAAGCATTAGATATCGCTTGCGCATCTGGATCAAACATAATCAGCGCTTCAAGCAGCGAATCTATGGGTACGTGATTTAATTTCCCGGCTAAACAATTATTATCTGCTAGATACCCCACTCCTAGTAACGATGTGCCTAAATCTTTTGCCTCTATATCAGATCTGCCCACCAACTCCACGAGCAACAAATTGATAGCCTTTCCTACCAATTCTCCTGTTAAACATTGATTCTCTGCTAAATACCCTACTCCAAGCAGACTATTAGTAATAGCCTGACCATCCAGATCAGGTTGTTTAAAAAGTTTATGAAGCAATAAATTAATATTAGCATGATCCAATTTTTCGACTAAATAACCCTTATCTGCCAAATACCCTATACCAAGCAATGCATTACCTATAGCTTGTGCATCTAAATTAGAAGCGCTGAGTTTTTTAAGCAATGCATCGATAGGTATGTAATCCAGTTTTCCTGCCAAACAAAAATTATTTGCCAAATATCCTGCTCCTAATAAAGCAACAGCTATATTTTTCGCCTTAACGTTAGACTTATTTGCTAACTCCTCTAATAAGTAATTAATACACGTATGATTTAATGCTGCAACCAAATAACCATTATTGGCCAAATACCCTACGCCCAATAATGCAATAGCTATTTCCTGTGCAGTTGCATCGGCCTCATTCGTCATCTCTTTAAGCAAACTATTGATATAAGTATGACTTAATGCTTCTTTTAAACGTTTATTATTTGCCAGATACCCTACCCCCAGAAGCGCATTAGCTACAGCTTGCGCATCCAGCCTCAGAGTAAATAACTTGCCAAGCAACGAATCAATAGGTGTGTTATCCAGTTTTGTTGCCAAACAACCATGATTTGCCAAATACCCTACACCCAATAACACATTAGCTATTTCTTGTGCAGTCACATTAGACTTATTTGATAATTCCTCTAACAATGCGTTGATATAAGCATGATTTAGTTTTCCCTCTAAAAATTCATTATTTGCCAAATACCCGGCGCCAAGGAGGGCATTGGCTATAGCCTGCGCATCCAGGTCTGAGGCTTTTTGAGCAAGCAACTTTCCAAATAATAAATCAATCCTTGCAGCGGGTACTCCTTCTTCATCTGATTGGATTCTTTTTTCTACTCTAAGCTTAACCAGCTTACCCGCTTTATGTAAAAATGAACTAATGTAAATGGATAATTTTTTATTTCCTTGTGTTCCAGATAGATTGCTAAGATTATTCATTTTTTCACAAAATATTTTCATGCATTGCAACACCCAGTAATTCACGTCATCCAATAAGGATACTCTCTCATTCAAACTTAGATCTAAAAAACGAATCAGTATGTATTGCAACTTGTTCAACTGCTCCAATTGATCTAGCACATCAATTTCTCCTAATAATCCTCTTAAATCATTACGTTTGATATAATTATCAATAACATAACTTTCTAATTTGTAACGGCAGGTTTCAGATGGATATTTATCTGAGACACGAGACTTAAAGTTTTTCTCCGCTGAACTTCTTTCACGATGCAATTTATAACTTTTATACACGTCTTCGTGATAGGTTTTATTTCTTTTTCCCGGACCGTCATCAGAATAAGATTGATCATAATTTCTTGATCGTTTTCTTGGATTATCGCGCCAGCTATTGTCATCACGTCTCAGTTCTGGAGAAGAAGCGCGACTTCTTTTATGCGATTGAGGCAGCTTAGATCTGTCTAAGCTGGAGCTTTGCTTATGAGGAATATCTACTAAGTGTCTATCCTGCGTTCTATCATGGACATGCCTTGGTGATAGCCCTTCTGATTCTCTTATATGACGCCATTTTTCTTCTTTTGATTTACTCATGTTTTACCATCCCCTTTATAAAAAACCAAATTTAAATCGCTACCCACGGCATAAAACCTTGAGTGCAACCAGCTTTGTCGAATAATTTAACTATCCTATAAGAAAGAGGATTCTTAGGTAAAATAGCTAAAATTAATACGTTTTAGTTTATTTTCTTACTTTTTACGCTGTTATAATTTTTTACAACAACATAGTAGATATACTAAGAGGATTAATTAAATCTTTACAATACTGTTATTTTGCTTAATTTATTTTTACATTAGGGGCTGTTGACAATTCGCTAGAACAAACAGAAAACGTCAATTTTTGAGCACCGTATCGCAGCATATGTTGTTAATATGTGAGAAACGGAGCGCAAAAAATCGACGTTTTATGGCAGGTATAGTAGAATTGTCAACAGCCCCTAGTCTCAGCTTGAGGTAAGAACACTGCAGAACAGTAAAGTGGTTTCGCACAAAGTGAAACTAGCGAGGCATCTACTGTCTTTACAACGCTGCCTAACTGCATGCTAAAACGTTGCAACAGGATATGGCGCATTAGATTTTGATCTGGATACCTGCTTTCTTTTGCCAGTATGACGAGATAACACGCCAACCGAAGTTTATGTCAGTGAAGGCAGATACTCTGGTTGATAAGCATGATGTCCTAAAATAGACAGTGCATAAGGAAAGAGCGCTTAACACCTCATAGGGTTGACCCTTTGCCTGGTTTACACTAGAATGGCAAGGCTTGTTAATTCCTTTCGTTTATCCGTTACTATGAAGAAAATAGCCGTTACAACTGACAGAGTATTAATAGAAATAGGACGAATCATCTTGACTCGACCATTATTTTCTGGGGCTTTGCTGCTTTCTTCTATAGTCGCTACTATTCTCAGCCAAGAGATATGGGACTCGCAAGATGGCGATATTTTGGCGCAAGAGAATACTATGAATCTGCTTTTGCCGCCTAAAGCTAATCTGGTTGAAAATGACCCAGATGTTTCTAGTGTTCCTGTTTTTACCGCAGAAGATTCTGCTGATATCAACGCTGACGTTGCTGACGCTCCGTCTATAGAAAAAACCCACAAGTCTGACATAACTTCTTCTCCGTCGCCCCCTATCAAAACTGCAAAAAACTCAACACAACCAAAATCGCGTTATGTCTTCGGAAAAATCAATCGCTCTTTATCTGTTGATGCCCGCAAAGCAGGTTTATCGACAAAACAAGTCAATCAGTTCGTGCAAATATTCAGTGAAAAGGGTTTAGCCAACAACATGCATAAAGGCGATTCATTCAGCGTAATTTTGGATAATGGTGTTTCCAAAGTAAAAAACAAAAAGACAACAGGCAATATTCTGGCTGCGCAATTAGTAACTGGCAATAAGACCTATCAACTCATACGCTTTACCGATCCTACAGGCTTCACAGATTACTATAATGCCCAGGGACAAAGCCTACATGATGGGTTATCACGCGCTCCTTTGAGATACTCGCATATCAGTTCTTCTTTCTCTAATCGCCGCTTTGATCCTGTATTAGGCTTCGTGCACCCTCATAAAGGCATAGATTACGCAGCACCTATGGGCACCCCTATACAAGCTGCAGATGACGGCGTATTAGCTGAAGCTGATTACAAAGGGGGATATGGTAAGGCTATAGTCATTAAACACGATGATAAATATGCGACTTTATACGCTCACCTCTCGCGCTTTGCTACAGGGATGCATGCAGGCACAGAAGTAAAAAGAGGCCAGCTTATTGGTTACGTTGGACAATCTGGCTTTGCAACCGGTCCGCACTTACACTTTGAAATTCGTGTGAATGACATTCCAGCCAATCCCTTAACAATTGCCCTACCCGGAAAATCTGTTCCCAAAGCCTATCGCCGTCAATTCTTTGCACAAACCAAAATGCTTTTAGCGCAATTAAACTCTAAAGGCGGTATGCAATTAGCTCAAGGCAAAGATTCGACAAAACGTTCTTAACATTAAGTTGATGTTAAGTGGGGAAAACAAGGCATTTCCCCACTTAACAATGCCCGGTTTTTTTGCGCGTTCAAACTTCGCAAAAACAGCAATCTCGAACGCGGTTACTATATTCTGTGAATGCTCACCATCGCCCTATTGCTATCTGTCCGCAGTCATCATCAGATTTATGCCGCTCCAGAACTAAGTTTCTAGCGAAACAGCTGCAATTGCCTTGTATTGAAAAAATAGATCTTTCCTTCGCCTATGTATTAACAGTAAGCGAGGAGCGTATTGAGTTGCTGCCCACTCATACAAAAACAAAACCCATTTGTGCAAACTTTTTAAATCCCGCCTATCAAAAACGGTTATCACGCGCCAGCGTAAAAAATGAATTAATTGCTAAAGCCGTTGGCGTTGGAAAAATAAAAAACCTTAACATCATTGACGCAACGGCAGGTTTGGGAGAAGACAGTTTCCTGCTGGCCAAATTAGGCTGCCATGTGCTTTGTTTGGAACGTTCAAATATTATAGCTGCACTTTTACAGGACGGGATTCAACGTTTTGTGCAAAATTACCCCCTCTCAACAATTCATTGTTCGCTGATTCATGCCGATGCTATTCTTTATTTACATCAATTAACCGAAATAGAATACCCTGATGTTATTTATTTAGATCCTATGTTCCCTGACCGCCAGAAATCAGCATTTGTTAAGAAAAAAATGCGAATATTACGTGATATTGTTGGATATGACTTAGATGCAGCGGAATTATTATTAATCGCCCTAAAAAAAGCTAAACAGCGCGTTGTCATTAAAAGGCCGCGACTTGCTCCAAATATCGAAATCTACAAATCTCCCGATTGGGCGCTTACCGGAAAAAGTTCTAGGTTCGATGTTTATCAAGCGACTAAGTATCAAGTATAAATCCCTTGATTTTCCGCTCTGAGAATCTCTAACAATTTTTTTATATCCTCTGGCAGCGGCGCTTCCCATTGCATCTCTACATAGGTCTTTGGATGCATTAATGTTAATCGCCTGGCATGTAATGCTTGGCGTTTAAACTGACGCAATGCTTCTTGCAGTGGAGACGAGCAACGTGGAGGAATTTTTAACCGCCCATAGACAGAATCGCCAACAATGGCATGATGAATATGAGACATATGTACCCTGATTTGATGAGTGCGTCCTGTTTCCAAAAATATTTTTAAAGCCGTATGCGCATAAAATCTTTCTTCAATTCTATAATGCGTGACTGCTCTTTTCCCGGATTCAGAAACAGCCATGCGTATACGTTGTTTGGGATGTCTGCTCATAGCCGCATCAATCATTCCGCCTGCAGTGAAAGTACCATCCACAATAGCAAAATATTCTCTTTTTACAGTATGCGCCTGAAGCTGAGCAACCAATTGCGTATGCGCTTGCAAAGTGCGTGCAACTACCAACAAACCAGACGTATCTTTATCCAAACGATGCACAATGCCTGCACGCGGTAAATTTCCTAACTCTGGCGCATAATGCAACAATGCATTGACCAAAGTTTTATCGGGATTGCCAGAACCAGGATGTACAACTAACCCAGGCGGCTTATTGATAATCAATAGCGAGTCATCTTCATAGATAATATTTAACGCTAACGCTTGTGCCTGCCAAGATGTAAGTATCTCCATTTCAGCTAACACTTGAATAAATTGTCCCGTCTTTATTTTGTCTTTAGTGCGTAATATTTTTCCGTCTACTGTGACTTTTCCATTTTGTATCCATGTTTGAAAACGTGCGCGCGAATGATCCGGAAAAAGAAGCGGCAATGCCTGGTCTAAGCGCACATTATTGAGAGCTTCGGTGACGTGTGCTTGCAAGGATATGGTGGATGAGGACATAAAAATGGTTCTAATTCTTGATAGCATAATAAATCTTATGCCCCACATAGAACAAGAAAAAGATAATCAAAGAAGAATATATTAATGCTACATCCGATACATGGTAATCTGTGCTATTCATAATGGGAATAAATTGCGCCAGAATTACAAAAGTAACCACAATCAAAGAAACAATTTGCGCAATTGGATAAAAGCGCGCCTTGTAAATAAGCGCATCTTTGCCCTCATGCAAAGGCAAGTATTTTCTTCTAAATTGCAAGTGTGAAAGCGCTATCCCAAACCAGGCAATAAAACCAGACAGTGAAGATATTTGTACCAGGTAGATAAATAAAACGCCATTGCCAATTTTGGAAGAAAGAAATATGACAGACCCAATAAGAGCTGTCGCTAATACAGACGCTAACGGCACACCATGCTTTGTAATTCTTGAAAAAAGCTTAGGTGCTTGACCATTGCTTCCTAAATACCAAAGAATTCTAGATGAAGCATACATGCTCGCATTTGCAGCGGACAAGAGCGCCACTAAAATAACAAAATTAATAAAATCTGCCGCGTAGTGTGAAAGATAGGCATTAAACACTAGGGTATACGGACTCATACTCACATTATTCTGTGAACTTAAATGCGGATCTTCGTAAGAGAGCAACAAGCCAAGAATGGCGATAGTGAGCACATAAAATAGGGTTAATCGCCAAAATACCAATTTAATGGATTGAGGAATGCTTACTTGCGGTTCTTTGGCTTCACCAGAAGCTACACCAATTAATTCTGTGCCCTGAAATGGAAACCCTGCAAACAGAAAAACCGAAATAAAGCCAAAATAACCATTGTGAAATGGCGCATCTCCAACATGCCAGTGTTGTAATCCAAAATGCGGCTGATAAAAAATAGCAAAGCCGCCTAAGACAATAAAAGCTAGAATAACAGATACTTTTATGAAAGACAGTAAGTACTCTATTTCGCCAAATACGTTCACTGAAAATAAATTGAACAATAAAATGGCAAAGAAAAATATCACACAAAAAATAGCCCCATTCACTTGAGGAAACCAATAACCCATTAACAACGATGCAGCAGAAATTTCGGCTGCAATGGTGATAGCCCAATTTAACCAGTAGTTATATCCCATGGCAAAACCAAAGGATTTACCGACATAAGCGCTCGAATAATCACAGAAAGCGCCTGTACTTGGCTTATAAACGCTCATTTCAGCAAGACTGGTCATCAAAAAATAAACAACCAACGCCATTAAAATATAAGCAATCAAAGCGCTGCCTGGGCCACCAACAAATATGGAATATCCACTAGCAAGGAAAATTCCAGTGCCTATGGATCCCCCCAAAGCAATCATGTTAACATGCCGATGTTTCAATCTTTTAGTGAGGCTATCCATTATTGATGACTATAAAAATAACTCCCCCCCCACGTCCTACTTTCAATAACAACTGTTTGTCGCCGCCCTTTACCAAATGCATAAGGGCATCTAAATTTGCAACAGGTTGATCATTAGCAGCCAGTATAATATCGCCAGGGCGCAATCCCCCCATCCACGCATCTGAGGTTTCATCCACATCCAACACACCTACACCTTGGACGGGACCAAAATCTGGCACTAATTCATCATAAGAAGTTAAACGCACTCCTTCTAAAAAAGAAGCGGCTTTAGACTCTGTAGATTTTTTTAATTTCGCGGGATCTGCTACCGTAGTACTTATATTTATTGCTTTATCTTTACGCAATACATGCAAATCTACTTTAGTGCCAGCCGGCAATAGACCCATCATGTTACGCAGTTGGGCGCCCGTCGTAATATCCACGCCATTGGCGCGTTCAACCACATCTTGCACTTGCAAACCAGCTTTTTTGGCAGGAGAGCCCGATATCACGTTGGTAATCAAGGCTCCCTTTTTCCCGCTAATATTAAATGCATCCGCAAGCGCCGGCGTTAAATCTTGTACATATACGCCTAATACGCCACGGTCTACTTTGCCGTGTGCAATAAGTTGTGCGGCAACCTGTTTTACCATACTGCTGGGAATGGCAAGACCTATGCCTACATTACCGCTCACGGGGCCTATGAGCGCAGTATTAATGCCTATTAGACGACCTTTTAAATCTACTAAAGCGCCACCAGAATTACCAGGATTAATAGAAGCGTCTGTCTGAATGAAGTTCTCATAACCCTCTATCCCCAGATCACTGCGATGCAGAGCGCTTACCATACCCGAAGTGACGGTTTGATGTAATCCAAAGGGATTGCCAATAGCTGCCACAAAATCCCCTACTTTTAATTGATCTGAATCCCCAAAAGGCAACGCTTTTAAGTCTTTTGCGTCAATCTTCAGTACGGCAATGTCAGAAAGACGATCAGCGCCTATAAGTTTTGCCTTGAAGCGCCGACCATCACTTAATGCAATAATGACCAACTTTGCATTATGTATGACATGCGCATTCGTCACTATATAACCTTTATCGCCATCTACTTTTATAATGACGCCAGAACCTACTTCCTCAAAACGTTGAACGCCCGATGAATTATTATCAGGCTTTGGCGCATTAGGGATAGGAGCAGTTTGTTCGTCTGCACCAGAATCATCAGAATTGCTTGGATTGTCTGAATTATCCGAATTGTCTGAATTTTGCGTAGACTTCTTGGTTTTAGACGCTACATAAGCTTCGCTCACAACAGTCACATTGACTACTGCAGGCATAATATCAGTCAATATTGCAGAAAACCCAGGTGAAGTTTGCTCTACTGCCTGTAACGACAAATTAGCATAAGTTGTTTCCAAATTGCTGACTGCCGCTATCATTAAAAATATAAAAATTTTTATTTGCTTTTTCATCATGTTTATAGTTTCCTGCAAGCAATTACCTCGTCATGCCGGCGAAAGCCAGCATCCAGATTAGAATCTACTGTCAATCCAAATAACACTCACCATTCTACCTGTCTTTCCAGCATCTCGACGATAAGAATAAAAACGCTCTGAGTCTGACCAGGTACAATATTCTCCGCCATAAATACGCGTTATCCCCAATCGTGCAAGACGCTGCTTAGCTAACAAATAGATATCGGCTAGCCATTTTTGTCGGGTAAAAGACTTAAACGCCAATGCAGCCTGTGCGTCTGCACGCACAAATTGTTCTCTCACTTCCTCACCTACCTCAAAGACTGCAGGACCAATGGCAGGACCTAGCCAAGCCAACCATGTTGAGCTAAGTCCCTTTAATTGGGCAAACGTCGCTTCGATAACGCCGCTTGCCAAACCGCGCCAACCTGCGTGAACAGCAGCCACTTGCAAACCTTGGTCATCACATAATAATAACGGCAAACAATCGGCCGTCAAGACTGCGCAAGGTATTCCTGGCACAATAGTCCATGAGGCATCTGCCTGCGGCGGGAACAAAGAATTAACGCTATCTGCACAAACTACATTTGTACCATGCATCTGCTGTAACCACGCTGGTTCCTGAGATAAATGTAATTCATGTTTGAGCTGCTGACGATTTTTTGCAACGGCCTCTGCGTCATCTCCCGATGCAACACTCAGGTTAAAACTATCATACGGCGCTTTACTATACCCTCCTGTGCGTAGAGTTGTATAGGCTTTAACAGAAGCAGGAGCCGGCCAATTAGGCTTTAAGTAGTGCATCTTTTATTAGACCTCTTTCGAAACCCAGTATTTTGTTTGAATGCAAGGCGTGCGAACGACCCGAAGCGCAGTTTACTTGGGGTTAAATGAGCATCGGAAGCGTGAGCACAACACCGCAGTCAGACAAAAGACGCAGGTTTTGCAAGAGGTCTATTTGATTCGCTTAACCGAAGCGCCTAACTGCGTTAATTTTTTTTCTAACATTTCGTAACCGCGATCCAAATGATAAATTCTATCAATTATAGTATTGCCCTGTGCGGCCAACCCCGCAAGCACTAAGCTGGCGGATGCACGCAAATCTGTAGCCATGACGGGTGCGCCCACTAACCGAGAATTACCGCGACAGATAGCCACATGCCCTTCCAGATGAATATCTGCGCCCATACGCCTTAATTCATCTACATGCATAAAGCGATTCTCAAAAATGTTCTCAGACAAGCTGCTCGATCCATCTGCAACTGTATTCATCGCCATAAATTGGGCTTGCATGTCGGTAGGAAAACCTGGATAAGGCGCCGTACTGATATCGACTGCTTTTAAATGTCTGTCTTGCATATTCAGCTCTATCCAATTCTCTCCATAAGACAACTCTGCGCCCGCTTCATGCAATTTCTGCAATGGAGCTTTTAAAATTTCAGGGTGAATTCCAACTAACTTAATCTTACCTCGCGTTATAGCGCCAGCTACCAGATATGTGCCAGCTTCTATTCTGTCTGCTAAAACAGTGTAATCTCCCCCATGGAGCGCATCAACGCCTTCAATCTCTAAAGTATCCGTACCTATTCCTGCAATCCTCCCGCCCATTTTATTCAAGAAATTCGCCAAATCTGTCACTTCAGGTTCGCATGCCGCATTTTGCAGCCGTGTATTTCCTTTTGCCAATACTGCAGCCATTAAAATATTTTCTGTCCCTGTCACGGTTACTTTGTCAAAAATAATATCTGCGCCTTTCAGTCTGCCCTTGGTGTTCGCATGAATATAGCCATGCTCAATGCGAATTTGTGCACCAAGCTGTTCCAACGCTTTTAAATGCATATCTACGGGTCTTGAACCAATCGCACAACCGCCTGGTAAAGAAACTTCCGCCTGACCATATCGCGCCAATAATGGACCTAAAACTACGATAGAGGCGCGCATGGTTTTTACCAAATCATAATCTGCTAGAAAATGCTTAGCCTCTGTATTTTGAAAAGAAACGCTTGATTGGACAGGAATATATTCTATTTCCAACCCCATATTACGCAATAAATTAATCATAGTGACCACATCACGAAGATGAGGTATGCGCTGTAATGTAGTAGGTTTAGTGAGCAATAAGTGAGCAGCTAAGATAGGCAAAGCTGCATTTTTGGCGCCTGATATGGGAATAGTGCCATTAAGCGCTATGCCGCCAGTAATGAGTAATTTATCCATTGTGAGTTTCTATTGTTTCATAGCAGTTCCCGTTCATTGAACGGGAACACATTAGGGGCTGTTGACAATTCTACTATACCTGCCATAAATCGTCGATTTTCTGCGCTCCGTTTCTCACATATCAACAACATATGCTGCGATACAGTGCTCAAAAATCGACAATTTCTGTTTGGTCTA
>JACCDN010664871.1_pt1 | contig 27129 bp, 25 predicted proteins | sample 7441691 | NCBI WGS metagenome assembly JACCDN01 (sample SAMN15323439, study PRJNA562643) | freshwater metagenome | isolation source: river surface water | place: USA:Blue River Watershed | collected 2017-08-16 | reverse complement strand
GGAGAGGCGCCCGCTCGGGCGCCTTTTTCTTTGGCCGTGGACTCGGCGGGCCGGCCGCCTAGGATGAGCGTATGAACCTCACCCCTGTGTTCGCCTCTCTCGCGGCCGAAGTGTCTCCGGATGTCTTCGGCAAAGTCTTCGTGGTCAGTTTCCTCGCCGCGACGCTCGTCGGGCTGATCGCCTTCAGCCTGCGCGGGCTGTGGCTGATCTTCGAGAAAGCCGGCGTCGAAGGCTGGAAGGCCGTCATCCCGACCTACCACCACGTGATCCTCACGCGCATCGCCGGCCTCTCGGCCTGGTGGACGTTGCCGCTGCTGCTCATCATCCCGGTGTTCGCAGCGCACAATAAGGGCGCGAAAGTCCTCTGCCTGCTCCTGCTCTTCGTCTGGTGGGGCTGGCTCTGCCAACGCATCGCCAAGCGCTTCGGCAAGGGCATCGGCTTCGGACTCGGCCTGACGATCCCCGGTCTCGACCTCTTCTTCCGCACGGCCTTGGCCTACGATAAGTCGACCTACAATCCGCAGCCCTAAGCGGTCTTCCTTCGGCAACAAAAAGGGCGCCCATTCGGGCGCCCTTTTCATTGGGATACGCTGACGATCAGGGGCCGCAGATGCCGCAGCCTCCGGGGAGTTCGCGGAAGAAGTCGTGGCCTTTGTCGTCGACGAGGATGAACGCCGGGAAGTCGACGACCTCGATCTTCCAGACGGCTTCCATCCCGAGCTCAGGATAATCAATGACCTCGACCTTGCGGATGTTCTCCTGCGCGAGGATCGCGGCAGGTCCGCCGATGGAGCCGAGATAGAAGCCGCCGTGCGCCTTGCACGCGTTGGTGACGGTCTCGCCGCGGTTGCCCTTGGCGATCATGACGAGCGAGCCGCCATGCTTCTGGAAGAGTTCGACGTAGCTGTCCATGCGGCCGGCGGTCGTCGGACCGAACGAACCCGAGGCCATGCCGGCGGGAGTCTTCGCGGGGCCGGCGTAGTAGACGGGATGGTCCTTGATGTACTGCGGCAGGCCTTCGCCCTTCTCGAGGCGTTCGCGGATCTTGGCGTGCGCGATGTCGCGGGCGACGACCAGCGTGCCGGTGAGCGCGAGGCGCGTGGTGACGGGATGCTTCGAAAGCTCGGCGCGGATGTCCGCCATGGGGCGGTTGAGGTCGATCTTCACGACCTTGGTGGCGTCGGCATGCTTGCGCGCCTCGGCCGGGATGAAACGTCCCGGGTCCGTCTCAAGCTGTTCGATCCAGATGCCGTCCTTGTCGATCTTGGCCTTGGCGTTGCGGTCGGCGGAACACGAGACGGCGAGGCCGATCGGGCACGAGGCGCCGTGACGCGGGAGGCGGACGACGCGCACATCGAGGGCGAACCACTTGCCGCCGAACTGCGCCCCGATGCCGAGCTGGTGCGCGACCTTGAGGAGCTCGGCTTCGAGCGCGGTGTCGCGGAAGGCGCGGCCATGCTCGTTGCCCGAGGTCGGGAGCGCGTCGTAATAATGGGTCGAGGCCAGTTTGACGGCCTTCATGGTCGCCTCGGCGGAGGTGCCGCCGATGACGAACGCGAGGTGATACGGCGGGCAGGCGGCCGTGCCGAGCGACTGCATCTTCTCGGTCAGGAACTTGACGAGGGACTTCGGGTTCAGGACGGCCTTGGTCTCCTGATAGAGGTAACACTTGTTCGCGGAGCCGCCGCCCTTGGCGACGAAGAGGAACTCGAACTTCGCACCGCTCACGGCGGCGATGTCGATCTGCGCGGGGAGGTTCGTGCCGGTGTTCTTCTCGGCGTAGAGATCGAGCGGCGCGAGCTGCGAGTAACGCAGGTTGTTCTGCGCGTAGGCCTGATAGACGCCCAGCGAGAGCGCTTCGGCGTCGTCGCCGCCGGTCCAGACCTGCTGGCCCTTCTTGGCGGTGACCTGCGCGGTTCCCGTGTCCTGGCAGAACGGCAGCACGCCCTTCGCGGCGACTTCGGCGTTGCGCAGCATGGCGAGCGCGACGGCGCGGTCGTTGTCGCTGGCTTCCTTGTCCGCGAGGATCGCGGCGACCTGCTCGAGGTGCTCGGTGCGCAGGTAGAAGTTGATGTCGTGCAGCGCCTGGTTGGCGAGCAGCGTGAGCCCTTCCGGGGCGACCTTGAGCACCGGCTTGCCGTCGAACTCCGCGACGGAGACGTGCTCCTTGGTGAGCAGGCGATACTTCGTGGTATCGGGGCCCAGCGGGAAAGGATCCTGGTAATGGAAGGAAGAGGCCATCGCCGTCACGATGAGGAACGACGGACCGCCCGCAAACGGAAACAGGTCAACGCGCGGGCATCACGGCCGGGGCGCCGAGGCGCACGCCGCCCAGCTCCGCGCCTTCAGGCAGATCGACCGACACCAAGGCCAGCCCGGCGTCGCCGGCGGCGGAACGGACCACGCCCGCGGTCTTGCCTTCCGGGGTCTTCAACTCCTGCCCGACCGTGACGGACCCGGAAACCCGGCGGAGGATGCGACGCAAGGAACCCATGGACTGGATGCGCGCCATGACCTCCTGGCCCAGGTAGCAACCCTTCGTGTAGCTCACCCAGGCTTCGAGACCGCACTCCTGCGGGAACTCGTTGGCGCCGCAATCCGCCGGCACGGCCGGCACGCCGGCGCGGAGGCGAAGCGCTTCGAGCTCTTCGCGGCTACCCGCCTCCCCGGGCAGGGCGGCGCCGGGCGGCGTCAGCACGTCCCATGCTTCGACACCGAAGCGATGGGTCGGAAAAAGTTTCGCGCCGGCGACCGCGGGAGCGGCGCCCCAGACGATCCATCGTCCCCAGGCCGAAGTCTCATCGGTCGCGACGACGTCATCGGCGATGACGTTGGCCGTCACGATGGCGATGACCTCCTCAGCCGTCAGATGCGGACAGAGCAGCAGGAAAGATCCGGCGGCCTCCTTGGCGACGATCGTGTGCGCGAGCACGCGACCCTTGCGATTAAGCCAGAGCGCGTCGGTCAGGGCGACCTTACGCAGGTCCGCCGTGCACTGCCCCTGCAGGAAAACCGCCGCATCCTCGCCCGTCACCCGGACGACCGCGGTGGGTGCTGGCACATGACGAGTCATCAGACGAGAAGGGCCCAGATCCGAGCGACCGCCTGCAACGCGAGGTTCGCGTAGATCGCGGCCATGACGTCATCCAAGACGATGCCGAAACCTCCGGGCAGCTTCTCGAGCGCCTTGATACCGAAGGGCTTCGTGATGTCGAAGAGACGGAAGAAGAGGAAGCCCAGCAGGATCAGCAGGAGCGAGGAAGCTCCGTTGTGAACGTGGGGATTGAACAGGAAGACCAGCGGCATCGCGGCGAACTCGTCGAGGATGATCTCGGACGGATCCTTCTTGCCGATGAACGCCGCGGCCACGCCGCACAGCAGGACCGCGGTCAGGACGACGAGCGCGTCGGAGAAGAATTCGTGGTGCCAGCCCTTCGCATGCGCGAGGCGCACGACCGTCGCCCACCACAGCAGGCCGGCCGCGGAACCCCAGGTGCCCGGCGCCTTGAGACGGCCGAGGGGACCGAGCGTCGCGATCTGGACGATCATGAAGCCAGGCCGGGCAGATGCCGGCGATGCCGGATGAGGTAGCTGGCGCCCGAGATCACGGTGATGAGCACCGCGAGCCAGAAGAGGCCCGTGATGATCAGCTCCCAATGCTGGTGCCACTCCGCCGAAAGTTTCCAGTGCGTCTCATAGGCGCGCAGGCCGATGAGGTGTCCGATCGCGAGGATCTGCAGGAAGGTCTTGAGCTTGCCGAGGCCCTCGGCCTCGAGGACCTGGCCGGAGGCGGCCGCCACGAGGCGGAGGCCGGTGATGAGGAATTCGCGGATCAGGATGAGGATCACGCCGAAGGAGGTGAGCAACACCACCGACGCATCGGGCGAGACCGGCACGCCGGCGTCGTCCCAGCGCGTGACAGGCAGGCAGTCGATCGCGGCGAGGCCGATGAGCAGGCCGAGGATGAAGACCTTGTCGACCAGCGCATCCATCAGGCGGCCGAAGTCGGTCACGGCGTTCAGTTTGCGGGCGATCCAACCGTCGAAGATATCGGTCAGGGCCGTCAGGATGAACAAAGCGAGGGCGGCGCTGGCCCAGGGGCCGGCCCAATAAGTCCAGACCAGGATCAGGAAGATGGCCGGCAGGCGGGCCGCGGTCAGGAGATTGGGAAGATGCCGAAGAAAATGCATGCGGGCTTGCGGAAAGGATGTTCCCGACCGAGAGTGAGCCGCAACAGGAAAACGATGTCCCGCCCCGCCCGCACCGCCGTCTATCCCGGCACCTTCGATCCGGTCACGCTGGGGCATCTGGACGTCCTCCGCCGCGCCTCCCGTCTCTTCGACCGCGTGATCGTCGCCGTCGCCCCGAGCGACAGCAAGAGCCCCTGGTTCACGGTCGAGGAGCGTCTCAGCATGGCGCGCGAGGCCTGTAAGGGCATCCGCAACGTCAAGGTCCTCGAACTCAAAGGCCTCACGGTCGAGTTCGCCCACCGCCACAAGGCCGCCGCCATCATCCGCGGCCTCCGCAAATTCAGCGATTTCGAGTTCGAATTCGACCTGGCCCACGCCAACCGCCTGATGGCACCCGAGATCGAGACCGTCATCCTGATGCCCAGCCAGGACCAGTTCGTGACCTCCTCGAGCTTCGTGAAGGACATCGCCCGCCACAAGCTCTCCCAGGCCGCCGCCTTCGTCCCCCGTTGCGTCCTGCCCCACCTGCGCAAAAGGCTGGCGGAAAAGGCCTGAAAAGGCCCGCCTCCGCTGTTGACCGTGGGGGGTAGTTCTATTTGCTCGGCCCTTCCCCCCGCGTCGACCACCGACCGGGGGCCTTCCTCCCTTTACATACCATGGACATCAAAATCCAAGAAACCAACCCGACCCGCCGCTCCGTCACCGTGACGGTCCCCGCCGCGACCGTCGCCGCCGCCGAGAAGGAAGTCGTCAAGGGCTTCACCCGCGAGGCCGCCCTCCCCGGCTTCCGTCCGGGCAAGGCGCCGGAAGCCATCGTGCGCCAGAAGTACGGCAAGCAGATCGCCGACGAGGTCAGCCAGCGCCTCCTCTCCCAGGGTTATGAGCGCATCCAGCAGGAGAAGTCCTTCACCATCTACACCGTCGCCGACGTCCAGAAGGAAGCCGGCTCCGGCGCCGACGCCGTGTTCCGCTACGAAGTGGACGTCGTCCCCGATTTCAAGACCCCCGACTGGAAGGCCGTCAAGGTCCCCGTCGAGGAAGTGACCGTCACCGACGCCGACATCGACCAGCACCTCCAGAAGATCCTCGAGCAGCGCGCCCGCTACGAGAAGACCGAAGACGCCGCCGCCAAGGGTGACTACGTCCGCATCGGCTACGTCGGCACCGTCGACGGCAAGCCCGTCAGCGAAGTCGACGCCGAGGCCAAGTCCTACGGCAGCGCCGAATCCACCTGGGAGGAAGCCGGCGCCGAAGGCGCCGCCGTCGCCGTCCCCGCCATCGCCCAGGCCGTGATCGGCCTCAAGGCCGGCGCCACCGCCCAGGCCGAATACGTCTTCCCCGCCACGCATGAGCGCGAAGCCCTCCGCGGCAAGAAGGTGTCCTACGCCATCACCGCCAGCGAAGTCCGCCGCAAGGAGATCCCCAAGGTCGACGAAGCCTTCTGCAAGGCCGTCGGCGTGAAGGACGCCGCCGAACTCCGCGACCAGCTCCGCAAGGGCATCGAAGGCTCCAAGAAGCAGGCGGCCGAGACCGCCCGCCGCGAGAAGGCCGTCGACGCCCTCCTGGCCGGCCTCGAATTCCCCCTGCCGGAATCCGCCGTCCTCTCCGTCGCCCAGGGCCTCTTCTACCAGTACGCCGAGATGCGCCTGCGCTCCGGCACCAAGCCCGAAGAGCTCGAGACCCAGCGCGATGACATCCTCGCCGAGGCCAAGAAGGCCGCCTCCCTCCGCGTCCGCGCCCAGTTCGTGCTCTCCCGCATCGCCGAGGAGCTCAAGCTCGAGGTGACCCGCGAAGAGCTCAGCTCCGCCATCATGCAGGCCGCCTACGCCGCCCAGACCCAGCCCGAGAAGCTGGTCAAGGACCGCCAGCGCCTCGCCGAGATCCGCCGCGACACCCTCCTCAACAAGGCCCTCGACGCCGTCCTCGCCGGCGGAGTCGCCGCCTGAGGTTGAGATTTCGCCCGTTCCGGGCACAGTCCTCCCCGCACCACCATGTCCTACATCATTCCTAACGTCGTCGAACGCGACGCCCGCGGCGAGCGAGCCTGGGACATCTACAGCCGCCTCCTCAAGGACCGCATCATCTTCATCGGCTCGCCGATCTACGATGACGTGGCCAACGCGGTCATCGCCCAGCTGCTCTTCCTGCAGATGGAGGACCCGAAGAAGGACATCTCGATCTACATCAACTCCCCCGGCGGCTCCATCACCGCCGGCATGGCCATCTACGACACGATGAACTTCCTGTCGTGCGAGGTGAACACCTACTGCATCGGCCTCTCGGCCAGCATGGCCACCGTCCTCCTCGCCGCCGGCACCAAGGGCAAGCGCCACGCGCTCCCCAACTGCCGCGTGATGATCCACCAGCCCAGCGGCGGCGCCACCGGCCAGACGTCCGACATCTCGATCGCCGCGAAGGAGATCCTCCGCTGGCGCGACACCCTCAACCACGTCCTCGCCAAGCACAGCGGCAAGACGCCCGAGGAGCTGATGCGCGACTCCGACCGCGACTTCTACATGACGGCCGAGCAGGCGAAGGCCTACGGCCTCGTCGACCACGTCGTGATGCCCAAGCCGGGCCGCGCCTAAGCCCATGGCCGGCGACCGCGCCGAGAGCTGCTCCTTCTGCGGCAAGCCCGCCGCCCAGGCCGGCAAGCTGATCGCCGGACCCGGCGGCGTCGGCATCTGCGACGCCTGCGTGGGCACCTGCGGACGCCTCCTCGAACGCGAGAAGGGCCGCGACGCCAAGCCCGCGGCCGCCGCCGGCGGTCCCGCCGTGCAGGAGGCTCCCGCCAAGAATCCGCTCGCCCCGATCAAGCTGATCGCGCCGACGCAGCTGCGCCTCGAGCTCGACGCGCACGTCATCGGCCAGGCCCACGCGAAGAAGGTCCTCTCCGTCGCCGTCTTCAACCACTACAAGCGCCTCAACGACCGCCAGAAGCCCGCCGGCGCCGCCCAGGCCGGCGACCTCGCCGACGTCGAGCTCGACAAGAGCAACGTGCTGCTGATCGGTCCGACCGGCACCGGCAAGACCCTCCTCGCCCGCTCCCTCGCGCGCATGCTCGACGTGCCGTTCGCGATCGCCGACGCGACGACGCTCACCGAAGCCGGCTACGTCGGCGACGACGTCGAGACCGTCATCCTCCGCCTCCTGCAGGCCGCCGACATGGACGTCGAACGCGCCCAGCGCGGCATCGTCTTCATCGACGAGATCGACAAGATCGGCCGCAAGTCCGACTCGGCTTCGATCACCCGCGACGTTTCCGGCGAAGGCGTCCAGCAGGCCCTGCTCAAGCTGCTCGAGGGCACCATCTGCAACGTCCCGCCCGCCGGCGGCCGCAAGCACCCGGAGCAGCAGTGCATCCGCGTCGACACGTCCGACATCCTCTTCATCTGCGGCGGCGCCTTCGCGGGCCTCGACCGCATCATCGCCCGCCGCGGCGGCGCGAAGTCCCTCGGCTTCGTCCCCCCGCGCAACGACGCGCCTTCCCTCTCGGCCGAACAGATCGTCGCGGGCCTCCAGCCCGAAGACCTCTTCTCCTTCGGGATGATCCCCGAGTTCGTCGGCCGCCTGCCGGTCATCTCCGTGCTCGAGCCCCTCGACCGCGAGGCGCTCATCCGCATCCTGACCGAGCCGCGCAACGCCGCGACGAAGCAGTATCGCAAGCTCTTCGCGCTCTCGGGCATGTCCCTCGAGTTCACCCGCGAATCCCTCGAGGCCGCCGCCGACAAGGCCCTGGCCCTCGGCACGGGCGCCCGCGGCCTCCGCTCCGTGCTCGAAGGCGTGCTCCTCGACACGATGTACGCGCTGCCCGAAGCCGCCGCCGGTTCGAAGTTCACGGTGACGGCCGAAGCGATCCGCGGCGAACAGCCCGTGTCCGTCGCGGCGCCGAAGAAGAAAGCTTCCTGACCTCCATGCTCGCCTATCCGGCCATCGACATCCGCGGCGGTCGCTGCGTCCGCCTCAGCCAGGGACGCGACGACGCCCGCACCGACTATTACAAGGACCCGGTCGAGCCGGCCATCGTGTTCGCCCAGGCCGGCGCGGCGTGGATCCACGTCGTCGACCTCGACGGCGCTTTCGGCGGCGCTCCCCTCAACCTTCCGATGCTCAAGCGCATCGCCGCGCTCGGTCCGAAGATCCAGTTCGGCGGCGGCATGCGCGACCGCGCGACCGCCGAGGCCGCCTACGAAGCCGGCGCCAGCCGCGTCGTCATCGGCACGCGCGCCGCGACCGACCCCGCCTTCCTCCGCGAGATGGCCAAGGCCCACGGCCCGCGTCTCGCGGTCGGCATCGACGCCAAGGACGGCCTCGTCGCCGTCAAAGGTTGGACGGCCGTGACGGCCCTCAAGGCGACGGAGTTCGCCAAGGAAGCCGGCGAGCTCGGCGTCTCGACCGTCATCTACACCGACATCGCCACCGACGGCATGCTCACGGGTCCGAATTGGTCCTCGCTCGAAGCGGTGCTCAAGGCCTGCCCCTGCGGCGTGATTGCCTCCGGAGGCGTGTCCGGCACGGCCGACGTCGCCCGCCTCGCGGAGATGGCCAAGGCCTACCCGAACCTCGTCGGCGCCATCGTCGGCAAGGCCTTGTACGAAGGCCGTTGCGACGTCGCCGGATTGCTCAAGGCCACGGGCGAACGCTAAGCCCGGCCGGAGCGGCCTGCGCCGCCCTTCCGATGCTTGCCAAGCAGGCACCCCCGCCCAACATCGGCCCACCATGGCCCTGTTCCGCCGACTTTCCGCGCTGCTGGCGACGCTCCTGTTCGCCGCGACGGCCGGTCTTGCCGCCGACAAGCCCCTCAGCCTCGACGAAGTGATCGCCAAGGCCCGCGCGGCCCTCGCGGCCGACGCTTCCGAACTGTCCAAGGTCAGGTCGCTCCGGCTGAGGTTCGCGGCCTCCGACGAGAAAGGCCGTCCGCTCAACGTGACGACGCTCACCCTCGCCGCGGGCGGATATCGCCTGCAGAACACCGCCGACCGGGACCGCGGTTTTGAAGCCGCGGTCTGCTCCGGGCGGCTCGAAGGCTGGACGACCACCAAGCCCGACGCCCTCTCCGCCCGCTCCGTGCGCCCCTTGCCTTACGAGGAATTCAAGAAGCTCAGGGACATGGCGCTGGACGACCTGGCGTTCTTCGCCGTACCGCCGGCCGGCCTCGGTTCGGCGACCTACCGCGGGATGGCCGAGATCGACGGCCGACGCACCCATGCGGTGGAATACGCCTACGCGAGCGGATTCCGCATCACGCGCCAATTCGACGCCGAGACCTTCGTCCTGGTGGCCTCCGACCAGACGACCCCCAAGGGCGAACTGCAGCGCCAGAAGGTCGAAGCGATGACGAAAACGGGGGGCATCGCCTTCCCGGCCAAGGAGACCATCTTCGTCGACGGCCGGAAGTCCGGCGAAGTGAACTACGACGAGATAGTGATCAACCCCGCCTTGACCCCGGGTCTTTTCGATTTCCCTTCCTTCTGAGCCCATGACCTTCCTCCGTTTCCGCGCCAAGGACTTCCGCGCCCAGCTCAGCGCCTTCGTGGGCACGGGCGAAGCCTCCCCTGACGTGCGCGCCGCCGTCGCCGGCATCATCGCCGACGTGAAGAAGCGCGGCGACGCCGCCGTGCTCGCTTACACCGCGAAGTTCGACCGCGCCAAGCTCACCGCCGCCCGCCAGCGCATCCCGCTCGCCGAACTGCGCCGCGCGGCCGCGAGCCTCGCCCCGGCCAAGAAGAAGGCCTTCGACGAAGCCGCGAAGTGCGTCACGGCCTTCCACTCTCGCACGCTGCCGAAAGGCTGGACGGCGAAGAACCCGCACGGCGCCACGGTCGGCGAACGCCACCATGCGATCCGTCGCTGCGGCCTCTACATCCCCGGAGGCCAGGTGCCGCTCGTCTCCACGGTCCTGATGACGGCCCTGCCCGCCAAGGTCGCCGGCGTTCCCGAACTCTGCGCCTGCACGCCGCCCGGCCCCGACGGGAAGATCAATCCTGACATCCTCGCCGCCCTCTACCTCTGCGGCGTGACCGAAGTCTACGCCGTCGGCGGCGCCCAGGCGGTCGCCGCGATGGCCCTCGGCACCCGCACCATCGCGCCGGTCGACAAGATCTTCGGCCCGGGCAATACTTTCGTGACCGAGGCCAAGCGCCAGGTCTTCGGCCTCGTCGGCGTCGACCTCCTCCCCGGACCGAGCGAGGTGATGATCATCGCCGACCGCACCGCGCGCCCCGAATGGGTCGCGGCCGACCTCTGCGCCCAGGCCGAACACGGCAGCGGCAAGGAGAAGCTCTACCTCGTCACGGAAAGCGAAGCCTTCGCCAAGCAGTGCCTCGCGGCCGCCCGCGCGCAGTCCGCGACGCTCACCCACGGCGAGAAGATCCGCAAGGCGCTCGACGCCAAGGTCTGCGCCATCCTGGTCCCGAAGATCGAGGACGCGGCCGAAGCAGCCAACCTCGTCGCGCCGGAACACCTCGAGCTGATGGTCGCCCCGGCGAAGCTCAAGGCGCTCTCCGCCCGCATCACCACGGCCGGCGCCATCCTGCTCGGCCACCACACTCCCACGGTGCTCGGCGACTTCACCGCCGGTCCGAGCCACACGCTGCCCACCGGCGGCACGGGTCGCTTCTTCAGCGGCCTGCGCGTCGCCGACTTCCTGCGCCGCACGAGCCTGGTGGAATACGCCCCGGCCTCCCTCAGGAAGGCGGCCGGCGTGGTCGACGCGTTCTCCCGTATGGAGAGCCTCGACGCCCACGGGCGCTCGCTGAAGGTCCGCCTCTGAGCCGCGCTCAGTCGCGCAAGGTCCGCATCACTTCCGCGTGCAGATTCGGCGCCGCGGCGATGATGTTGCCCGCCTTGACCGGATCGCCGCCATCCCAGGCGGTCACGACCGCGCCGGCGCCACGCAGGACGGGAAGCACGGGCACGAGATCCCAAGGATTCATGATCGGGTCGGCGACGACGTGCGCGCGGCCGGCGGCCACGAGCAGGTGGCCGTAGCCGTCACCCCAGGTGCGCACGTGGGCGACGCTGTCGGCGAAACGGTTCCAGCGGACGTCGCGATGCAGGCGACGGATGTTATCAAGGTCGGTGGAGACGACGACGGCGTCCTTCAGGGAGGCTTCAGCCACGCGCACGGGACGGCCGTTCAGCTCGCAGGTGACATTATCGCCGATGATACGCTCGCCAAGGACGGGCTGGTCGATGAGGCCGAGGACGGGCTTACCTTCGTGAAGCAGGCCGATGAGGGTGACGTAAAGAGGGACGCGGGAGAGGAACGACTTGGTGCCGTCGATGGGATCGAGCACCCAGCAATACTCGGCGTCGACGTTCTCCGGGCCGAACTCCTCGCCGAGGATGCCGTGATCGGGATAGGCCGCCTTGATGGCCGCGCGCATGCGGCGCTCGGCTTCCTTGTCCGCGACGGTCACCGGCGTGCCGTCGGACTTGACCTCGACCTCGGTCTCGACGCGCGCATGGGCTGCGAGCAGGACCTCGCGGGCGATGTCCGCGAGTTTCCCGGCGAAGGCCTTGAGCTCTTTCTGACGCGCTTCCGGAAGCATGACCCAGAGGTAAGCCCGGACGGCCCCCGCTCCAAGCGAAAAGCCCCGCGCAGGCTTGAACCCGGGCCGCCCCGCAGGAAGATGCTCCCATGCGGTCCGCCTTGCTGCTCCTCGGCCTGCTCTTCGCCGCAACGACGAGCCTCTGCGCCCGACCCTGCCGCATCGAGATCGTCGAAGCCGACGGCTGGGCGGTGCCCGGCGTCGAACTCCGCACGGTCCATGGCGTCCGCCTGGTCTCCGACAACGCCGGGCTGATCGCCTGCGACCTGCCGGAGCTGATGGGACGCGAGACCTGGTTCGGCGTGCACGGCCACGGCTATGGCGTGAAGGCCGACGGCTTCGGCTACCGCGGCGTGCGCCTGACGCCCGAGCCGGGCAAGACGATCAAGGTGACGGTCGAACGTGCGATCCTCGCCCGTCGCATCGGCCGTCTCACGGGCGCCGGCCTCTTCGCGGAATCCCAGAAGCTCGGCGAACAACTCGACTGGAAGGAAAGCGGCGTGCTCGGTTCCGACAGCGTGGTCACGGCCGGATTCGGAGGCCGACTGCATTGGTTCTGGGGCGACACGAACCTCGCGCATCATCCGCTCGGCATCTTCCACGTCGCCGCGGCCACGACCGACGGCTTCTTACCTCCGGCCCGGCCTCCGCTGCGTCCGGGTTTCGAGTACGTGACGGAAACGACGCCGGACGGGGGCAAGCGTCCCCGCGGCGTCGCCCGTCTGCCCGGCGAGGGCCCGACCTGGCTCTGGGGCGCGGTCACGCTCCCCGACGCGCAAGGCAGGCCCCACCTGGTCGCGGTAGCGCAGAAGGTGAAGGCCGACATGCGCGCCTATCGCTGGGACCTCGTCGAATGGGACGCCGCAACGTCCTCCTTCCGCGCCTTGCGGACGATCTGGGCCGACGACGAAGGCCACCCCAAGCCCCCGCCTTTGCCCGAGGGCCATGCGGTCCCTTGGACCGATGAAGAGGGCCGGCGCTGGATGCTGTTCGGGAACACCTTTCCGACGCTGCGCACGCCCGCGACCTACGAAGGTTGGCGCGACCCGGCGAACTGGACCACGCTGCATGCCGAGAACACGGCGGTGACGCCGGAAGGCCAGCCGATCGCCGCGCACCGCGGACATGTCGCCTGGCATCCGTGGAGCCGGAAGTGGCTCGCGGTGTTCACCCAGCACGGCGGCAAATCCTCCGCGCTCGGCGAGGTCTGGCTGGCCGAAGCCGCGACACCGAGGGGCCCGTGGATCAACGCGCGCAAGGTGGTCTCGCACGACGATTACACGTTCTACAACCCGGTGCTGCATCCGGAGTTTTTCCGGGACGACTCACCGGTGGTCCATTTCGAGGGCACCTACACGACGTCTTTCTCCGGCAACAAGCAGCCGACGCCCCGCTGGGACTACAACCAGGTGCTCTACCAGGTCGATCTCTCCCGGCCTCCCTTCGCGTCGGGAAAATAAGCCCGCCTGCTTGACGCCATGGCGCGCGTGCGGGATGGTGGCGCGATGGACGAAGCCACCCAACGCCTGCTCGCCGCGCGCCGCCGACCGGACCGCCGCGCGCTGCTGCGCCAGCGTTGGGACCAGCTGTTCTTCCTCCATTGGCGCGTCGATCCGGCCGCGGTCGCCCGCCTGCTCCCTCCCGGCCTGACGCCCGACCTCTTCGAGGGCGAGACCCACCTCGGCATCGTCGGCTTCCGCATGATGGGCATCCGCCCGGAAGGCCTGCCCGCCCTGCCCTGGCTGTCTTCGTTCAACGAACTCAACGTGCGCGTCTACGTGCGCGACGCGTCCGGCGAACCGGGCGTGTGGTTCCTGTCGTTGGACTGCGACCGCGATCCGGCCGTGCGCATCGCGCGGACTTTCTTCGGCCTCCCTTACGAGCACGCCCGCATCTCGCATCGCCCCTTCGGCGAACGCTGGACGATGGATTGCCAGCGCGAGGGCTTCGCGCACGCCGCCCGCTACGCCTGGAAACCCCTGACGGCGCCCTCGCCCGCCGAGCCCGGCACGCGCCTCTTCCATCTCGCCGAACGTTATAACTTCTTCTCGGTCCGCCGCGGACGCCTGCTCCGCGGCCAGGTCCACCACGCGCCCTACGGGCTCAGCCTCGCCCAGCTGACGACCTGGAGCGAGCAACCGGTCGAATGGGACGGCTTCCCGCTCGCCGGGCGCGCGCCGGACTTCGCGCATTGCTCCGCAGGCGTCGACGTCGAGGCGTTCGGCCTCGTCCACGCCCATGCGTAAGAAACTGACCGAGTATCGTCACGCGGTCTGGGACTGGAACGGCACGCTGCTCGACGACACGTGGCTGTGCTGCGCTTCGCTCAACCGCCTGCTCACGGAAGACGGCCACCCGACGGTCGATCCGGTCCGCTACCGCGAGATCTTCCAGTTCCCGGTGATCAAGGTGTACCAGGCCATCGGGTTCACGCCCGACGAAGCCTCCTTCCGCGCGATGTCCGTCCGCTTCATGGCGGCCTACGAAGCGCGCAAGACCGAGTGCCGCCTGCACGACCATGCCGAGGCGCTCCTCTCCGGCCTCAGCGCCGCAGGGCTCACGCATTCGGTGCTCTCGGCCTACGAGCGTTCGTTGCTCGCCGACACCCTCGCGCACTACGGACTCGACGGGCGCTTCCGCAAGGCCTGCGGCGGCGACGACATCCATGCCGGCAGCAAGGAGGAGCGCGCCCGGCGCCACCTGGCCGACCTCAACGTGCGCCCGGAGGACGTGATCTATTTCGGGGACACGGCCCACGACGCGGAAGCCGCGGCCGCCATGGGCGTCGACTGCGTGCTGGCCGCCCACGGCCATCAGCACCGCGCACGTCTCGAGGGGCTGGGGACGAGGATCATCGACGGTTTCGGCGAACTGCTGGCCGAACTCTGAAGCGAACCAAGGGCCTTTTCCGGGGTCAAACTGTTCACCGCTCCGCGTTTTGGTTGCCCTCCGGCGACCTCCGGGGTTCTTATTCCCACCCCATCACCCCCATGGTCTCCCCCCTCCTGGCCGAAGCCGGCCCCAGCATCATCGAAAGCCCGGTACTTGTGCTGACGCTCGCCATCCTGATCGCCTTCGCGATCTACGTGATCCTCCGCTCCAAGCGGAAGGCCAAGGCCGCCGTCAGCGAAGAGATCGCCGACGTCATGCAGGCCAGCGCCGAGGGCTTCGGCTCCAACGAACAGGTCTTCCCGCCCAGCGCCGCGTTCGTCGCCAAGGCCCGCGTCAAGGGCATGGACGGCTACGAAGCCCTCTATAAGCGCTCGATCCAGGACCCCGACGGCTTCTGGGCCGACGAAGCCAAGGAGCTGGCCTGGTTCCAGCCCTGGACGAAGGTCGTCGATGAATCCAAGAAGCCGTTCTTCCGCTGGTTCGTCGACGGCAAGACCAACGTCGCCTACAACTGCCTCGACGCGCAGGTCGCCAAGGGCCTCGGCGACAAGGTCGCGATCGTCTACGAAGGCGAGCCCACCGCCGACGGCAAGGCCGTCGAGGTCCGCCGCATCACCTACCGCGAGCTGCTCTCCGAAGTCAGCCGCTTCGCCAACGTGCTCAAGGGCATGGGCCTCAAGCGCGGCGACACCGTGGCGATCTACATGCCGATGGTCCCCGAGCTTGCGATGGCCGTCCTCGCCTGCGCCCGCCTCGGCATCGTCCACTCCGTCGTCTTCGGCGGCTTCTCCGCCGAATCCATCCGCGACCGCGTCAACGACGCGAAGTCCAAGGCGGTCATCACGATGGACGGCGGCTACCGTCGCGGGAAGTTCCTGCCGCTCAAGCAGACGGTCGACGAAGGCGTGAAGGACTGCCCGTCCTGCGCGCACGTGCTCGTGCTGCAGCGCCACCCGGGCAAGCCCGACGCAGGCTGCGTCATGCAGGCCGGCCGAGACGTCTGGTACCACGAGGCCGCCGCCCAGGTCAGCGACCAGTGCGAAGCGGTCCAGCAGGAGGCCAACGAGATGCTCTTCCTGCTCTACACTTCCGGCTCCACCGGCAAGCCCAAGGGCATCATGCACAGCGTGGGCGGCTACATGGTCCACGCCTACTCGACCAACAAGTACGTCTTCGACCTCCGCGGCGACGACCTCTTCTGGTGCACCGCCGACGTGGGCTGGGTGACCGGCCACACATACGTGGTCTACGGTCCGCTCCTCAACGGCTCCTCGGTGCTGATGTACGAAGGCGCGCCCGACGCTCCCGACTACGGCCGCTTCTGGAAGATCATCCAGGACCACAAGGTCTCGGTGTTCTACACCGCTCCGACCGCCATCCGCGCCTTCATGAAGTGGGGCGACGAGTGGGTGAAGAAGCACGACCTTTCCTCGCTCCGCCTGCTCGGCTCCGTCGGCGAACCGATCAACCCGGAAGCCTGGCTCTGGTATCACCGCAACATCGGCGCGGAGCGCTGCCCGATCGTCGACACCTGGTGGCAGACCGAGACCGGCGGCCACATGATCACGCCGATCCCCGGCTGCACGCCCACCAAGCCCGGCTCCGCGACCCTGCCCTTCTTCGGCGTCGACGCCGCCGTCCTCGACGAGAACGGCAACGAGACCGACCACGGCATCCTCGCGATCCGCAAGCCCTGGCCCGGCATCACGCAGGGCATCTTCGGCGACGAGAAGCGCTACGTGGAGACCTACTGGAGCCGCTGGAACGGACAATATTACTTCCCCGGCGACGGCGCCATCCGCGACAAGGACGGCTACCTCTGGATCACCGGCCGCGTCGACGACGTGGTCAACGTCTCCGGTCACCGCATCGGCACGGCCGAGCTGGAAGCGATCTTCATCGAGGACGCGGCGGTCGCCGAGTCCGCGGTCATCGGCGTGAAGCACGACCTCAAGGGCCAGGGCCTCATGGCTTTCGTCATCCTGAAGTCCGCCGCCGCCAAGACGGTCGACGAGGCCGCCCTCGCGAAGAAGCTCAACGCGATGGTCGACGCGAAGATCGGCAAGTTCGCCCGCCCGGAGCGCATCGTCTTCGTGCCCGACCTCCCGAAGACCCGCTCGGGCAAGATCATGCGCCGCCTCCTGCGCGACATCTCGGAAGGCCGCGAACTCGGCAACGTCACGACCCTGGCCGATCCGGCCGTGGTCGAAGCGATCAAGACGAAGTTCAACGCGACCAAGGCCTGACCTCCGGTCAGCACCCTCCCGAAGCCCCGACCCAGTCGGGGCTTTTTGTTTACGAAGAATGACAAAGGTGGCGGCGGTTAGCGGCTGGCGGATGGCGGATAGGAACCGAATCCGCCTAACAGCCAAAGCGGACGGGCCGAAATCATGCGTTATTCTTCGATTTTCATCGCCCAACCGCTAACCGCCAACCGCAGACACCTTCCGTCTCCCTTGCTTCGAATCCCTATAACCTCCAAAGTCTGCCCATGCGCCTCCCCACGCTTCTCCTGCTCCTCCTGACGACCCTCGGCTTCGCCGCGCCGAAAGCCCCGACGCTCAGCGTCGGCGATAAGGCTCCGACCAAGCTTCCGTCCGGCTGGATCAAGGGCGACCGCGTCTCGACCTTGGACCCGAACAAGACGTACCTCGTCGAATTCTGGGCGACCTGGTGCGGACCGTGCGTGGCCTCGATCCCGCACCTCTCCGAACTGCAGAAGTCGCTCAAGGCCGACGGCGTGCAGGTGATCAGCGTCCACGTCTCCTCCGGCGTCGAAACCGCCGACGCGTATGTGCGCAAGAACGGCAAGCAGATGGAATACACCGTCGCCAAGGACACCAACGGCGCGATGGGCAAGGCCTGGCTCGAAGCCGCCGGCCAGAACGGCATCCCCTGCGGCTTCGTGGTCGCGGGCGGCAAGATCGCCTACATCGGCCACCCGGCCTCGCTCGACGCCGAGAAGATCCGCGGCTTCATCGCGGAAGCCAAAGCCGCCGCCCCCGCCGCGCCGGCGAAGAAATAAGGAAGCGTAGGTCGAAGCGGTTGGCGGCAAGCGGTTGGGCAAAACAACCCCAGCCAATCATCTGGTCTCCGATCCCACCTTGAGCCAATCGACTGGCTTGAGGGAGGACTCGGCGTAGCCACGCCCCTACCTTTCGGCCGCCATCCGGCAGCCCAATCCCTAGGGCAGCACGCGGTGCTGCCCCTACCTCGAGTCATCGGCCATGCGCATTCCCAACCGCTATCCGCCAACCGCTTACCGCCTTTTCCTGAAGATAACCCCATCTTGCCTCCCTTTATCTGACACCCAATATGACACCTATGCGCGCCCTGCTCCTGCTGCTGCTCACGGCCACCCTTTCCGCCGCCGGCCTGAAGGTCGGCGATCCCGCCCCGGCCACGCGCCCCGAGACGATGCTCCAAGGCGAGGCGGTGAAGGAATTCAAGAAGGGCGAGGTCTACGTCTTCGAATGCTGGGCGAGCTGGTGCGGTCCTTGCATCGCCGCGATTCCGCACCTCAACGAGCTGCATCGCAAGATGGGCAAGAAGGGCGTCGTGATCACCGGCGTCAACGTCTGGGAAAGCGAACGCGATGCGGCCTCCGCGCAGCGCGCCAAGGATTTCCTCAAGGCCCAGGGCGACAAGATGTCCTATCGCGTGGCGCTCGGCGGCAAGGCCTTCATCAAGGAGTGGCTCGAGGCCGCCGAAGTGAACGGCATCCCGCACGCCTTCGTGGTCGCCGACGGCAAGATCGCCTGGACCGGACACCCGGCCCAGCTGACGACCGAGATGCTCGGCGACATCCTCACCGGCACGCCTCTCGCCGCCGCCGCGCCCATCGCCGACAAGATCCCGCAGCGTCGCCTGAGCAAGCCCGCCGTCCCGGCCGGCACCGCGCCGAACGATCCGGAGATGGCCGCCGCGCAGGCGAAGCTCGACGCGCTCTCCGAAGCGATGCGCGCCCGGGACTGGGACGCCGCCGAAAAAGCCCTGCCCGCCGCCGCCGGCGTGCTGCCCAAGCAGGAGGGCCAGGAACTCCGCGACTCCATCGAAGCCCAGATCGGCCTCGCCCGCGGCGACCCCACGAAATTCTACGCGCAGCTGCAGAAGACAGCGGAGGAGGAGTTCGACGACCCTGAGGCGATGAACGAGATCGCCTGGCGGCTGCTCACGATGAAGATGTTCGCGAAGAAGCCGAACCTGGAGCTCGCGGAGAAGTGCGCGGTGCAGGCGGTGAAGCTCACGAAGGAAGAACACGCGGACAAGCTCGACACGCTCGCCCGCCTCCGCTGGCTCCAAGGCAAGAAGGAGGAAGCCATCCGCCTGCAGATCAAGTCCGTCGACAAGGCCGAAGCCGGCCAGATGAAGGAAGCCCTGCAGAAGACCCTCGATTCGATGCTCAAGGGCATCCTGCCCCCGGCCGAGGACGAAGAAGACCTCCCGCGCTGAGGGCTGTCTCTTTCGGGCGAATCACTGTCCGTTGCCACCCCCTCGCTCCTTCGGTCTTCCCGATACTCCATACTCAATACTCCATACTCTCGCATGTTAGACCGCCGCGACTTCCTGAAACTCTCCGCGCTCGCCTCGCTCGGCGGGCTCGTCGGCTGTGCCGCCGCCCCGCAAGGCGCCCGTGTCCGCGCGATCACGCGCGGCCCGAAGTTCCACTGGCGCGGCTACTACGATAAGCTCCTGTTCTCCGCCGACGACCGCTTCGTGCTGGCGAACGAGGTGGATTTCGAAGGCCGCTCCCCGACGAAGGGCGACTCGATCCGCGTCGGGATGGTCGACACGCAGGACGGCGATCGATGGATCGACCTCGGCGGCTCCAACGCTTGGAACTGGCAGCAGGGCTGCATGCTCCAGTGGGTCCCTGGTTCGGACCGCCACGTGGCCTGGAACGACCGCGAGGACGGCCGGTTCGTGACGCGCGTCCTCGACGTGAAGTCCAACCGCACCCGCACCCTGCCCCATCCGTTCTACACCTTCAGCCCGGACGGCAAGACGGCCTTCGCGCCCGACTTCGCCCGCCTCGACGTCACGCGTCCCGGCTACGGTTACGCCACGGGCGCCGAACGGGACATCTGGAAACTCAAGCCGGCCCCGGACGACACGGGCATCTGGCGCATGGACATGGCCACGGGCCGACGAGACATGCTCTTCACCCTCGCCGACGCCGCGAAGATCCCGTTCACCGGCCCGGCCCCCAAGGCCTTCCGCGCCGGCTCGGTCCACTGGTTCAACCACCTGCTCTGCAACACCGACGGGACGCGTCTCTTCTTCCTGCACCGCTGGCGCAATCCCGGCGACAAGGGCGGCTTTCACACCCGCGCGCTGACGATGAGCGTCGACGGCGGCAAGGTCCACGTGATGGACCCCAACGGCGGCACGTCGCACTTCGTCTGGCGCGACCCGCAGCACATCTTCGCCTGGGCCTGGCACCCCTCGCACGGCGAACGTTTCTACCTCTACAAGGACCTGAGCGACGAGGTCACGGTCGTGGGCAAGGACGCCATGCCGGCCAACGGCCACAACACCTACCTGCCGAACACCAACAACGAGTGGGTGCTCAACGACACCTACCCGCAGGGTCCGCAGAAGCTGCAACGTCCGTATATCTACCACATCCCGACCAACCGTCGGATCGAGGTGGGCGCCTTCCCGACCATCGCCGACATCAACGGCAAGGAATGGCGCTGCGACACGCATCCTTCCGCCAGCCGCAGCGGCCGCCAGTTCTGCTTCGACTCCGCCCACGCGGGCGGCCGCCAGGTCTACGTGGCCGACATCTCCGGGCTGCTGGGCTGAGCCGTCACGGGACCGTCACTCAATCGCGCTTCCCATCGGCGCAGGGGGCCTGCATAGTCTCCACCGATGGCCACCCGCAGCGTCCTCGAGCGATCCCGCTCCGCCCTCCACCTCCGCCTCCTGGCCGCGCAGCGCCGCCTGGCGACGAAGCAGTACGGCGCGGTCATCGTCATCGGAGGCAACGACCGCCTGGCCGCCTCCGAACTCGCCAATCAGCTGACCGAGTGGTTCGACGCCCGTACGGTGCGCGTCTGCGCGCCGGACGCGACCTCGGCCGCCGGACGTCCCTTCCTCTGGCCTTATTGGCAAGATGTCCCCGCCAAGGGACGCATCACGATCGTCGTCGGCGACTGGCTCACCCGCACGGCGGTCGAAGCCGCGCATGACGAACTCAACGGCGAACGTCTCCGCTCTCGCCTGAAATCCATCCGCACGTTCGAGGAGATGCTCGCGGCCGACGGGACTTCCGTCGTGAAGGTCTGGCTCGAGACTCCCGACAAGTCGCTGCGCAAACGCCTCCGCGAGGCCGAGGATACCGACGCCGAAGGATGGGTCGTCACCGAAGAGGACCTGTTGCTCGCGAAAAAGAGCAGCCTCGCTCTCGCCCGAAATCTCCGCGCCCAAGGCAGCGGCAAGAACCTCCCCTGGAAGGTCGTCATCGGCGGAGCCGAGACGAAGCTGCGCGATCTCCACGCCGGCCTGGCCATCGCCGCCCAGCTCAACCAAGCCTCGCGTCGTCGCGCCGCCGCCAAGGCCAAGAAGCCGGGCTCGCGTCCGCGCGGCCTGCTCGAAAGCGCCGCCCCCCACCCGACCCTCGACAAGAAAGGCTACAGCCAGCAGATGGCCAAGCTCCAGGTCCGCCTCGGCCGCCTGACGCGCCGCGCCCATGAACAGGGCGTCTCGACGGTGGTCGTGCTCGAAGGCCCTGACGCCGCCGGCAAGGGGGGCGCGATCCGCCGCCTCTGCGGCATGCTCGACGCCTCGCACTACCAGGTCTTCCCCACGCCGGCCCCGACGCCCGAGGAAAAGGCCCGTCATTACCTCTGGCGCTTCTGGAACAAGGTCCCGACGCCGGGCCGTCTCGCCGTCTTCGACCGCTCCTGGTTCGGCCGCGTGATGGTCGAGCGCGTGGAGGGCTTCGCGCAGGACGCCGAGTGGGCCCGCGCCTACGCTGAGATCAACGATTTCGAGGCCCGCCTGGCCGAAGCCGGCATGGTGGTGCTCAAGGTCTGGATCAACATCTCGAAGGAAGAGCAGCTGCGCCGCTTCAAGGCCCGCGAAGACTCCCCGCACAAGCGTCACAAGATGACGGCGGAAGACTACCGCAACCGCAAGAAGTGGGACGCCAACCTGCGCGCGGCCGAGGACATGATCTCCCGTACCGACACGCCGCACGCCCCGTGGGTGGTGGTCTCGGCCGACGACAAGCGCTTCGCGCGCGTGGCCACGCTCAAGGCCGTGTGCCGCGCGTTGTCCGACCGTCTCGACTGAGCCACTCGCCGAGCCAACGGCGATGCGGCCCGCTGAGCGCCGCTCCGTCGAGCTCCGTCTTGTCCACCCATTCGAGTTCGACGTCCTTCGCCCACTTGCGCAGGTCCGCGACCTTGGGCGCCACGGCGAAAAGCTTCTCCTCATAGGTGACCGTGCCGATCGTCCGACGACGCACGAGCGCGGGCTCCCCGTCGGGCTCGAGCCCGAGCGACGACAGGACAGGGATCTCCGCCATGCCGGCGAGACGCTTGGCCGCCGGCGGATTGCGCCGCAGCAGGATCTTGTCGTCGCGGAGGACGAGCGCACGGTCGACGGCGGCTTCCTTGCGCTCCTTGGAGACGAAACGCGGCAAGGTGGCGGCGTCGCCCTGAGCCTTGGCGTCGCACCAAGCGGCCAAAGGACAGCGGCCGCAGTCCGGCACGCCCTTGCGGCAGACGGTCGCGCCCAGCTCCATCATCGCCTGGTTGAAGTCGCCGGGGTTCTTCGGGTCGACGAGCTCGTCGGCGCGTTCGGTGAAAAGTTTGGCCGCCGAGGAGGCGTCGCGCAGCTTGGCGCGCACGCCATCGAGCCGGGCGAGCACGCGGACGACGTTGCCATCCACGACCGCGACGGGTTCGGCGAAGGCGATGCTGGCGATCGCGGCGGCGGTGTAAGGGCCGACGCCTTTGAATTCACGCCACTCGGCGGCGGTGCGCGGCGGACGCGGCAAGGCCGCGACCTGACGGGCCAGGGCGAGCAGGTTGCGGGCGCGGGAGTAATAACCGAGCCCGGCCCACATGGCCATGACCTCGGCCTCCTCCGCGCGGGCGAGCTGCGGGAAGTCCGGCCACCTGGCCGTCCAGCGTTCGAAATACGGGATGACGGTCGCGATCTGGGTCTGCTGGCACATCAGCTCCGAGACCACGGTCCGGTAGGCCGAGACTTCCTCCCGCCACGGCATGGGCCGGCGATGACGGGCGAACCAGGCCAGCAACGCCTTCCGCAACGCGGGAACGCGGTCAGGACGGCTGCTCTGGGCGGAAGGCATGGATGGGGCTGGATTCGGAGGCCAACTCAGGTAGACCTTGGGACTCATGGCACGAAAGGCAAAGCAGGACTCCGACGACGAGCCGAAGAAAGTGGCGATGCACACGCTGAAGCTCGACGCGGCCCAGGCCGCGAAGCTCCGCGCCATCCTGGTCGCCAAGGGCTGGGTGTCCTTCCCCGTCGACCACTCGGCCTTCGCCTTCAAGGGCGAGAACCTGAACATCGTCCATTATAAGTCCGGCAAGTGCGTCATCTCCGGCAAGGGCACCGAGGACTTCGTGAAGTTCACCCTCGAACCCGACGTGACGGGCCAGGCGGTCCTCGGCTACGAGGCCGAGAACAACCCGGAGTGGTTCGAAGAACACGCCGGTCTCGACGAGTCCGGCAAGGGCGACCTCTTCGGCCCGGTGGTCTCGGCCTGCGTCATCGCCACGGGCGAGATGACCCGCGAGTGGATCGAACTCGGCATCAAGGACTCGAAGAAGCTCACCGACACGAAGATCGCCGAGCTCGACCGCGTCATCCGCTCCACGCCCGGCGTGGCGGTGAAGACGACGTTCATGCGGATGGCGAAATACAACGAGCTGCACTCCCGCTTCGGGAAGAACCTCAACCGCCTGCTGGGCTGGATGCACGCGACCTCGTGCGAGGAAGCCCTCAAGGATTTCGAACTGAAGCACCAGCGCCGCCCGAAGTGGGGCCTGCTCGACCAGTTCTCCGAAGAGCCGCTCGTGCAGAAGGAACTCGCCCGCAAGGGCGTCGAGTTCGACCTCCGCATGCGCACCAAGGCCGAATCCGATCCGGTCGTCGCGGCCGCCTCCATCGTCGCCCGCGCGGCCTTCGTCCGCGAGCTCGACCGCCTTTCCCAGGACGGCGGCGTCGAGCTGCCCAAGGGCTCCGGCTCCGAAGCGAAGAACGCCGGCATCGAACTCGTCGGACGCCTCGGTCCGGCGATCCTGGTCAACTTCGCGAAGCTCCACTTCAAGACGGCCTACGAGGTCCGCGGCCTCGAGCCGCCGGAATCCAAGCCGTTCGTCCGCCGCAAGAAAGCGGAATAACCCGTGGCCTCGCTGGCGTCATTCGACCGCAAGAAGGGCGCCGACCGCCCCGGCATCGCGGGCGTCGACGAAGCCGGCCGTGGTTCGCTCTGCGGACCGGTGGTCGCGGCCGCGGTCCTGCTCGATGCAGGCTTCTACGGCGAGCCGGCCTGGCTGCGTAAGCTGTCCGGCACGAACGACTCGAAGAAGCTGACGGCGGAGAAGCGCGCCGAACTGCGCGAGGTGATCGCGAAGATGGAGAGCGAGGGCAAGCTGCGTACCGCCTGGGCTTCCGGCTCGGTCCTCGAAATCTCGGCGCATAACATCCTCGGCGCCACGCGACTCGCGATGGCCCGCTGCATCGCCAAGCTGGCCGTGGGTCCGATCGCGCCGCTCTTCGCCGCCGCCGGCACGGAAGGGGAACTCTTCGGCCGGACCGACGCGCGTACGTTCCTGGTGCTCGTCGACGGCCTGCCGCTGCGTCCCTTCGCCTGGGCGCACGAGTCGGTCAAAGGCGGCGACGGCAAGAGCCTCGCCATCGCCCTGGCCTCGATCGTGGCGAAGGTCGAACGCGACCGGATGCTCGTCGAGATGGACGCCCGTTATCCCCAATACGGCTTCGCCACCCACAAAGGTTACGGCACGCCGGAACATGTCGAAGCCCTGCGCGCCCACGGCCCCTGCCCTGAGCACCGAGAACTCTTCGTCCGCACCATCCTCGCCGGCGATCCTCCCCCCGCCGAATCGACGGACGGAGAGTTTAGTTTCGAGTAGAGACCAAGGTGGTGGCGGTTGGCGGTTAGGAAATGCATCTCCCGACGCCCGCACCAACCTGGACTCCCGCACCAGACACCTGATAGCCGAGACCTGAGACCCGAAAAGGGATCTCCCGCAGCATCCTATCCGGTCTCCGGTTCCCCTTTGAGTTCAAAGCTCCCGCCACCTGCTACCCGGGGCTGCCACCCGCCACCTGTATCGGCGACTTCGCGTTTGTTGTGCTCCCAACCGCCAACCGCTAACCGCCAAAACCTAACTTTTGCACCTTTGCACAGGCCGTCGGCCGGTTTGCACCTATGCACCTATGTGGTACGCGGTGCTGCCCCTGCCAGTCATCGGCCTGGCCCTAGCCCTAGCCCTGATTCAATTCAGCCCTCACCTTGCTTCCGCTATCCGCCCACATCTGCTGCGTCACCTTGAGCAGGACGTATCCGCTGACGACGGTGACGGCGGTGAGGATCCAGGCCATGGTCAGACGCTCGGGATCGCCCGAGGCGTAGAGGAAGTTGCCGATGGCGAAGAGCGAGCCCCAGATGAGCGAACAACCGGCGATCCATCCCACGAAGGCGGAGCCCACGCGGTTCTCTTGGGCGATCTCGACGTCGGTCACGCCGGCTTCGGCGCGGATGTCCGTCCAACCCGGACCGGCGGGCTTCACCTTCTGACAGAAAGAAATCAGGGTCGCGCGGTCCGTCTGCGGGCCGACGTAAGCGGTGATGAGCCAGGCGACGGTCGTGAGGCCGACCTGCCAGAGGGTCGTGGTGGCGAAATCAGCCTGCGGCAGGGCCATCGGGACGCCCACGGCGGTCACGAGCGACATCACCATGGCGACGACTTCGCACCACGCGGAGACGCGCCACCAGAACCAGCGGGCGATGTAGAGCAGGCCCGTGCCGGCGCCGATCGAGAGCAGGATCTGGAAGGCCGCCTGCGCGGAGGTCATGTACAGGCTGAGCACGGCCGCGACGACGTAGAGCAGGACGGTCGAGAGCCGGCCGACGTTCACGTAGTGGGACTCGGAGGCGTCCGCTTTCACGAAACGACGGTAGAAGTCATGCACGAGATACGACGAGCCCCAGTTGAGGTGCGTCAGGATCGTGGAGGAGTTCGCCGCGATGAGTCCGCCGATCATCAGGCCGACGAAACCGACCGGCAGGAACATGAGCATGGCCGGGAAGGCGGAGTCATGTCCGATGAGCTTGGGGTCGGCGTTCGGGAAGGCCTTGGTGATGGCCGCGAGGTCGGGGTAGACGATGATCGAGCACAGCGCGGTGATGATCCACGGCCACGGACGCAGCACGTAGTGGGCGATGTTGAAGAAGAGCGTGCCGCCGAGGGAGTCCTTCTCGGACTTCGAAGCCAGCATGCGCTGGGCGATATACGAACCGCCGCCGGGCTCGGAGCCGGGGTACCAGTTGGCCCACCAGCTGATGGCGATCGGCAGGATGAAGATCATCAGCGCCAGCTCCGGCATCGTGAAGTTGGGAAGCATGTCCAGGATCGGCTGACCCTTGCCGTCCGACACCGACATCACCGGTACGCCGTCGGTGGTGACCACCTGCTGGGTCGAGAGCTTGGACACGAGGGCCTTCAGGCCGGCCCAGCCGCCCGCGCCCTTGCCGACGAGGCGTTCGCCGACCTCGACGAGCGAGAACCAGGCGGCCGCGAACACGGCGGTCATCTTGATGAAGAACTGCACCATATCGATGACCAGCACGCCCCAGAGTCCGGAGTGGGCGGCGAAGACGACGTTCAGGATGCCGCAGACGACGATGGTCTGCCAGGCCGGCATGCCGAAGAGGATGTTGGCGATCTTGCACGCGGCGAGGGTCACCATGCCCATGATGAAGCAGTTGAAGAAGAGGCCGAGGTAGACGGCGCGGAAACCGCGCACGACCGAGGCGGCGGTGCCGGAATAGCGGTGCTCGTAGAACTCGAGGTCGGTCATCACGCCGGATCGACGCCACAGGCGGGCGAAGAAGAACACGGTGGCCACGCCGGTGAGCACGAAGGCCCACCACTGCCAGTTGCCGGCGACGCCGTATTTGCGGACCTGCTCGGTGACCCAGTTCGGGGTGTCGGACGAGAACGTGGTCGCCACCATCGACAGGCCGGCGAGCCACCACGGCACCGAGCGGCCGGAGGCGAAGAACTCGGCGGTGCTGCCGCTCGAGCGCTTGGCGAGGAAGAGCGCGGGGACGAAGCAGATCAGGATCGAAACAGCGACGATGACCCAATCAATCCAGGTGATATTCATGGCGGGGCGCGGGGTTGGGATGTTTATCCCTCACCCTGCCCCATGTGGCAACCGCGTTCCCCTCGCTGATATGACCACTTCGGAGCATTAGGGCAATC
>JACCDN010941982.1_pt1 | contig 27133 bp, 27 predicted proteins | sample 7441691 | NCBI WGS metagenome assembly JACCDN01 (sample SAMN15323439, study PRJNA562643) | freshwater metagenome | isolation source: river surface water | place: USA:Blue River Watershed | collected 2017-08-16 | reverse complement strand
TTTACTCTAACCTGAGAAGAACAAATATGACTTCTCGCAGATTGAGAAGGATCTAGATCGCCTCAAGGCAGTCAATAAAAAACTCTTCATCCAAATTCAGGACCGTTTTTTCGAACAAAATGCCCGGTACGTTCCTGATTATCTGATGAATGACGCCGGGTATGGCGGTGGGATATCGCCACAATTTGATAATCCTGGTGAAGGGAAGCCAATTGGGTCGGGTTGGGTAGCACAGCAATGGGATCCTGCTGTTCGCCAACGTTATCAGGCTTTGTTGGCAGCGATTGCAAAGCGTTTCGATGGTCAAGTCTACGGTGTGAACTTACCCGAAACAGCCATTGATCTTGACAAGAAAAAGCTACCCAAAGGATTCTCCTGCGATAACTATTTCGCAGGAGAAATGGAAAATATCACCTTTGCACGAAAGGTGTTCACCAAATCACATGTTGTACAATATGTAAATTTCTGGCCGTGCGAATGGAACAACGACCACAATTACATGGGCCGGCTGTTTGAGTTCGCCAGTGCCAATAACATTGGACTTGGTGGCCCGGACATTGTTCCCAATCGCAAGGCGCAAATGAAGAACTCATATCCGTTCTTCAATAAATACAAAAGCAAACTGGCACTCATTGCCATGGCAGTTCAGGAGCCGACCTTGACCTACAGGAACCCTAATACGGGTAAGCCATTTAGCAAAGATGAGTTTGTACAATTCGCAGAAGATTATCTTGGTGCAGATATCATTTTCTGGAGCACGACGTCTCCCTGGTTGGCTAAGAAATAGGTAACAGTCGCGAGATCATGCTGTAGGGTCTTTTCCGGATAAAACCGTGGCAGCAGTCGGACACAAGCGTAAGTTGTCGTGCAGACTGGTTCGAAGGTTGTCGCCTTTGCGCCGCGGAAATTTCTGGGGTTCCGGCGTAGAACCCCTATTGTTGCTTTCTGCAATTTTGAAATGGCATAAATCCAGACATCTTTGTTAAAGATAGTCACCAACCCATCTGCTTGCTCATGTCAGGGTTGCAGTTAGAACCCGTTCGGTGTTCGCGCATCGAAGGGGTTCGCTGTCTCGTAATTATCTTTATGATTTAAATTGGATAATCGGCCTTACAGAGGCTTTTTCCTGACAGACAGAAGATATGCAACAGAAAGCATGGATAATCATGTTAAAAAGAATTGATTCAACGTGATAAGGAAACTCGGGTACAATTGCGGTAAAAAAAATATCACTGTCACGTAAAACACAGCCATGACTATTATTAATCCTCATGATGCCTTCTTCCGCCAGTTTCTCGGCCGTACTGATGTGGCCAGAGATTTCCTGCAGATTCATTTACCGGCGGACATCGCAGACAGGTGTGCATGGGACACGCTGGCAATTGAATCCTCCTCCTTCATTGAGCCTGACCTGCGCCAGTACTATTCAGATATTGTCTACAGCATGCGTATCGGCAGTGATACAGGATACCTTGGATGCGTCATCGAGCACCTCCATACCGGCTGATGGCCTTTCGTCTTGCCCGTTATGCGCTGGCAGTAATGCAGCGGCATATTGATCAGGGAAGTGACAGGCTGCCTGTGGTAGTCCCCATCCTGTTCTATCATGGCAGGAAACGGCCTTACCCCTATACGACCTGGTTTCCCGACTGCTTCGCAGACCCTGAGCTGGCAGAAAAGGTATACATGCGTTCTTTTCCGCTGGTTGATGTTACCGTCATCCCGGATGAAGAAATTCTCACCCACCGTAATGCTGCAGCACTGGAGCTGTTGCAAAAGCACATACAGGCAAGGGATGTGACCGTAATGGCAGAGAAGCTGGCCCTGTTACTCAACAGCTGGACGCTCGGTGATGAACTTTTTGATACGACAGTATGTTATACTTTCCAGCACGGTGATGCATCCAGTGTACCGAAACTGCTGGAAGCTCTAACCCGTCAGGCACCACAACATCGGGAGAAAATCATGACCATTGCACAACAACTGGAACAGAGAGGGCGGGAAAAAGGGCGTCAGGAAGGTATCGAACAGGGTCGTCAGGAAACAAAAATCAAACTGGCCAGGAAATTTCTTGCTCAGGGCGTTGATCGCACTATTGTAAAACTTTCCACAGGTCTGTCTGACGCAGAGCTGGATAACTTGTCACATTGAAAGTCTGCTGAATCATCAAGTAGCTGTTGAATTCAATCAACGATTATTCCCCCTGACCTGCTTCTCATAACGGTTCAGCGCCCGGTACACGGATGCCCTGCCAATGCCTAGCCGGCGTGCTACAGTGGATGCTCCCAGTTTTTCTTCAGAATACAGCCGGTATACTTCTTCAGGGTCAATGGAAGGTTTACGTCCCCGATAGACACCGCGTGCTTTTGCTGATGCAATGCCTTCAAGCTGACGTTCACGGCGCAGACTGGTTTCAAATTCTGCAAACACGCCGAGCATGTCAAGAAAGGCCTTTCCTGAGGCACTGGTGGTGTCTACAGGCTGCTCGATGGCTTTCAGCATGATGCCACGCTGTCTTAAAATATGGACAATATCCTGAAGGTCTTTGATGCTGCGTGCAAGACGGTCAATACGGGTGACCACCAGGGTGTCACCGGCGCGCAGGAAATCCAGAAGCAACTGCAGCTCCGTCCGCGCTGTCATACTGACCGCACTGACTTTTTCTGAACGGATGATGTCACAGCCAGCAGTACGCAGGGCATTCTGCTGCAGAGTTAAATCCTGATCAGTGCTGGATACGCGTGCATAACCATAATGTGCCATAACCGAAAACTGTCTCATTAGCATCTTAATGACAGGATGCTAATGTGCCGGAATGATAAATGCAACTCTAATAAGACATAAAATCTGTCTTAGCATTCTGCTTCACTGAAGTATACCTGTATGATACTAATAACTGCTGTCCGGTAAAAAATAGAGAATATCAAGTGATTACAATTAATAAAATCGGCATGAATACCGCATTTCTTTTTCTCCCCGTAATTTTATTTATGGTTCTGCCATCGGCTGTTTTTTCTCAGGACTGCCATGAAAATGATGCGTCTACCTGGTGTAGTACTCAACGCCTCGCGCATGAATACGAACTTGTTGATGATAACCTTAACAAGGTCTATCAGGAGTTATTAAAGGCTATGGAAAAGCCTGCTGAGGAATATTTAGACTATCCGTCGCTGAAAACAAAATTTATCGAAGCGCAGCGTCAATGGATTCGATTCAGGGACAGTGAGTGTAATGCCTGGTATATTTTCAATGAGGCGGGTACCGGCCGCAATGTTGATCATTTAGAATGTTTAGTGATGAGAACACGCGACCGTATTAAGCAGTTAAAGGAATGGCAGTCAGCCATGCCACGGTAATTTCTGCTTATTTACTTCAAAATACAATGAAAAACAGACATTACCCGATTAAGGAATCAGATTTTATCAGTTTTTCTCTGCGGTGCTGTACCTGTTAACAACGGATATCTCCTGGCGTGACATTCCTGCCTTTTACGGCAATTGGCACACGATTTATACCCGGTTTAAGCGCTGGAGTGAAAACGGGCTGTTCCGGGAACGGCTTTATCATCTGCAGCAGAGCAGAAAAATCAGTATTTTGTTAACAGTGCCATATCAAAGTATTTCTATCAAAACATAAACACATGCAGCATGATTGCTGCAAGATATAAGCATGAAAAATAAAATGAAACCTTGCTGTAAGGTTTCACGATAATGATATTGCAGCCAATATAGATTATTAATTGCTGCTATCTTGCAGCAAGATGAATATCAGAACACATTAAACCACTTCTGAGTCAGGGCCGCACGGGCCGGGCACAGAGGAATCACATTTTCATGGCCATTACGGCTTGGTTTAAACAGCACAGGCGTCGCCTGTCAGAAAAAATTACCCTTTATCAGCAGAGCTGGAAAGCATTTACTGGTCTCAACGTTAAGAACTACCAGGTTTATTTTGCAAGCCCTGGCGACCACGGAACTGGAGCGGGAAGAGTCAGGGAGGAAAAAACAGGCCAGAATGAGACAGGACCTGAAGTAGGGCTTCTTGTACGCGATGAATTTGAGAAGCAGCTGGCTGAATAGGGAACCCCGCTTAATATATCAGTATCTTTGGAGAGCCGTAAACGTGGACGTCATCCAACCAATCATCTTATGCTGAGGTTTAAAGAAAACAGCAAATTGCGTAAAGAAATGATCAGTGATATCACAGTCCGGTATGAGGAGTCTGTTGATCACTCTGCGATTTACAATGAAGGGACGAAAAAGAATATAATGAGACATCTTGATTTTTCATTAGACAATTTTCTGAAGAACACCCTTAATCAGGCTGATTATTATCTCGGTAAATATAAATCCCTGTGGGAAAATGAACTCAAAGCATTCAAAGGAATAGTGGCAAGTGCTATGGCTACCCGTCTGATTGTTGATGCTATAGCCTTATTAAGGCCGATAAACAGAAGAGGAGACCAGGTCAATTGACGTATTGAGATAGGTGCTATATATTTAAAATATATAGCATCTTAGTAAGGAAATACGCTGATGATCCACTCAAGTAAGGTATTTACACTTAACCGAACTCAAAACGTCAGATTGCCTGCTGATATTCGATTTCCTGATAACGTCAAAGAAGTCACTGTTCGTGCACGGGGAAACGAACGAATAATTTCTCCCGCCCAAAACACATGGGATAGTTTTTTCCTCAATGGTCCGGAAGTAACAGACGATTTCATGCAGGAGCGTCAGGAACAGATTCCAACTGTCAGAGAAATGTTTGATGATTAAGTATTTACTGGATACCAATATAGTTATTTTCACAATGAAGCGTCGACCGCCATCACTTTTGCCGAAGTTCAACCATAAATCACATCTGATGGCAATATCGAGCATAACGCTTGGTGAGTTGGTTTTCGGTGCGGAAAAGAGCTCAAACCCGGCTAAGAACCTTGCAGCGGTAGAGGAATTCACTTCAAGATTAATGGTGCTACCTTATGACGAACACGCCGCTTTTCACTATGGCGGGATTCGTGCTGCGTTAGAGAAACAGGGAAAGCGTATTGGTGATAATGACCTTCATATTGCCGGGCATGCCAGAAGCAGAGGGCTGATTGTGGTGACAAACAACGTGCGGGAATTTTGCCGCGTTGATGGACTGATCGTGGCGGACTGGACGCTTGATGGTTAGGAAGATGGGTATGGCGTTTATCAGAATAAAAAGTCAGTCATCACCTTATGAAGGTTTTATGAGCAAGTATCCCTGTTACTGCTGATATTGATATAAAGTCGTCGTTTCCTGATGATTTTCGTACAGGTCAACTCCGGTGAACCTTGTCATCATCGACGCGTAACCGGGTTTCTCCGGCCTGTTTTTTTCCCTCTCCAGTGCTGCATATACTTGTGTCAGTAATCCTGCCGGCTTCCTGTTTGACAGAAAGCCGTAATAAAGTACCATCTTAAAATGGCGTGCCGTGATATGACTGATATGGCACTTTATCAGACATTACAAACACACCGGACGACCTGAAGGTATCAATCATTATTGTCACGGGTCAGGCCCTTTTAAAAAAAGGGATGCAGTTGACAGGAAGAGGGCGCAGGGGAATGAGTACTAAAATTCATGTGGGGCTTTCAGGTAGTTTTCTCAGGGGCGCTTGCCTTAAGGTCTTTAAACTACCTTGTTAACAGTGACATACAGTAGCAGGGTGGGTGTTTGTTAAGTAATCTTGCTGCAAGATAGTAGCAAGATTACTTAATTTTATTATTTTATATCGAGTACCTTACTGAAATATATTGCTTTATATTTTAATGCTGCTATCTTGCAGCAATCATGCTGCATTCTATATTAGAGGTTTGTATGACGTGTGTTATTGCCTTTATTTCTCAGAAAGGTGGGGTCAGTAAAAGTACTCTCAGCCGTGCATTAGCCAGAGAAGCGACTGTTGGTGGTTTGCGTACCAAAATTGCAGATCTGGATATAGAACAGGATACTTCAGTTCAATGGCACCGTCGGCGCTTACGATCTAATATCCAGCCACATGTTTCTGTTGAAGCATTTTCAACGGTCGCTCATGCTTTATCAGTATCGGATAACTATGATCTGCTAATTCTGGATGGACCGGCTCGCGCCAGTAAAGGAACACTGGAAATTTCAAAAGCAGCAAATCTGGTTGTACAACCCACAGGAGCATCCCTGGATGACCTGGAGCCCGCTATTAAAGTTTTTCATGGGCTGGTAAAAGCAGACATTCCAAAGTCAAAAATGGTTTTTGCTTTAGGAAGAATAGGTACTGATGCTGAAGAGGCTGATGCGAGAGCGTATATCGCTGAGGCGGGTTATACAGCTCTTGAAGGATGTCTTGTGGAGCGCCCTTCATACAGGCATGCACAGAATATGGGTTATGCAGTCACAGAGACTCGCTATAAAGGATTAAATGCACGTGCTGATCAGTTGATTCAGTCTCTTATTAATCGGGTAGGTGAACATGGCTGATTTTTCCAAAATGAAGTCACCGCGCAGGGGGTTGGGAGCTCCTCCATCTTTTGATGAGGCCGCTACCAGCCTGAATGCTCCAGAAGTGGCACCCGTGTCATTTTCCACACAGATTCAGGCCACTTCTCATGATACATCCCGTTATGTCAGGAAAGATGGGAGAAGTGCCAGAAAAACTCACCGCACACTGGCATTTGCTACGCGTGTCAGTCCAGAATTCGATGCTGAATTGCGCGAAATCGCTGATAATAAAAAATTAAAACTTGTTGAATTACTGGAAGAAATGCTGATTGCCTATAAACAAAAATTTAACGTGTAAACCATATTATATTGCTGCAAGCATGCAGCAATACTGTCTAAACGTTTGTTAAAAATGACGCAACACAGGAGGAGAATATCGTTAACTCATTTAAGGAGGTAGCACGGGTTGGAGCTAATAAGACATGTTCCATGCCTGCCCTGATATCGCGAAAAAATAAATTTTTGCTTTGCCCACACTGGGGGTGTGGCAGGAATGCTTTTTTATTAGCATTGTATCAGGAGTCCTGTAATCAACAGCATTACCGGATAGCCCATCTGTAATGCTGTTATTTCATGGTAACATCTTCCTGTGCTATCACTCTTTAACGGTTAATCTGGTTTTTAACTCAATGGCTCTGACAAAGTTATTAAAATTTGGTGACGTCTTCCTGACGGTTTCATGCAGGGCTTCCAGTTTTTCTGGATGAGCAGATGAGGCTATTTCAACCTCACAGTCAACACTGTCATAACCGGGATTGATGCGCGTATCCAGTCCCAGAAAGCCACGCAGGTCAAGGGTGCCCTGTGTGTGTATTTTCAGTGAATTCAGCTCAATGCCCATTGAGGCTGCAGTTGCTACATAGCCGACACTCATACAGGCATTCAGTGCAGCCAGCAGCAGCTCTTGGGGATTGGGTGCATTATTTGTACCCAACAGCTCTTCAGGCTCATCGGCATCAATAACGAAATGTCTTTCCAGAGTTCTGTCCCCAAGTTTCAGTGGAGCCGTCAGAGCTTGAGTTCGGGTCCCTCCTTTCCAGGAGGTTATAACACCAAATCTGGCCATCCCGGCTACGGGGTTGTCAGAGACCTGTGCGCTGAATGTTTTCAGGGCGGTGAGATCTATGCCATTATCAGGCGATGTTCCAGGTTGCATATTTATTCTCCATTTTTACATTTTGTTACGACCGGCCATTACACCACCATCAACATCCCAGATCGCGCCGGTTACCCAACTTGCTTTATCGGACAGCAGGAAACTGACGATATCAGCAACATCCTTTGGAGTACCGACCCTGCCAATAGGATGAAAACTGTTAAATCCCTGTAGTGCACTATGAACATCGCTTTTGGGAATAAATCCCTCATAAATAGGTGTTTCCACCACAGCAGGTGACACGGCATTGACTCTGATGCGTTTGGATGCCAGTTCCATTGCCAGATGTTGTGTCAGTGAATGCAGCCCTGCTTTGGCCATAGAATAGGCGGATGATGGTGTCGCTTCGATGGCTTGTTTTGCCCACATTGAACCTATGTTGACTATTGCACCAGGACGTTCGGCGGAAATCAGGTTGGCAGCCACTTTCTGTGTAATGAAAAAGACGGCTTTATTTAAGGCCATATATTGATCATAATCACTTCCGGTGTGTTCCAGGAAAGGCTTGGGAAAGAAAACACCTGCGGCATTAACCAGCAGATCAATGTCCTTGTGGTCTTTGTCAAGCGTGCGCAGAAGCTGGTCTACACTTTCATGGCGTGACAGATCGGCGGTCAATACTGTGACTTTCCCCAGTGATGACAGCATGTTGCGTGCTTCTTCAGCTTTAGTCTCATTATGCCCGACGATGACGGCAGAACCACCCTGTTCCATAATTGTTCTGGCTGTCTGTAAACCCATACCACTGGTACCACCAACAACAAGTAATGTTCTACCCTTAAATGTACTACTCATAAGTTATCCCCTTTCTACCATTAAGTTGGTAGTTTGTTTTGATAAAAAAACACTGGCTTCAAACCAGCATCATAGAAAGCAGGCTGTTACCTGCTGCAGAAGGTGGTCCTGATGCAGATATACCTCTACCTACCACCATTGCTCCTTCCAGTATAGACAAAAAAGCGCGTGCAAGTGCTTCTGCGTCAGGTTCAGGACGTATCAGTTTATTTTTCTGACCTTCAGCAATGATTCGTGTTAACCAGTCCAGACTGGAACGAAAAAATTTTTCCACTTGTACCGTAACATTTTTTGGCAGTGATCCAGCCTCTGCACCCAACATTCCGCATACGCACAGGTGGCGTTCCCGTATAAAGGTATTATCAAAAAGTGCGGCATAGGCCATCAGTCGTCCGGGTGTACGTACATGTCCGGCCTCAATCCGCAACAATTGTTCATGAAATCGATGGTTGTAACGTTGTACCAGTACTTCCACCAGTTCCGCCTTGGTTGGAAAGTGATGATGAATACTGGGCTTGCGGATACCCACCATCCGGGAAATATCATTGTATGAAAATCCGTTGTATCCCTGTTGCCGGATAAGATCTTCGGCGATATCCAGTATCTGCTGTGCAGTATGAGACATTTCTCTGAAATCTTTCATTATGTATTTTCACTCGTCGTACCCGTGGGCAGATGCCCTGTTTTCACCAGAATGACACAACCTTCATCACTGAATGGATGATGCGTGCTCAGGTGTGGACTGCGCATCCAGGTTCCAGTGGGGTAGCGACCGTATTCGTCTTCAAAAGTACCTTCCAGTACGTAAATTTCTTCACCACCGTAGTGACGGTGTGCATTAAAACGTGTTCCCGGAGCCCAGCGTACCAGCGCTGTATGTTGTGTCCCGAATACAGACAGCGGCATGACTTCCAGACCAGGAACCAGCCCATGGTGCCATGGAGCAGTACTTGTATGAACAACATGACGTTCTCTGTCATCCGGCTCAAGGTGACGTAATTTAACGAATAATGTACCGCCTGTTGTGGAACCGGGTGAATGAAATGAACCTGACGGATTTTTAACCCAGGTTCCGGTATCATAGGTACCGTGTTCATCTTCAAATACACCATCAAGGACAAAAAATTCTTCTCCCAGAGAATGGAAATGGCCTGGAAAGTGTGTCCCGGGTTCATACTGAACGATGGAGGTTGCTCGTGCCTGCTCTTCGCCATCACGTTCCAGTAATCTGCGCTGGACTCCGGGAACCGGTGAATTTGACCATGGCAGGGATTCCTGTTGAATAACCACGCGTTCAAAAAAGTTTGCATTGATATTCATAATATTTTTCCTGCACTACCTACCTATAGATAGGTATATTAATGAGATCTTATCTTGCTGTCAATTGTATTCTTCAACTTTTCATGAAAAGGTAGAGAACTGTTACATTTCCTTTACCCAGACTTCCTCCATCAATATAAACAATTGCTGTTCTTCTTCGGCAGGGCATGTCCATCCGTGCTATTGCCCGTCAGTTAAATTGCTCCCGTCGTACCGTCCGGGGGTATATCAGGATGGGAGATTGTGCATCATCATCCCGCTATTCCTCACGGGCCAGGCGTCCCGGTAAGCTTGATTCCTGTCAGGACTTACCTCCTTGAGCGGGGCGCATACGGGGATGGGCGTCATTGCTGGAACACTTTACTGCTCGCTTTATCTGAGAAGTATGGCTTTTCACTCAAAGTCTGTCGGCCATACATGGCAAGGGCAAAGGGTAAGGTTGAGCGTTTCAACCGTTACCTCAAGGAGAGTTTTGTTGTGCCTTTGGCAGCCACATTCAGGCAGTCAGATCTGTTGTTTGTGTGGAGTCAGCCAATGCCCGTACAGGCTCATGGCTACTCAGTGTCGCCAATACAAGGAAGCACGGCACAACAGGCATTGCGCCGGAACAACGGCTTCATGGCATGATAGTATTCATTCATGATTTCCGGACCTGTAATAATCGCCTGAATTTTTTCAGGCCTTCTTTAAACTCTACAGAGTCTGACAGCATTTTGCATAATTCCCTGCTGTCATAGGTTTTTTTGATGATAAAACGTGCAAAACAGACAGATGGTCGCGGACATGCTCAATTTGTATTTACAGCGCTTCCCTGTAAAAATAATGCAGCAATCATGCTGCAAGATAGCAGCATTAAAATAATAAGGGGGCACTGTATATATTACCTATCAGTATTGTTTGGGAATTTTTTTATCAAATTACAGATTTGAACTGTTTGCAACAGTACCGTTTAATAAATGATGACTTTTATCAAAATTGATAGAAATTTTTTAATTTTTTCCCGGCGGTAATGACAGGAATATTATTCTGGTAATGTACCTGAAATACAGGGCACAGGTTATCAGAAGAAAAAACAATGGAATCACCATTAATAATATACTGAGTGAAATCTTTTTTTACCTGTTTTTCTGGCAAAAATTGAGCAGTTAACCGAATAAAATCATTCTGTGTTAATTTGAAATTTTCATTCTTATTTTTAGAAAATTGTTGTATACTAAGAAGTAAATTTCTGATATTTTTTTTATTACTGCTTTTTAATCTAATCTGGTTATCTAAATAAAATGCAAATAAAGCACCCCGCTGGTAAGGCAGCGAATTATCTTCCCCTGGATTCCAGAATTTATCGATTATCTTGCTGTTATGAATATTTTTATTGATGCTGTTATAATGGGGTTTCAAGATATTTTTATTAAAGTTTTCGACAAAATTTTCTGCGTCCCAAAATGCTTCACGCACCAGAATGTACCAGGAAATATAATCGGTAAATCCTTCATTAAACCAGGAGTGTGCATGCATATCCATATACACTTTTAGTCCTATCCAGTTATGAACTATTTCATGAGAAAAATGTTTAATAAAAAAATTAGATAACGATTTGTCATCAGACATGTATTTAGAAAGATGACCATTTTGAAGTCCCATGCCGCCAATATTTTCTGTTTTATCTAAAGGTGGCAAAAAAGGTAATAATATAATGAAATAATAGTGATCAACATAATTGTTCCAGAATTTACGCGCAGAACTAAAATAGCCAGACATATACGCCTGAAATGCGGTTGTATGCAGGACACTATCTTTTTTTGCAATCGCATAAACAGGAATATTATCTACCGGAAAGCATTGAATCTGCAGATCTGCAGCTGCTATCATGACACTCACTCGCAACCCATTAACAAATTTATCTACCGGAGCAGTAATTAATGTATCACCTCTGTTTTGTGGATCAACAGATTGAAAAAGCGTTATGTTTTCAGGCCATTTTTCCCAAGACACACTCTGTAAAACGTCTTTGTTTAGCATTTTTTTAAATAAAGGTTGCAAAAATAAATTAATACCATGTATGGAAAATTCATTATCGGTCAATATCGGCCGAAATAATTGTTCCATAGGGCCATGATTCCGTGGACGGGTATCAATAACAGAATAGTGGATATGAACGGGTTTATTTTCAGCATGACAGACAGTTATGGTTCTGGTTGCTTCATTTAATTTAAAAGAATCTGGAGCATCCACCTGAATATTTTTCAGACTAGTCAGTATGTCTTTTTGTCCACCAAAGTCTGGCTCTCCATATTTAAATACCGTGCTACCCGGTTGTACCGGAGTATAGATTAAGTCGACGCGCAGTTCGTGAGAAGAGGGTAACCAGGTTAATTTATATTTCAGTGCTAATAATGGCGCTTTTTTATTAATACGCTTTTTATCACGTGAGGGTTTTTTAATAGTATTTTTCATAAAAATTTAATTACGCTCAGCCAGATAATATTGAAAATCAGTAAATACCATACAAAACCAGTGAGTTTATTATTTTGTTTTGGTGGCATGCCTAAACAATAGGCATTTTGTACTCACACGGCACGAGTGCCATCCTGACTGGTCTGGCAGATATACGCCGGTGAAAATACGTAAAATACTAGAAAGTAGCAATGGCGATCATATTTAATTTCCATTAAACGATAATTATTTTTTGTATTTTAATCATTATTTATCTAATTGCAATAATAAAATATAAAATTAAGAAAATTTTGTTATATTAGTAATGTGCTGTATGGCAGGAACATAGCCCGCCAGTGGCGGGAGTTGTGAATCTGTAAGCCTGATCTTTTCTGAGTATGAGCATCGCCTTATAATCCACCGGCAAAAATAGGGGATGCCTTGTCTGTGGCATGAAAGCAGCCTATTAACGATGACATATTCACCATTGGCATAAAGGATTTACTAATGCGTCTGAAATTTCTTCCTCAACTCCACATCCATCTTTCTGGAATCCTCTTTTTTCTTTACAGCCATGCTGCCAATACAGAAACTCCACAGAACGCAGGCCAGAAGCAGGAAGAACAATATGGCGTGCATTGTACAATGACAGCCTGCAGTGATAAGCATCGCCCCGATTTTTTCCGCCAGATTCATTTCCCGGAATCCTATAAATCCTGGCAGGATAAAAGAAACGAGCCGGTAACAGTAATAGATTCAGCAATTCAAAGAATTCCTGAGATTAATCTCCTGAATGTTTATCAACACATCCCGAGCGTATCGAGAAAAAAAGATATTAGCAGCCCACTGTACCTGCATGGTACAGCTATTGCCTCGATAATAGCCGGTAAACCGACTTCATCAGATGGACAGGTTTTTACAGGAATTTTGCCGGGAATACCTGTCATCAACAGGATTGTGCTACCCAATAATGGCATCAATACTTCTTTTCTGGACGCAGTCACGGCCGCTGAATTGACGGATAACGAAAAAATACTCAATATTTCTGGCGCAGATATCGGAACTAAAAACGCCACGGAATGGGCACAACTGTTAAAAAAAATTGGCCAGAAAAATAAAATTATTATTATTGCTTCCGCTGGCAATGACGCCAGAGATATCGCTACGACTCCTCCGGAGCAGCAATTGTGGCCTGCTGCCTACAGACCCAAAAGGAAAGAAGATATCGAGCAGGATCCTGTTATCCGGGTTGCTGCCATACAGTTAGATGAAGGAGGTGTGCCTCGTCTGTATCAGACACGAGTGAGTGGCAGTCGATTTGGTGATGGCAGAGTTGATATTGGCGCACCCGGATTCAATGTTCCCTTTTTAGCCCCATCGGGAAAAATCATGACAGCAAATGGCACGTCAGAAGCAGCGGCCATTGTTTCCGGTGTTGTTGCTGCTATGAATGCCTGTACACCCGCAACTTCCCCAAGGCAGATAAAAGAGATTTTATTAAGAACAGCCGATCGCCATGAGCACTTAAAGACAATGATCACTGAAGGCCGGGTACTTAATGCAGGTAAGGCACTGGAAGCCATCTGTACACCCGTGACGACCTCTTCATCAGGGCATAGCCCCGTCTCCTGGAACATAGCAGTAGTAAATCGTGATTATGCGGATTATTTTTTAACTGATTTACCGGGGCTGAAGGCATTCAAAGCAGGATTTTCTGTTTCTCATCAGAACGACGATATTCCTTTTTATCTAACAACATCGGGACAAATTTATACCACAGCAGGCAGTGATGGTGTGCCGCTTTGTTTAACCGGCGCTGATGTTAATGAAGCCTCATGGCAGCATATTGGCTTTAAACCCTGTGATAGCTCATTAAACCGCGTTCAACACTGGGAGCTCAATTTCATTTCCGAAAAAACAATTGTGTTTGACAATTTCATCACGATGGCATTGAAGTTAAAGGAATCCAATACCTGCCTGAGGATGAAAAATCACCATGCTCATTGGGGGCAGTTATTTTTATCCCGCTGCGAGGAATATACCGACGATGACAGCCTGTTAAAGCTGAAATTTACACCGGATAAAATTGGCTATTCATTCACTTCATCCCCGGCGGGATGAAGTATTCAATCAATCTGGCATGGTCACCACGGATAGCGTTCAACTTGATGAGTGCAATGCCAGAGGTACTGGATTCCGGAATCACGGCTTGTGGACAGAGTTTGTACTATAGCTCTACCAGAACGCAATGCCAGCTCCGGATAGGTGACGTTACAGGCTGTCAGATGGTGTTCTCGTGCCGGTGCCATAACCGCTTCCTGACGGGAAGGTAAAGCAACTTCATCCTGAAGTACTGGCAGGTGTGAAAGCTGTGCCGGGTACTCGATACTCTGTGCGTGAGTCATGATTTTTCTCCGTTCACCGGTCAGTAAAGCATTGGCCACTTCCGTATACCAGAGTGTTGGCACCATAACAGACATTTCTGAAAAAGCCTGCAGGGCACGATCAGAGCAGGCAATTTCATCCGGTTTTTCGCGTTCATATCTCCATGAAAGTGCTACAGAAGCGTCAATAGTCAGCATTACCAACGACCTTGTGCAATCATGTCACTGATTTCCTGTGTAGCAATACCAGTGACTTTCCATCGTGTTGCTTGTCTGGAAAAACAACCTCCTCTACAGTTAGGAAAATTACATTCCTGACCTGTTTGTAACAGTGCCGTAGCGTTATACTAACGGAGTTATACTTTTTAAAAGGTACTGGTATGACTGGATTATTTTTATTCTATCTGGGTGGTAATGTGGATAATGCAAATATTGAAGTACACGATGTACAGTTTGCAGCTGTTGAGAAACCAGAAGATGCCTTCCATCTGTTAAAAAAGAAGTGGTTTGGTCAGCCCAATAAATTACATATTGATGGTTATGCTAAAATTTCCTGGGCAGATGGTTATGATATTTATCTTGATATTCATAAAAATAATGATGAAAAACGTCTTTATTTTGTAAATATGGGAGGATATCGGCCTGATTGCTTTGCCGAACTTCATGAATTTGGCCTTTTTGTGGCGGCAACTGAAGAGGAAGCTAAAAACAAAGCCAAGGAGACATTACTGTGTGGTACTCTTTATCCACATAAAGATGACTTAAAGACCGTGGATGAATGTATTTCGATCAGAGAAGTGGATGGTTATTACGTTCATCTTCGTTACAATCCTGCAGGCACTCCAGCAAAACCTTTATTTCAGGGATACTTACCTGTTGAGTAAGATGTTAACATGCCACAACACAACAGAATTATTTTTTTATTCCTCATTTAAGCTCATATAAAGTCTGTCAAGGAGGGGTTTAAACAGATAATTGAGCAGAGAACGTTCTCCCGTACGGATAAAGCATTCCACTGGCATCCCCGGTTTTATCGTTAGTCCCTGCAGGGTTTTGCGTTTTTCATCATCGATAACCTGTATCTGCAGCAGATAATAGGGCTCTCCCGTTTGTTCATTTAACAACCTGTCTGCTGAGACAAGTACCACCTGTCCTTCCACTCTCGGTGTTGTACTCTGGTTGAAGGCAATGAACTGCAGTTCCACCGCCAGTCCCACACGTACCTGATCTACCAGCTGTACCGGTATTCTGGCATCAACCAGCAATGGCTGATCATCAGGCACTACTTCCATCAATTTCTGTCCACCGCTGATGACGCCCCCTTCAGTGAACACCGACATACCAACCACCGTTCCTGGCACCGGAGCACGTATCTCCATATTAGCCAACTGAAATCTGGCACGAGTGAGGCGGGCATTGACATTATCCAGGTTTACCTGTACCTCACTGAGTTGGGTGCTGACCTCTTTCTGCCAGGCCTGCTGACGCTGCTCCATCAGGAGCTTCTGCTCCAGAATCTGGTGCTGTATGCGGTTGATTTCACCTGTTGTTCTGGCGATATTGCCTTCCACTTCAGCATACTGGTGCTCCATTTCCAGCAGGGTGTGCTGTGAAACATAGCCTTTTTTTGCCAGATTGCGTAGCCCTTTCAGCTTATCATCCAGCATTGCTTTCTGTGTGCGCTCACTGCGTACAGCCTGCTGCTGCGCGCTCAGCATTTCACTCAGACCAGTCATGTTTTCCTGAATGCCTGACAGCTCCAGCTGCAGCACTCTCTGCTGGCTATCCAGCAGCTGCTGCTGCAGCCTGACGATTTCTGACATCCCGGACAGCGGCAGCTGTTCTTCCAGACCCGGGGTGACACTTAGTTTCTGCTCATTGTGCAGCTGTGCCAGCAATCGGGCTTCATTTGCCAGCAACTGCTGATACTGTCTGAGCAGGGTATCGTGTTCAGATCGGGCTTCCGTAGCATTGAGCATTAGCAGTACCTGGCCTGCCTGTACCCGGTCTCCGTCATGCACCAGTATGCGTTCAATGATACCACCATTCTGATGCTGAATGGTCTTTCGGTTACCCGTCACCACCACATTACCGGTAACGGATACCCCTTTATCCAGCGGTGCCAATGTGGCCCACAGCATAAAACCACCAAATCCGATCAATACCAGTAACCAGCCGAGGCGCAGGATAGGTTTTTCGTCATATTTTAATTCGTGCTCTGAGGTGACAGGAAGCGGTGAATGCGCTTTGTGCACTGACGCGGGTCCTCTGTGATTCATGGAGCCTGTTCTCTGCTGTCAGGAGACGGATGCCTTGTTTGCTGTTTTTTTAACAAATTTTCTGAAGACCCAAAATACGGCATCTGCCCTGGTTTCAGCAGCAGGACACTGTCCGTCAGCTTCATCAGCCCCGAACGGTGGGTAATGAGAATGAGCGTGCAGCGCTGTGCCTTCAGTTCTCCCAATACCGTTTGCAGGGCACGGTCTCCTTCTGCATCCAGACTGGCATCAGGCTCATCCAGTATTATCAACCTTGGCGTGCCATAGAGTGCACGTGCCAGCGCAACCCGCTGCTTTTGACCGCCAGACAGCCCGCGACCCAATTCGCCCAACAGCGTATTGTATCCTTGGGGAAGGGACAAAATCAGCTCATGCACCCCTGCCATTCTGGCTGCAGCCACCACTCCTTGCGGGTCAGGTTCACCAAAACGACAGATATTCTGTGCCACTGTGCCACTGAATAACTGAATATCTTGTGGCAGGTAACCGATATATGTACCGGTGGCTTCACGGTTCATCTGGTATAAATCTGCATTATCCAGGCGCACACTGCCCATGGTTGGCTCGAGGGCACCTGCCAGCAGTCTGGCCAGTGTAGATTTCCCCGTGCCGGATGCACCCAGAATACCCAGTGTTTCTCCTGCAGGCAGCGTAAAATCAATATCATACAGCAGAGGCGTTGATTCTGGATCAGGACGGTAGAGCAGACCTTCAACACGGATATTGCCGACAGGTGCTGGCAGTGTCATGACACTGGGGCGTACCCCATGATGCTGAAATAAATCCTGCAGCCTCTGCCAGGCCTGGTGTGCACTGTTCCATTGTTTACTCACGGCAATCAGCTGGTCTATGGGGCTGAGTACCCGACCGATGAGAATCGATCCCGCTATCATCATGCCTGCCGTGATTTCTCCCCTGACCGCCAGCAGTGCACCCATACCCAGTATCAGTGACTGCAGTATCAGACGTGCCGTTTTTGCGCCTGTAGCAGAAACTGCTGTGCGTTCACTGGCGATACCCTGCTGGTAGAGAAAAGCGTAATGGTGTTTCAACCAGTGGCGGCGTATGTTACCCAGCATTCCCATCGCCTCAATGGCATCCGTGTTACGCAGATGCATTGAGGCTTGGTGGGTTGCCAGTCTTGACATCTTTCCCGATTCCGCCAGTGGATGCTCGGTATAACGCTGATTCAGCCAGGCAAGTGCTATCAGTAGTGCTGAGCCTCCCAGAGCCAACCAGCCAAGCCACGGATGCAGTAAAAATACTACCCCGAGAAAAAGAAGAAACCATGGTGCATCAAACAGCGCAAACAACGCATTACCTGTAGCAAACTGACGCAGCGTGGTCAGGTCATTCAGTGCCAGCCCCGCACGCTCATCACCATATTTCAGGTTATGCTCGAAGGCGGCATCAAAAACACGCTGATTGAGCGATAAATCCAGACGTGTCCCCATGCGAATAACCGTAAGACTGCGTGCCCATTCCATCACACCACTGAACAGATACAACCCCGTGACCAGCAGCGTCAACATCAGAAGTGTCATTTGATTGCCCGATGACAACACGCGATCGTAAACCTGCAGCATGTACAAGGACGGTGTCAGCATCAGCACATTAATCACGGCGCTGAATGCCCCTACACTGTACAAACCATAGCGGTATTCTTTAAGAATGGTAGACAGCATATCGCTATCCTGATTCAGGTTTTTCTGCATAATATTTTTTAGCGTTCTTTCTTTAATTCAGGACGAATGACTGCTTTTGTCTTAAGTATATGTCGGTTATTACGAATGTTACGTTAAAAACGTACTTGAACACACTTCAGTGGAGTATGGATGGCATGAACAGCTGTTTTTCTTCGTGGGAAAGAAAATAAAAGCTGCCTTCAATATCAAGGCAACTTTTACTGTCCTGTCACATTCGACTACAAATGTGGTGCTGTATTAACAGACTGAACCTCTGTGATACTGCACGCGACTGTCATCAGGCAAATATATTAATATTAATGAGTTGCTCTTCCGGTTCATCTGCATCGTCCTGATGCTGTAACTGATTAATATAACTCAGCTCCTCAGCATCAAGGCTATCTTTGATGGGATTGACCTTATACTGCGCCGCATGTAATTTGTTCCATAACGTTAATACTGACTTTTTTTCTGATTCCGCAACAGATTGATACAGTTTTTCTATATCAAAATAATCAATATCGATAATGTCAACATTATCATTATGTTGTGCTGTATCAACGTGTTTCTGAGCCCGGCTTTCATATTCAGCGGTATTGCCCGGTTTTCCCTGTGCACCCTGTGAGTGATGTGCGTGTTCCTGACTGTGATGGGTGTGCTGAGGTATCTGATCACCCGGCGGGTTATCCGTCATTTTTTCCTTAAACCAGGTAATGTCGCGCAGGGGTTTATTTTCCTTTTCGAACAGACTTTGCATCATTTCCTGCAGAGCAATTTGCTTGTCACTTTGTCTTGCATCCCGGGCAGCAAACAATAAGTTTTCCAGAAAATTTGGTTGAGTCTCTTCCAGAAAAGCGACGATAGCCGCACCCGTCTGGTAATGATCGTTCTCACTTGGTGTCTGCATAATTTCCTGGATACTGCGATTGAGATTTTCCGCGGGTATCAATTCGAAAAAATCTGTACTGCTGTCTCCCTGCATTTTATGAACGATATATTCTGCCATCCCTTCCATGAAGGTACGTGCAATGGGAAGTTTTGAGGTTGCCTGGAAAGTCAGTGCATGCACAAATTCATGACGTAACAGGTCAGCCGGATCCTGATAATTATTCTTTCCCTGGAACAGATAGATACTGGCAACATTGCCATTATCAGAAGGTGTTGCATGGCCCCGTGGCTCTGGATTATATTTTAAATAATCTTCTCTGCTGTTAAATATGAATACCCGGAAATCGGTCGCATCATCCAGCTTTCTGATGCCAAAAGCCTTATTAAATGACTGAGTTGTTTTAAGCAGAATGTCGGCAATATCTTTAACATTAAAGCCTTCAGCAGGCATGCCATTAGCAGTCTGACCATTGTGATACACATCGATATTGAGTTTAAAATTTTCCTCTGTATTAATATGTACTGTACCCTGAAATTTAAGGTTACCGCTTTTTTCAGCAATATTGTCTGTTACTCTTCTCGTTTCCTGGCGTGCAATCAGCGTATCCCATTCATTGTTTGTTAAAGGTTTAATATTCTGTTCGGCATAAAACTGATTAATCTCGCCTTTTGTCAGAGCAGAATACACCAATTTTTCAGAAATATTGATATACAGTTCCCGGAATTGTAGGGCGGAGTACTCTCCAAGAGTCATTTTATTAGATATCAACTTATAAAAACTGTCAGCATCTTTAATCTGAAAAGTATCATCTTTATTAAGATAACCATATTTTATCAGGTATTCTACTGCATCCTTATCAGTAAAATCATTATCAGTGTTTTCTGTATAGCTGACGGTCAGTTCGCCTTTTATATAATCATTGCCGCCAGTTTCTCTGACTGAATTTTCTGTATTTTTATAATCCTTGTTTTCGCTTTTAATTAATGAACGAAATTCATCATCTGTCAGCTGAGTAATGCTATTATCTTTGTAATATTTTATAATATCAGCCACAGTAATAGGCTTTTTTGATAAATTTTCGGATATATTAAAATACAATTTTTCGTATTGCGAATTACTGTATTCATTTGCAGCTTCTTTTTTACGTATTATTCTGTAAAAAGCATGTGAATCAAGTACCTGTGTATTTAATTCCTCTGCATTCAAATCATGATTATATTCAGATACAGGAATGGTAATATCATATTGAGCAGATGAACCTGGTCTTATGACATCAAACAAAGCATACACCTGGTTATGTACTGACTGAAGTTGATCTTCTATTGCTTTTTCTTGTTTACGTTGGGTAAGAGAAATCAAATCACTTTCAGAAAAGGTATTGTTATGATTTATTCTCAACGTATTTTGTTCATGTAAAATCCTGCCGTGTTCGTATATTAATGTACTGCGTTCACTCTCTGTATGGGTAAAGGAGTTTTCTAAAATTCCATTTAATTCTGTTTTGAGTATATTATATTTTTCAACAAGTTCTTTATAGCGCTCATTTACATTATCCTGTTGTTTATTGTATAATGATTCCCTGTATTGAGATAAGACATTATTATAACTACTGAAACTATTGAGATATTGTTGAAAAGTGATTTTTGACATACTTACTCCATTTGTTGACAGATAATCTAAACATTTATATCCGATAATATATAGAAACTGATTAATTCATTAGTTTCTTATCTGGTTATTTAAAAATGGTTTTAACCATAGCCATGGTGATATCTTTATTATTCTATATGAGAACACATATCAAATTAATATTTGATTCTTTAATCAACTTATAGCGACTATTTTATCTATCACTTAAAAAATCGATATTAAAAATCGCTCATTAAAAAAATAAAAAATTATCAATGAGCGTTTTTTTATATTAAATTTTTTATAAAAAATCAGATGATTTATCAAAACAATGATCAGGCGTCGTATCAGATCAGAATTATCTGCAAATAAATCGATATTATCATTTTTCAGCTAAGTAAAAAATTTGTGAGGAACCCATTCCTTGGGTTGGGAATATACCAATCTGAAAGGGTTGCAGTCGTTTCATGTGCCTGATTATACTTTGTCCTGTAAAAATAAAACTGACATATCCTTGCCCTGAACGATGGGGATATAAGGCGTACCGGGGGTAAAATATGCGTCAATCTTTACAGCCAAAATTCCTTTTTCCAAGCCGTCCATGGGGATTTTCTCAGGCAGTCGTATCTCCTGCTGGTACAATAATCCATATTGCCGGTCAGGTAGCATGGGACGCCGATGGCACATGTATTACACATGATCTGGAAAGCCAGCTTCGTCAGGTATTACGTCAGGTGATAATGGCTGTTGAAGAAGCTGGAGGACATCCTGACGATATTCAGATGCTGCGTATTTACGTTCCCAACTTTCGTCCCGGTGAACACACTGACCTTATTGCGCGGGTTTTGATCGATTTTTTTGGCACAGAATCTCCTCCTTCTTCAACATGGCTCGGTGTTCAGGCTCTGGCACAACCGGAATATCTGGTTGAAGTTGATGCAGTAGCAGTTTGTTCATAAACAGGAATTGCAACGTAAGTTTGACTGATTTTAAATCGCTTTCCAGTCATATTTACTCAGCTCTGCCAGTCTTGCAAAAGAGTGCCTGTAGCATGAGGCTGCTGCACAGACATGACTTACCGGACATGGCTGCGGCAGATTACTGGCACATCCTGGTGTGCCATTTTAACAGGGTATGTTATTACGGTTTTCTGTCAAACAGGAAGTAGACTGGATTACTGACACAGGTATATGCAGCACGTTTCAGGTACAACATTACTAAATACCCAGTTTCTTTTTCACCTTAAATATTTCACGTTTGTCAGTTTCCCTTTTTTTCGATGCTTTTACTTCAGGCATGTCCTGATATCGGTTTTTAAAAATGATATTTTCATCTTCATCATCATAAAAAATTTCATAATCAGGCAAATCGTTTATTTTAGCTAAATTTTTAACGAGTCTTTTAAATTCTGCTTTATTTGATGTACTGCCAGTCTTTAGATGTAATTTTTCCAGTGAAATATGAAACTCATGCTGATTACCACAGTGCTTACGAGCTACCTCATACAGACGACGATCAATGGCTTTGCGAATACGAAAATAATCAGAGGTGATTTTAAGTACTTTTGTCTGTGTTATCGCCTGATACAACCAGTCAGGTACGGTTATTTCTACCATGCCAATATCTAATTTTCCTTTCTGCTCTTCCAAAATACGCCAGCTGTCAATTAAGCCAAATTCGATCGTTTCCTGTTTGTCTTCGGAATAAATAATATTGGTTTTTATCGTTGTTCCTTTTAGCCGGGATAATGCTTTTTCTAATTCTTTGTACGCCATTCCTCCTTTAGCTCTATTAGTCGTTATAAAATAATCATAAGGTGTAAACGCGATAGTACGACTGATAGGTTGATTTTTATTGATTGCTTCCTGTAGTTTTGAAATGACATAAATCCATATATCTTTATCAAAGATAGTAGCGATTCCTTTCGATGTTGATTCAACAATAACCGTAACATTGCCATTTTTATATTTTCTGATACGAGTATCTCCTCCCTTAAGGGCAAAGAAAGGATGTTCCATGCTCGCCATTTCATCACGGAAAGAGGCAATCTCCACTTCATCTGCAATAAAAAAATCCAGTTCCTTGTGTTTCTTTGGTCGCAGTGTTTTCAAGTTGAACTCTCTCTTGATTTGACTACGATCAGCCATAGCCAACATTCTGGGTCATCAGGATGATGATTAGAACCGACCATAGCTCATTTTGATGCATTCGTTATTTACACATAGCAAAAAATCGTTATTTACACATGAAAATATCGTTATTTACACATAAAATCAATAGGCGGTGATTTCAATCGAAAAAACAGCATAAAATAAACCCAAATTTTGTGAATAACTGCTGTATCCAATCGTTATTTACACATAAAAGTATCGTTATTTACACATAAAGTATCGTTATTTACACATAAAGTATCGTTATTTACACATACGCACTCTTTTTATTAATAGTAAAATCATGTGGTTATGTAACATTTTACAGGCCTTAACTCTTTTAACTTTATATAACTAATCTTTTAACCGTCATTTCATCAACAAAATCTGTGGATAACTCAACTGATCAGTTGATCAGTAATCAGCAAATAAGTGACCTGGAATCACTTAACACTGAAGAAATTCCGCTTCCTCGCACAGATTGTTTCGCTGCGCTCACCAAACCGTGTCTGCGGCGAGCGGCAGGGAACAGGAATAATTAAAAAAACGTCTAAACTCATGGTCAAAAAACTGACTTATTTCATCACAGACAATCTACATATCATGGAGACTACCCATGAATGCCACTCATGGCTCACAGGAAGCTCATTAATGGCATTTTTCTTTCTGGTAATATGAGAGTATATTTTTATGACTTAAACCGGATAATAGGCCTTACAGAGCCATTTTCTGACAGACGGGGGATAATGGCGTTTATCGGGCAAAGAATATGGCAGATTTCAGATCAACAGTCCCTGTTACGGCTGATAAAGTCATTGTTTCCTGTGGTTACGGTGTAATACTTGCTTCGGCCCCGGTAAAATACAGACGAATGTAACCACGGAAAACAGCTTATGCCACTCTCTGTAAGATTGAAGTTATATCTGACCTGCGTAAGAGCCATACTGCACCCGGGTATTACGGGTATCATCAGGGTGGATAAAGTGCGTCTGGTGAACAGGGTTTTCGAGTTATAAATGATTTTTAACGGGGAATCATTCTTTCTGAACGATTGTTTGCAACAGTGCCAAATTAAACAACACCAACAATAGGAAAACACATGTCCCGTCGTAAGTTTTTAAAAAATGCTGCTTCTACATTCATTCTTTTAAACACACCAAGCCTTTTAACCGCTCGCACATCTGACAAATCAAAAAGCGAGCGGGGTGAGTTAACCAATACTCAATTAGAGTACGATGTCATTATTATTGGTGGGGGCGCAATAGGTCTTGCAAGTGCTTATTATTTGGCAAAAGAACATAAAAATAAAAAAGTTCTTGTTTTGGAGCAAGATCATTTTTTTAATGACAAAACATCTTCAAGTGGCAACTCTCGGCAATTTCGTATTCAGTACAATGAAAAAGAAATTTCAGAAATGGTTTTGTCTTCAATACCGCTGTGGGATGAATTGCAAACCCATACCAACGATGAAATATTTAAAAAAGCCGGTTGCCTATGGTTTGGAGACGAAGAGGTTCAGGGACCTGAAGCCCAATTAGCAATGGTGATGAAAGTAATGGATGAATTAAAAATTTCATACACACCTCTTAATGCAACGCAATTGGAAAAAGACTATGGGTTTTCAAATTTCCCGGCAGATTTTAAAGGGTTTTTCCAAAAAGATGGGGCGTCCATTAATGTCAAAACAACATTAAAAACCCTTTATAAAATGGCAAGTCAATCTTCAAAAATCACCTTCGCATCACAACAAAAAGTGATTGACATTGAAAATAATGCTAATGGCGTTGTGGTTAAAACAGAAAAAAATATATTTTCTGCCAACAAACTAATCATCACCGCCGGGCCGCATACTAACGATATGCTGCAACTCGTTGGTTTTAATTTAGATATTGATTTATGGGAGATGGTTTCTTGTTATTTTGCAAAAAAGGATGCGCATATTGACTACCCTACCTGGATTACTTATCAAGAAATAGATCAGGGTAGCCCGGGTTTTTATTATGGTTTTCCTGATACACAATGGGATAAGCCTGGCTATTTAAGAGTCGCAGCAAATTATCCGTCTCGTTTGCTAAATGATATGAGAGGATATTCCCAAGTTCCTGATCCTCTGGTTATTAAGCAAACCTCTGACTGGGTAAAAAGACATATGCATGGCTTAGATCCAACGCCTCTTTTTACGTCCACTTGTATAAACGCCATGCTTTCAAGTAAAAAGAATGCACAGTTAAATGGCAAAGAATTTGTTGTGGGATTTTTACCCCCTTCCATACCTCATCATAAAAATATTGTGATTCAAGGGACAGGATGGGTATTTAAGCTCGTACCATTACTCGGCAAAATTTGCGCTGATCTCGCTATAACGGGGCAAACTAATTATGATATTTCGAGAGTTTCTGTTAGTTAGCGAGCACCCGTTTAATATATGACTTTACTCATACTCGCCTGATTGCAGGGCTGCAAAAGAGTGATGTTGGGGTTCTACGCCGGAACCCCAGATTTTTCCATCACCTCAGTTTCAGCCCGGAAACCAGAGCATCCAGGTCAATAATCTCATTGCTGCTCTGGGAGGTGTAATGCCCGTTCAGCAAAATATTGCTGACCTCCTGTAGTTTGATATATAAAAATGAAATGACATATCCATTAAAATTTCGCCAGCAGGCGATGGCTGTTCGTAAGAAAGAAAATCTTACCTTTAAACAGACGGCATAACGCTGGCTATACCCACACCAAAACGCTCTGCCGTCTGTTTAGGTGTAGCCAGGCTGGATGATTTTATGCGCGTTGAGCCAGATAATCAGCTCAGTGGCGACAAAGTCAGGAGTCACATCGTGGTGAACAATCTGAGCAGCCTGTTGTTCAAGCTGTGCAGACAGTGCTGATGACCATGGCCGGTAACCATACAGCGCGCAGATTTTTTCCCGCTGAGCATAGCGCTCGTGCTTAGAAGGCGATTTGTCCGGAAGTGGTTCTCCCGGGAAATAACGGCTCAGGACAAACTTGCAGTCATCCTGAACGTCACCCCAACCGAAGCGAAAAAACAGGTGTTTGGCTTTAAAGTAAGCGAGTTGCAGAATGCAAAAGAGTTGAGCATGAAGCCCTTTACGGTTGTTCACCAGTGCTAGTTCGGATTCATCCAGAGCCAGAAATTCCAGCCGCTGCGCATCATGGAAATCAGGTTGTCTGGAAGCTGGATAGGCTTGGACGTGATCTACGGCATCTGATCAACACGGTGCATGACCTGACGCAGCGAAATATTGGTCTCTGAGCGTGAGTTGATTGCCGAACGCACCACTGTTGGGCTTGCTTCTGCAAGAGCCCGTGGGCGGAGGGGCGGACGCCCATAGTAAGATGACACCTGCTAAATTGCGCCTGGCGTTGGTCTCAATGGGAAAGTCAGAAACCAAAATCAGTGCTCTGTGCCAGGAGTTAGGCATCACACGGCAGACTCTGTACAGGCATGTTTCCCCAAATGGGGAGTTGCGGCCAGATGGGAAAAAACTGCTTGGCCAGTTCTGATTATGAACTTTTGTCACCTTGATAACTCACCAGTGTCGGCGGCTGGTGAGCATGTTTGCCCTCACTGAACCTTCAAAAGGGTACTATCTCATGACCATAAGCATTAGGCTTACTGTTGCAGTAACACTACTTACTTCGACGCTGCCTGTATTAGCTAAAATGCCAGAAAACTTTATCTATACTCATTCTGGTGACCTTGAAGCAGCGTCTGCCATTATGGCGCGTAGTGACATTGGCGGGGCGCAGATTGTTTACAATTGGCTTTTACTCTAACCTGAGAAGAACAAATATGACTTCTCGCAGATTGAGAAGGATCTAGATCGCCTCAAGGCAGTCAATAAAAAACTCTTCATCCAAATTCAGGACCGTTTTTTCGAACAAAATGCCCGG